>ERZ773018.94-NODE-94-length-61849-cov-6.682413_pt1 | contig 61849 bp, 57 predicted proteins | sample MGYA00580840_ERZ773018 | MGnify/ENA primary metagenome ERZ773018 (study PRJEB29015, sample SAMEA2738125) | human oral metagenome | biome: human oral; feature: human-associated habitat; material: saliva | place: China | collected 2256 ... | reverse complement strand
GGGCGACCGTGGGCATCGCGATGGGCGCGACCGGCTCCGACGCCGCGATCGAGTCTGCCGACGTCGCCTTCACCGGGCGCGACCTCGGCCTGATCCCGCAGGCGCTGCGGCATGCCCGCCGCGGCCGGGCGATCATGAACCAGAACATCGTGCTGTCCCTGGCGATCATCGCCGTGCTGCCGCCGCTGGCCATCACCGGCGTGCTCGGCCTGGCCGCGGTCGTCCTCGTCCACGAGGTCGCCGAGGTCGTCGTTATCGCCAACGGGCTGCGCGCAGCGCGTGCCCACAAACGATAGGGGTGGCATCGAACGTCATAACTCAGACATGTGCTAGCGCATATCGATAACGCCGGTACCGACCTCAATATGCTTTGTGCGGGCAGCAATCGCGGAGAGCAAGGGCATGGGTGAGGTACCCTGGGGCGCAAAATGATGCACCCTGAAGTAGGCGCCATTGACACCTAGATCGTCGGCAGCGACCGACAATTCAATAGCCTGATGAAGGGCATCGCGCCCGCTCATTCCGCGCCTTCTGTCCCGTGCGTAGTATCCAAAGCTCAGGAAACCGAAGGCCTTTAATACTTACACCTGAGATTCGAGCCAGTGCTGCGCATCAAGAGCAGCGCGGCAACCGGAACCCGCAGCAGTAATTGCCTGACGATAGGTATGGTCAACGGCATCACCGCAGGCGAAGACACCCGGAAGGTTCGTTGCGGTCCCCGGATCGTTGACCACAATGTAGCCCGCCTCGTCCAGTGCCACCTGATCGGCGATCAGCGAGGTGCGGGGAAGGTGCCCGATCGCAACGAAAACGCCTTCGGCTTCCAGGACACTCTCGGAACCATCAACGGTGTTGCGCAGGCGCACGCCCGTCACCGAAGAATCCCCAAGAACCTCCTCAACAACGGAATTCCACACGAACTCGATCTTCGGGTTAGCCGCAGCACGATCAGCCATCGCCTTCGAGGCACGCAGCTGGTCACGACGGTGAACAACCGACACCTTCGAGGCAAACTTCGTCAGGAAGGTCGCCTCTTCCATGGCAGAATCTCCACCACCGACAACGATCAGATGCTTGTCACGGAAGAAGAAACCATCGCAAGTCGCGCAGTAGGACACACCGCGACCAGAGAACTCTTGTTCACCGGGCACATCCATGTGACGGTATTCGGAGCCGGTCGCCAGAATCACCGTGCGCGCCTGAAGGGTCTCATCCTCAAGGGTGATCTTCTTGATGTCGCCTTCGAGATCCAGCGCGTAGGCATCCTCGTAGCGCACCTCCGCGCCGAACTTTTCGGCCTGCTGACGCATCTGGTCCATGAGGTCCGGACCCATGATGCCCTCGGGGAAACCCGGGAAGTTCTCGACCTCGGTCGTGTTCATCAAAGCACCGCCAGCCGCAAGCGCACCAGCGACAACAACGGGCTTAAAACCCGCGCGAGCAGTGTAAATAGCTGCCGTGTACCCCGCGGGGCCAGAACCGACAATAACGACGTCATGGATGTTTTCAGACATGGTGTCTCCTATGGGCAAGTTGCGGTTACTTCACTGACAGCTCGCTGATCCACGCCCATGCGCGACCATCTTGCGAGGTTGGCATCTTGCGGAAGGTAATGCTGATGGCATCGGTTTCCACGGGATGTGCCAGTTTGATGTCCGTTGTGGGAGAGAACGTCGTGGTAGCGATTTCTGTTCCCGTACGAGGCGAATTGGGATCTACAGCACGAACAACGCCTTCGCCGCCAGTCGTCGAGGGATCCATCGTCAAGGTGATTTCAGAAACCGTTGACTTCTTCTCGAACTTCACGAGCACGGTGACCGCGGTGTCGTCTAGGAACTGGTTGTAATCGAAGTAGCGCGAGTGCCAGCTGGTCTTTGCGTCTCCATCGATCATGTTGACGGCCATTTCTTCGTGGTCGCCCTTGTCATTCTTCCACGACAGCACAGAGACACTGGAGATCACCGGCGTCACAGTTGTCGCCTGTGAAGGATTCTCGGAAGGTTGAACCGATGCGGAAGCCGAAGGCGAGGCGCTCTTCGCCTGGTTCACGATGTCGTCAACACCAGAGTGCTTGACCGGGCTGAGTACGGTTGCACCCGCCCAAATGGTTGCGAGAACCGTCAGCACTGCGGCAAAGATAATCGTCGGGCGCGTGGGATCAATTCCGCGTTCTGCGCCTTCACCGCCCGAGGCCGGTGATCCCTGTGCGCGGCCACCTTCGCCTCGGCCGCCACCGTTTCCGCCACCGGTACCACTGCTGTGCCCGCTACCTGCAAAGGAAGCACCAGCGTGACCGACGCGTGCAGCAGCCGTCGCCGCCACGCCCTCGGCAGCAGCAGCGCCGCCCACAACAGCACCCTCAGCAAAACCCTTGGGATGCGGTGCGGGGATACGAGAAGGAGAAGGTGTAGAAGGAGACTTTGCGGCGGAAGTTTCGGCCACGGCCTCGGCAGCTGCAGCACCCAGGGGAATACCGGCCGGCGCGGTCGCATCAACGTCGTAGACGCGTGCCGTAGCCGGGAGGGTTGGAACAATGGGAAGTTCAGGCTTGGCCTGGCTCATCTCGACGCGGCCTCGGGAACTGTGGTTCTCCTGGGGAAGCGTGGGCTGTGAGGTAGGAACTTCCGGCGCGGGAGTCTGCGGCGCGGGAGCCGGCTCATGCGGCGCATCGGGATTGACGATCTCATCGAAAGCAGGCACGGAGAGGTCGACGGAAAGCGGAACCCAGCGAGGCATACCTTCGGCAGGGGTGCGGTGATCCTCAGCGGACATGACTTCCTCCTTGCGTGATGCTGCCAGCCTATTATGAATGCTCTCGGGACGCTGCGGCGACGGCGCGGCCGAAAGGAACGCACACAGCGCTGCGGGAAGACGCAAACGAGTGAGCAGGGGACGAATACTGGTTGCAGATTCTTGAGGGTTAATGAAGCGCATCGCAAGCATGTAGATCACGGTGACGACGATTGCCACGACCCCGAACTTCACGCCAGAGACCAGCCAGCGCACCAGTTTCGACGAAATCGTCGTGTAGATCCCCATGAGCCACAGCACGCCAAAACCGACGACTCCAGCCACAACTGCGCAACAGACATAGGTCAGGTAGGAGCGCACAATGAGCGAAGAATTGACGAAGCGATTGCGATTACCAACCCAACGCATCGCAATCAAACCCTGAACGATGCGGCACACTGTTTCACCAAGAGCCGCGCCGATGACCCACCAGCGCACACCCGTTGCAAAGTAGATCGACCACCCAACGATGATCTGCAAAATGGTGGGGACAATGCCCATCAGGAACACGGGCTTTGCGTCCTCGTAAGCGAAGAAGACGCGTTGGCTCATGAGCACGATTCCCGTCGAGGCCACGCCGGGCATGAGGGAAACCAAGATCAGCGCGTAGGAAGAGATCAGTTCGGGCCTGGTCGTATTGGTGACGACTAGCTGCATCATCGGGGCAGCGCCCGCCATGAAGATCGCGGCAGCAAGAACCGTCAGGGAGGTAATGAGGCGAATACCCGTGTGGTAGTGCTCGGCAACCTCCCTGTCGTTGTCTTCGGCGACCGCGTAGTTCAAACGCGTGAAGATCGCGGTCGCAAGAGAAACAGTGATGACTGACTGCGGGAGCATGAAGATCAAGAACGCAGCCGAATATCCGGCTAGACCCGCGATGGGCTGGGGGTTCTGGTTGAGGTAGTTATCTGCGATCGAGGCGATGGCGTTCGTTGAGAGAACACCGACCTGGGACACGCCCAAGGTGGCAAATGTCCAGCCTGCAACCTTCGAGGCCGAGCCGAAAGAAGTCCCACGGAAGTGGAAGTCAGGCTTGAATGAGATCCCCGCTCGTCTCATGGGAATGAACAAAACCAGTGCCTGGCACACAACACCCAAGGTCGTTGTCACCGACAAGAGCCAGAATTGCGGGGAGGTGAAGTCTGTGATGGCGAAATCTTCGTGGGAACCCCACAGAGCCAAGAAAGCGGTCAGACCTGCGATTGCAATGACGTTATTGAGCACCGGTGCCCACATATAGGGGCCGAAAACTCCGCGTGCATTGAGGAGCTCACCGAGCAGGTTATAAAGCCCGTAGAAGAAGATTTGCGGCAAGCACAAGAAGGCGAAGGAAACCGCGAGGGAGCGAATTTCCATACTGTAGCCCGGCGCCATGATGATGATGAGAAGTGGCGCAAGAAGGGTCGAAACAAAAGCCACGAGGAAAAGGATCGTTCCGGCCAGTGTGATGAGGCGGTTGATGTAAACCTGGCCCTCATCTCTCTTGAGTGCGCGAACAATCTGCGGAACCAAGACAGCGTCGAAAACGCCGGAGGCAAGGAGATTAAAGATCGTGTTGGGCAGGGTGTTTGCTGTCTGGAATGCAGCAGAGACCGCACCGCCGGCCGAACCCAACGCCGCCAATAGCATTGCGGTCTTGATGAAGCCAAGGACTCGGGAAACCATTGTTCCCGAGGCCATCAATACGCTGGCCCGTAAAAGCGAACCGTTGCGAGCCTGGCTTTCACTCATTCCTGATCCTCTTCATGTGACTCGGATGTCGTCGGCTTGGCCGGGGGACGCCCGGCTTTCACGAATGCTCCGGTGGACAGTGGAACGTTCACCGTCCCTTTTTCAACACCGCCAACGCCGGGCAGGTGCGAAGATTCCTCAGTGGTAGAGGCTTTGAAGCGGCGCCGAACCGTGCGGATAATTCCGCCGACGAAGGCAAGTCCGACAAGAACCGCCATGACAACTGTTGCCGCATCTTCCCATCCGGCGCGCATGCGGACTAAAACCTTTTGCGAATCATCAAGGACGGTTCCGCTGGGTGTCGATACCTTATAGGTCACACGTATATCGCCCGAGCCGATGGCCGTCACGGGTACTTCAACCGTTGAAGACGAATTCGCCGGAATCGTGGCCGTCGAGGTACTGGTGACACGTAATCTGGGATCGCCCGGGAGCAAAGTGACCTCGACATTGACCGGCCACGGCAAAGAATTGCGCACGCGAACGGGGAAATTAGCGCTCTTATTAATGAGGTTGACTGCGTTAGAAGACTCAACCGATACGGAGGAGCTAAAAGTATTGAGCGACTGAATGCTGCTCACGATCGTCTCGGATCGCTGATCCCCAAGGTCTGCCCGAAGCGCGCTTGAAACGGTTGTATCTACCCTCTGGCGAGCCGCATCAACGTTTTCCGTTGCCCCCGTCAAGGGAAGAGTAGCTGCGTAGGCGCCGCTCAACGCGCTCATTTCTGAGCGAAGTGAGTCGCTAAAAGGTGAATCTTGGACGGCCGTACGCTCGATGTCTGTCGCCTCGGAGTTCACCAGGTCGCTGAAGGAAATCCCCTCAACCCAGCGGTTATCGAGGATTGCTCGCACGCGCTCAAGCCGGGTCTCGTCCAGTGAGGAAGACCGTTGAAGCGGAACGAAAAGTGTCCGCGACAAGCTCGGGCGCTCGCGGGTGATCATCGCGGTCATGGCCGTGAGGAACTGCTGGGTATCGAGTTCGTCATCAAGGCTTTGAGCATCCCACGAGAGCAGGTCCGTCATGGGCGAGAGGGAACTGAGAGCCGTGTAGCTTTCACCTGAGTGATCATCCTTATCGGTAATGGTCTGACCATCGGCTGAGAGCTCAACTTTCGCCATGGAGGTGAAGTTTTGCTCGCTTTCGGGCGCTAGCTCGCCGGGTGGAGCAATGAAGGTTGAGCCAAGCTGCCCGTTCAAGGACTGCTTTCCCCAACTTCCCGAGGTCGTCCATGACACATTATCGATGAGCTTGGGTGCTGTAGTGCTGCTCTGGGTCTGGCTTGCCTCGCCGCTTGGTGAGGGACTTGGGCTTTGCGAGGCCTCACTTGCGCTGGCAGAGGAGCTTGCACTGGCAGAGGAGCTTGCACTGGCAGAAGCCGAGGCGCTTGCCGAGGAACGGGAGGACGAGGGAAGGAGAGCTTGCGTCTTGGCAAGAGTCGTAGGAACCTGTGCCCGCGAGTCGACAAGATACTTCATGATCGTCTCGTTATTGAGAGTTGTTGCAAGCGTCAGGTCCGCATCGTTACTGGGCAGAGCCACGAGCTCACGGGTGCGTTCAAAGAAGGTCTGGAGGAAAGCAGCGCGCGTATGGCGATCAGCGGTGATCTCGGCCTCGGAACGCGGGGTGGCGGAAGAGGAAGGAGACGGCGAGGCGCTGGCCTCGGAAGTGGAAGCGGAAGCGCTGGCCTCGGAAGAAGAAGCAGAAGGCGTTGGCGAAGAAGTCGAGGCGCTGGAAGTTGCGCGATCTTCAGGAACGGTGAGCTCGTCGACCAGAGTTTGCGAGTCGGTCGCGAAAGTTACTCCCGACATGGATGCCGCAGACAGGATCGAATAGGAATCACTGGTCATGCGTGGAGTTGAGGACGTCCAGGGCAAAAGAACATTGACGCGCGTATGTTCAAGGGAATATGCCGAATCCCAGATCAGGATGGAGCGGTCACTTCCCCGGTTTTCATCACCTTCAACGACGACCGTGATACCTCGTGGCCCCCACTCAAAGTCCGAGTTGAAGGGGAGGTCTTCAAAAGGAATTGTCATATGGAAGGGCTGTTCGGCGCCGGGCTGGATTGTTGCTTCCAAGGTTCCTGTATGCACGCGCCGACCTTGATAGGACTTCCCCGTCACATAAGCCGAGAGGTCCGAAGCGGTCAGCGGTGAATAAGTCTGAACATAAGCATCCAAAGACGGATTCTGGATGGGCTTATCTGTCAGATTGCGAACAACGCCCGAGACTTGCACATTGTTTTGAGCAGTGATCACTCGCGGTTCGAGGAGGTTAATCCGAACGTCAACTCCCAAGGGCTGGGGTGCCTCACCCAAAACCTCCGGTCGCGCGCTGGATTGAGGCGCAAGTGCTGCGGGTAAGACTGACGCGGCCGAAGCCTCGTGGGTGCTTCCGGTGGGAAGTGAGGCAAGAGCGGTCGCACTCGCGGGCTGGAGTGAAAGAAGCAGGGCACCGAGGGGCACAAGAGTCAGTGCAATTCGAGTGGCTCGCATTCGCGTCATGATGCATCCCGGTAAAGCAAGTCCAAAGCGATCCCGACAATGCGCCTCTCGTTGGGGTAAGCCAAGTCATGCGAGAGCTCACGCAAGGGGACCCAAGCGGCGTCCTCGGCCTCGTGATCCGGATCTCCCTCAACGGTGATGGACCCGGAAATGTAACCCATCAGGTAGTGGTGGACAACCTTGTGGATCCGCCGATCTACGCCGGAAAACCAATAATCGATCGAGGCGAGGTGGCGAATGATGCGCCCGTGAATACCGGTTTCTTCAGCGACTTCGCGAAGAGCGGCTTCTTCGGGAGACTCCAAGCCTTCAAGATGCCCCTTTGGGAGGCACCACTCAATCTTCCCCGAGCGATTCCGTCTGGCGATGATCGCTGCGTAGGGCTGGCCATTGCGAACATCGACAACGATGCCCCCGGCAGAAGTCTCAGAGGAAACGGGAAGGAAATGAGGGGCCGAATTCGCTGCACGCAACGAAGGATGACGACGCGGAGGCTGAGGCACTCCGGGTCGTAACGCTTCAGAAGGTACAGTCATAGTTCCACTTTAAGCGGGATTACCCCTCCGGGTCAGGTCGCACCATCGGTCGAGTGGGAATTACCGCACTTTTTACAGCCTGTGCTATGGCTGCGAGTGACCTTATTCCCGTGTCAACCATGGATGAAGCCGTGATGCGAGCAAGCCAAAGAAGGCCAAAACATGGCATGCTGGAGGGGATGAGTACACAACTGTCGCGAACAATGGGTCAAGCCCGCTCTCACGCACCCCGCCCCTCGGGTTTAGGCGAGGGTGATTTGAGCCTGCTCATGGTCCAGGCGAAAGAGGCTTTCTCTCGTATTCCCAAGGAAATCCTCGAATTAGGCGAGATCTTCACCCAGGCGGGTGAGGAAATCAGCTTGGTCGGGGGACCGGTTCGCGATGCTTTCTTGGGGCTGACCCCTCACGATTTTGACTGCACGACCTCTGCTCGCCCAGAGAAAACCGAAGAGCTTCTTGCTCAGTGGGGACACTCAACCTGGGATATCGGTCGCGAGTTCGGCACCATCGGTGGCAGGCGTGGGAACTTTGTCGTCGAAGTGACGACCTATCGCACTGATTCTTACGAAGTGGGATCGCGAAAGCCTGAGGTTGAATACGGCGACACTTTGGAAGGCGACCTCACTCGTCGCGACTTCACCGTCAACGCTATGGCGATGCGCCTGCCACAATTGGCGCTCGTTGATCCTCATGACGGCCTCTCTGATCTGGCGGTGGGTCGTCTTCGCACCCCGGTCAGCGCACTGCAGTCCTTTGATGACGACCCACTGCGTATCATGCGAGCCGCACGCTTTAGCGCCCAGCTTGGCATTGACGTGGATGAGGACGTCATGGACGCCATGGAATCTATGGCGGGGCGCTTGGAGATTGTTTCGGCAGAGCGTATTCGCGCCGAACTCGAGCGACTGATGATTTCCCCGTGGCCCAGGCGCGGCCTTGAGCTCATGGTCCACACGGGCGTTGCTGACATTGTTCTTCCTGAAGTGTCAGCCCTCGTGTCAACCGTTGATGAACACAACAGACACAAGGACGTCTACCAGCACACGCTCACCGTCTTGGATCAGGCGATCGACCTGGAGACCGACGCGGATGGCCCGGTTCCCGAGCCGGACTTTATCTTGCGTTTTGCTGCCCTCATGCACGACGTCGGCAAGCCGGCCACGCGACGCTTCGAATCCAACGGCACGGTCTCTTTCCACCATCATGAATTGGTGGGCGCAAAAATGACGCGCAAGCGCATGAAGGCTTTGCGTTTCGACAAGGCCACGACGGACGCCGTGTCTGACTTGGTTGCTCTTCACTTGCGTTTCCACGGCTACGGCGATGCGAAGTGGAGCGATTCGGCGGTTCGTCGCTACGTCGCGGACGCGGGAGAACTTCTCGAACGCCTTCACCGCTTGACCCGAGCAGACTGCACGACTCGCAATAAGCGCAAGGCCGCATTCTTGTCTGCCGCCTATGACGATCTAGAAGAACGTATTGCCGCGCTGCGCGCGCAAGAAGAACTCGACGCGATCCGTCCTGATCTTGATGGGGATCAGATCATGGAGATTCTGGGGATCCGCCCCTCTAAGGCCGTGAAGATGGCGCGCGACTATCTCCTTGACCTGCGCATGGAAAATGGGCCGATGGGCGAAGAGGCCGCCCGCGAGGCCCTGCTTGCGTGGTGGGAATCCGATGAGGTGCGCGAAGTTGCCGAAGAGTATCAGGCTCAGCAGGCTCGCTGGGAAGAAATGGTCGCGCAGAAGAGGGCTCGTAAACGTCGCGCTGCCAGCGAAAACTAAGCCGATCCGGAGCTACCTTTAGGCAATTGCCTGCCTTTCTGCGTAGGCTAGTCACGATGAACCTATGCTGAAAGGCTGGATTTCGTGGCACCTTCACAAGCAAACGACGACCAGGGACGTCGCCCCCTTCCCTCGCGAGCCGAGGCAACTCGACGTCGGCTTGCGCAGCAGGCACGTCGTGAAGGCGAGGGAACCATCCCCCAGACACCTGCTTCTTCTGCGCCAAAGCGCACTTCAGCGGTTGCACGAGTTTCTCGCACTTCCTCGAGCGGGGCAGCAGCCAGTTCAAGCGGAAGTCGGCGCGCAAGCACCCGCGCGGCCTCGTCAGGGAGTACCTCGCGCACGGGGTCGACGCGTCCGGCATCACGTACAGCAGCGGCCGGTAAGGGCGGCGGAAAGAAAAAGGGACCGACCAAAGGCAAGAAGAAGCGCAGCCTTGCAGCACGGATTGCACGAGGGGTCTTCTACACCTTCCTCGGCTTCATTATTGCCGGCCTTGGTACTTTCCTCATCGCCTACGCCTCGTTGAAGATTCCGCAGGCGGATCAGGTTGCTCTTGCGCAGACGACGACCGTTTATTACGCCGATGGCACCACCGAGATGGGCCGGATGTCGCAGGTGAATAGGAAGATCATCGATTCGAGCACCTTGCCCGACTATGTTGCGCACGCGGTTGTTGCCTCGGAGGATCGCACCTTCTACACGAATTCGGGTGTCGACCTCAAAGGTATCGGTCGCGCGCTGGTCAACAATATTAGGGGTGGGGCGCGTCAGGGTGCGTCGACCCTGACCCAACAGTATGTTGAGCGCTACTACGTCGGCGAAACGACCGGTTATGTGGGGAAGGCCAAGGAAGCGATCCTTGCTCTCAAGATCAATCGAGAGCAGACCAAGGACGAGATCATTGGCAACTACCTCAACACCATTTACTTTGGTCGCGGTGCCTACGGGATCGAAGCCGCATCTCAGGCTTACTTCGGTCACGAAGCAAAGGATCTCACCCTTTCCGAGGCCGCAATGATCGCCGGGATTATCCCTGCTCCTTCTGCGTGGGACCCGGCAGTCGATGAAGAGAAAGCACGCTCGCGTTGGCAGCGCGTCATCAACCTGATGGTTGAGGACGGTTGGATTTCGCAGGCAGATGCAAACGCTGCTGAGTTTCCAAAGACCATTGATCCCGATACCTTGGGTGGTCCGACGATGGAAGGCCCGACCGGCTATCTCATGGAGCAGGTCCGGAGTGAACTCGCGGCAGAAGGCTTTACGGCAGATCAGCTGGCGACCGGTGGATACCGCATCATTTCGACGATTGATAAGGACAAGCAGGATCAGGCTGTTGCCGCTGCAGAGTACATGTACACGGTGCGCGGATGGAATGAAGATTCCATGCACGTGGCTTTGACGTCATTGGATCCCGCTACCGGCGAAATCGTCGCGGAGTACGGCGGCAAAGATTACCTCACGCGCCAGCAAAATGCGGCAACGCAAGACATCATGGCTGCCGGCTCAACCTTCAAGCCTTTCGCCCTGGTTGCTCACGCCGAGCAGGGGGGCTCGATCTACGACGTTTACGATGGCTCTTCGCCCAAGACCTTCAGTGGAATGTCGCGTGCGGTGAGCAACGATTCTGGTGTGTCTTGGGGCCGTCAGAACCTGGTGAACGCAACGAAGAACTCGATCAACACCGTTTTCGTTGGACTCAACCAGGAAGTTGGCCCCGCAACCACGAAGAAGGTCGCGATCGACTTGGGAATCCCCGAGGACACGAACGGTTTGGATGATTCGCTGCTCAACGTCTTGGGCTTTGCGGCTCCCCACAACATTGACCTTGCGCACGCCTATTCGACGATTGCTTCGGGCGGAAAGCGAACCACTCCGCACATTGTCCGCGAGGTTCAAAACTCCGATGGTTCCAAGGTCTTTAAGACAAACGTTGACCCGGAACAGGTTTTCGATACGAAGACCATGTCGACCGTCCTTCCTGCGCTTGAAGCAGTGACCGCTTCGGGTGGTACTGCCGAGGCCGCGGCCGCACTCAAGCAGGACACCGGCGGTAAGACCGGTACCTCCGAAGATCAAAAGACCGCGCAGTTCGTTGGTTTCACGCCTGAACTGGTCACCGCAGTGAGCATGTACCAGCTCGACGAGAACGGCAATCCCGTTTCTTTGACGAATATCGGTGGGCTTGGCCAATTCCACGGTGGTGACTGGCCGGTGACCGTGTGGATGCGCTACATGAAACAGGCGACCGCGAACCAGACGAAGCTCCACTTCGATTGGTACACCCGCCAGTCGGCTACTCCTGTGGTCCCCGCCCCCCAGGTTTCGACAACACCTACGCCTACCGAAGAGACGCCGACCCCGACCCCCGAGGCGAGTGAGCCGACGCAGGGTGAGGTGCAGCCGACCCAGACTCCGACCGCTCAAAATACGGGTGCTGCCGGCTCTGAGGGCGGCGGTCCGAGTCGGGCAGAAGGCAGGTAGCTTCCGCGGGGGTTCCATCGGCGCGGACACGTCTTTGAGCGTCGAATGGAGCGCTGCTCAGGCAGTTGCCTGACACCCGTGAAAAAGAAAGACAAAAAGGCCGGGGCCTCCCGAAAGGGAGTGCCCCGGCCCTCTTTATGGTCTTGTTAGACGCTCACTTGACAGCCAGCACGCGGACCTTGAGGTTCGCGGTGACTTCGGAGTGAAGGTTGACCGTCACGGTGTGGTCACCGGTGGTCTTGATCGGGTCATCGATGATCACGCGACGACGATCGATGGTCTGGCCCAGCTGTTCCTTCACTGCTTCTGCAATCTGAGAAGCGGAGACGGAACCGAAGAGGCGTCCATGTGCGCCAACCTTGCTGTTCACGGTCACAACCGCGGCCTGCAGGGCATCGCGCACGATGCGAGCATCGTCGATGGACGCGATCTCACGACGGCGGCGAGCAGCAGTCATCTGATCGATCTGAACCTGTGCACCCTTGGTCCACTTGGTGGCGAAGCCACGGGGGATCAGGTAGTTACGAGCGTATCCAGCCTTGACCTCGACGACATCGCCGGCGGATCCGAGACGATCCACATCGTGGGTGAGGATGAGCTTGGTAGTTGCCATTTTTCAGTCCTTCCCTTCGAATCAGCGGCCGGTAGAGGTGTAGGGCAGCAGAGCCATTTCGCGTGCGTTCTTGACGGCGCGAGCAATGCGACGCTGCTCCTGGACGGAGACACCGGTGACGCGGCGAGCGCGGATCTTGCCGCGGTCCGAGATGAACTTACGCAGCAGAGCGGTGTCCTTGTAGTCGATCGATTCGATCTTGGCCGACTTCAGCGGGTTGGCCTTCTTCTTGATGGGCTTATTGCGAAGTTGAGGCTTCGCCATGATGTTCTCCTTGATGATCTGAGCGAGTGAACGCTCCCAAGCATGTGTTCAGCACGTGTGTGCGCCGGTTACTTGGCGCGCGGTGCTATTTAGAAGGGCGGGTCCTCGGCGAAAGAGGTCGCAGCACCGGAATCGGATGTGCGCCACGGATCGTCTTGGGAACCGCCGGCAGGTGCGCCGTAGCTGGCCTGGCTCTGCGAGTAACCACCTTGGTTTCCGTAGCCCTGCTGCTGTCCGTATCCGCCGCCCTGGGAGTAGCCTCCCTGGGGTGCGCCTGCCGAGGCCTGGCCGCCCGTGCGGGTGACCTGTGCCTTTGCGCGACGCAGTGAGGGGCCGACTTCTTCGACCTGAAGTTCGACAACGGTACGGCGTTCGCCCTCACGGGTTTCGAAAGAGCGCTGCACGAGGCGACCGGTGACAATGACGCGCATTCCCTTACGCAGGGATTCGCCGACATTTTCAGCCATTTCGCGCCAGACGGAGCAGCGCATGAACAGGGTTTCCCCGTCCTTCCATTCGCCGCTTTGGCGGTCGAAGGAACGCGGGGTGGATGCCACCGTGAAGTCGGCGACGGGTGCTCCGCTCTGCGTCCAACGCAGTTCCGGATCATTGGTCAAATTGCCAATGATCGTGATGACGGTTTCTCCAGCCATTGGATCTCCTTGGTGGGCTGTGTGAGGTGATTGCTCAGGTGAGCGAAGGTCAGTGGGCGTCCGGACGCAGGAGCTTCGTGCGCAGGATGGACTCGTTCAGAGTCATCAAGCGGTTGATTTCCAGCGCAATTTCGGGGGTGGTCGTCATGTTGATGACAACGTAGATACCCTCGGAACGCTTGAGAATGTCGTAGGCAAGACGACGCTTGCCCCAGATGTCGACCTTTTCGACGGAGCCGCCGTTAGCGGTGACCTGCTCGAGGTACTTCTCCATCTGCGGGGCGACGGTGCGCTCGTCGATCGAAGGATCGAGGATCACCATCAGTTCGTATTCACGCACGTTGATACCCACCTCCTGTGGTCTTCGCGGTCACGGTATTTCCGTGACAGGAGGGTCATGCGTTGCAATCACCGGAGTTCCACCGGCTTTTGCACACGGACACATGGGTGTCCGCGAGACTGAGTTCCATCCCGGGTGGGTGGAAACAGTCCAGCGTCCAAGTCTAGCGTTTTTTCAGCTTCCTGTCACGAGCGGTGAATCACACTGCGGCCTGCGATGGAGCGAGCGAATCATCCCGCGGAATAAGCGCATTTCGCGTCGAAAACCACGTGATCCACGAGTTCGTGATCGCTCGAGTCACCATGTACAAGCCGGTCACCAAACCAATGAGTACCGCTACCGCCGCGGTCTCACTCAGGTAGGGCCGAAGAAGCGTAAATCCCCACAGCGCGGGAAGCAGGATCGCGAGGTTGAGGAATGCTGCCTTTGCCAAGGAAGCTCCGCGCCCTGCACCGATCAAGACACCATCGAGCAGGAACGCGTGTGATTGTGCGGGGAAGAAGACCGCATTGACGATGACCGCGGGGATCGCCATGTGGCGGACGACGGCCTCGGAAACGAAGAAGGAAGGGATCCACGGGGAAAGGGAAGCTGTGAGCGTGCCGATGATGACACCCGCTCCGATTCCCCACCACGAGAGGGTGCGGAGCAGGGTGCGCAGTTGCGAGCGATCCCCCGAACCGATGGCGAAACCGACCAGAGTTTGCGAGGCGATAGCAAGGGAGTCGAGAAGGAAGAGCGGGATTTGCCAGGCGGACATGACGACTTGGTAGGCCGCGAGGCCGTTGACGCTGATCGCCGTCGCGCTCCAGATCGAGGTGAGGAAGGCCAGGCGAATTGCGACCGAGCGTGCCAAGAGAGGACCGCCGACGCGCGCGGATTGGCGAATTCCCGTCAGTGACGGACGCAAAGAGACACCCGCGGCTCGTGCGGGGCGGGCGAGGATTGCGACCAAGGTGATCGCCATGACTGTTGAAACGATCGAGGTTCCAATTCCGCTACCGACAATCCCCAGATTGATCCCATAGATGAGGAATGCATTGAGGCCGACGTTGAGGAGGGCGCCAACTCCTGCGGCGATGAGTGGGGTAGTGGTGTCCTTCATTCCGCGCAAAACTCCGGTGGCAGCCATGGTGATCAGCGATGCCGCAAGCCCTGGCAGTGATGCGTGCAGGAATGACGAGGCGTAGGGCATGATTTCCTCGGCTGCTCCCAGTGCTCGCAAGAGAGGAGTGCCGATAAGTGCGAGAACACCTGCGAAAGTGATGCCGATGATGGCGGCCAACCACATGGCGTGGACGCCGAGCTCGCGTGCGCGGCGCTCGTTTCCGGCTCCCATTGCTTGAGCGGTTTCGGCGGTGGTCGAGTAGGCCAAGAAGATCGACATGCCGTAGACCGTATTGATCACGATCATGGCAAGTGACATGCCGGCGATTTTTTCGGCGCCGAGGTGGCCAACCATTGCGGAGTCAATCGTGAGGAAAAGTGGCTGCGCAATTGTTGCGCCCAGGGTCGGGATCGCGAGGGAGAGGATTTGGCGTGTCAGGCTGGGCTGTTTGCTGTGAGTTTGTGCGGATTCATCGCGCTTAACTGGGGAAGCGCTGGAAATATCCTCGGATGCGTCAGTGAGTGCTGGTTTATCCACGGAAGTGGATTTATCTGTGGATAAAGCCTGTTCAGGACACTCTTGTGCAGTTGATGCAGCCTGATTGTGGATTGCAAGTTGTGACTCCGGTAAACCTTCAATCTGCGATTGAGACATGTCTTTTCGCTGATCGGCGCTATCCACTGATTGTCCCTCCACTTTTTATCCACAGACTGTGTACACATCTGTGGAAAGATCATACTCGGAAAATGGCGGCTTTCCGGGGAAAGCCTAAACTGAAGGCAAGCTGAGAATAGGCTTGTGAAAGACACTTCATCCACAGGGCATGTGGAAGACACGCGGCGCTATCCACAGAGTATCCACAATCCGTCCACATTCGTGTTGAACTTGAGAGTGGCAGTGGCGCTCGCTTGGCAGTAGGCTCGCGTGTACGCGCTTTGCGTTTAACCCCCATCCACATGCGCACAATCCGCCTGAGGAGAGCTTCACACATGGCATCGGAAGACTTCGATCGCACCCCACCCCAAGACATTGACGCAGAGATGTCCGTCTTGGGTTCCATGATGCTCTCCAAAGAAGCAATCACCGATGTCAGCGAAGAAATTCGTGGAAGTGACTACTACAAGCCTGCCCACGAAACCATTCACAACACGATCATCGACCTTATGGGCCGAGGCGAACCCGCGGACGCAGTGACGGTCGTTGGTGAACTCCAAAGGCAAGGAGATCTGTCCAGGGTCGGCGGGGCCTCGTACATCCACAGCCTGATCGCATCGGTTCCTACCGCAGCAAACGCGGGCTACTACGCGCGAATCGTGAAAGAGCGCGCGATCTTGCGTCGCCTCGTCACTGCGGGCACGCGAGTCGTCCAACTCGGTTACGCGGACGCCGGCGGCGATGTCGATGAAATCGTCGATAAAGCCCAGGCGGAGATCTTCGCCGTCGCAGAACGCCAAGCGCAAACCGACTATGTGTCGATGGCCGAGATGTCCGAAAACATCCTCACCGAGCTCGAAAAGATCGAACTTAACCAGGGTAAGGTCGCCGGCGTCCCCACCGGATTCGTCGACCTTGATCGAATGACCGGTGGTCTGCGAGGCGGGCAGATGATCATCGTCGCGGCGCGTCCTGCGATGGGTAAGTCCACGCTGGCACTTGATTTTTGCCGCTCCGCCTCCATCAAGCACGACATCACATCGGTCATCTTCTCGCTGGAAATGTCCCAAAACGACATCGCCATGCGTATGCTCTCCGCCGAGTCCTCGGTCTTCATGAGCAAGATGATGAAGGGCGAGATGACCGAACGCGATTGGCGCAAGGTTTCGGAAACGACCGGGAAGATCTCCGAAGCCCCGATCTTCGTCGACGACTCAGCGAATGTCACCATGACCGAGATTCGCTCGAAATGCTACCGACTCAAGCAGCAGCACAATCTGGGCTTGGTCGTCGTGGACTACCTCCAGCTCATGACAACGGGCAAGCAGGTCGAATCACGTCAGCAGGAAGTTTCTGTCCTGTCGCGAAACCTCAAGCTATTGGCAAAAGACCTCGATGTCCCGGTCATCGCTGTCGCGCAGCTGAACCGCGGTCCCGAAGCGCGAACCGATAAGAAGCCGATGATGAGCGACCTGCGTGAATCGGGTTCACTCGAGCAAGACGCGGACATCATCATCCTCTTGCACCGGCCCGAGTACTACAATCCCGAGGATCGTCCGGGCGAAGCCGACATTATCTTGGCGAAGCACCGTAACGGTGAGACCGGAACAATTCGCGTCCTCTTCCAAGGACATATGGCGCGCTTTGCGAACTTCACCTCTCGCGAGGAACCCGCCTAATGTACGACCTGAATTCGATCACCCCCGCCCAAGCTCAAGACCCCACGATGCCGCCCGAACTCATGGCGCAACTCGCGGCCGAGCGCCCTGACCTTCGTCGGCATCTGCTGAAAAATCCCAGCCTGTATCCGCAATTGCGCCAGTGGATCCTTGACTCCTCTGGGGGAACGCTCGAACCGCAGATTCAGTACACCTCGAGCATGCCGATTGGCCCGAGCGCTTCCGAAATGGGTATGCCCCCGGCCACGGGGACACCGATCATCGATTACGGCGTCCAGGCAGCGCCAACAGCCCCGCAGCAGCTTCAGCCGCCTCAGTCTGAACCTGCCCAAGCCGCAGCGTCGCAGTACGCTCCAACGCCGATCCCCACCACGGCCTCGTCAGGTGAAGCCGTGGATTGGAGCTGGCGGGAAACGGCGAATAGCGGTCCACTCAGCGACCTCGAGGCCTTTGCAAACGGAACGCGCTCGCGAAAGCCTCGCGGGGAAAAGAGCGTGCGAAACCGCGTGATCGCGGGGATCGTGGTGGCGATTATCGTCGCGGTGGGCGTCGTTATTGCCTGGCGCGTCGCATTCTGATCACGCCGTCGACACTGAGCAGAGCAAGAGCGACCCAGACAATTCCGGTCGCAATCCAGCGCGTCGGCTCCATGTACTCGTGGAAGATGCACACGCCAATAACCAGCTGGATGCTGGGGGAAATGTACTGAAGAAAGCCCAAGAGACCTAGTGGGAGTCCCTGCGATGCCTTGGCGAATGTGATGAGCGGAATGACGGTCAGGATTCCCGCTCCGATGAGCATTGCCAGGTGAAGCTGCCAGGACATCGCACCATCGCCGGCACGCTGAAGGGTATGGAATGACGTCGATTGGCGGGCGACAAGGTAGGCGTAATAAATCCCTAAAATCGGGATGACGACCGCGGTTTCAATAGCCATTCCATCGAGGGGAGCAACCTTGAGTGCGACCTTCTTTTTCACCAGTGAGTACAGGCCGAAGGATGCGGGAAGTGCGAGCGAAATCCACGGGAGCCGGCCGAGCCCCACGATGATGACAATCACTGCAAGAACGCCTAGGCCAAGAGCAACGCCTTGGAGGCGCGAGATTCTCTCGTGGAGAACGACCATCCCCAGGGCGACCGTGAAGAGGGGATTGATGTAATAGCCGAGCGCGGCATCGGTCGTGTGGCCGATGAGGATTGCGTAAATATAGGTGGTCCAGTTGATGACAACCAAGAAACCTGCGGCGGCAAGTGGCGCCATGAGCGCGGGGGTTCGGATCACGCGCCACATTCTGGGCAGGGAGCGAGTCAGTGCCAGTGCAATCAAGCAGGCGATGAAGGCCCACAGCGCTCGGTGAACAATGATTTCCAGCGAGCCAGCCGGTTCAAGAAGGTGGAAGTACAGCGGGAAAAATCCCCACATGACGTGAGTGCCGATACCTAAAGCAAGGTATTTTCCGAAGTGCTCGTTTCGTGTGGGATGTTCGCTGGACATAGGTGCAGCGTAACGGTTTGGATGAAAGGGTGCCCGGTGGCGCGTGCGATTTTTGTGTGGGCTACCCTGATGACATGTTCATACGCCCTGCCACTTCCGAGGATCTGGATTTCATCGAGTCTGCTTTTGACCATGCGCGGGAATTTATGCGGGCGCACGGTAACCCGACCCAGTGGCCCAGCGATTACCCCAACCGCAGTGATGCGCTCAGGGATATTGAAAGAGGCGAGTGCTTCCTTGTTTGTGATGAACAGGGGCCTTTGGCGGTGTTTAGTTTCGCTCGCGGGCCGGAAGAGGAGTATTCCCAGATTGATGGGGCCTGGCACTTCGATGATGAGTATGGCGTGATCCATCGCCTTGCCAGTGTCCGAGGCCGTGGGGTCACTCGCGTGGTCATGGACTTTTGCGCGGGGCAAGTTCCGTATTTGCGCTGCGATACGCACCTTGATAATGCGCCGATGCGTCGAGCGCTGGAGGCTTATGGCTTTGAGCCGTGCGGGATGATTTCGGTACGAGGCCAGTGTCCGCGAATTGCCTACGATGGGTTGTTTTCTCAAATATCGAAATAGTGTCGAGTAATTACTTGCTGAATCAGCTTTCTTCGTTAGGCTGAGCTCGACCTCAACGACGGCGAGGAGGTGTGGTGGTGCCTGACCCGACGGTGCTGATTCCCAACGACCACCGCGACCTACCAGACCCTGCCGCGTAGCCGCGGCCTCGGCTATTCCCTCATGCCGACGTGGATGGTGGGGATGAAGACCGGCATGGTCAAAGACGACAGGAGCTCCTCAAGGGCTCCACACAATACGCCTAAATCCTTGTAGCGCTGCGCTGTCGCACCTTCGTCGGGAAGCTGCGCGGGTAGGTAGAGCAAGATCTCGTAGTTCTCGTCCTCATAATTCGTAAACAACCCGGTCTCATCGAAGCCATTGCGCTGATAGAAAGCCAGTCGCCTCTCGCGCTGGTGAAAATTCTCGGCATCGCGAAGCATCGGTTCAATTTCCAGGGCAATCGCGTGTTCGGGGTAGTGCTCCTTGAGTTGGGACAGGATGCGCGAACCATACCCCTTGGAACGTGCGGAACGGTCCGTTGCCAGAAAAATGACAAAGAGTAAATCCTCAGAGTGAATCGTGAGGGTAATCCCGCAAAAACTCGACTCTTGAGCGGGATCAAAGTAAGCCAGAAAATCAATGGAACGACGCAGTGCGAAGGTGTTGAGTACCCATTCAGGCACGAGTTCAGAAGAGGGGAAAGCCTCGGTGAGTAGCGCGCGAACTTGAGGATAGAAGTGTGAAAAACGGCGGACGGGGAGAGTAATTAAATGGGAATCGCAAGAACTCACCCCTTAATAGTAGAAGAAGCCTCATAAAGATCTCATGACAAGTGTCATGTGAAACTTCGTTCAAACGCCACTGTTGCCCTTTGCGCCTCGATGGTTGACTAGAGGCATGAACACAAACACGGATCACTCCACCACACCGGCGATCTTCGCCGAAGGCCTCGTCAAAACCTACGGGCAGGTTCAGGCCCTCAAAGGAATCAACATGCGCGTCGATTCCGGCGAAATCGTCGCATTCTTGGGCCGCAATGGCGCAGGAAAGAGCACGACGATCGACATTATCTTGGGCCTGCAAGAGGCCAATGGCGGCACGGTCGAAGTTTTCGGCATGAGCGCCAAGGAAGCGATTCGCCGCCGCCTTGTGGGAGTCGTGCTGCAAACCGGCGCACTGCCCAATGACTACACCGTCGCCGAACTCCTCAAGCTCTTCGCCCGCGTCTACAAACGCGAAGAATCCATCGACCCCATCGTTGACGAGACCTACCTCCGACACCTCCTCGCGCGCAAGATTCGCAAGCTCTCTGGCGGCGAGCAGCAGCGCGTCCGCCTCGCACTTGCCCTCCTGCCCGACCCCGAACTCATCATCCTCGACGAGCCGACCGCCGGTATGGACGCCACCATGCGCAAGGAGTTCTGGGAGCTCATGAGCGCCCAGGCCTCGAAAGGCAAGACGATCCTCTTCGCCACCCACTACCTGGCCGAGGCGCAGGACTACGCCGAGCGCACCATCATCGTCAACGCCGGCGAGATCACCGCGGACGCCCCGACCGAGGAAATCCGCCGCACCCACTCGACAACGCGCCTTGCCTTCTCTGTTCCCCGCGCGCGCTTGGCCGAGGTTCGCGCCTCCTTGGCTGCTCGCGCCGAAGAATTGGGAACGACGTGGGAGCTGAGCGAAATTGCCGAGGCCACGATCCGCCAATCCGCTACCGAAAGTTCCGCGGGGGAGGGCAGCGCCGATGAACAGTGGGTGCGCGTAGAGTTCCGCACGACCTTCTCCGATGAGGCAGCGCGCTTCGTCATTGGCCTTGAGAATGCTCGCGAGTTCGAGGTCGTCTTCTCCAGCCTCGAGGACGTTTTCTCGGAGCTCACTCAGTAAGGAAGCGGGCAGTACGTCGGTGCCCGACTAGCCGCGGTATCCGACGAGCCTCGCGCACATTTCCCCACAGCTTTTTACGTATATAAGGATTCAAAATGACAACGCACACTCACGCAGAAACCAACCCCTGGAGCAAACGCACCGCAGTTAGCTCATGGGAAGGAATCGGGATGCTCACCTGGAAGGCCTTCCTCAAACTGGTGGCAAACCCGGCCATGTTCGGTTTTGCACTGATTCTGCCGATCTTCCTCTACATGATGTTCGGCGCCGGACAAGAATACTCGAAAGAGTGGGCGGTCAACGCCAATGTCGGCGCAACTGTCCTGGTCTCCATGACCCTCTACGGCGTGATGATCGCCGGGGCATCAGCTGCAACGGTCGTTGCCTTGGAGCGCACGTCCGGAACATCTCGCCTCTTCGCGCTTACTCCCGTGAGCTCCGGAGCCTTCATCTTCTCCCGCCTGGTCGCAGCAATCTCCATGAGCGCCGTCGTCATTGCTATCACCTACGGCGTGGGGTATGCCACGGGAGCGCGCATGACTCCCGCAGCCTGGATCCAAAGCGCCCTGATTGTCCTGGCTGCGGCCATGATGTCAGCAACGCTGGGTCTGGCACTGGGATTCCTCCTGCGCTCAGACACCTCCTTCGCAGTGATCAACGGCGTTGTCGTCTTGGGCGCATTCCTTGCCGGAATGTTCATTCCGATTGATTCCATGGGAAGCTTCTTCAAGAGCATCGCGCCGGGAAGCCCCTTCTACGGAATCTTCTACCTCTCGCAACTACCCCTGTACGGTTTCGATTCCTTCAAGTGGACCTGGGTAATTTCTGCAGCGGCCTGGTTCATTCCCTTTGTCGTGCTTGCAGTTTGGGCGCAGCACAGGGACACTGATCGCTGACAGACTCACGTGCCACAGGAAGAATTCCAGGAAATAGCCGGGAGAGGGAAGAGCATGGATACCACCACAGCCAAAGCATCGTGGACACGGCGCCACCCGCGCTTGTCCGCAGTGTTGTGGGCACTTCCCTACCTGGCTTTCCTGGCATTCCCCCTGGTCATGGTCCCGAGTGTCGAATCTTTCGGCATGACGGTAGTGATCCTGGCCCTCACTCTTGCAGTCGCAGTCGCCGATATCGCGATCTACGTCGTGAACCCAACCCCCGAATGGGGAGCACACATCAAGAAGAAGATGTGGATTTCGCACGGGATCTTGCTGGCTTTGGTGGTTGCGCTGGGGCTAGTTCTGGTCGCAGCCGGCGCATCGCGAGTGACCTCGGCACTTTTCATCACCTACTCAATTGCGGGCTGGAACCTTCAAGCACCTCGGAATTACGTGGTCCCCGGCCTGGTGGCGCTCGTCGGCTGGGAAGTGATCGCCATCTTGCTGCCCATTGGCAGCATTGACGCACTGGCCTTGAGCTACGCGATCATCGCCCTGCTCATGGTTTTGGGCTTAACCCTGGCTGTGCGTCGCAGTTTTGACAACCGCCAGGCCGAAGACCAGCGTCAACGCCAAGCCATCAGCTTGGTCCGCGAGCGTGAGCGCCTGCGTTTCGCCGGAGATCTACACGATATCCTCGGGCACTCGCTGACCGTCATCACTATGAAGAACGAACTCACCCAGCGCCTGCTTTCCGTTGGAAAGATTGATGAGGCCCGCGAGCAGCTTGCCCAAACCCTGGAGTTATCCCGCCAAGCGAAAGAAGACTTGCGGGGGATTATTGCGGCCACGCGCAGTTTGTCGCCGGAAGAGGAAGTCCAGTCCGCACGCGAACTGTGCGAGCAGGCGGGGATCGAGTTTGCTGCCGATATTCACGGCGAGATTCCGCCAGGCCCGCGCGCATCCCTCGCCGCACATATCATCCGCGAAGGGACTGGGAACGCGATCACCCACGCTCACCCCAGGCGGATCCGCGTGCGCCTGACTCCCGCTGAGGTCCTCGTACGAAACGACGGATACTCGCAGAAGTACTCCTTGGCCTCGCGAGGTGGGGGAACGGGACTTGAGGGACTACGTGAGCGCGCGGCCTCGGAAGGGGATGTGACCTGGGGGAGTGACGGCAGCACCTGGGAGCTGCGGCTGGCGTTCAAGGGCGAGGCGCTCTGAGCTGCGTGTACGATTGACGGGTCAAGTACTCGCGCTTCGAAGGACACCGCATGATTCACGTGATTGTGGTCGACGACCAGGCCCTGATCCGTGGTGCGCTCAGTGCGCTCATTGACCTCGAGGACGATATGGAAGTTGTCGCTCAGGCGGGAAACGGTCACGAGGCCTTGGCCGCGATCGAAGACTACGCGGGCGCGCATCCAGGTAGCGAGGTCCCGCTGGTCGTCATCATGGACGTGGAAATGCCCGTCATGGATGGAATCAGTACCGCCAGTGCTTTGAAAGAACGAGGATCGGCCGCACGCGTACTCATGGTGACAACCTTCGGGCGTCCCGGCTACGTCCAGCGCGCACTCGATTCCGGTGCATTAGGGTTTGTCGTCAAGGACGCTCCTGCCGCTCAATTGCTTGACGCCATTCGTCGAACCTCACAGGGACTTCGCGTCGTTGACCCCGCGCTCGCGGTCGACGCGCTCACGAAAGGACAAAGCCCGCTCAGCGCCCGCGAAGTTGAGGTACTGCGCGCTTTCGAAAGCGGCGGGACCGTGGAGGACGTGGCCTCGGAACTCATGCTGTCGGCGGGAACGGTACGCAACTATGTGAGCTCGGCGATGGATAAGACCCACGCGCACACGCGCGCCGAAGCGCTCAAGGTCGCGACTGAGAATGGGTGGTTGTAAACTGAGATTCCATGGTAAACAGCTATGGACGTCGACAAGACGCACAGGAAAACATCACTCGCCACATCTTCGTCACCGGAGGTGTGGTTTCTTCTTTAGGTAAAGGTTTGACGGCCTCGTCGCTGGGGCGCCTGCTGCGTTCACGCGGCCTGAGCGTTGCCATGCAAAAGCTCGATCCCTACATCAATGTCGATCCGGGGACCATGAATCCTTTCCAACACGGTGAGGTTTTCGTCACGGAAGACGGTGCGGAAACCGACCTGGATATCGGCCACTATGAGCGCTTCTTGGACGTGAACCTCTCCGGCGCGGCGAACGCGACGACCGGCCAGGTCTACTCCACCGTCATCGCGAAGGAACGCCGCGGCGAATACCTGGGCGACACCGTCCAGGTCATTCCCCACATCACGGATGAGATCAAGCGCGTCATGCGCGCGCAGGCCATCCCCGACGCCGAGGGAAACGCCCCCGATGTCATCATCACGGAAATTGGCGGAACCGTCGGCGATATCGAGTCCCAGCCCTTCTTGGAGGCTGCGCGTCAGGTGCGCGCTGACCTGGGTCGCGACAATGTCGCCTTCGTTCACGTCGCGCTGATTCCCTTCCTGCCTGCGGCTGGTGAACTCAAGACCAAGCCGACCCAGCACTCGGTTGCGACGCTGCGTTCGATCGGTATCCAGCCCGATGCCCTAGTGCTGCGTACCGACCGCCCGCTGCCCGAGGGAATCAAAGGCAAGGTTGCACTCATGTGCGATGTTGACCGTGACGCGGTTATCGAATGCAAGGATGCGGCCTCGATCTACGAGGTCCCCCCGACACTGCACCGCGAGGGCTTGGACGCATTCCTGGTTCAGCGACTGGGCTTGGCTTTCCGCGACGTGGACTGGAGCGAGTGGAATGAGCTCCTTGAGCGCGTCGAGTCCCCGAAGTACCGCGTTGAGGTCGCCTTGGTTGGAAAGTACATCAACCTGCACGACGCTTACCTTTCGGTTTCCGAGGCCGTGAAGCACGGTGGATTTGCGAATAATGCGCGCGTGGACCTGCGTTGGGTTGCCTCTGACACCTGCGAGACTCCCGAGGGTGCGCAGAAGGCACTGGAAGGTGTGGATGCGATCATCGTCCCCGGCGGTTTTGGGATCCGAGGCATTGAAGGCAAGTTGGGTGCGCTACGGTGGGCGCGCGAGCATCGCGTACCGACCCTTGGCCTGTGCTTGGGCTTGCAATGCATGGTCATCGAGGCCGCGCGTGATCTCTTGGGGTTGACGGGGGCCTCGTCGACCGAGATGGATCCCGAGACTCCCGATCCGGTCGTTCACACGATGGACTCCCAGGTCGACATTATTGAGGGCGATGGCGATCTGGGCGGGACCATGCGACTTGGCGCGTACCCCGCGGTCCTTCAGGAGGGTTCTGTTGTTGCCGAGGCCTATGGGAAGACCCAGGTTTCGGAGCGCCACCGTCACCGTTTCGAGGTGAACAACGACTACCGCGATCAGCTGGAATCGGTTGGCCTGCACATCTCGGGTACCTCCCCCGATGGGAACCTGGTCGAATTTGTCGAGCTGGATCGCTCCATGCACCCCTACTATGTGGCAACTCAGGCACACCCCGAGTTCAAGTCGCGTCCGACGAAGGCTCACCCGCTATTCGCGGGCCTCGTTCGCGCTGCACTTGAGCGTCACGTTGAGAAGTACGCTGCGCGAGGCGGGCGCAAGTAAGGGGTGTAGCTCCCTCATTCCTGGTTTAGCTCACAGAGTCCTGGCCTATGAACGCTCATACGTCAGGAGTCGACGAGCTAAACCAGGAGATGGGGCAGGGTGGGGAGGAAGTCAGCCTTGTCATCCTGCCCCAACAACCGTATTTCCGGGCACGAAGATCGGATCAAGCAGGGTCAGACCATGCACAGGGCGGCGGATCTTGGCCTCGGAGTCCGCTGCCGTCGCGGCTTCGGCGGCTACAGCCTCGGTAGCCGCTTCCTTTCGAGGTTCCTCATCGATTTGGGCGACCAACATTTCAACCGCACGCCTCAATAGTTCGTCGGGGCGCGTATCAAAGTGATCGACATCGAATAGGCAGTGCGCGCGCTCGGCAGACCAGCCGCTGGCTACCAGCGAGACATCACGGCCGGGACGAATCTCCAGATCGATCAGGGCGTTGCACCAGTCATCCGCAGAAATCGTCGGCCCCAAAATGTAGGAATCAATCCGATTATCACCGGAAATTTGCCCAACGAGCTTACGGATTTCGCGAATTCCCGTCCCGCACGTGCGCGAGAGCAAAGGAATCCCAGACTCGCCCGCCGTATCAACAACCGCCTGCCTGAACTGCGAGACGAAGTTCAACGATTGCACATCGGGGCTTGCCGAATGGACGAAAGCAATGTTGCGCGCTCCCGCGTCACGCAGGCGGTGAACCGCGGCGCGCCCGGCCTCGTAATAATCAACGTCGATGGACTGGATCGGTGCATTGAAAGGCCCAGACCCCGGGGTGCCAATGAAAACCGTGGGGATCTTGCTCTCTGCAACGACGCCCAAACGAGCATCATTGAAGCGCACCTCCATGATGAACAGGCCGTCACACAGCGCGGTCTGCATGACTCGACGAAGCCCGGCCGCGCCTTCGTCGGCGGTGATCAGCAACAGGTCGAAATCGTGTTCGCGCAAGAGCTGTGCCAAAGTGATCAGCATGTAGTGCTGGGCCGCCGCGTCCGCTCCCTCGTGGTAGGGGACCACCACTCCCAGGACGCGGGACTTTCGTGAACGCAAGGATCGGGCACCCGCATGGGGCTGATACCCCAGCTCTTTCATTGCAATTTGGACACGCTTTTCCGTCTCGGGGGAGACGGCACGGCGTCCACTCATGACATACGAGACCGTGGTTTGTGAGACTCCCGCTAGTTTTGCAACGTCTCTGCTGGTTGGCTGACGCGCCATCTCAGGTCCTCCCGATATCTTGACAGGATCGCGTGAACAACTTATTGTGAGTTCCACATCACATGTGCGGGCGCCGATGCCCGCAAATATTTTTTATCTGACGAATACGTATGCGTAATGAATAATACCAGAAAAACTCCTGAAAAGTGTCATTAAGCGAATACGTATTCGTCCGGTCAAAAAGGAGCACAGGTGTACACGAAGAAGCAGTACCCCGGCGCAGTTGAACTCTGCTTCGCGCACGAGTTCATCCGCATTGAGGCATGGGGGCGCAATGCGCTTCGTGTGCGCATTGGCCCCTCTGCAGACTTCCCCCAAGGACTAGGAGCCCTCGAAGCGGGGCCCGCCAGCGGCCTCGGAAGCATGGAAGAAGCAAAGGTCACCGAGATCCCCGGCTACGACACACCCGAAGAAGTCTTCACCAACGGGCGTATCAGCGTCGTTGCCAACCTTGACGGTGGAACAGGAATTGCCCGCTTCCTTCTGGACTTCCGCAAAGACGGCGAATCCATCCTGCGCGAAGCCCCCGAGCACTTCTGGTGGCCAGGCGCCCACGGAATCTACCCCGGTTTCGGCGGACACGAAGTCCACCAGTGCTTCGCCTCCGACCCCAGCGAACGCTTCTACGGAATGGGCCAGCACTCCTACGATTTCCTCGACCACAAGGGCGTCGTCTCCGACCTCATCCAGCGAAACGGCGAAGTGTCCATTCCCTTCGTCCTCTCTGACAAGGGCTACGGTTTCCTGTGGAACAACCCCTCCGTCGGCCGCGTCGAATTCGCCAAAGAAAGCACCCGCTGGGTCGCCCAACAAAGCGAGTGGATCGACTACTGGGTGTGCGTGGGCGATACCCCCAAGGAAATCCTCGAGGCCTACGCCGACGCGGTCGGCCACGCGCCGCGCATCCCTCAGTGGGCACTGGGCCTGTGGCAATCCAAGCTGCGCTACACCAGCCAAGAAGAACTCATGGATGTCGCGCGCGAATACAAGCGCCGCGGCCTGCCCCTATCTGTGATCGTCACCGACTTCATCCACTGGCCCGCAATGGGGGAGTGGCGCTTCGACGAAAACGAATATCCAAATCCCGAGGCGATGATGGCCGAATTGGAGGAAATGGGTACGAAACTGATGGTTTCCGTGTGGCCAACAGTGTCACCCCTAGCTGAAACGGACGCAGAAATTCGCGCAAAGGGCCTCTTGGTCGGCACCGAAGCCGGCGTCGAATACCACCAGACTTTCCGCGATAAGGGAATGGAACGCCCGCTCCCCGTCGCTTTCTACGACCCGACAAACCCCGCGGCCCGCGAGTACGTCTGGGACAAACTTAAGAACAACTACTTCGATCTGGGTGTGCGCGTGTTCTGGCTCGATGCCTGCGAACCCGAACTCAACCCCGGCCACCCCTCCAACCTGCGCTTCTACGCCGGAAGCGGCCTGAATGTCTCCAACCTCTACCCGCGCGAGAACGCGCGCATGGTCTGGGAAGGAATGCGTGAACAGGGCGAAGACGAATTCCTCAGCCTGTGTCGCAGCGCGTGGGCTGGCCAAGCCAAGTACGGCTCGGCGGTATGGAGCGGCGATATTGCCCCCACCTGGGAAGCGCTCTTCACTCAGGTCCGAGCAGGCCAATCCATTGGAATCTCGGGGATCCCATGGTGGACCAGCGACATCGGTGGCTTCCACGGCGGCGACCCCAGCGACCCCGCCTACCAGGAGCTCTTCGCTCGCTGGTTCGAGTTCGGCACTTTCTGCCCGCTCATGCGCGTCCACGGCCACCGCGAACCCCGCGAGGACGTGGCCTCGGACAACCCCGGCGGACCCAACGAAATCTGGTCCTACGGTGAGGAAGTCGCACAGATCTGCGCACGCTACATCCACCTCAGGGAATCGCTGCGCCCCTACATCGGCCGCATCATGGACGAGGCCGCCGAGCATGGAATCCCCCCGATGCGCGCACTCTTCCTCGAATTCCCCGAGGATGCGCGCGCGTGGGAAGAAGAAGGAGAATTCCTCCTCGGCCCCGACCTCCTTGTCGCCCCCATTGTCGAGGCCGGCGCCCGCAGCGCCCGCGTCTACCTCCCCGCGGGAGTGCGCTGGCGACAGCTGCTGGTTGGCTCGGGCGAGACGAGCGCGGCCTCGTACATCCTGGGAGACATCTTCGAGGGTGGGCAAGAGGTCACCATCGATGCACCACTGGAGTGCATCCCCGTATTTGTCCGTGAAAACACGGAACTTGGTAGTTGCTTGACGGACAACTATCAGCACTCAAAGGAGAGAGAATAATGGCACACACATCGAAGTTCGCAATGCGCGGCGTTGCCCTTTTCGGTGCCTCAGTGATGGCACTGGGACTGGCAGCATGTTCGGGCGCACAGTCTGATTCCTCATCTGGCGGCTCTGACGGACAAGTCACCGTTGAGATGTGGGACTACCTGAGCGGTAAAACCGCCAATGACTCGATCAACGCATCGATCGCTGAGTTCGAGAAGGCGAACCCCAACATCAAGGTCAAGCGCACCACCTTCGCATTCGCTGACCTGTCCAAGTCCATCCTTCAGGGCAGCGTCGGTGGCGAGGTCCCCGACGTGGCAATCGTGGACGTTGTCGACAACCAGAACTTCGCTGCCCTGGGCATGCTCAAGGAACTCAGCGGTGATGGCGTCAACAAGGCCGACTTCTTCGAAGGCCCCTGGAGCTCGGCACAGTACGACGGTAAGACCTACGGTCTGCCGCTGAACTCCAACAACCTCGCCCTGTACTACAACAAGACCATGCTCAAGGAAGCTGGCGTTGAGGTCCCCACCGACTGGGCGTCCCTCAAGGAAGCAGCCAAGAAGACCACCAAGGGTGACGTCAAGGGCCTGGCAATCTCAGCCGTGAAGAACGAGTCCGGAACCTTCCAGCTCCTGCCCTTCGTGTGGCAGACCGGCGGCGACATGTCCAACTTCAGCGAGTCCGGCGCAACCGCTCTGGCCTATCTGCGCGGCATGATCGAAGACGGTTCCGTCAGCGAAGCAGTCGTCAACTACACCCAGGAAGACGCTCGCACCCAGTTCATCACCGGCAAGGCCGCAATGATGATCAACGGCCCGTGGGAACTGTCGACCCTGAACAAGGAAGCTGACATCGAATGGGATGTCGCCCCGCTTCCCAAGGGCGAGCGTGCTGCGACCTCAATGGGTGGCGAGAACGTTGTCGTGATGAACGGTGCCAAGCAGTCCGATGCTGCCCTCAAGCTCACCAAGTTCCTGACCAGCGCAGAAGGCGCCAAGATCTACTGCGATGGCTCCGGCCAGCTCTCCTCACGCCCCGACCTGCAGGGCAAGCTCAAGCTCTCGAGCGACGCCAAGCTCAAGGTCTTCGAAGACCAGCTCCAGTACGCACACGCACGTGCATACGGAAAGGACTACCCGAAGATTTCCGAGGCAATCCAGCTGTCCATGCAGGAAGCCCTGACTGGTGCAGCAACCCCCGAAGCCGCAGCGAAGAAGGCCTCGGAGACAATCACCCCCTTGCTGCCCAAGAACTGAGCAGCTAAGGACACTGGTTCACGCAGGCCCGCGTGGCCTCGTGAAACCACACACCACACAGTGGGTTCCCCGCGCGAGTGAGACGGACGCGTTGGGAGAGCGGCACACTATTGCTCCCACGCACCACCCGCGTGGGGAACCCACACAAAACCACTGATCAATGAGTGAATTTCGATGACGCGAAACAAGAAAGCGGGTCAGGACGCAGGAACACGCTCAATGGCGCGCACGCGACGCCTGGGGCTCCTCCTCGCGCTACCCGCAATCATTTACATAACGATCTTCCTGGTCATTCCGCTGCTGTACAACGTCTGGCTGTCGATCTCGAACGCCAATGGCTCCAACCTCATTACAGGTGACTACCACCCGACCGGGTTGACGAACTACGAAGTAGTCCTGGCAAGTCCCGGTTTCTGGAATGGCCTCAAGCTCTCGGCGATCTTCACCTTCGCCTCGCTGGCACTGCAGTTCATCATCGGATATGCGATGGCGCTCTTTTTCCGCAAACCCTTCCCCGGAAACGGCATCATTCGCGCACTGCTGCTGGTCGCGTGGATTCTTCCCGCAGTCGTCACCGGCACAATTTTCCGCTGGATGTTCGACTCTGATTTCGGCGTCATCAACTACTTCCTGACCTCATTGCATCTAGTTGATAAGCCCATCTTGTGGCTCACCAACCCGACAACTGCGATGGTTGCGGTCGTGATTGCAAACCTGTGGGTGGGCATGCCCTTCAACATGCTCTTGATTCTTTCGGGCCTGCACACCATCGATGATGGCTTGTACGAGGCCGCGGAAGTTGACGGAGCGGGCCCCATCCGCACCTTCTTCTCCATCACCGAACCGCTCATGCGTCCCGTCGTTTTCTCACTCTTGCTGTTGGGCGTCATCAATACCTACAAGGTCTTCGACCTGATCTACACCATGACCAAAGGTGGGCCTGTTGAGGCTACGACAACCCTGCCGATCTTCACGTACCTGCAGACCTTCAAGGTCTTCGACTTTGGTAATGGTGCAGCCGCCTCGATGCTGACGATGGTTCTCCCCTTGGCACTGTCGTGGTTCTATGTTCGTTCGCTGGATAAGGAGGATGCGTGATGTCCACGGCTGAAAAGACTTGCGAAAGTCGCGAAATGGCACGCACTTTCTCCAAGACCAAGCACGAAAAGCGTGCGGCGCGCGTCCGTATTGGAAAATCCGCGATCGCCTGGGTGACGGCGATTATTTACCTCTTCCCCGTGTACTGGATGGTCTGTACGGCATTCAAGACCCAGAAGGAAACCTTCGTCCAGCCCCCGCACCTGATCCCTCAAAATCCAACCCTGGATTCCTTCAAAGTTGCCTTCAGTGACAACTTTGGGATCTGGAAAGCACTGGGGAACTCGGCAATTATTTCCGCTGGGTGTTTGGCGATTACGTTGCTTTTAGCAATCCCCGCAGCCTATGCGATTGCTCGGATGAGGAGCACGGTCACGACGGGAATGCTGATTTTGCTGACCGTTGTTCAACTTCTTCCCGCGATTGCGATTTCGATCCCGATGTTCGTGCTTTTCCGCCAGGCGGGAATGGTCAATACGCTTCCGTCGATCATCTTGGCCGATGTTACGGGAACCTTGCCTTTTGCGATCATCATGTTGCGGCCCTTCTTTAAGCAATTCCCGCGGGAAGTGGAAGAAGCTGCGCGTCTTGATGGCTTGGGGATCATTGGAACCATTGTTCGCGTTGTTATTCCGACCATTCGTCCGGGCGTCATCATGATTGGGTCCTTCTCGTTCCTCATGACGTGGGGTGAGTTCACCTTTGCGTTGACCCTGTTGACGAAGGCGAATTATCAGCCTTTGACCGTTGCGTTGAATCGTTTGATCGGTCAGTATGCGACGAACTGGAACGACCTCATGGCTGTCGCAACGGTCATTGCAGTCCCCGTGCTTGCACTCTTCATCGCCTTACAGCGCTACATCGTCGCGGGCCTTGCCGGTGGCGCGACGAAGGGGTGAGGACGCGGCGAAGCTTCCTCACTTCGCCCTCTCATTCCTGCTTTAGCTCACTGGCTCCTGGCCTATGACCGTTCTAAGGCCGCAGGTGAGCGAGCTAAAGCAGGAAGGTATGAGGGGAGGGGACGGAGGGAGGAGAGAGCGGGGAGGGACGCGTGTAGACATGCGTCATGTGGAATCAGAGTGATCCAGTCCTAGTAGTGTCGTTTGGATACGTACCCTTGTAGTCCGATAACTGCAGCGCCGCGGCACCAGGTTTCGTTTGCTGGCGAGGCCAATTCGACGTGGACTACAGACGCTCGGGGATCACGAGTTTCTGCCAAGCCTTGACGCATCCAGCGGTTGCTCAACGACGCTAAGGCAACACCTTCACCGCCGATGATGACGACTTCTGGAGCTGTCAGATTAGCGATCGCGCCGATCAAACGTCCGAGTGCTAATCCGGATGCGCGCAAGACGGCGGAAATCGCAGGATCTTCGGACTCCGCCAAAGAAATAACTTCATCCCAGGTGACTTCCCGTCCAAGTGCTTCAGAAATGGAGCGGGTGATCGCGGGAGTTGTCAGCATGGATTCCGCGCAGCCCCGATGTCCCTTTGTGCATAGTGGGCCTAGGGGATCCAGGGGCCAGTGACCGACCAAACCAATACCGGAATCCTGGTTTTCTAGTTTTTTCCCATTTGCTACGCATCCGTATCCGGTGCCAATACCCAAGGTGAGGACTGCAAAGTTTTTGTGCCGTGCACCCAGATCAAACCAGTGCTGCGCTTGGGTATAGGCCGTTAGGTCGTTCGCGACGAATACCGGAATCCCAATTCGCGTGCGTAAGAGTTCAGCAAGATCGACGTCTTCCCACATCAAGAAAGGAGCAGAACGGACGATGCCTCTGTCTGTTACAACGCCGCCGACTCCTACGCCGATGGCATCGATGTGAAGACTCTCTTCCGCCTGGTCGGTCAAGAAAGCAATTCCCTCAACGATGTCGCGGGGCGAATGGCCAGATAGTGGGAGCTCGCGGTAGGTCAGAACCTCTGCTTTGAGGTTGATGACCGTAGCCGTGAGGCAGTGATCTGCCACTTTGATTCCGAGGAAATGGTGGCTATCTGGAACGACGGCAAGGGGAATCGAGGGGCGACCGGATGTGCCCGTGCGGGTGGTCCGTACTTCGGTGAGGAGTCCCGAGGCAATGAGGTCGGCGCTAATTCGAGTGAGAGTCGCGGGTGCGAGTGACAGTCGGCGGGCCAACTCGGAGCGGCCGAGTGGCCCGTGAAGAAGGACCTCGAGCGCGACGCTCTGTGCCAGTTCATCCTGAGGCTGCCACCCCATCATGACCGCCTTTCTTCATCGAACGAAATAAATAACGGAATTATTACACTATATATCACATACTTGACGCAAGTATTTTTATTTGATGAAATAATACATGCGGCCAAAGGTGACCGCCATCACGAGAAAGACACATAGCGATGAAGCAGAAACATCTCATGGGCGTGAGCGCTGCGATTCTAGCAAGCGCCCTCGCATTGTCAGCCTGCTCCTCCGGCGGCTCAAGCTCTTCCGCATCCTCCACCTCGGGTGACGGAAAAGTCGAATTGACTCTATGGGGAACATACGGTGCGGGCGGTAATAGCGCCCAAAGCGATGCACTCGAAAAGGAAATCATCCCCGCTTTCGAGAAGGCAAACCCTGATATTAAGATCACCTACGTTGACATGCCCTATGACGGCCTCAAGCAGAAACTCACTACAGGTGCGGCTGCGGGTGAACTTCCTGATCTTATCCGTACTGACCTGGGATGGAATGCGCAGTTCGCGAAACTTGGTGTTCTTCAGCAGCTTGACGGAAAGATGCCCAACTACGATCAGCTCGCCGCACGGGTCTACCCTGGCTTGCTTGACACTACACTGTACAACGGTCACCACTATGGTCTTCCGCTTGATACGAATACCCGCGTCATGGTGACCAATCCTGACGCGCTGAAGAAGGCAGGCGTTGAGAAGGCTCCAGCAACCTTTGAAGAAATGCGAGAATTTGCAAAGAAGTTCGAAGGCTCTGGTGTCTATGCTTTCGCGGAAGGCGGAATCTCGCAGTGGTCCATCCTTCCTTGGGTGTGGTCCGCAGGCGGAGACATCACTGACAAGGATCACACGAAGGCATCGGGATACTTGAATTCCGACAAGTCGGTTGCCGGCGTTCAGCTGCTTGTTGACTTGTACCAGGCTGGACAGATCCCGAACCTGATGACTGGAAATAAAGGTGCGACTGAGACCTCCGACGGTGTCCCAGGCGGCCAGTATGCATCCATCCTGGATGGCCCATGGATGAAAGAAATCTGGGCAAAGCAGTACCCCAATTTCGCCCCTGACTACACTGCTATGCCTGCCGGTGAGGGAGGCTCCATCTCGGTCGTTGGCGGTGAGTCCATTGTCATCACTAACAAGGTGAAGAACCTTGAGGCGGCATACAAGTTTGTGGAGTTCACCCAGTCCAAAGAGTTTCAGCTCCCCATGTCTAAGGCCGGTCAGATGACGGTTGTGCAAGAGTTTGCGGCAGAAGAAGCATCGGCGACTCCGTTCTACAAGATTTTCTCTGAGCAGCTCAAGACTGCTAAAGCGCGTCTATCGATTCCCGATGCGGGCAAGGTTGATGACATCCTCAATGCAGAACTGACACCTGCATTCGAGGGGAAAGTTTCCGTTAAAGAAGCGTTGACCAAGGCCGCGTCGCAGATTGATCCGCTTCTGACGAAGTGACAAATTCTTATGTCCGACTCAACCATTACCGGGCGGGAAGTCCCGGCTCAAGGAATACTTCCCGCCCGGGGTGGTGAGCCGGGCCTCTCTTATTCCGATCACGAGGCCGTGCCTGCTGGTGCGAACACTCGACATCGCCCCCGCTCCCGTTTCAACCCGGCTCCTTATCTGTTCCTCTTCCCAGGGATGGCGCTCTTCCTGGTGTGCATGATCTATCCGATGCTTCAAGCCGCGCGTATGAGCATGTACGACTGGAATATTGTCATAGGTTCGGCTTCGGAATTCACTGGTTTTGACAACTATGCTCGGGCATTCGACGATCCTCGTTTTTGGACAGGATTGGCCAATTCAGGCATCTACATGGTGTTTACCGTGCCACCGCAGATCATCTTTGGTCTGTTGATTGCGATGTTGCTTCGTTCCAAGGCGCCACTTCAACCCCTCTTCCGTGTGCTCTACTATCTGCCGGTTGTCACCTCGTGGGTTGTTGTGTCGTTACTCTTCAAATACCTCTTTGCTGATCAGGGATTGATCAATTATGCGATGGGAGACTTCCTGCACCTGACCAGCGGAACAACCTCATGGCTTTCGAATCGGTGGACCGCGATGATCGCAATTTGCGCGCTTGGAGTGTGGAAGGGGATCGGCTGGTCAATGATGATTTTCTTGGCGGCGCTTCAAGGTGTGCCCAAGACGTTGGAAGAGGCCGCAACAGTCGACGGCGCAAATTGGTGGCAACGATTTAAGGTCGTGACTCTCCCCGCAATTTGGCCGGCCACCATATTCGTCATCGTCATGCTGGTGATCGGTGGACTTAACGTCTTCACATCGGTCCTCTTGATGACCGATGGAGGACCGGGCGGACAAACCGAAGTGCTCTTAACCTACATTTACAAGATGGCCTTCGGAGACCTTGAATTCGGCTATGGTTCAGCGATTGCAGTGCTTCTCACCATGATCGTCTTCGCAATCAGCTTGCTTCAGTTGAGGATTTTCCGCACCGAAGAAGGAGGTGAAGAATGAACACCGCACTCAGGCCTCGTGTAAAAGGCCGCCGCATTGCACACAACGCATTGATCTCCCTCCGTTTTATGACCTTGGCGGTCGGTACGATCGTCATGATCACGCCCTTCGCCTACATGGTCTCCACCTCTCTTAAACCCCAGGCATTCGTCCTGGAAACACCGCCACAATTCATTCCGCACCCCGCAACCCTCGACAACTACATTCAGGCGTGGACCAAACAAGACTTCAGTCATTTCGCGCTTAATTCCGCCTTCGTTGCTATTACGTCGACAATCTTGGCAGTGTGGCTGTCGTCGATGATGGCCTATGCTTTTGCGCGCTTTGATTTTCAGGGTAAAAAATGGCTCTTCCGAATTCTTCTTCTGGGCCTGATGATCCCGGGAATGATGCTGATCATCCCGCAATTCATCCTGACAAAGCAGATTGGATTGCTCGACAATCTTTGGGGACTAGTGATCTTCTATGTCGCCGGGAATCTCTCAATGAATACTTTCCTTCTTCGAAGCTTCTTCGAAGGAATACCTGGTGAACTCGACCAAGCAATGCAGGTCGACGGAGCAAGCGTCTGGCGACGCTACTGGAACCTCGCAATCCCTCTTTCCCGCCCGGCATTAGCGACAACAACGATCTTCACCTTCCTTGCGACCTGGGATGAGTTCGCATGGGCGATGACGGTCATCCAGAGCCCAGAGAACCGTACCCTCCCTATCGCTATCCAAACCTTCCACGGTCAAAATAGCACTCAATGGGGATTGGTTTTCGCGGCCTCGTTAATCGCAATAATCCCGGTCATCATCGTCTATTTGGTGTTCCAACGGCACTTCGTCCAGGGCCTGACCGCTGGCGCAGTAAAAGGATAAACTCTGATGTTCGAACTTCTTCCCGTTTCCGCAGCTTTCCAGGTGGGGGACGAGGTGCGTGTTGACATCGTCGCTGATTCACCTATTCCCGGTTCCGCGGTGCTGCGCCTGACCCACTTGGGTTCCATCGTTGCCGAGGCCGAACCCCCGCTGGGTGATTCGGTCTTCTTTGGTGCGCTGGATGTGGGCGGATACGGTGTTCTTTTGTGCGATGGAGATGAGGTACTGGCCTCTTCTGCTCTTCAGGTTCTCAGTGATAGTCGCCAGCGCCTACGTTACGGTTTCGTTGCCAGCTATGCGCCCGATAAGGATGTCGAGGCCGTGACGAGGTTGGCGCGTATGCTCCACCTCAATGGAATCCAGTTCTACGACTGGGCTTACCGTCATGCCGACCTTGTGGGCGGGGGAGAGGAGTATCACGATGCTTTAGGTCAACCGATCTCACTGGAAACCGTGCGCCGATTAATTCGCGCGCTGGCCGAGGTTGGCTCTCGTTCATTCGGATATGCCGCTGTTTATGGTGTGGGCAATGAGGAGTGGGATCAATGGAAGGATGGGGCACTCATGCAATGCGATGGAACCCCATATGAACTGGGTGGTTTCCTTCAGATTGTCGATCCTGCATCCGCGCGCTGGCTCACGCACTTTGTCGGCGATCTTGAAAACTCTGTTGAGGAGGTAGGCTTCCAAGGCTTCCACCTCGACCAATACGGATATCCAAAGTATGCAACGCGAGCTGATGGAGAATTTATTGACCTGTCGCAGAGCTTTATGCGGATGATCGAAACTGTGCGTCGGAGGCTTCCTGAGGCGGCTCTTATCTTTAACAATGTCAATGATTTCCCGACGTGGGCTACCGCTAACGCCCATCAAGATGCCGTTTATATTGAACCGTGGGCCCCAATTACAACACTGGGGGCACTTGCAGATGTTGCCACGCGTGCCAGAAGTATCGCACAGGAGAAACCCGTGGTTCTTGCGGCGTACCAGAGCGTTTACTCGAAGGCCTCGGAAGAAGAAGCGGACCAAGCAACCAAGCTCACGATGGCGACCCTTTTCTCTCATGGAGCAACTCAACTCTTGGCGGGTGAAGGCGGACGAGTCCTGACCGACCCCTATTATGTGAACAATCACGAGGCCACTGTGGGCACTCTAGAGATGCTCGAGCGGTGGTACGACTTCCTCGTTGAGCACGACGAGATCTTAATGGATCGCCGGATTGCGGAAGTCACTGATTCTTTTGCCGGTCCGTTGAATGAGGACATTGAGGTTGAGTACGACAATCTTTGCGTGACGGAGGACCCCCGGGAAGGGGCAGTGTGGAGACGAGTAACAATGACTCCCCACGGATTGGTTGTTCACCTCATTAACTTGGTTGGGCAAAAGGACACTCTATGGGATAGTCCCAAGCGTTCCGGGATTCTTCTTGAAGGGGGACGCCTGATAATGCGCCGCTGTGCTGGGCGTACTCCTCGAGTGTTTGTGGCAGATCCAGACAGTAGTGGACACCTCGAAGAACTTCGTGTTCACTGTGAGGGAGCGCAAGTGAAGGTGGATCTTCCACCGCTACAAGTTTGGCAGGTTCTTCGTGTTATTCTCTGAAGATTTACTTCCCGAAACGCACTCGGCACTTCACTTTCCGGCCGACGAGTGGTGGAAGAGCGCGGTTGTTTACCAGATCTATCCCCGCTCATTTAACGACGCGAACGGAGACGGTTTCGGCGATCTCCAAGGGATCCGCTCCAGGTTGGGATACCTGAAGGAACTCGGCGTTGATGTCCTGTGGCTCTCGCCGATCTACCGCTCGCCCCAAGCCGACAACGGCTACGACATCTCCGATTATCAGGACATCGATCCCGCTTTCGGGACCATGGACGATTTCAATGAACTCATCGCCGACGTTCATGCCCTTGGAATGAAACTGGTCATGGACCTGGTCGTCAACCACACTTCGGACGAGCATCCGTGGTTCATTGAGTCGCGTTCCTCGATCGATAATCCAAAGCGCGATTGGTACTACTGGCGTGACCCGCGTCCGGGTTGTGAAGGCGGAACCCCTGGAGCTGAACCCACGAATTGGGGGTCATTCTTCTCTGGCCCCGTGTGGAAATACGACCCGCACACCGGTCAGTACTACCTCCATCTCTTCGCAGAAAAACAGCCCGACCTGAACTGGGAGAACCCCGAAGTTCGCCAGGCCGTCTACGAAATGATGCGCTGGTGGCTAGACCGCGGGGTCGATGGCTTCCGAATGGATGTCATCAACCTGATCTCCAAGGTTCCCGGCCTTCCCGATGGCACCTGCCAGCCGGGTCAGGATCTTGCCGACGGAAGCCCCTTCTACATGGAGGGACCGCGCCTGCATGAATTTCTCCAGGAAATGCACGGCGAGGTTTTCGAAGGCCGCGGAGCGATCTTCACCGTCGGGGAAACGCCCGGAGTTCTCCTCGAAAATGCGCCTCTCTACTCCGATCCTGCGCGCCACGAAGTCAACATGATCTTCCAATTCGAGCACGTCGGCTTAGGGCTGCCCGAAGGGAAATTCGGTCGACGCACCCTGGAAGCGGGAGACCTTGCGGATTCGCTCACGCGCTGGCAAGAAGGCCTCGCCGAGCGGGGATGGAACAGCCTCTACCTGTGCAACCACGATCAACCGCGTACGGTCAGTCGTTTCGGCGACGAAAAGTACTGGTATGACAGTGCGACTGCGCTTGCCACGATTCTTCACCTCCTACGCGGAACCCCCTATATCTACCAGGGTGAAGAACTGGGCATGACGAATACGGTCTTCGCGGGAATTGAGGACTTTGAGGACATTGAGTCCACCAACTACTACCGTGTGGCCATCGAACACGGAGACGATCCCGAGCGCGTCCTCAACGGTCTGCGCGCGATGGGCCGCGATAACGCGCGCACTCCCGTCCAGTGGGATGCGTCGGACAATGCTGGTTTTACGACGGGTACACCGTGGATTGCTCTGAACCCGAACTATCCGGTGATCAACGCCTCCGAGCAGGTGGGGGACCCGGTTTCGGTATTCTCCTACTTCCGCGCGCTCATTCGTCTGCGTCACCACCTCCCGGTCATCGCTGATGGACGCTTCGAGCGCATCGATGTGGGGCATCGTGAGATCTTCGCTTTCCGCCGTACCTTGGGTGAGCGTGAGCTGGTAGTTATTGCAAATCTTTCCTCGAAAGATCTGACTCCGGTCCTTCCTTCAGAGATTTCCGAGGCCGTGCCTGCGTTCGTCCCAGTTCTGACTAATGCGAATGTGTGGGAAGAGATGGGTGCACCGCTTGCTCCGTGGAGGGCGCGGGTTTTTCTTCGATAGTCATCGTGTCAACCATTGAGACCAATCATGTTTGAATTCGCTGGAAATTCACGATTTTTCTGAGAAATAGTGAATACGTATTCGGCGAATTGAGGCTCTGACCTGCACTGATAGATATCAGTGCAGGTCAGAGCTATTTCATTGTCGATCTTCCGCAGTATTTCAACGATTTTTTAGCCCAGAATTAAGCCGCTGTGATTCATTGTTATGCCAATGTTGCGTGCAGGAATGGTTCTGGATGCGTTCAGGCGATCTTTGTAGCGTCATCGCGAAGCTATAACAGGCTGTTTTCGCTGATAACACGCAGAAAAACAGAGTGAGGGATACGCATGCGGATTGGAACCGCAAAGAAAATCGGGGCGCTTGTAACCGCCGGTGTACTCGCGGGAAGCGCGACAGTACTCGGCGCGGAATACAGAGCAGAAGCCGCCCCAACAGTTACGAAAGTCTGGGCCGACAAGGCGCGTTACGAGCCGGGAACACCTGTTACTGTCACTGCCCAAACCCAAGGGAGCGGGGAAGTAAACTTCTCGCTCACCCACCTGGGAAAGCACGTCGATCACTACAGCACTCAGGCCTCGGAAGACGGCAAAACAACCTGGACTTTCACTCCCCCGAGTATGGACTTCACGGGCTACATGGTGGAAGTCGACACCGAAGACTCCCGAGCGAATACGGCGATTGATGTCTCCAGCACCTGGACGCGCTACCCGCGCTTTGGCTACCTGGGTAACTACAGTGCTGACCTCAGTGGAAAGACGGACGGCATCATCGATCAGCTGGCCCAGGACTACCACATCAACTCGCTCCAGTATTACGACTGGATGTGGCGTCATGAAGACCCAGTGAAGTACGAAGACGGCAAGGTCGCAGCGCAGTGGAGCGACTGGAAGAAGTGGAACTTCTCCTCGGACGTTATCAAGCAATTCATCGCCTCGGGCGATGAGGCCGGCGTTGCCTCGCTGCCCTACTCCATGAGCTATGCAGCACTTGAGGGATACCAAGACCACGGCGTGAGTAGTGACTGGGCAATCAACATCCGCGGCGACAACGACACTCGCGTCCCGTGGACAAGCGTCATGATCCCCGGTCAGCAGGACACAACCCTGCACATGATGAACCCGCAGAATACTCAGTGGCGTCAGCACATGGTCGATCAGTACAAGAAGCAGATCGAACTGGGCTTCGAAGGAACGCATATCGACCAGCTCGGTAACCCTCAGGGCGCGTGGGACGCCAACGGGAACTCGGTTGACCTTGAGGCCGGCTTTGCGTCGCTTGTGAACGAGACTTCGGAGCAGACACGTCAGCCCGTTGGGCTCAATGCCGTTGACGGCTACGGTTCCAGCCAATTGGCTCAGTCCAAAGCCGACTACCTCTACACCGAGCTGTGGGGCAGCCAGGCCTCGAACTCGAACTTGGCGGACTATCTGGAACGTCAGCGCAAGGAATCCGGAGGCAAGAGCGCAGTCGTCGCTGCTTACATGAACTCCGACTCCATGACGGGCGACCGATACGAGGCCGAGGACGCCTCTCACGCGGGACTGCCCACGGCCTCGGACCACGAGGGCTACACGGGCAACGGTTTCGTTGAGCAGCCCGAATGGCGAGGGAACGCTGTCTCCTTCAACGTCAACATCACTGAGAGTCGCAACTACGGCCTAGTCCTGCGCTGGGTGAATGCAACCGGACGAATGGCTGTGCGCAGCGTGTACGTCGATGGCAAGAAGATCGGCGTCATGTACATGGGTTCAAGCCCGACACATTTCGATGACAACTCTGACATCTGGACCCGGTGGAGCACGGGCGAGGCCAGGAGCACGTGGCTGGATAAGGGACAGCACACGATCACCTATCAGTTCGATCAGGGCGACTATGGGGATATCAACGTTGACTCGTTGACCGTGTCTTCCTTCGACACCCCTTCCGTTGAGCTGGCCGATGCGATCTTTGCGGCAAATGGTGCGCACCACCTGGAACTGGGTCAGGACAACAACATGCTCAATGGCCCTTTCTTCCCTGACCGCATCAAGTTCATGAGCTATGAACTGCAGGACTGGCTGCGCAACTACTACAACGTCATTACCGGTTACGAAAATGTCCTCTACGGACCCGACCTTCACCGCGTGAGCCGAGGAGTGTCGATCCAAGGGCATAACGTCAGCTCCAACGGAAGCGCAAACACCATTTGGGCAAACGCCATGACCAATGGTGATACGCAGGTTCTTCACCTGATCAACCTCGAGAAGGACAATGACGACAAGTGGCGAGATCCCACCGTAAAGCCCGAGACCTTGGTTGGACTGCCCGTCTCTTACACAATTGGCGACGGTGAGGTTCCCGCGCACTTGTACGCGGTCAGTCCCGACGTTGACGGCGGTCGTGCTCGCGAGATTCCCTTCACTGTGAAGACCAACGACCAGGGACAGCTCACCGTGAACTTCACGGCAGACATGCTGTCCGTGTGGGACTTCTTCTACACGCAAAAGGACGAGGCCGCGCACAACGATAGCGGTAACACTGACGCTCACTCGGACGCCGACACTCCTGACAATGCTCCGAGCGCGCAGCTTCAACAGGGTGCGTTGGTCAATGGAAATGGGAAGTGCTTGGACCTGTGGGATGGCGCGAGCCTCAATGGTCGCAAGATTCAGGAGTGGGATTGTGTGCGCACGACTTCTTCTGAGCGAAGCGTCTCCGAGCCGATCTACGCACAGAATGTGACCTTTGATCAGGGCAAACTCATGCTGGCCGGTAAGTGCCTTGACATCTTCGAGCAGCGCAATGAGAACGGAACTCCCATTCACTTGTGGGATTGTGTTCCCGCGCCCACGCAGGAATGGAGACAGTTGTCAGGCGGTCAACTGCAAAACGTGGCGACTGGGAAATGTCTGGCAGTTCGGGAAGACTCTTCCGAAAATGGGACAGTCATTCACCTGTGGGATTGCCATTCAGGGCAGACTGAAACATGGAGTTTCGAGCGGTAGCCGCTGGGGAACTCCGTAGTGGCCGTGGCCCCATTTCCTTGGAGGGAGAGGTGGGGCCACGGTCTTTTTCTGGGTGCGTCGCGTCTCACATGGAATGGGTTTGCAATGAGTGTTCGCGGCGCGATAGTCTTTTGGCAATTTGGGCTGGTTCAGCACCAGGTTGATGAAGTTTACGAATGTAGTGCCACGAAACCTTAGAAGTAGGAAGGATAACCGATGAGCACGATCGCCCCCACCCGAGAAAAAGAAGAAGTCACTCGACATGATGATGACTTCTCATTTGAAGCAGTTCCATCTCAGAACCGACGGTCATTTTGGGCCGTCGGTTTTGTTATGCTCGGCTTCACCTTCTTTTCGGCCTCGATGAGCGTTGGAGCAAAGCTCGGAAACGGTCTGAATTACTCACAGTACGTGTGGGCGGTGATCGTCGGCGGCGCGATCTTGGCCGTCTACACCGGATCCCTGGGCTACATCGGCGCAAAGACCGGACTGAGCTTCGACCTCATGTCTCGCCACACCTTCGGACGCATTGGTTCCTATCTCCCCTCGGCGCTCATCTCCTTCACGCAGATGGGCTGGTTCGGTGTCGGCGTCGCAATGTTCGGTATCCCCGCAGCTGAAACCCTGGGAATCAGCCCCTGGCCGGTCATCATCGTTGCAGGTGGACTCATGACGCTCTCGGCCTACTTCGGAATCAAGGCCATCGAAATCGTCTCTTTCATCTCGGTGCCTCTGATCGCAATCCTCGGTAGCTACTCGATGATTGCCGCAGTGAACGACGGAGGCGGCCTCCACGCTGTCTTCGGACAAAACCAGGGAATGACCACGGTCACCGCAATCGGCCTCGTCATCGGAAGCTTCGTCTCTGGCGGAAGCGCAACCCCGAACTTCACGCGTTTCGCTAAGACCACCACTTCGGCGGTCATCACGACGGTCATCGCCTTCTTCATCGGCAACACCCTGATGTTCTCCTTCGGCGCGGTCGGCGGTGCCTTCACCGGCAAGGACGACATCTTCTACGTCATGATGGCCCAGGGACTGCTGATCCCTGCCCTCATCGTCCTCGGCGCAAACATCTGGACTACGAACAACAACGCCCTGTACACGACCGGTCTTGGATACGCGAACATCACCGGAATCAACAAGAAGCCCCTGGTCTTGGTCGCTGGAATCATCGGTACACTGGGCGCCCTGTGGCTCTACGACAACTTTGTCGGCTGGCTGAGCCTGCTCAACGCCACCCTGCCTCCGATCGGCGCGGTCCTAGTCGCAGACTACTTCGCTCGCAGGAAGACCTACGTGACTGAGGGCGAGAGTGCAACCACCATCAAGTGGGCGCCAATCGTCGCCTTGGTCGCAGGCGCACTCACCGGCTGGCTGACCCCCGGCTTCGGAATTGTCTCGATCAACGCCATGGCTGTCGCGATCCTCGTCTACTTCGTCGGAAGCGCAATCGAGAAGGGAATCCGTCGATGAGCACCCCCGCAGGCGTTGGAGTGAACCTGCTCATCAAGGGTGTCCGCATTGAAGACGGACCCACCGGAGTCGACATCCGCATCACGGACGGAAAGTTCGCGGAAATCGGCGTGGGACTGACGCCTCGTGAAGGCGAAGAAATCCGCGATTTCACAGGCAAGCTGGTGCTGCCTCCCTACATCGAATCCCACGTTCACTTGGATACGGCGCTGACCTCGGGCCAGCCGCGCTACAACGAAAGCGGAACCCTCTTTGAGGGCATCGAGGTGTGGAGCGAGCGCAAGCAGAGCCTGACCTACGAGGACGTCAAGGATCGCGCGGGTCGGGCACTTCGCCAGCAGGCGCAATTCGGTATTCAGTACGTGCGCTCGCACGTCGACGTGACCGACCCGGACCTGACGGCCCTTCGCGCGCTCATTGATCTGCGTGAGGAACTCAAGGACTCCATGACCCTGCAGTTGGTCGCCTTCCCGCAGGAGGGCATCGAGTCTTTCCCGAACGGGCGCGACCTCATGCGCCGCGCGGCGGAAATGGGTGTCGATGCTATCGGCGCGATCCCGCACTTTGAGTTCACCCGCGAGTATTCCGTGTCCTCGCTGAACTTTGCGGTCGAGCTCGCCCAGGAATACAACCTGCTCATGGACGTGCACTGCGACGAGATCGACGACGAGGCCTCGCGCGGGCTGGAAACCCTGGCCACGCGCGCACTCGAAGCCGGGATTGGGCCTCGAGTGACCGCCTCGCATACGACGGCGATGCACTCCTACAACAATGCGTACTTCCTGCGTTTGGTACGCCTGCTCAAGATGAGTGGCATCAACTTCGTGTCGAATCCTCTGGTTAATACGCACCTGCAGGGGCGCGTCGACACCTACCCGAAGCGCCGAGGCGTCACCCGCGTGAAGGAACTGACCGAGGCAGGAATCAACGTCTCCTTCGGGCAGGATGACATTGAGGATCCGTGGAATCCCATGGGTACCGGAAACTTGCGTGATGTCGTGCTCAATGGCCTGTACGTCACGCAGATGATGGCGCGCCCGGAGATCACGGGTTCGTACAACTTCATCACCCACAATGCCGCGCGCACGCTTAATCTCTCCGATTACGGCATCGAGATTGGGAACACGGCGAACTTCATTGTGTTGGACGCCGAGGATTGGTTCCACGCACTGAGCTTTGGCGCCCCCGTGCTTGCGAACTTCCGCGCCGGCCGAGTGCTGGCGGAGTGTGAACCCCTCGCGCGTCGCGTGCACTTCTAGGGATTGCCGAGGCCGTGCTCCCTTGAGGGGAGCGGGAGCCTTGCGCCTTTGGTACTGACTGCCTGGGCTCCGCTTCTGATTGCACTATCAAGAGCGGAGCCCAGGGGTTTGTCGAGGGCTAGTTCCGCAACCAGGGTTCCGACAAAAGCATCTCCTGCGCCAGTCGGATCAACTACATGCGTGGGGATTGCGGGGCGATGTTCCCATGAATCTGTTTCCCTGGTATAGACCCAGGCACCTTTTTCCGCGCCGGTCACGATAAGAATCGGGGGCAAGGTCGCATCTTTGTGTTCGCTGGTAAGTAAGGACATTCCGTTTCTAATGTCATCCCAGCTGGTCGCAAAACACCTGCGGACACCAAACTCATTGACAATGAGAATGTTGGCTGTTGACAGGATTGGATCAGTAGGGTCAAATTCGGCACCAGTGTCTGCATCGATGACGAATCGGCCATTGTTCACTTGCATAGAGGAAATGGCCTGAGCAAGTTGGTCGTTATTTCGCACTCTACGGATCTTTTCAGGAGTCGAGCACAGGATAGTCGAAGTCGAGATTCGTTCCAGAGCTTGCTCATCTAGGGTGACTGTTTCAGATTGACGATCAGGGTAGATGACAGCGTTAGAACCTTCGGTTATGAACACTAAACAGACTGGCTCAACACCGTCAGCGATTTGTGTAATGAGTGAAGTATCGATCCCACAGCTATTGAGATCATCGAGCAAGGTACCTGAATCGGGACAATCTTTGAGGAAGCCAATGAGAGCAACATCGGCTGTGCTGCAACGAGCAGCGACAGCCATGTTGGCGATTGTCCCCCCCGGGATTCGAGCCAGTGAAGAAAATGTCGCTTTGTCCCCAAGCTGTGGCCAGTGATCGAGCGGACATAGGACATCCATAATCGGTTCCCCGATGAATGTCACACGTGCGTTCACGAGTGCCTCCTCGGCCCTCCGCCTGTGCAGTGAGCAAATAGTGCGCTTGTGACACAACCGCCTTCGATGGGGATCCATTCGGATGGAAAACGAGGGTCAGAGTCAGCAAGCCAGTGATACGCAGTCGAACTATCAATTCCGAAACACGGTGAATGCCATGTCCCACGATGGAGGATCATCGCACAGCCGCGTGGGATGACAATAAACACTGAGTCTTCAGCAGTTGGTACGGGGTGATGCGAAGAACAGACTGCGAAGATTATAGGTTCGGAGGTTGGGAGCAAGGTTTCTTGGGTGTGATCATGACGCTCGAGTGCAGTTACGGGCGCGTTGAAGCATTCTACGAAGGTCATTGCGAGGTTAACAGGATTGCTGTTGATCTTCTCCCTGCTTTTGAAGTCTTCCCAGCCTTCACCGGATGCTTGAATGACGGTGGGGTGCTCCGGAGAAAAACACAATTCTTGTCCCCATGCAGAGATATCATCGATGCCCACCGTATAAGTGGGACGAACATGGGATTTCATCAGTGCCCCTCAAGTTGACGAACTAGGCGGACAAGCTCTGCGACACGTGAACGCTCAAGGTCGCCGTGGACATCACCGTCAGTCTTCAACGAAGAGCCAATGATTGCTCCGTCGGCAATCCTCAGTTGTTCGACACAATTTGAGGCCCGTACTCCGGCGCCAACAATTAGTGGAAAATCGCCAATAATCTCACGAAATGTTGAGATCTTCTCGATCTCAGTTTCAACACCTGTCGCACGTCCGGTGACGATGATTCCATCACCTCGTCGCATTGCACGGTGAAGATCCTCTTCAAGAGAGTTTCCGCTAAGTACGGGTTGATTCTTAAGTCGCACACCCCCCAAGATCACAGTGGGAGAGTTCTCTTGGCACCAGTTCACTCGCTCTTCAAAAGCTGGTTCTTGCTCGGGAGGAAGCTGACCCGCCAGGGAGTCGAGTTGAATGAATGGAAGTTGGTACTCGACGGCGAGATCGAAGCTCTTGTCGTTATCCCAGATGACATCGACACCGACAAACAGTTGAGGGAATTCTTCGAGAATACGAGGAAGACAGTAGACAACATCGTCATAGCTCCCAAAGTAGTTTTCTACGATAACCCCGTCGAAACCTTCTTCACTGAAGATCTCACTTTCTTTGCGGGCGCGATCCAGAATGTCCTGCTGTCCCTCGCCTTTGAGATGGAGCATTCCCAACAGGAGCTTTGATCGGTTGTGAGGCCATTGTCCAAGACAGGCAGTACGTGAAGGAGTCATTATTCCTATCTTTCTGCAGTAGTGAAGATCTGATTAAAAAATGCGTGCAGAGCATCAAGCGTGATGAGATTCGGCGAAGCATTTGCGCGACGGGCAACCTCAACACCTGGAGGAACACGCAAATACGCGCGCTCGAGGACCGCCTCGTTTGCGAATACAGAGGATGCAGTGTCGTCGCAAATGATGGTTCCTTCGGACATAACGACAACTCTGGGAAAATTTTCAATGACGAAACGCATGTCGTGCGATACCGCAATGACACATATTCCTTCTTGGGAAGCCCACTGGAGTATTCCACTCAGTGTTTCCCGTCCGATGTCATCAAGGCCCGCGGTGGGCTCGTCAATGATGAGGTAATCGGGGCGCAGTGCAAGAGCTGCGGCGCAGGTAACGAATTTCCTCTGAGCAAGAGGTAGATCCAAAGGATTCGTCTCGGCCTCATCCGTGAGGGCACAGACTTCTAGAGCATCGCTAACCCTGTGATCGATCTCTTCAGCGGTGAGTGTCTTTCGACGTTCCAGAGCGTAGGCACACTCATGATGCACGCTCGTGCAGAAGATCTGATCATTCGGATTTTGAAAAACGTAGCCGATTTGTTGGGCGATCTGATCACTCCGCATACGTGTAAGGTTTGTCTCATCAAGGAAGACTTCGCCGGACGAGGGTGTAATAAGACCGTTGAGGAGTTTTGAAAGCGTTGATTTTCCCGCGCCATTTTGCCCGACAAGAGCAACTCGTTCGCCCGAAGTAAAGCGTACGGAAACTCTGTTGAGAGCAAGGTTTCCATCCGGGTATGAAAACGAAATATCACGGCATTCAATCATGATGTGCTCCGAGATCTGTTACTCGGGTAGATGTGGCGATATCAGCCCAAGCGTCTTCACGAGTGAGCCATGGCGAGCGCCCAACTTCTGCCGATAGACGCAGCACTTCAGGGAAGCCGCAGCGCACACCATCATCCAGTGCTTTGGGGAGTACTTGTTGTGCACTTCCTTGAGCGTAGGTGCGTCCTCGATCAACGATGATAAATTCATCGACGATATCTACAAGTAGATCGACTTTGTTTTCCGCCAAAAGTACTGTTTTTCCAGTGTTTTTCAGTGAGTAAATTACCTCGAGGATCATGTCGGTGGTCAAAGGGTCGAGCTGCGAAGTTGGTTCGTCGATGAGCAAAATGGGAGTATCCATGGCCAAAACAGCAGCCAACGAGACTCGCTGACGCTGCCCCCCTGAGAGCTCGAGTGGGTCTTTAAAGGCAAGGGACTGTAGATGTGTATCGACAATAATCTGGGCGACACGATCAATCATGCGATCGCGGTCCCAACCAAGGTTTTCTAACCCGAATGCGATTTCTTCGACGACTGTAGTGCACACCCCTGTGAGTTGTGTGTAGGGGTTTTCGAAGACGAGGCCGATAGAGGCTGCAAGTTGTCGTTCGTCCAGCTCGGCGAGATCCTCACCGAGAATACGGATACTTCCCGTCACTGTTCCCCCAAGAATAGAGGGAATGAGTCCGCGCAGAGTATTGCACAGAGTCGTCTTACCGGATCCGTTTGGGCCGATTAATCCGTAGATCTTTCCTTGCTCGAGCTCAAGTGAAATGCCGTCGAGGGCATTGGTCGGAGCTAGTGGGTGGCGAACTGAAAGATCAGTGACGCTTATTGCGTTCACCATAGGAATCGACCTCCCAAAGCAATGGCTGTTGATACAAGTAAAGAGATAAGTAGGTAAAGAGCGTCCTTAACAGAGAACTTTTGGTGAGGTTTGAGAAGTTGTGTGTCTTTTGAGACACCAAAACCGCGAACTTCCATTGCAATCGCGCGTTCTTCAACGCTTGCGAGAGAAGAAAGAACCAGCGGAGACACCGTTGGAAGTAACGCGCGTAGGCGAATCCAGCGACTTCCGTCCACTTGGATCCCGCGTGATCGTTGAGCATCTTGGACGGCACTTGCGCGCTGTCCAAGTTCAGGGACCAAGCGGATGGAGTTCATGACGACATAAGAGGCTTGTCGGCTCGCTCCCATGGTCTCAAGAGCCTGAGCCATGTCTTTGAGGGAAAGTATTGAACTCAGAAGAATGAGTGGAGCGCATACCGCGAGCAACATGGCGATGTACCAAATTGCAGAATCGACCCCTTCTTGAGTGACAGCTAGGGGGCCAACATGGAAGAGAACAGAATCTCCGTATTCGAAGAAGGCACGAACAAAGAGGGTAAAAACTGCAATCGTTGTGCCAATCTTCCAAAACCTCGACCAGAACACCGCGAAAACTCCGAAGAGGGTGGAGGCAATGATGATCACTACTGAGAAGGCATAGTATGTCGGCGCATCGCCGGTGCTGAGAACCCCGATCATGAGGATCACTGGTATGGCTAGGCGCAGAAGAGGGTGAATTCTCTCAACGAATCGTTGCGGAACATCCTGCGCAATCTCGTCGAGAATTGCCTGCCGCATTGCGGTGTGTTCTGCGGTGTTCTGGCTAGGAGTTGTAGTCATGACACTACTTCGTGTGCATCTGAATGCTTACTTTGTAACCTTTTGACGGGACTGGAGGTACTTCTCTCCATTGGGGAATTTTGCGAGTGTGCGCTGTGGCAAAGCAATCAAAATGTAGAAAACGACAAGAGCTGTGATGACCTTGTCTGTGATATCGCCTGAAACGCCGGCGCTCATTGCTGCCAACCAATTTGGAGCACCAATCTGACGCAGGAGGCCAGCAATGATGCCTGTTCCTGTTGAGGACAAACCGTGGTACACGATGATCGTGATAAGTGATCCCGATACGCCGGTAGTAATTCCGCCAATAATTCCCGAGAGCAATGAACGCAGGAATGTCGAATAGCCGTTGTAGTGGGACAAGATCGTCGCAACTCCACCGGTAATAACGAAAAGCGGAATATAGAAGATATTCGAGGGGTTCGTAATCAGAGATGCAAGGCCAGTGATAACACCGACGATCGTTGCTGGCCAGAAGCCGGAGATAACTGCGGTGAGTACAACGCCGATCGAATCAAGCCAAATTGGGAGCTTAAGGGCAAAAACGATATTGGAAACAACGATATTAAGAGCGATGGCGATGGGAATGACGTAGAGCGTCATCTTGTTCATCTGCTTAGCAGACATGGGTATTCTCCTCTTTGAGAGTTACAGGTTCGGCATATCCTCTGACCTGATCAATCGTCATGGTTGCCTGGACGCGTGTGGAGTACGTGACTTCGCTGTCTTCAATGCATGCACCATTGTGGTCGTAGGTTGACCCAGTGAGGTGAAGCAGGCATCGCGTTCCCACGGGTTCGCCCAACACTGTTCGGGTTTCTTGGTCAATGCTTCGCGCGCTCATCGAGACGACCGAGAACTTCGGAGTTGTCCGATAGGCATCGCGAAGGATGTGATAGATCGAGGCATCGGTGAAATCAACTTCGTGGATGCCGGGGAATAGATCAATCGGGAGGAAAGAAATATCGAGGCTCACGGGGAAAGAACCGTTGTCGTTCTCAATCAAGCGAAGGCGCTTGAGGCGTAGGAAGGGGCGATTCTGACGCAGTACCACCGAGTGATCCAAGACGCGTGCGCGTGCGTGGTCGCTTGTTCCCTCGAGACGGTCGGTCAATGAGCCGAATCCCCACAAGACACGTTTGTTTTCCTGTGAGGTAACGAAGGTTCCTTTACCTTGGTAGGACCGAAGATAGCCTTCAGCGATGAGGACTTGGAGGGCGCGGCGAACCGTTCCCCGGGTTACAGAGAACTGCTCGCACAGAATGCTTTCAGACGGAATCCGTGAACCGGCGGTGAGATCGCCGTCCAGGATTTGGCGTCTGATAGTCTGCGCGATCTGTTCGTAGACCGGAGGGGAAATGCTTGTCACCTCATGCTCCTTTGCAATCTGCGGACAGGCGACAATATATGACGTAGGTCATAGACAGGTCAATATCCCTCATGTACGTCTTTTCTAGACAAGTTTAAGGAAAAGTACATGAATATGAGTCTGATGACGTAGGTAAAACAACGCCCCGGGGCGCAGTTTGAACTGCGCCCCGGGGACGAGAGTGAATAAATGTCAGTTGTTACCTTCAACAACCTCGAGAGGAATCTGGTATTCCTTGCCGTTGGGATCGGTGAGCTTAATGGTGGTTTCGCCGACCTTCTTGGGGTGAATACGAAGGTTCTTGGAACCCTTGACCTGTTCGGCAATTTCCGCGTCGGCAATTTCGACCTTCGCCTTCGAGGCGCTGCCATCGAGCTTGAACTCGAGGTCACGCTGCTCGGGGAGCTTCACGCCGGTTTCGACAACCGTAGCGGGATCCTTGGTGATGAACTTTTCGTTGGTTGCTGATGAGGGACCACTGGAGCAAGCAGCAAGACCGGTTGCTGCCATAACGGCAATGGACATAGTTGCAATGAGAGATTTACGCATGAAGCTAAGTTTAGCGATAGCTGGAGGAGCGTCCATTTTTGCCACCACATTTTGGATAATTGCACCCAAGTTGTCGCCGAATTGTGACCAGATAGGACCGTCAAAGGGAAGAAATGGCGAAAAGTCAGCCGCAAACACACAATAGAAATACGCACTTCGACCAAAGGAGCAAAATGCAGGCTGAAGACTATCGTAAGGTTCCCGAAGTTGGGCTGACCAACCCGACCATCGACGTCCTGCGCGCACATCGCACCATCCGCAAATTCGAGGACACCCAGCTTGGCCTCAAGGAACGCGATGCCCTCATCGACGTAGCCCGTCGCGCGCCCACCTCATCCTTCCGCCAGCAGTTCTCAATCATTCACATCACCGATGTGGCAAAGCGTGATGCTCTGGCCGAGGTCGCATGCCAACCCTACGTGGGCACCAGCTGCGGCGATCTCTTCATGTTCGTCGTCGACCTCTACCGCAATGCGCGAATTCGTGAGGAAGCGGGAATGGATATTGCCCCGCTCCAGCGCACCAATCTGTTCTTAGCAGCCATGGAAGACGCGGTTTTGGCCGCTCACAACATGGAGGTTGCCGCTGAATCCATGGGTTTGGGTACGGTTTACCTTGGTTCACTGCTGCGAGGTCCTGCGCGCACGATTGAGCTCCTCGAGCTGCCGCGCATGACCTTCCCGATCCTCGGCCTACTGGTGGGACGCCCGCTGCAGGACCCGCCGTACCGTCCGCGCATCCCCAAGGACTTGGCAGTCGGTGAAAACACCTACCCGAAGGTCGAGGGTTCGTACCTGGAGGCCCTGGCCGAATACGACGAAGACGTGCGCGCTTACTACGAAATGCGCAAGGCCGGCCTTGGAGCTACTAATGCCTTTACTCAGATCATTAGTGAGCAGATGGGTTTGCCCGACACCTTCGACACGGCGCCCGTCCTTGAGGTTTTGCATTCGCAGGGCCTGTGCCTGAGTTAATTTCCATTACCGAGGCGGTGGTGCGTAGGTGGTCATCGGCCGCGTTGAAAGAGGAGAGTTTGTGAGTACACAGGTTACGCAAGAACTTGGGTTTTCAACCTATGTGTTCGTCGAGCGCTTAGGTCAAAACGCCGCAATCTTGCACCCTTTTCCTGAATTCAATATCTCCTTGGTGGCGCGCGCACTTGAGGAAGCAGGTTTGCCGATTTCCATCATGGGCGAGCACGCACCTGAGCGCGGGGAAGGAATCTACTTCCAAGAAGAGCCCTTCCCGGATGAGTTCCTCGGAATTTTGGCCGATGCACTGAGCGTTCGAGGGATCGGCGCCTACGCCTACTGCCTCGTTGATGGATCGCTGGGCGATCTGGATCTGCACCTCTTCACGCGCGTGGGCGGAAGTTTCCCGCGAGCGGGCAAGAAGGTGGTGCTGATGCGCCTCTACTTGGGGCGAAACGCCGAAGGCCCCGCTGCGACAACATGGATTTTCGGCGCGCCCGCGGACCTTGAGGAGGTGAATGCGCTCCTGGGGGAGAAGTACGATACTCAGCCTGTGTCTGACCCTGCCGGGTTTGCGGCAATCGAAATTCAGCACCCGGAGTTTTCGGCGGGATTGCAGGAACCTTCGCAGATCATGGACGATATTTTCCAGACTTTGGGGCGTCATGGTTTCGAGGGCCCAGCATTTGTGGAAGATCATTTTTCGCAGTCCAATGATGCGAATCTGTGAGCTGCAGGGTTAAAGCCAAGTAGCGCAGTTGACGCATGAGAAACCTGCTCCAGAAAACTCCCAGGAAACGCACGTATTCCTCGCAGTTGATCTTCGTAGACTAGGTGCATCAGACAACGAGTGACTGGTGTTGCTCGTATCTCTCCGGAAGACTTTCTGGGAAGACTGCTCTGTGTTGATGGGATAACGAAAAAGGGCTGACCATGGCGGTCAGTCCTTTTTCGTATCGTCTGGGGCTATGACTTTCGGCCCATCGCCGGTTATGCTGAAGCGTCCTCACTCAAGCAAAGGAGATTTTGTGAGCGCCGATTCCGTTCTGATTACACGTCAGCACCTATTGGATCCTTCGTTGGAGCACACCCTTATCCTCGTCAAGCCCGACGGTTACGCCCGCGGATTGACCGGTGAGATCCTGCGCCGCATCGAAGCGAAGGGCTACATCATCAAGGGCCTGAAGATCATGGTTGCCTCGCGTGAAATCCTCGCCGAGCACTACCGCGACCACGCAGGCAAGCCCTTCTTCGAAGGCCTCCTGGACTTCATGAGCGCCGGCCCCCTGGTCGCGATCATCGTTGAAGGCCAGCGCGTCGTCGAAGGTATGCGCACCATGATGGGTTCGACCGATCCGACAACCGCTCCCGCCGGCACCATCCGCGGGGACCTCGGACGCGCCTGGGATACGCCGAACATGGAGAACATCATTCACGGTTCAGATTCGCCCGAATCCGCACTGCGCGAAATCGGCATCTGGTTCCCCGAAATCGACTAAAACCCCAGGCCCTCCACGATTTCGACGCCGGGAAGCGCAGCAAGGAGCTCTCCGGGAACAAAGAGCTTTGAGCGGCGCAGTCCCGAGCCGATGCAGGACCATCCCTGCACGCAACGCGAATCGATCAACAGTCGCCAGGCCTCGGGGATGCCAAGCGGAGTGATCCCTCCGTATTCCATCCCCGAGGCCTCGACTGCGCGTTCTTGCGGCCAAAACGAGGCTTTTCGTACGTCGAGAAGCTTCTTCACCACGTGATTCACATCAGCGTTGGTCGTTGCACGCACAACACACGCTGCGATTCTTTCTTCACCCGCGCGCTTGCCCGCAACCAAAATACAATTCGAAGACAGTGCAAGATCCATCCGGAAAGCCTGGGTGAGAACTTCCGTATCGGCAAGTTCCGGGTCAACTTCACTTACTCGCGCCAGCGAGGCCACCGCGGGGTTGGCCGCCTCGAGCGCGGTGAGCGCACGCGCGACTGGCTCAGCCACAAGGTCGAGGTGCTCCAGAGCTGGAAGCGTCTCTAAACTCCCCGAACCGGGAATTTCAATCGATTCACTCACTTGAGCTTTCTCCTTCTGTGCGAAGCTCCCCGTCCATTTCGTATGTCTGTGCGCGCTGCAAATCAACGGGAGTATCGATATCAGCAACCCACGATGCCGGGACCTCGACATCAACGGTATTGAGCTGGGCAAGAAGGGAACGCATCGAACGATTCGCCCACTCACTCGCGGGGAAGCGACTTACTGCCTCGAGCGAAAAAACTCCGATGAGATTTTGACGGTAACCATCGGCGCATGCACTGACGCCATCCACGTGCTTTCCTTGCGCCGCCAAATGAGCCACGGCCTCGAGAAGGCGAGGAAAGCACAGCGATGCAAGGGGAGCGTCTACGGGAACAAGGCCAATCCAGCGCGGCATTGCACAAGCATCCCCGAGGATCCTCTTCACTGCATCGACACCGGTCAAGAACCCGGCCGCAGGTCCGGATTTCGGCGGATCTTCCATCACCCGAATAACGTCGCAGGGGACAGTGACAGTTTCAGGAACAACGCACACATGCGGAATATTCGGCTGAGAAATCAGCGCCCACTCCAGTGCTCGCCGACCTCGAATGACCAAGTCCGGTTTTGACGCTCCGCCTAGGCGCTTTCCGTCGCCTCCACCCAGGACAATTAACGCGCTGAGCGAGTCCATGTTCCGCTCCGGCCGCCGCTCTTTTCCTCGACGTAGCATTCGCGAATGGCGACCATTTTGTCGACGCCTTTCACCATGTCGATGACGGTCAAAGCCGCAACGGTGACCGCTGTGAGGGCTTCCATCTCAATGCCCGTGCGGTCGGCCGTGCGCACGGTCGCGCGAATCTCAACCCCGTCCTCGGCCAAGGAAAGATCAACCGCGCAGTAGTGAACAGCGATGGGGTGGGCTAGAGGCAACAAGTCGGGAGTGCGCTTCGAAGCTTGGATTCCGGCGATTCGAGCAACCGCAAGAACATCACCTTTGGGCACGGACTCGTCGCGAAGGGCGCTCATGATCGCGGGAGAGCACTCGACGAATCCACGGGCTCGCGCCTGGCGGACGGTCGGAGTTTTCGCCGTGATATCAACCATGTGTGCCTCGCCGCGTTCGGTGAGATGAGTGAAGGGGTGTGCGTCGCTCATGTTTCTTCTTTCAGACACGAATTGCGGTAAGAATCGACCAGGGTTCAACCGAGGTAACGTCTTCGGGGACAATGGCCAGTGCGTTCACGGAGTGCAAAGAGGCAACAAGATGCGAGCGCGAACCCAGCCTGTGCGTGGGAACAACAACCGGGGTTTGTTCGGGACCATCGGGTTCGGAAAGAACGACTGGAACCAGCTGACGTTTACCCGCCGGCGAGCGCCAGCCATTCGGCGAAGTCACAACAATGGGGCGTAGTAGTTCGTGCCCATCACGACCAGTAAGTTCAGCCAAAATTGGTCGAACAAACATGTGGAAGGATACGAAGACAGAAACGGGATTGCCCGGGAGGGTTGCAAGAAGGACGTCACGTCCATCCGCTGCCTGAAGAACTCCGAAACCCTGGGGTTTTCCGGGCTGCATTGCGACGCGGACAAATTCGACGCCCTGTCCCAAGCCGACTTCCTTGACCACATCGTAGGCACCTGCGCTGACGCCGCCCGAGGTGATGATGAGGTCAGCAACCTTGCCAGCGCGCTGAAGAACATCCGCGAACTGTGCCGGGTCGTCATTTGACCGGAAAACGCCCGTGACCTGGGCACCAGCACGCTTGGCAAGTGCGGCGATCATGACGGAGTTGGAGTCAGGGATCTGTGCACCCTTGAGTGCTTCGCCGGGTGCGCGCAGCTCGTCGCCGGTTGAAACGATGGCAACGCGTGGGCTGGGATAGACGCTGACCTTTGCGTATCCCACCGACACTGCCGAGGCCATGGCGGCAGGAGTGAGGATATCGCCCGCCCGCAAGACAGTATCGCCGGGTGCGCAGTCTTCTCCCTGGGTGCGAACGTGCGCGCCGACCTTGATGGGAGCGTAGATGCTGATCCTCTCAGGAAGCGGATGGGGGCCGGGTTCTTCCGAGGTATCTTCAACGGGAACGACCGTGTTCGCCCCCTTGGGGACGCGAGCTCCCGTCATGATTCGCCAGGCGCTTCCGGGCTCTAGAACGTGATCCGCATTGTCTCCCGCCGCAATATCACCGGCGACCGGCAGGATCAGGGGATGCTCAGGTGAAGCCTCGTAATCTTCATCAAGGTAGATAGCGAAACCATCCATGCCCGAGTTTGAAAAAGGAGGAACGGCCACGCGTGCTTCAAGATCGCACGCGAGGACGTGATCGAGTGCCTCTTCGATAGGGAGCTCAATGGGGGAGAGGGGATGAACCTGCTCCAGGATTGAATCCAAATACTCTTCAAGAAGTTGCATCGCCTTCTCCTTCGGGCACTTCTGTATCTGTTGATCAGTGTATGGCGTTATTCGATGGGTTCGGGGGTCTGCGAGGCGGGAGTGACAGACGAGGCAGTGGTTCGGCTATTGCGAGGACGGAAGGGGACGACATTCCACCTCCCAGCGGCAGCATCGACAATGAGAAGACGCCCAACGAGGAGATCGCCAACACCCGTCACCCACTTCAAGCATTCGGTCGCAAGAACAGAACCTCCCTGCCCGCAAACCGCTCCTAAGACTCCGACGGTTTTTGAACTCATCGTCTCAACAGTGGGTGGTTCTGGATAGACATCGCGCAGGGTAATCCCGTCGGTAAAAAGCGATGCTTGGAAGGACATTGAAACGAGAGTACCCCACATATGTGGGCGCCCAACTCGTGCACAGGTATCAGAAATCGCGTACTTTGCGGTGAAATTATCTGTTGCATCAACGATGAAATCGTAGGCGGCAATCGTTTCATCGCTGTGTCCGTCAATGATCTTTGGCTCGACGTTGACCCGAACTTCGGGATTGAGTGCGTGAACCGTCATTTTGGCGGACTCTGCCTTGACCATTCCCAGGCGTGATGCGCCGTGGATAACCTGGCGCTGAAGATTGCTCTCTTCAAGATGGTCCGGATCAGAGATGCCGATTGTTCCAATTCCCGCAGCGGCGAGATACGCCAGAACGGGTGAGCCCAGGCCGCCGGCACCTACAACAAGAACTTTGGCAGCGCGGATTTTCTCGATGCCGCTCTCCCCAATTCCGGGGATACGAGCGGTCATGATGTCTCGCTGCGCTACCATGTCCGTGTCCCTTCACGACGACTAAAAAAGGGGAACCCCGTGATTATTGATACCGATATTGTCTCTGTTCCGACGGAGATGTGCTCGGGGGAAGTTCCCCTTATCCCAGCTCACGCCGGCGCGCGCGTCGTTTTCGAGGGAGTTGTCCGCGATCACGATGGTGGTGAGGGCGTCCACTATCTCGAGTATTCCGCACACCCTGCAGCTGCGAAATTCTTGCGCTCGAGTGTTGAAAAATCATTGGAAACCTTGGGGAACCCGCAGATCGACGGAATCTATGTTCGCCACCGGGTGGGGCACCTGGAAATTGGTGATGTTGCTCTACTTGTCGTTGTTGACAGCGCACATCGGAAGGAAGCTTTCGCTGTGTGTGCGCAGATCGTCGATGACATCAAGGCAAGCGTTCCGATCTGGAAGGATCAGTACTTTGCCGATGGCCACAACGAGTGGAGCAATACGCCCTAAGTGCCTCTCAGCCTCCCGCGAAAGGCGGAAGAACATCAAGGCGAATCCCGCCTTGCTCTGTCAAAGTCGCAACGGCCTCGGCGCTGAGGGAAGACATGCCCAAAGCCTGGGCCAAGCTTGCATGAGCATCAACGGGTTCTTCATTGACAAGGAAGGACGAGGCCGCAAGAAGCTGGTCGATGTCGCGCGGCGTTGAGCGTCGGACCAAATCGACGATGCTCTCGGTTGAGTCCTCAGCAACGTCAATCGTTTCACTGTCGCGTCCAACAGCTTGGCACGCGGCTGCAAAGTAACGGATCGTGATCTGCATGGGGATGCTCAACCTCCAATTTTCGACATGGAATAGGACTGGGGAACCGGAGCGAGGAGCTGATGGCCCGCGGGCTTTGCCCACATGGCTTCCTTCCACAGCTCGGCGAGTTCCTCATCGCTCGCTCCCGCGCGCATCGGCGTATGAAGATCGACGCTGTCGACGCTGAACAGGCAAGAATAGATTTTCCCATCCGCGCTCAAGCGAGTGCGCGTACACGAGGAACAGAAGGGGGAGGTCATTGACGCGATCACGCCGATGATTCCGCCCGGATGAGTGTCGCTTGGTGCGACCGACCACCGTCGGGCTGGCTCTGAGGCAGCGGTAATGATGTCTGTCAGCTCAAAGTTCTTCCGCAAGACCCGCTGAATATCCTTCGCTGTCGGGCGCGAAGAAAAAGATGCCGCCAAGGGACCGATCGGCATGAACTCAATGGCGCGCCACTGATAGCCGCGCTCCAAGGCAAAAGTGACCAGGCGGGGGATCTCTTCCAAAGACGCCTGATCAACAACGACGGTGTTGAGCTTGACCGTTCCTGGAAGTGCCGAAGCGTCAACGGCATCGAGGCCGCGAAGGACATCGCTTGAGCGCTTTCGGCGCGCCAGCTCAGCAAAACGGAGAGGATCCAAGCTGTCGATTGAGACATTGAGGCGTTGAAGACCAGCATCTACCAGGGAATCAATGACGCGATCCAGCCCAATTCCATTCGTCGTCAAAGCAAGGTCCGGCTCTACTCCCGCGTCTTCGAAACCCAGCCGCACGGCCTCGATGATCTGAGGAAGATCGGGGCGCAAGAGGGGTTCTCCGCCGGTGATGCGGGCTTGGGTGACCCCGAGCGTTGCCGCGATTTTTGCGAGGCGGCGGAACTCTTCTGGACGAAGGATATCGGCGCGATCCAGCCAATCCGTAACCTTTTCGGGCAGGCAATAGACACAGCGCAAATTGCAGCGGTCGGTCACCGAGATACGCAGATCCGTGGCAGCGCGGCCGAAGCTATCCAGAAGACGAGGCTCGAACATAGACAGTCAGTCGGTCACCAGGTCGAGCTGCTCGAGAACATGAGGAACCAGAGGACCGATCACGCTGATCGTATCCTTGACGCCACCGCGTGAGCCGGGAGCATTGACGATGAAAGCGGGGGTGTCACCCTGGCGGCTGACTCCGACCAGGCCTCGGGATAGGGAGGCAAGGGGAGTATTTGCCAAGCCAACCTGGGCGATTTGCATGGCGATGGCGTCCAAGCAGGCATCGAGTAGGGGAGCAGTGGCCTCGGGAGTAAGGTCACGATCGGTCACGCCAGTGCCCCCGGTCGTGAGGATCACGCGGGCGCCGGCGGCCATTGCATCGAGGATTGCGCTGCGTACGGAATCGATGCCATCGGGGACAACGCGGACTTCGTCGACAATAACTCCCCAATCGGCAAGCAATTGTGCTGCAAGAGGACCCGAGCGATCTTCAGTTTCTCCGCGGAAGCAACGATCTGAAGCGGTAATTACCGCACCTGCGACAGTTCCCTCCATCTTCTGGAGGCCTTTTTGCTGGATTGTGGCATGAGGGTCGGGACGTTCGGCTTGAGCGTCAGTGTTATTACGCAAAACATACCTCCCGAAATACGTCCATGAAGAGCGATTTCACAGTTGACAGAAACAGACGTTCTTACAAGGATTTCCGCGATTTTTTCGCGTATCGCCCAATTAGAACAGGATGTCCCTTATATATTAGCGGCAAGCACGCGTTTAGGTAGGAAAGGGAGAGTGGACATGACTACCTCACATGCTGATTCGTCACCCGCGCCGGCACAGTCGGGAAGCAAGTACGTCCTGAAAGATTGGGATCCAAACAACCCTGAAAAGTGGGATTCGAAGCTTGCGTGGAGGACGCTCACCATCACCACGTACTCGCTCATCTTGGGCTTCTGCGTGTGGTTCCTTCCCAGCGCAATTGCACCGAAACTGACGCTTCTTGGTTTCAACCTCAGCGCCTCACAGCTTTACTGGCTCACCGCTCTCCCTGGCCTTGCCGCGGGACTTCTGCGTTTGGTCTACATGTTCCTGCCCCCGCTGATCGGCACCCGCAAGATGGTGGGAATCACCTCACTTCTCTTCGTGATCCCCATGCTGGGCTGGTTCTACGTCGTTCAGGACAACACGACCCCCTACTGGGTCCTGCTGACCCTCGCCTTCATGTGTGGCATCGGCGGCGGCGCGTTCTCCGGCTACATGCCCTCCACCGGCTACTTCTTCCCCA
>ERZ773018.90-NODE-90-length-63711-cov-9.686958_pt1 | contig 63711 bp, 50 predicted proteins | sample MGYA00580840_ERZ773018 | MGnify/ENA primary metagenome ERZ773018 (study PRJEB29015, sample SAMEA2738125) | human oral metagenome | biome: human oral; feature: human-associated habitat; material: saliva | place: China | collected 2256 ... | reverse complement strand
CCTATAAAACCCCATGAATTTTTTATAGGGAAGGGATGATTTTGCCTGTATTTGCCTGTGTTTGTCTGTGCTTGTGTTTTACTTGGAGTCTAGGACGCCAAGGAGAGGCTGGTAGTGGGTAACCACGGCCTCACAGTAAGCATCGGCGTCGCCAGCAACCGCAGCCTCATACATGAAACGGTGCGCCTGGGCGGTTACATGAATATCCTCCGGCGTGGGCACACCCAAAGACGGTGAAGTAATCATGTGCACCTCCCAAAAAGCATCGGTTAGTTGCTGGAACAGGTGGTTATTTAGCGGTGCCAGCAAAGCATTGTGGAAAGTGCGGTCTTGCTGGGGGAAAAGCTGGCCCGCCTGAGATAGCTGCTCCATTTCCAACAAAATCTGTTCCATAAGCGCTGAAGGTTTATCCTGCCAAGCATCAATAACCGGCTGCGCTAAAGCCAAATCCAAGGCTTGGCGCACCTGCACAATATCCTTTAAAGCACGCCAATCATCGCCCGGGTTCAGCAGGCCCCTAAAAGCCAGCAGTTCCACCATAGGGCGCATAGAAACTGAACCCACAAACATGCCGCGCCCGTGGCGTACCTCAACAATGTCCAAAGCCGCTAAAGTGCGCACCGCCTCACGCACAGATGAGCGCGAAACATTTAAATCGTTGCACATTTGCGTCTCGGTGGGGAGTGGATCGCCGCGCTGTAAGTTGTGGCTAATGATGTGATGCTTAATAGCTTCAATAGCCACGCGCGCCTGACCCAGGCTGGCATTGCTGCGTGAAACGCCGCCTGACGTGCTAGAAAGATCTATCGGTGTTTGCCCAAAAGGTGTGGAGTTATTAGACACGTGCCCCTCCGCGAATGGTTCGTCATTGAATTGTGTCCTTTAACCGTACACTCAAAACGCAACTTCGTGGTACAGTTCATTTCACCAACGTCAGACATAAGACGTCAGGCATCCAGGAGGATCTTCAATGTCGAATCCCATTCGTTCAACCAGTCGCCGTGACTTCCTCAAGGTCACCGGTACCCTAAGCCTCGCCGCCGGTATTGCTGCTTCCCTAGCAGCTTGTGGTGGTGGCACCCCTAAGAAGAAGAAGGCCGGTGGCGCCACAGGTGACACCAGTAAGGCTAACAAAGATGGTGCCATTATTGCAGGTATCTCTTATGAGCTAGGCACCAACGGTTACGACCCGGCCACCACCAGCTCGGCCCTAACCATTGCCGCCAACTGGCACACCCTAGAGGGCCTAACCGAGCTAGACCCGGCTGACCGCACCGTCTACAACGCCCTAGCTAAGGAAACCCCCAAGAAGGTAGATGACACCACCTGGGAGGTCACCCTGCGTGACGGCGCCAAGTTCTCCGACGGCGCTGCTGTAACCGTTGAAGACGTTATCTTCTCCTACACTCGCGTACTCGACCCCGAGCTTAAGAGCCTGTACCGTCCGATGATCGGCTTCATCGACAAGGTAGAGAAGAAGGATGACAAGACCATCACCTTCAAGCTAAAGCAGGCTTTCTCCCTAGTTCCCGAGCGTCTAAGCATCGTCAAGATTGTTCCCAAGGCCGCCGTCGAGAAGGACGCCAAGACCTTCGACCTCAACCCCATCGGTTCTGGCCCCTACAAGATGACCGACAACGGCTCCGCCAGCCAGAAGGTTGTCTTCGAGCGCAACGAAAACTACAACGGCCCGCGCCCGGCCCTGGCCAAGACCATGACCTGGCAGATCCTGCCCGACCCGGCTACCCGCACCAACGCCCTGACCTCGGCCACCGTACAGGCCATCGACTCTGTGCCCGCAGCTGACCTGGCCAACCTCAAGGCCCCCAACAAGGTCTCCACCGTGCAGGGCTTTGGTCTGCTGTTCGCCATGTTCAACCAGAACGGCAAGTTCAAGGACGTCAAGGCCCGCCAGGCCATCATGTACGCCATGGACTACAACAAGATCTGCGACAACGGCATGGCCAAGCTGGCCACCCCGGCCACCTGCTTCGTGCAAAAAGCCCACGCCGACTACAAGCAGGCCAAGGTGGTCTACAAGTACGACGCCGCCAAAGCCAAGAGCCTGCTGGCCGAAGCTGGTGTAACCGAGATCAAGGTGCTGGCCTCCAACCACGACTGGTTCTCCTCCGTGCGCGCCATCCTCAAGGAAAACTTCGAGGCCCTGGGTGTAAAGATCAGCTACGACGAGAAGAAGTCTTCCGACGTCTACAGCACCATCGATGGCGACCCCAACGCTTATGACGTGCTGATCGCCCCCGGTGACCCCTCGGTCTTCGGTAACGATGCTGACCTGCTCATGCGCTGGTGGTACTCCACCGACGTGTGGACCGACAAGCGTATGCACTGGAAGGGCGCTGACAGCTACACCAAGGTTCAGGAAAAGCTCGACGCCGCGCTCAAGCTCACCGGCAACGACCAGAAGAAGGCTTGGGGCGAGATCTTCGACCTGCTCAGCGAGCAGGTGCCGCTGTACCCGATCTTCCACCGCAAGACTCCTACCGCTTACAACGGCGAGACCCTGGTTAACTTCCGTCCGATCGCGATCACCGGTCTGTCCTTCGAGAACGTAGGTTCCACCAAGTAAAAGCTTTACTAGCTAAGTTAGCCACTGTTGCTAGCTTAGCTAGTAAGTTTTAGCGGCCAGGGTAGCTTAAGTAGGCATCACCTCTTAAAGTGCACCCTGGCCGCGCCCGCTAAGGGAGTTGTGGCCCGGCTGGGACGTTGCTGGTTGGGGGAGTGGGACGACGGCGTCGTCGGCCCCGCATGTAAAGCTGGCTTAAAAGCTGGCTGGCCCCAAACCGGCTGGACCACAAACCGGCTGGCCCGAAGCCAGCCCAAACCGGCTAGGCCGTAAACCAGCAGAAGCTAGCCCAAACCGGCAGTCCCGAAGCCAACCCAAACTGACTAGCCCAAAACCGACAAATCTCTTAGTAGTCTTTGCCACTGTAGGCAAACAATCAATAGCACTTGCTATTAGACATCAGATGTCCGACAATAGACACAACGGCGGACTACAAACCTGCCGGGCGCACACGTGTCATAGAAGACGTGAACGCAAAAGCAAAGGAGCAAACTCGTGTCTAACCTGATCCGCCTAATTGGCCGGCGCCTAATCGCGCTGCCATTCATGGTGGTTGGTGTGACCTTGCTGGTGTTCTTGGTAATGTCGCTTTCTCCCGCAGACCCGGCCGTTTTGGCCCTGGGAGAATCAGCCAGCCCAGAAGCACTAGCGCAGTATCGCACCGCTCATCACCTAGATGACCCCCTATTTCAACGATTCTGGGATTACCTAGTTAACCTCTGCCAGGGAGACCTAGGCCAGTCATTCACCGGTAATGACATTACCGAACTAGTTAAAAGCGCTTTCCCCATCACCTTGCAGCTAACCTTCATCGGTATGTTCCTGGCGGTAATCATCGCCCTGGTGCTGGGTATCATCGCCGCCCTCTACCGTGACCGCTGGCCCGACCAGGTCATCCGCGTCATCTCTATCGCCTCCCTGGCCACCCCCTCCTTCTGGCTGGCACTGCTCATGATCCAGTGGTGGTCGGACGTGCCCGGAGGCACCGGCACCTTCCCCTCAGTAATCACTGAGTGGATCCCCTTCGGAGACGAAGGCTACCTACGCCAAATCACCCTGCCCGCCATCGCCGTCGCCCTACCCAACTCCGGGTCACTAACCCGTGTAGTGCGTACCGCCATGGTTGAAGAACTCGATAAAGACTACGTACGCACCGCCATTGGCGCCGGCATCCCCAAAAACATTGTGGTAGCCCGCAACGTGCTACGTAACGCCCTAATCACCCCGCTCACCGTGCTGGGCCTGCGCATCGGCTACGCCATGGGTGGAGCCGTGGTTATCGAAATGATCTTCAACATCCAAGGTATGGGCCAGTTGATCTTCCAGGGCATCACCCGTAACGACGTAAACATCGTTCAGGGCGTGTCCATCACCGTGGCCGCCGCCTTCATCATCATCAACATCATCGTTGACATGCTTTACGTACTGGTCAACCCGCGCATTAGGAGCGTGTGAGTGATGCGCCACCAAAAGAAACTAGACAAGGTAACTGCCCCTGCGGCGCGCTTCCAAGGATGGAAAGCCATGCCGCTGGGAAGCAAAATCGCAGTAGTGGTTCTGGTAGCGCTCGCGCTCATGGCCATACTCGCCCCCGAACTTGCTCCCTTCAAACCCGGCCAAAGCGGCCTGGCCAGCGTAGAGGAAGTAGTAACCCTCGACGACGGCACCGAAACCAACATCACCAGCCAGGCTGCCCCGCCTGGAGGCGACTTCATCTTCGGAACCGACGGCTCAGGTCGTGACGTGCTCTCCCGCATCATCTACGGTGCGCGAGTATCACTGGTAGTAGGTATCTCCGCTACCGCCCTGGCCCTGGCTGCGGCTGTAGTGCTTGGCGCTATCGCCGCCACCGGCCGCAAATGGATCGCCGAAGCTCTGATGCGCACCCTGGACGTAGTCATGTCCTTCCCCGGTATTGCGCTTGCGGCTGTGCTGGTGCTGGCGCTGAGTGCCACGCTACCTACGCTGCCAGTGGTGGTGGTCTCCATTGCGGTTTTGTATGTGCCACAGTTAACCCGTGTGGTGCGAGCCAATATCATCTCCCAGTTCGGAGAAGACTATGTGGCTGCCTCCAAGGTAATGGGTGCCTCGGTGCCCTGGATCTTGTTCAAGCATGTAGCTCGCAACTGCATCGCCCCGATCATGGTTTTCGCCACCGTTTTGGTTGCAGACGCGATCGTATTTGAGGCTTCACTAAGCTTCGTGGGCGCAGGCATCAAGGCCACCAACACACCTACCTGGGGCAACATGCTCTCTGAAGGTAAGGCCCTGCTGCTAAGTGGTCACTGGTGGGTGACTTTCTTCCCCGGCCTGTTCATCCTGATCACCACCTTGTGCCTAAACGTCTTGTCTGAAGGCCTAACTGACGCTATGGCCTCGCCGCGTATCCGTTCGCGCGCCGATGTCGAAGCTGACGAAGCCGCCCTGGAAGAAGTCGCTGGCGAAGGTCACGGCAAGGATGGCGAGCTGGTGACCGAAAAGAGCATTTTCGAGTCCTCCTACCCCGAGATTCGCCGTCCTGAGGTGCAAGAGCACGTATCTCTAAGCGAGCGCCTAAACCAGCTGCGCGACTCTGAGCTCAAGCGCCGCGACCGCCTGGTTTACCCCACCCCGGAGCTGGCACCGGTGCTGGAGGTTAAGAACCTGTCCATTGCCTTCCCGGCCCAGCACGGTGACGTCAACATTGTTGACAATGTGTCCTTCTCGGTGCGTCCAGGTGAAACCATGGGTCTGGTGGGTGAATCTGGTTGCGGTAAGTCCATCTCCTCCATGGCGGTTATGGGCCTGCTCCCGCCCAGCGCCCGCATCAGCGGTGAAATCCTGTTCAAGGGCAAGAACATCTTGGAGATGACCCCGCAGCAGCACAATGACCTGCGTGGCCACGAAATGAGCATGATCTACCAGGACGCGCTCAGCTCGCTTAACCCCTCCATGCTGATCAAGGCCCAGATGAGGCAGCTAACTCGACGCGGGGGTACCCGCAGCGCTGAAGAACTGCTGGAACTGGTGGGTCTAGACCCGGTGCGTACCCTGCAAAGCTACCCGCACGAGCTCTCCGGTGGTCAGCGTCAGCGCGTACTGATTGCTATGGCCCTGACCCGTGACCCCTCGCTGGTGATCGCTGACGAGCCCACCACCGCCCTGGACGTAACCGTGCAAAAGCAGGTGGTTGACCTGCTCAACAAGCTGCGTGAAGAGCTCGGCTTCGCTATGGTCTTCGTCTCCCACGACCTGGCGCTGGTGGCCAAGCTGGCCCACCGCATCACGGTTATGTACGCCGGCCAGGTGGTTGAGCAGGCTGAAACCATGGAGCTGCTAACAAACCCCACCCACGAATACACCCGTGGCCTGCTCGGTGCGGTGCTCTCCATTGAGGCTGGCTCCAACCGTCTGCACCAGGTGCGCGGCACCGTGCCCTCGCCGCGTGAGTTTGTCGACGGCGACCGTTTCGCCCCGCGCTCTAGCCACCCCGAGGTTGGGCTACACACCCGCCCTGTACTCAAGCCGGTTGATGGCAACCCCAACCACGTGTTTGCTATCACCCCTGAGCTTGAGGCGCTGCTGAAGAAAGAGGCAAAGTGATGAGCCAGGCATGGGACCCCAAAGATCCGGTAGTTGAACTACGCCACGTCAACGTCATCCACAAGTCACGTACCGGCGGGCTTTTCCACCCTGACACGGTGCACGCGGTTAACGACGTTTCGCTAACCATCAGCCGTGGCCAAACCCTGGGAATCGTGGGTGAATCTGGTTGTGGTAAATCCACCACCGCCCGCGTGATGGTGGGTTTGCAGCCCATCACCAGTGGTGAGGTTCTGTTCAAGGGCCGCAAGCTCACCCACTCCAAGGCTGACCGGCGCGATCTGGGCCGCTCCATTTCGGTAGTGTTCCAGGACCCGGCCACCGCCTTGAACCCGCGCATGATCGTGCACGACACCCTAATTGACCCGCTTAACGTACACGGCATTGGTTCACCCAAGGACCGCGAGGCGCGCGTACGTGAGTTGCTGGCACTGGTTGGTTTGCCGCTAAGTGCCCTGGATGTGTTGCCGCGCCAAATCTCCGGTGGTCAGCGTCAGCGTGTGGCTATCGCCCGTGCGCTGGCTTTGGACCCAGACATTATCGTGGCCGATGAGCCCACCAGTGCTTTGGACGTGTCGGTGCGCGCCCAGGTGCTCAACCTACTACAGGATCTAAAAGCCTCCCTGGGTTTGGGCCTGGTCTTCATCTCCCACGACATCAACACGGTGCGCTATGTATCTGACCGTATTGCAGTTATGTACTACGGCAAGATCATTGAGGAAAACACCACCCAGGAAATCTTTGCTCACCCCAAAGATGCCTACACCCGCAAGCTGCTTTCAGCTGTGCCTTCGCTTTTGAACGATGCGGGGCCTAAGGCGTCCCCGGCGGCCTAAGCGCAGCTAAAAGATCAGATAATTTCCACTAAAAAAGAATCGCAGGAACAATCATGGATAAGCGTTTCACCGGTATGATTCCGCCGGTTGTAACCCCCTTCACCGCTGAGGGTGAAGTTGACCTAGAAGCCCTAGACCGCGTCATTGAGCACCTGATCGAGGGAGGCATGAACGGCCTGTTCATCCTCGGCTCTTCAGGTGAGGTGGCCTACCTAAACGACGCTCAGCGTGACGCCGTCACTGCTCGTACCGTAGCCACCGCTGCCGGGCGCGTGCCGGTGCTGGTGGGTGCCATTGAAACCACCGCCAAGCGCGTCATTGACCGGGCCCTGCGCGCCCAGGAGCTAGGCGCCGACGCGATTGTGGCCGCCGGCCCCTTCTACGCCCTGCCCAGCGCCGCTGAAGTAGCTGACAACTTCCGCGCCATTCACGCCGCCATCGACCTGCCCCTGTTCGCCTACGACGTGCCCGTGCGTCTAGGTGGCCTAAAGCTTGGCCGCGACATGCTGGTTGAGCTGGGTAAGGAAGGCGTAATCGTAGGTGTTAAGGACTCCTCTGGCGACGACGTCGGCTTCCGTCGCCTGGTAGCTGCCAACGAGGCCGCCGGTCACCCCTTAAGCCTGCTAACCGGCCACGAGTGCGTGGTTGACGGCATGCTGCTGCTAGGTGCCGACGGCGCCGTGCCCGGCTACGGCAACGTAGACCCCCGTTCCTACGCGCACCTGCTTGAAGCCGCGCGTGCCCACGAGTGGGACAAGGCCCGCGAGATTCAGGACCGTATCTGCGCAGGCTTCGAGATCGTGTTTGCGGTTAAGGGCCAGGGTGCTGACGGCACCGGTATCCCTGCGTTCAAGACCGCCATGGAGGCTGTAGGCGTACTAGACAATGCCTACATGGCTCCGCCGGTTAAGGCGCTAGAGGGCGAAAACCGTCAGCGTGTAATCGACATTGTGCACGCCGTGGGTCTGGCCTAGTTAAGGCCCGCGTATGGCCGGACCTGATTTATTTGGGTCCGGCCATTTGCGTAACTGCCGGTAGCTGCGCCGGATAGAAGGAAAATCATGCAAAAACTTGTTGTGGGAATTGACTTAGGCGGCACCAAAATGGCTGGCGCCCTGGTTGATAGTGCGGGCAACCTAGTTGGCCCCATCCTTAAAGTACCTACCCCCGCCCATGACGGGCGCGCGGCCATGCTTGACGCTATCGCTGAGCTGGCGGGCAAAGTTATTGCTGCGGGCACCACCAACACCGGTGCATGGACCATTGCCGGGGTGGGGATCGGCACGGCTGGGGTAGTGGATGTAACCACCGGCTCTATCGTGGCCTCCACCGACGCCATCAGCGAATGGGCCGGCACCCAGGTGCGTGAAGGGGTAGGCCAGCGCCTTAAAGAAGCTGGTTATAACGTGCCCATCCACGTTGAAAACGATGTGGATGCTCACGCCGGCGGGGAAGCTTGGCTGGGAGCTGGACGCGGGGCCCGCTGCGCCATTGTGGTGGCCGTGGGCACGGGCGTGGGCGGCGCCGTCGTAATTGATGGCCAAACCTGGCGCGGCACCCACCACCTAGCCGGGGACCTGGGCCACTTCCCAGCCGTTGGGGCACAAGGCGAGCCGTGCACCTGCGGGCGCTTTGGTCACCTCGAAGCGATCAGCGCCGGCCCCCAAATTTACCGGCGCTACCTGGCCCTGGGGGGAGATGCGCAGGTCAGCGGCACCCGTGAGCTGGAAACTCGGGCTGAAGCCGGCGATGAACTAGCCGCGCAGGTTTACCGCGACTCGGCCCAGGCGCTAGCAAACGTGCTGGTGGGGCTGGCTTACACGCTTGACCCTGACTGCATCATTATTTCGGGCGGTCTAGCTAACGCCGGCAAATGCTGGTGGGGTCCGCTGCAGGAAACCTTTAAGGCCCAGCTCAGTGGGCCGCTAGAAAATCTAGAACTCGTAAGCGCCCAGCTGGGCTCCACCGCCCCCATTGTGGGAGCCGCGCGCGGAGCTTGGCAGCTAATTCACTAGGAGAAAATTGTGACTAACGTAATTGAGCAGCTCAAAGGCGGTTTGATCGCCTCGGCGCAGGCTTACCCGGGTGAGCCTATGCGTGACCCGCGCACTATGGACCAGATCGCCCAGGCTTGCGTGCAGGGTGGGGCTGTGGCTATCCGCGCCCAGGGGCTAGCTGACCTGGCTCTTATCAACCAGCACGTGGATGTGCCCGTGATTGGTTTGTGGAAAGACGGTCACGACGGCGTCTTTATCACCCCCACGCTCACTCACGCTGTGGCTGTGGCCGCCACCGGCAGCCAGATTGTGGCTATTGACGGCACCCGCCGCCCACGTCCTGATGGGCGCAGCTTCGCCCAGACGGTAAGCGAACTAAAGGCTGCTTTCCCGCAGGTGCTGGTGATGGCTGACTGTGGCAGCGTGGATGACGCTAAGGCCTCCCAGGATGGGGGAGCGGACCTAGTGGGCACCACCCTAGCGGGTTACACCGGTGAGCGGCCCAAGACTGAAGGGCCCGACTGGGAGGTGATTGAGCAGGTGCTAAACATTGCGCAGGTGCCTGTTATCGCCGAAGGACGCATTCACACTCCCGCTCACGCCGCCCAGGCGATCCAAATGGGGGTCCACGCAGTGGTGGTTGGAACCGCCATTACCCACCCCACCAGCATCACTTCATGGTTTGTAGGTGCTGTAAAAAACGTGCAATAAGCCTGCGATCGTGTTCTAATAAGGACATATAAGCGTATATTCTCAATCGCATGGCGTGTAGAAGGTGACAGATTAGCGCAATATGCGTACCGTTTGTCATACGAGACGCCGCCGGCGAATCCCTACCATTCCGGATGGAGAACACTATGTCCGTCAACCGCACTGAGCTGATTGCTGCAATTGCCGAGCGCGCTAACCTGACCAAGACCGAGGCCGAGGCTTTCCTGTCTGCTTTCCAGGACGTCTTGGTTGAGAACGTTGCTAAGGGTGAAGCCGTCAAGATCACCGGCCTAATGGGTATCGAGCGCGTTGAGCGTGCGGCCCGCACTGGTCGTAACCCCCGTACCGGTGAGGAAATCCAGATTCCCGCTGGTTACGGCGTTAAGCTAACCGTCGGCTCCACCTTGAAGAAGGCTGTAGCCAACAACTGATTGCGCCCAGGCGCAGTTAACACAGGGCAGTACCCTTGCGGTACTGTCCTGTTTTGCTTTTATGAGCCGGCTATTTTCTCCGCTGGTGGGCGCCGGGGCTGGCTGCGTAGCGCCGGGGCTGTGGGCTGCTTGGCGCTTGGCTGTGGCGCGGGCATCGGCTTTAAAGGGGCGACGGCGCACTTTGTTAGCCCCTATGACGCGCGCTAACACAACCGTAGTCATGTGTTAGCACCTGTTAAAACCCCTGCCTGCCCGGCCTGCTTTTGGCCCGGTAAATGCCCTCCAGTAGGCCTTAGCAGGTCTATAAGGGACCTAGATTCATCCCAACGAATGAGGCCCTGCCAGCCTAAACGTGTGCAAAATTGCTTTATGAGTATAGCCACCCCTCCCAGCAACCCCACCCAGAGCCCAAACGCCCTGGATATGGTGGGTTTGGTTAAAGTTTTTGGTACTAAGGTAGCGGTCGATAACCTTTACTTATCAATCCCTGTGGGATCTATTTACGGCGTCGTCGGCCCTAACGGGGCGGGCAAAACCACCACCTTGTCAATGACCACGGGCCTACTAACCCCAGATCGTGGCAACGCCTACGTTTTAGGCGTAGACGTGTGGGGCCAGCCCCAGCGAGCCAAACAGTTACTAGGGGTGCTGCCAGATGGACTACGCACTTTTGACCGCCTCAGCGGCGCAGAACTACTAACCTATTGCGGCCTGCTGCGCGGCATGGAGCGTGAACAGGTGCTCAAACGCACGCAGCAGCTTCTATTAGCCCTGGGCCTAGCCGACACCGGCAACAAGCTGGTGGCCGACTACAGCGCGGGCATGCGCAAAAAAATTAACCTAGCCTGCGCCCTCATCCACGCCCCCAGCGTGCTGGTGCTAGATGAGCCTTTCGAGGCGGTAGACCCGGTTTCAGCCCAAGCCATTATCCAGATCCTGCACGAGTTCGTCTCACGCGGGGGCACCGTTGTGCTCTCCAGCCACGTGATGGATACGGTGGCCAAGCTATGCACACATGTGGCCGTAATCAATGCCGGGCGAGTAGTGGCCTGCGGGACGGTAGCGCAGGTGGCTGACGGCATGGACCTCAATGAGCGTTTCGTGCAGCTAGTGGGCGGACCCATGCAACACGAGGAGATGACATGGTTGCAACCCTCGTCAAACTAAGGTGGCGCCTAACCATTAATAGCCTGCGCGGCGTCTGGTGGAAAATCCTGCTTGAAGCCTGGCTATTTTTAAACCTATTCGCATTTTTAGCTTTTGCTATTGGTGGCCTAATTGCTTTAGGGATGCTGAGTTGGCGCTACACCCCACAGGTTTTAAGTGTACTAGTAACCCTAACTGTTACTGGCTGGCTTATTTTCCCGCTACTAATAACCGGCGCAGATAACTCTTTAGAGCCGCGCCAATTACGCCTCTGGGTAGTGCCTTCGCGTAAATTAGCTGCCGGGTTAATTGTGGCCGCCGGGGCTGGTGGGCCAGGAATTATTACCGGCCTGGTGCTACTAACCATGGTTATTACCTGGCTGCTACACGGCAGCGTAGCGGCAGCGGCATTTGCGCTAGTCAATATGGTGCTGGCCTGGCTGACTGCAGTGATCGGCTCTAGATGGCTGGTTACTGCGGCTGCGCTTAGCTATCGACGTCGCAGCCGGGAACTGGCTACCAGCCTTGGTATATTGCTGATTATTGGTTTAGCGCAGATACCCAACCTAATTTTTAGCTTGCATTTGGATAGCAGCCTTAGCGGCTGGCTGACGCTGGCACGCTACAGCCAGTACTTGCCTACCGCTTGGGCGGGCGCTGCGCCAGCTCAGGCAGCTAGTGGAAACTATCTGCTAGCAACTGCCTTTACAGTGTCTAGTGCGCTGCTGGTAGGGGGCCTGTACTGGCTCTGGCAGCGCGCGCTTAATAAAGCCATGACTGCTAATGTGACCACTAATGATAAGGGTGCAGGTAAAAACAGTGAACTTAGTAAAGTGTTTGCTGCGCAAGAATTCTTTACTAAATTCATGCCCTCTCCGGCGGCTACGGTTTGTGCGCGCAGCCTGCGCTATTTAGTGCGCGATTTTAGATTACTGCTATCGTTTGTGACCTGCATTTTTATGATAGTGCTGTTTATGGTGGTGTTTATTGGCCAAGCGCATCGCTCTGGTAGCGTAGTTATGGTCTATTTTGCGGCACTGATGATATCCATAACTATGGGTTTAACTGTGTCAGATGATTTAGCCACTGACTCCACCGCCATTCATACCTCCTTGCTAAGCGGCATTAGCGGCCTACATGAGCGCCTAGGGCGCCTAGTGGCAATGGTGATCTGGCAGCTGCCGCTGGTATTGGTGGTTAGTCTGATCGCGCCGCTGCTTGCCGATCAGGCTAAACACTTACCCGTTTTGCTGGGGCTAAACCTGGCCGTGTGGGGAGTAGTGGTAGGCGTGGCCCAAGTTCTGGCAGTGGTTTTCCCCTACCAAACCAACCCGCCTGAAGCTAGCCCGTTTAGTGCCAAGGGCAGTGGGGCTGATGCGCTGCTGGCTTCACTAGCTCAGATGGGTTCAATGCTGGCTTCTATGCTTTTGGTGACTCCCACCATTGCCCTGAGCGTTTACTGCATTGTTAGTGAAAACTTCCAGCTGGCCTGGCTTTGCGTGGCTCTAGGGGTGGTTAATGCGCTAATTGTGATGGTTGTGGGCGTACGCATGGGCGGCAAGCTGCTAGATAGGCGCTGGGCGCGGCTGCTGTTCACTATTTCGCAGTGGCCTGGTCACACCCAAAGCTAGGGTTTGACGACGACGCTGGCTAGCGCGGGCTGTGAGCTTATGTTCACAGCCCGCGCTGCGTATGACGCTATTCACTTTAGTGATAGATATTGATCGATTGGGCTATAATTGAATCGAAGTTAATCATCTGATTTCATTCGTTACATCATTGGAGATGGACATGGAAGTTGTTGTTCTACCTGACGCCCAAGCTATCGCTGAGCGCGCTGCAGACGCCGTCGAAGCCGTCCTAGTGGCTAAGCCCAACGCGGTTTTGGGTACGGCCACTGGTTCTAGCCCGCTACCGCTCTATGACGAGCTAGTGCGCCGCAACCAAGCAGGCAAGCTATCTTTCAAGGACGTCACCGGCTACATGCTGGACGAATACGTAGGGCTACCCGTTGACCACTACGAGCGCTACGCCAACTTCATGGAACGCAACCTGCGCTCGCGCACCGACATGGCTCCCGGCGCCCTACACGGCCCTGACGCCCTAAACCCTGACCCGCAGGCCGCTTGCGACGACTATGAGCGCGCCCTGGCTGAGGCTGGTTACGCCGACGTGCAGATTCTAGGTATCGGCTCTGATGGTCACATTGGCTTCAATGAGCCTGGCGGCCCGCTAGACTCGCGTACCCACCTCGATAAGCTCACCGAGCAGACTCGCCGTGACAACTCGCGTTTCTTCGACAATGACATCAACAAGGTGCCCACCATGTGCATCACCCAGGGCCTGGCCACCATCATGGAGGCCCGCAAACTGGTGCTGATCGCCACCGGCGAGAACAAGGCTGAGGCCATCAAGCACCTAGTTGAGGGTGAAGTAAGTGAGCAGTGGCCGGCCACAGTAATGCAGCGTCACCCTGACGCCCTGGTACTGCTAGATGCCGCTGCCGCCTCCAAGCTGAGCAAGTAACGCCGCCACAAGCTACTGAGGGGCGGCACAGCCCGCTTCAGATGTCGTTCCCCAGTTATAAAGACAGCCGCTGCCCGCATTTGTTGGCAGCGGCTGCGGCGTTATTGGGCCAGGGGCCTCCAGGATCTGTGATCAGCTTGGCAAGCAGTTGTGGCAATGCCATGAGCGGGGCGGTGCGTTTGAGCGTTGCGCCAGGGGCGACGTCGTAAGTGGGCAAAGCCACTGGTGACACTAGGGTGAGCTGCGGCCAAGGAAAACTGGCGGTTTGGGGCGTCAGTCAGCCCTAAAAGCAGCCTAACCACCCCTTAAGTCAGGGCCCCTGTAATGACGCCTACACCGCTGAGAGCGTGATGACAAAGGCTAAATCCCTAAGGAGACATAAAATTACAGCTATGAGTGAGCCTTTGGACCCCATGGAACCCGGCGGTAGCCCCAGCCAGTCAGCTGGGACCGCAGTTTTGGAGCGCGAAGAGCTCCGCTCCACTGACGACGGCGACGCAGACCGCTTCGCCCACTATGTACGTAAAGACAAGATCGCTGCTGCCGCCGCCTCCGGGCGTCCCGTGGTGGCCCTATGCGGCAAGGTGTGGCGCCCCCAGCGTGACCCCGCCGCCTACCCGGTGTGCCCCACCTGCAAATCAATCTACGAGCAGATGAGTCAATCCCCAAAAGGTAACGGCCCCAGGCGCCCGCGTTTCCCGTTCGGCGGCCGGGGCTAAAAGCTGAGGTTAAGACCGGGGCTGAAAGCCGAGGCTGAGGCTAAAAGCCAAGGCTGGGGCCAAAACCTGGCCTGAAAGCCTGGGCTAAAGCGCCTTCAACTAGAAGCTGCGACTGTCTCAAAACTGTAAATCTGCGCACCGGGGTCTAGTCCCGGGCGTTAGATTTTTGGGCCCAAAATCAGGGGGCGGTGTGCAAAGCCCGCTGCAATTGGGGTAAAGCGCGCCTTAGTGGGCTGGCCTGACAGTGCACTAAGGCCGCAGCCAGGCGGCCGGGTCGGTAGCAGCCAAGCCCGCTGCAATTGGGGGCGCAGTGCGCCTTAGTGGGCTCGGGCCGCCAGCGCGCCAAGACCATAGATACGCGGCGCCGCCAGCGCCCCAAAACATAGGACGCGCCGAAAAAAGCAAAACCATTAGCCTCACCCCGCTTGGGGGTAGCCTTGTGCAGGCCCCAGCCGCGCTAAGCGTGGCTTATTTGTTGGCTTAATTCATTTATGTGGCTTGATTTATGAGAGGGATCGGTAAAAATTGGTTCAATTGCGCCGTTGGCAGCGTGAAGCTTTCGCCACATACATGTCTAGCCAGCCCCAAGACTTCCTGGCGGTAGCCACCCCTGGCGCAGGTAAAACCACTTTCGCGCTAACCCTGGCTAGCGAGCTCATACGCGCCGGTGAGGTACACAAGCTAACCATCGTGGCCCCCACCGAGCACCTCAAATACCAGTGGGCCGCTTCAGCCGCCCGCTGGGGGCTACGCATAGACCCCACCTACTCCAACTCTGGTGGGGGAGCAGGCAGCAACTTCGACGGCGTCGCCCTAACCTACGCGCAGGTAGCCTCCAACCCTAACCTGCACCGTGCCCGCACCAGCGCCAGCCGCACCCTGGTGATCCTAGATGAGGTGCACCACGCCGGAGACGCCCTAAGTTGGGGAGACGCAATCTATGAAGCATTTAGTGGGGCCCGCCGTCGCCTGAGCCTAACCGGTACCCCCTTCCGCAGTGACACCGCCGCCATCCCCTTCGTCACCTACGCCCCCGACAGCAACGGCATCAGGCGCTCACAAGCCGACTACACCTACGGCTACGCTGACGCACTAGCTGAAAACGTGGTGCGCCCAGTTATTTTCATGTCCTACTCAGGCCAAATGCGTTGGCGTACCAAAGCCGGCGACGAGGTCTCAGCCCGCCTAGGCGAGCCGCTAACCAAAGACCTAGAATCCCAAGCCTGGCGCACCGCCCTAGACCCCGCCGGGGAGTGGATCCCCGCCGTCCTGGCCGCAGCTGACCAGCGCCTTAGCGAAATTCGCCGGCAAATCCCTGACGCCGGCGGCCTAGTGATCGCCACCGACCGCGAAAAAGCTCGCGCCTACGCACGCCAACTAGCTGCCATCACCGGTGAAAAACCCACCGTGGTGCTCAGCGACGACAGCGGCGCCTCAGAAAAAATCGAGCAGTTCTCCGCCAGCAACCAGCGTTGGATGGTGGCCGTACGCATGGTTTCCGAAGGCGTGGACGTGCCGCGCCTAGCGGTAGGGGTGTACGCCACCTCCACCTCAACCCCACTGTTCTTCGCCCAGGCCATCGGGCGTTTCGTGCGTGCGCGCCGGCCTGGAGAAACCGCCAGCGTGTTCCTGCCTTCAGTCACCCCGCTGCTGGCGCTCGCGGCAGAGCTGGAAACTGAGCGCGACCACGCCCTAGATCGGCCCGCTAAAGAAGATGACGTACAAGACCTGTTCGCTAATCCTGAAGATAGGCTAATTGCCGCCGCTAACCGGGAAGAAAAAGCCTCTGACGCGCTACTGCCCGGCTTTGAGGCCATGGATTCCACCGCTGAATTTGACCGGGTACTTTTCGACGGCGGCGAGTTTGGTACCGGCGCCATGGTCGGTAGCGTGGAGGAGCAAGAATTCTTGGGGATCCCAGGTTTGCTTGACGCCTCCCAGGTGAGCCAGATTTTAAAGGCCCGCCAGGCTGAGCAGGTTAAAACCCAAAAACGTTCACAGGCCGCCGCCGCCCAGCGGGCAGCCAACGCCGGCATTGAGGATGCCCGCCAGCGCGACGCGGCCCGTAAAGAGCTCAGCCAGCTGGTTTCTAGCTGGGCCCGTCGCTCAGGCCAAAGCCATGGGGCGGTGCACGCTGAGCTGCGTAGAGTTTGTGGGGGTCCGGAGGTAGCGCAGGCGACGACGATGCAGATCCGCGCCCGGGTCGATACCTTGCGTAAGTGGTTTGTGGGCCGGCGCTAAAACCGGGCGCAGCCAGGTAGCGCGGGCTGCGCCAGATACGCGCTTGTGGTGCGCTTGGGAAGCGCCAGCACCTGGCTGCGCGAGCACCTGGCCGCGCCGGGCCGTGGCGGCTGCGCCGCGAGCGCCTAAAACAGCAAGTGGCGGTGGATGTAAATCCACCGCCACTATTTATGCGGGAGCTCAGCTTTAGTGCTCAGCCCTACCCATGGTTTTGCTCAGCGTTGGCCTTAGCCCTGCTACTGGCCTTAACCCAGGCCAGCCCAGGGGTGTAGGCGGTCAGCCCAGGGGTGGCTGTGCTCAGCCCTGCTTGGTTTCACGTGAATCAAGATCCACGCGGCGGGTAGGAATAGCGATTTCACCTTCGCTCAGGCGCCAGGCCTGGTAGGGCAGCTGGGCGCGGGCGGCACGGTGACGCTCAGCAGCGCGGGTGAGGGCGCCGTCGTCGTAGTGTTCAGGCAGGATGTGACCCTTTTCCACCAGCTGTACCTGTAGCGGGCGGGCCTGGTTGCGTTCCAGCTCAGCCTCAGCGGCCTCGGGATCAATCGAGCTGATCAGTAGCTCTTCGGTGGCGGAGCCGTCAATGATCACGCGGCCAGCGGTCTTGCGGCCACCCACGCTGGACTTACCGCCGCTAGACTTCTTAGCTACCTTTTCCATCTCGCCGGCGCTGTTTTCACGCTCAACCATCTTGTACACCAGCGCAGCCGTGGGTACGCCCGAGCCGGTAACCAGCTTGGTACCCACACCGTAGATGTCTACCGGCGCTGCACCCAGCGCAGCGATAGCGTATTCATCCAGGTCAGAGGTGACCACAATCTTGGTGTCGGGGCAGCCTAGGGAGTCTAGCTGGGCGCGCACCTTGAAGGCCTCGGCCACTAGGTCACCAGAGTCCAGGCGCACCGCACCCAAAGTGCCCCCGGCGGCTTTGGCGGCGTCAACAGCGCGCTGCACACCGCGTGCAATGTCGTAGGTGTCAACCAGGATGGTGGTGCCCACGCCCAGGGAGGCGATCTGGGAGTCAAAAGCGGTGCGTTCGTCGTCGTGCAGCAGCGTGAAAGCGTGGGCGGAAGTACCTACGCAACGGATGCCGTAACGCATCCCCGCTTCCAGGTCGCTGGTGGAGGTGAAGCCGGAAACCACGGCGGCGCGGGCGGCGGAAACGGCGGCGTCTTCGTGAGTACGTCGGGCTCCAAAGTCCATGCAGGGACGACCGTGGGCGGCGATAGTCATACGTGAGGCGGCTGAGGCCACGGCGCAGTCGTGGTTGAAAATGCTCAGCGCCATGGTCTCAATGATGCAGGCCTGGGCGAAGTCAGATTCAACGGTTAGCAGGGGAGAACCCGGGAAGTAGCATTCGCCCTCGCCGTAGCCGTAAATGTTGCCGTCAAAGTGGAAGTTTTCCAGGTAGTTGATCGTGGCCTTGTCAACAATGCCCTGATCGGATAGGAAACGTAGCTGCTCTGGCTCAAAGTGGAAGTTTTCCAGAGCTTCAAGAAAACGCCCGGTGCCGGCAACCACGCCAAAGCGACGTGAGGGGGGCATCGAGCGTCCAAAGATCTCAAACACACTGCGGCGTTTGGCGGTACCATCTGCCAGCGCGGCTTGCAGCATGGTCAGTTCATACATGTCGGTCAGAAGTGCCGTACTCATGGCTTAACTTTAACCACACCTTAAGGGTTTTGCAGTGTCTTGGGGATAACTCCCGATTATCTAAACTGCTTTGTGTGGGTGGGTAAAGTACAAGCTCACAGCGTTTTTGGCGGCGTTAGTAAGGTTTAGCTATGTTGGCGCACGCTTTTGTTCAAGTTTCAACGCGCCCGGCGGTGTCTGTTATCACTGATAAGAAAAGTGCTTATTAAAGCCAGAATCGACTAGGGTCTAATGACGTGAATGACGCACCGATTGGTATTTTTGATTCAGGAGTTGGAGGACTGACGGTAGCGCGTGCAATCCTCGATCAGCTGCCTGGTGAGCGTCTGCTTTACATCGGTGACACCGCGAACAGCCCGTATGGGCCTAAGCCTTTGGAACAAGTGCGTTCTATGGCTTTGAACGTGATGGATGAGCTGGTTGACTCGGGTGTCAAAATGCTGGTTATTGCCTGTAATACCGCCACTGCGGCAGCTTTGGATGAGGCGCGTGAGCGTTACACCAAGGGTATGGGCATTCCGGTTATTGAGGTGATTTCTCCGGCGGCGCGCACGGCGGCAGCTTTGACTCGTTCAGGGCGTGTGGGTGTGATTGCTACGGCGGGAACGGTTAACTCTGGGGCCTATGCGCGGGCTTTGCAGGGGATCCCGGGCTTGAACTTAACTCAGCAGGCTTGTCCGCGTTTCGTGGAGTTAGCGGAGGCTGGTATTACTACTGGACCGCAGGTGCTGGATGTGGCTAAGGAGTATCTAGAGCCATTGCAAGCGGCGGCGGTAGACACTTTGGTGTTGGGCTGTACGCACTATCCGTTGCTGGCCGGGCCGATTAGTTACGTTATGGGGCGTAACGTGGCTTTGGTTTCTTCCAGTGAGGAAACTGCGAAGGATGTTTACCGTGAGCTAGCTGCCCGTAATTTGCTGCACACTGATACTCAGGCGGCGGTGGGCTCTGGTGACGACGACGGCGCGGCTGTCACGGGTGTGGCAGGCGGCGTGGCTGGCTCTGCTGCTTTTGGGGCCGACGGCGCTGCTCAAGGCGCTGCGGCTATGGGCGGCTCTGGCGTTGGCGGCGCTAACGCCGTCAAGCAGGTCTCTAGGCAGGGCGGCGCACAAGGCGCCTCCAGCGGCAGGGCAACTAGCGGCGCGGCCAGCGGGCACGAGTTTAGGGCTACTGGCGATCCGGTAGCTTTCCAGGTGCTTGCCAAGCGTTTCTTAGGACCAGTGGTGGGTCAGGTACGTCAAGCTCATGCCGCCGGTGGCGCGGGCGTGAAGAATTTAGATAGGGAGATTCGCGAGTGAAGCTCACGATTGTAGGTTGCTCAGGCTCGATGTCTGGACGTAAATCCAGTGCATCAAGCTACCTGGTGCAGGCATGGGGGCCTAACACCAAGTTGCAGTTGCCAGGTACCGAAAAAATGCGGTTAGTGGTTGAAGATGAGTTAGCAGCCATAAATTGTGCTGTGGCCCCCGAGGTCACGAACGCACAGCCTGATGCGGGCAATGACCAGCGACTTTGGTCTTTAGTATTTGATTTTGGGCCGGGCTCTATGGGCCAGCTGCTTAACTACCTGGACCCAGCTGATCTGGATGCAATCTGTATTTCGCACTGCCACGCCGACCACATGGTGGATCTGGTGGGTATGCATGTTTATCGCCGCTGGCGCCCTGAGGGTGCGCTAGGGCCGGTGTTGTGTATTGGCCCCAGCACCACCTGTGAGCGTCTGCGTGGGGTCGACGGCGCCGCTAGCTACGAGGATTACCGCACAGAGTTCTCCTTTGTCACCGCCGTACCTGGCCGCTCCACCCAAATTGGCCCCTTCACGGTGACGCCGTTTGCGGCTCTACACCCGGTTGAGGCCTACGGTTACCTGGTGCAAGGCCCCAGCGAGGATGACCCCACCAAGCAGGTGACTTTAGCTTTCACCGGCGACACTGACCTGTGTGAAGGCATGAGCCAAATGGTTAGTGGGGGAGTGGACCTGCTACTAGCTGAGGCGGCCTTCGTGGAGGGACGCGACGTGCTACGCGGTATGCACCTAACCGGCTACCGCGCCGGCCAGCTGGCTAGCGAGGCTAACGCCGGGCAGCTGGTGTTGACCCACATCCAGCCTTGGACCTGCCATGATGTGCCTCTAGCTGAAGCGCGCCAGTCCTTCACTGGCCCGGTTTACGATGCCCAGCCTGGACGCAGCTGGAGCCTATAGACGGCGGCTATAAGCAGCGCTTATAAGCGCTGTTAAACCTGGCAAATAAACGTAGGCGCTGGGGCGGTTGCCGCCCCAGCGCCTAGTTTTTGCCGGTATACATTAGCGCCGCGCTTTGGGCACGTATTTAAGGCCAAATCGCCGCGCTTTAACCCTGCTTTAGCCTTGGTTTAGAACAGCTCAGCTAGCTGCGGGGCTAGGGCCCGCAGGGCCTGGCCTCGGTGAGAGATAGCGTTCTTCTCAGCGGCGCTCATTTGGGCGCTGGTGCGCCCCTGGCCGCCGGGCACATCCTCCTGGCTGGGCACAAAAATCGGGTCATAGCCAAAGCCCCCCTCACCAATGCTTTGGTGTAGCAGGCGCCCATACATGCGGTGTTCTTCAACCACTACGCGTCCTTTTTGGTCCGCGCTTTCGGGCACCACCAGCACTGCTGCGCAGGTAAAGTTAGCGCCCCGGTGCGGGTCTTTTACGTCCGAGAGCTGATCGAGTAGCAGCTGCAAGTTAGCTGCGTCGTCGCCGTGATGACCGCACCAGCGGGCCGAGAAAATCCCCGGCGCCCCACCTAAAACATCCACGCATAGCCCTGAATCGTCGGCCACCGCCGGCAAACCGGTAGCCTGGGCTAGCGCATTAGCTTTAATGGTGGCGTTGGCGGCAAAAGAAATACCATCCTCAACCGGTTCGGGCACCTGCAAATCAGCGGCGCTAATAACACTGGCAGGGTCAAAATCAGCAATCGCCTGCGCTAAAATCTCGCGAAACTCCGCCAGCTTGCCCTTATTGTGGGTGGCCAGCACCAGTTTTGCCTCCTGGGGCACAGCTACAACCATGTCACAGACCCAAATCGCTAAGGCGAGCCACGCCGTCGTCGGCAGCCAGGGCGGCCTGCTGCAAACGTGCCAAAGTGGCGTTACCCTGGGCCGCTAGCTCCAGCAGGCTATCTAGCTCAGCGCGGTCAAAGGGGGCGTGCTCAGCGGTGCCTTGAATTTCAATGAACTTACCGGAGCCGGTCATAACCACGTTCATGTCGGTGTCGGCGCGCACATCCTCCTCATAGGGCAGGTCCAGGCAGGGCACGCCATCAATAACACCCACCGAAATAGCCGATAGGGAGTCTGCCAGCACCGGGCGCTTAGCCTTGGCTTTAATCAAACCGCGCTCAGTTCCCCAAGCTACCGCGTCAGCCAAAGCCACATAGGCGCCGGTAATTGCGGCGGTGCGGGTACCCCCGTCAGCTTGCAGCACGTCACAGTCCAGGGCGATAGTGTTTTCACCCAGCGCACTAATATCAATGATGCCGCGTAGCGAGCGACCAATTAGTCGAGAAATCTCGTGGGTGCGCCCGCCCACTTTGCCGCGCACAGACTCGCGGGCAGAGCGCTCTGAGCCAGCCCGGGGCAGCATGGCGTATTCAGCGGTAACCCAGCCCTCACCAGAATCCTTCTTCCAGCGCGGCACGCCCGCAGTAAAAGAAGCCACACACAGCACTCGGGTGCGGCCAAAGCTAACCAGCACATTACCTTCGCCGTGCTCTAGCCAGTTGCGGGTGATCGTAACCTCGCGCAGCTGGTTGGTGGCGCGTCCATCTTTGCGTACAAAATCGCTCATAAACTAAGCCTACCGTAGACAAAAAACCGAGCCAGTTAAAAACTGACTCGGTTCAGCGGTGCGCGAGGGGGGACTCGAACCCCCACGCCTAGGGCACTAGAACCTAAATCTAGCGCGTCTACCAATTCCGCCACTCGCGCGTGCCGGATTAGCTTAAAACATTTCCGGCCTCAGACACAAATTATTTTAATGGGGTCTAGCTCACTTTAAGTTCTTTGCGCAGACGCTCCACGTGACCAGTGGCTTTAACGTTGTATTTAGCCAGGGCCACGGTAGCGTCAGGGCTAATAACAAAGGTAGAGCGACGTACGCCCACGCTGACGCGGCCGTAGTTCTTTTTCTCGCCCCATACGCCCCAAGCTTCCATTACCTGGTGATCCGCGTCTGAAAGCAGCGGGAAAGGTAGCTCCTGCTTGGTAGCAAAACGTTTTAGGGCCTCAACCTTGTCTGGGCTGATACCAACTACGCTGTAGCCGGCCTCAGCCCAGGCAGCTGAGGAATCGCGAAAATCGCAGGCCTCTTTAGTGCAGCCAGGAGTGGCTGCCTTGGGGTAGAAATAGACCACAACCCCCTTGGGGGCCTTGTCTAGCAGCTGGCTTAGCGACACCAGCTCTCCATCTGCGTTAGGGAGACTGAAAGCCGGGGCTGGGCTGCCAACTTCAAGAGTGGTCATTTATTTCTTCCTGTCTAGATTTTTTTCAGGCGACCAGTTCGAGTGCTGCACGAGCGGCAGCGAGACGAGCTAGGGCGCGTTCTAGACGGGAGGGGGAGGCCGACTCGGTCAGGGACTCCAGCTCGCTCTGGGCCGCCTGTAGTTCGAGTTCTAAGTTACGCATATTGTCTTCACTCCTTTTCTTCTTCAGCATCCAACAGTCTGACGAGTACGGGTATGTAACCGCCATGAGGGTTGAATATATTCCACACCGGCTAAACCTTGTGGGAATGCAGCAGCTAACAAGAGCTAACTGTTTGGTTTAAAACTGTCACTCGCGCGGTGAGTGATCAGCGTTACCGCAATGGTACATGAACCGGTGGTACACCGCCAGGGACTCGAACCCTGAACCCGCTGATTAAGAGTCAGCTGCTCTGCCAGTTGAGCTAGCGGTGCATTTTTGCTGCGCGTTTAACTTCGCAACGGAGAGAAACTTTATGTGCTTGGTGGGGGGCTTGTCCAGTCGAGAAAGCCCAAAATCGCAGTTTGTAAGCTAACTCACGTTTGTGTGGTGCTTATTGGTGCGTGCATAAGTACTTAGTGGCTTATGCGTGAGGTACGGTTAGGGCGTGTCTAAGCCGATCGTAACTTTGGCGACTTGCGCCGATTTCCCTGACCTTGACGAAGATGACCGCGGCCTACCCCAAGCCCTTTATGAGCGCGGTATCGAGCCGCGCATTGCGGTATGGAACGACCCTGGCGTTGACTGGTCTAAAGCTGGGGTAGTGGTGATGCGCTCGGTGCGTGACTATGCCCGTAAGCGCAACTACGCCAACTTCCTACGCTGGGCTCGCAGCCTTGAACGTCCTCTAAACCACGCTGAGATAGTTGACTGGTTTGGAGACAAGCACTACCTCAAGGACCTAGCCGCCCGAGGCGTGCCGATTATCCCCACCACCTGGCTAGAGCCCTCCGCAAACCTGTCTAAGCACCAGGTACACACCCGTTTCCCCGCCCACGGCGACTTCGTAATTAAGCCGGCTATCTCCTCAGGTGGTCGTGGCACCGGGCGCTACACGGCCACCAGCGCCACCTCACGTTCGGCAGCTATTAACGACACCATGCACCACCTGGCGCGGGGCCGCACCGTAATGATGCAGCGTTACCTAGAGTCCGTAGACCAAACCGGTGAGCTGTCCCTGGTGTACTTCAACGGTGTGCTCTCCCACGCGGTACAGAAAAAGCCCATGCTGCACCCGCGCTTTAAGGCGGTAGATGAAGTCCACGAGGAAATCGTTGAGGCCCGCGAACCCAGCGAAATGGAATGGCTGTGGGGTGAGCGAGTACGCCGCGCCCTACACGCCCAGATTAAGGAGCGCGCTGGGCGTGACATTCAGGTGCTCTTTAACCGCGTAGACGTAGTTAGCGACGGCGCCGGTGGCTTCTACCTGATGGAAGTATCTTTGGTGGACGCCCCGCTGTACCTAAATGCCGCTGAGGGAGCCCTAGAAAACTTCGCCGACGCTATCGCCCAGCGCGTCTTCTGGTAAGCGCCAGCTGACATGCCTGCGTGGTGCGCCCACGCCACCTGACTCGCTTAGCTGCAGCTCAACTTAGGCCAGGGCCAGATCAGGGATAAACCAGATCAGGGATAAATCAGGGGACTTTAGGGTCCCTAAAATGCCCCTGACGTGCCTAAAATTGAGGCCGTGAAAACGTTACTAAACCTCATTTGGTTAATTTTTGGTGGCATTTGGCTGTCCCTGGGCTACATTTTCTTCGGCATTATCGCCTGCATTTTGGTGGTAACCCTGCCGGCCGGTGTGGCCTGCTTCAGGATCGCCAACTATGTACTGTGGCCCTTTGGCCGCGAAGTAGTGCCGGCGCCCGGAGCTGGCGCCATGAGCGGCATCTCCAATGTCATTTGGTTCCTGGTAGCCGGACTGTGGCTGGCCATCAGCCACATCACCACCGCTTTCTTCCAGGCCATCACCATCATCGGTATCCCGCTGGCAATTGCCAACATCAAGATGATCCCGGTGACCTGCTTCCCCTTCGGCAAGCAGATTGTCTCCTCTGACCAGGTTTACTACCGCTACTGATTAGCCGCCACGCGGCAGTTAGGGGCCACAAAGTAGCTAGGGCGCTCGCAGCAATGCCGCGAGTGCCGCCTGGCCAGGTCAAGCTCAAATCAGGTCAAGCTCAATAGTGCCGGTGCTACTTAGCTACCTCGGCAAAACTAGCTTTCGTCAGCTGCGCTAAAACCTGGGGGTCTAACTCCAAATCCAGTCCGCGCCGCCCGCCGGAGACAAACACTGTCTCATGCGTGGCGGCGCTGGCGTCTATCAGCGTAGGTAGAGCCTTTTTCTGGCCCAGCGGCGAAATACCACCCACCACATAGCCGGTGGTGCGCTGGGCCAGGGCTGGATCAGCCAGCTGCGCTTTCTTCCACCCCAACTGTTTGGCAATAGCCTTCAAATCCAGGCGGCTAGCCACCGGAATAACCGCCACCGCCAGGGCTTTTTCGTGTGAAACCAGCAAAGTTTTAAACACTCGCGCCGGGTCTAGCCCCAGCGCCTGGGCTGCTTCCAGGCCCCAAGCCTGGGCGCGTTCATCATGCTCATAGGTGTGAATCACCGGGGTGATACCGGCTTTTTGTAAAGCTAAAATCGCGCCGGTACCGGCCTCAGAGTGCTTAGATTTTTTAGCCATCAGGCTTCGCCAACTTTCAAAAGATGCAAAACTGCTTTATCTTCACGATCACACTGGGCCACATCCACCAGGAAAACCAGGCGCCAGTCATGGTTATCGTCAGGGTCGTTTAGGATCTGCGTGGCCAGCCAGGCCCGGCCGCTACCAACAAGGGCCTCACGTAGCTTTTCGCCCACCCCAGCCAAAGCCAAAGCGGCGTCGTCGGGATCTTCATCAATTAACGCATACTGCTTAGAGTGAGCCTCAGAGTCGATAGCCAGCCACTCGTAGGCGTCATAGTAGTCATCGAGCAGGTTATTAAAACGCTCACTATCCCAGGCTTTAGAGTTAGCCAGGCTCACCAGGCGGTCCACATCCTCAGCGGCAATCGCCTCCACATAAGCCCACATGCCTTGACGCACCAAGGTACGCAAGCGGTGCTTATTGCGGCTAAGGGGAACGTGACCGTCGGCGTCGGCCCCAAAAGCGCGCTCAGCCGGGGGCGTGTCATTGCGCACCAGCTCCACATTAGAGCCCGCCTGCAGCTGACCTAGGGCCTCCCACTCATCAAGTAGGGACGAGTCCACGCTACGCACCAACTCGCCCAGCCAGTCAATTAGCTCCACCACCTCATCGGTGCGGTGCTCTTCGGGCACCACCTGGCGCAAAGCCCGGTAGGCGTCAGTTAAATAACGCAGCAGCACACCCTCACTACGGGCCAACTGGTAGACCGAAATCAGGTCAGAGAAAGTCATGGCCTTCTCAACCATTTCACGCACCACCGACTTAGGGGCCAGCTCATACTCCCTAACCCAAGGGTTGGCCTGGGCGTAAACCCCATAGGCGCCGGCCAGCAGCTCAGCTAAAGGTTGGGGCCAAGTAATAGCCTCCAAAGCCTCCATACGCTCGTCATAATCTAGGCCCTCAGCCTTCATAGCGGCCACCGCCTCACCCCTAGCGGCGCGCTGCTGGGCGTAAAGCAGCGGGCGTGGATCATCCAAAGTGGACTCCACCACCGAGACCACATCCAGGGTGTGCTCAGGGCTGTCCAAGCCCAACAAATCCATTGTGGCCAGGGCAAAAGGCGCCAAAGGCGCGTTGAGGGCAAAATCGTCGGGCAAATCAACCGCCAGGCGCAGACGCGGCAAACCATCAGCTGCGGCCTGGGCGGAAGAAACATGTTCCAGCACCCCGGCTGTGCGCAGCGAACGGTAAATCTCTAGCGCCCGCTTTAAATGCTGGTGGGTGGCCGCCTCACCCTCATGCACCGCCTGCAGCAAATTCCACATGGCCGCCACCGGGTTAGGCCGCTCCATCAGGTTCAAAACCATGGTGGTAGTGACGCGGAACTGGCTAGTTAAAGTCTCCGGCGGGGCCGCCACCAGGCGCTCAAAAGTCTTATCAGTCCAGTTCACGCGGCCCTCGGGGGCCTTCTTGCGGGTAATTTTGCGTTTCTTGCGCTCATCATCGCCAGCCTTAGCTAGCGCCGCCGCGTTTTCAATCACATGCTCGGGGGCCTGCACCACCACATAGCCGTGCGTGTCAAAGCCTGCGCGCCCAGCCCGCCCAGCAATCTGGTGGAACTCGCGGGCCGTTAAATGCCGCTCCTTGGCGCCGTCGAACTTAACCAAAGACGTAAACACCACGCAGCGGATAGGCACATTAATACCCACCCCCAGCGTGTCCGTGCCGCAAATAACCGGCAGTAAACCCTGCTGCGCCAAACGCTCCACCAGGCGCCGGTAACGCGGCAACATACCCGCATGGTGCACCCCAATACCGGCGCGCAACAGCTTAGAAAGCGTGGCCCCAAAACCCACCCCAAAGCGCTCGCCGGCAATAGCCTGACTGATCTCATCACGCTGGGCGCGGTCAATTAACTTAGTGCTCAGCAGCGCACTAGCCCGCTCAATAGCCTCACGCTGAGAAAAATGCACCACATAAACCGGGGCCTTGTTCTGCCCAATAAGGCGCTCCAGCAAAGGCCCAATAGCCTCCACGGAATACTCAAAATCGAGGGGGACTGGGCGTACGGCGTCGTCAACCACGGCCACAGCGCGCCCGGTGCGCTCACGCAAATCCTTAACCAGCCACGAAACATCACCCAAAGTGGCGCTTAGCAGCACCATTTGCGCCTGGGGTAGCTCCAGTAGCGGCACCTGCCAAGCCCAGCCACGCTGTGGATCGGCGTAGTAGTGGAACTCATCCATCACCACCGTGTCCACATCCAGCGCCCGCCCCTGACGCAGCGACTGGTTAGCTAAAATCTCGGCGGTGCAGCAAATAATGGGGGCGTCAGGGTTAATCGAAGAATCACCCGTGACCATTCCCACATTCTGGGCGCCAAATAGGCGGATCAGCTCAAAAAACTTCTCACTAACCAAAGCTTTAAGTGGCGCCGTGTAGTAAGAACGTTCCCCGCGTGCCAAAGAAGTAAAGTGCGCCGCCAAAGCAATCATTGACTTGCCTGAGCCCGTGGGCGTGGCGGCAATTACATGCTCGCCCTCCACAATGGCCAGCAAAGACTCCTCTTGATGGGGATACAGCGGGCGGCCGGTACTCTCAGCCCACTGCGTGAAGGCATCATAAAGCTCATCACTGGTGGGAACATAGTCCGGGTCACTCGCCGGTATTAAAGCATCAAGTACGCGATTCAAAGCAGGGGCATGGTCCACACTGGCTATTTTCTCATGTTCGTATATGCTGACACCGCACAAAGACACGGCTGCGAGGAATATCAAATGCAAGCATTAGCCCAAGCCTTACAGAATTTAGGCGATTGGCTCACCCTGCATCTGACCATGTGGATTTTGGTCGGCACCGGCCTTTATCTAACTATCAGACTACGCGGGGTTCAGTTCAGGCTGCTGCCCGCGATGGTGCGTTCCATCCTCTCCTCACGTTCAGGCGCCAGCGGAGGTATCTCCTCCTTCCAGGCTTTCACCATTTCCCTAGCTGCGCGCGTGGGTATCGGTAACGTGTTTGGTGTGGCCGCAGCCCTGATCCTGGGCGGGCCCGGCGCGGTGTTCTGGATGTGGGTAATTGCCCTGGTGGGTATGGCTACCGCTTTTGCTGAAGCCACCTTGGCCCAGATTTTCAAGGTACGCGCCGACGACGGAACTTTCCGCGGCGGCCCGGCCACCTACATGTGGCTGGGTATGGGCTCGCGCAAACTAGGCGTGCTCTTCTCCGTGCTAACCATTGCCACCTGCGGTTTTTCCATCATCATGGTGCAGTCCAACGCCATTAGCGGCATTATTGGACCCGGCTCTAGCGTTAATGCCTCCAAGGAAGTGACGGCGGCGCTGCTGTTTGTTTTGGCGGCCCCGGTGATTTTGGGTGGTATCCGCTCTGTGGCCCGAGTTACCGAGTGGATGGCCCCCATTATGAGCGTGGTTTACCTGGCTTTGGGCCTGGGGGCGCTGGCAGTTAACTACGACCGGGTGCTGCCTGCCCTGGAAATCATTGTGCAAGCTGCCTTTGGCCCGGCCCAGTTTGCCGGCGGCGTTACCGGCGGCATTATGGCGGCGCTAATCAACGGCACTAAGCGTGGCCTGTTCTCTAACGAAGCCGGTCAGGGCACCGCCCCTAACGCGGCGGCCACCGCCACCGTGGCTCACCCCATCCAGCAGGGCCTGGTGCAGTCCCTGGGCGTGTTTGTGGACACCATCATTGTGTGCACCATGACCGCCATCGTGATTTTGAGTGCGGGTAGTTCGGTTTACACCCCCGGCGCGCTAGACCCCAGCCAGGCCGCGAGCCTGACCCAAAAAGCCGTGGTTTCCGCCCTGGGCGGCTGGGCTGAGATTCCCATGGCCCTAATCATTACCGTGCTGGCTTTCTCCTCAGTGCTGGCCGCCGCCTCCTACTCTGAGGTGGCCGTTAACTTCATTAGCCCCAAAAAGGGCGGGCGCATTTTTGTGCGCGTGCTATCGGTGGTTAGCACCGTGCTGGGCGCCCTGGCCACGCTGGAACTGGTGTGGAACTCGGTGGATGTAATGATGGCCATCATGACCGCCACCAACCTGCTGGCCCTGATTTGGCTGGCCAAGTGGGTCTCTGGCGCCCTGCGTGACTGGGAGTCTCAGCGTCGCGACGGCGTCAAAACCCCCGTTTTTGTGGGTAAAAACAACCCCAATTTGCCTGCAGATGTAAAAACGAACGTGTGGGAAACGCCGGCGTCATAACCCTGAAACATAAAGCACTTAGGCTCGCAGTAGCTAATTTTTATCTCTGCGAAAGGAAGTGCCAATGTTGGCCATCGCAAAAACCGATGATTGGTTGGCTAAGCCAACCGCTGCCTTAGGGGATTTTTCCACCTACTTCTACGGCTATTTCCTGGCCTTCTTGCTGGTTGGCGTGGGGCTGTACTTCACGGCGCGCATGTATGGCATCCAGTTCCGCCTCTTTAGGCACATGGTTGCTTCACTAACCAACTCGCGTGATGGGCAAGGTGGGGGTATCTCCTCCTTCCAGGCCTTCACCATTGGCCTGGCTTCACGTGTGGGTACCGGTAACATCATTGGGGTGGCGCTAGCCATCATCATGGGTGGTCCGGGCGCCGTGTTCTGGATGTGGGTAGTGGCCCTGGTAGGTATGGCTACCGCATTCGTGGAGGCAACCTTGGCGCAGATGTATAAGGTAGCTAACCCCGACGGTAGTTTCCGTGGTGGGCCGGCCTACTACATTACGCGCGGACTGAAAATGAAGCCGCTGGCTGTGGCTTTCGCAGCGGTAATTATTTTCGTATTCGGTTTCGCCTATGAGGCCACCCAGGCTAACGCCATTTCCGGCATTATGGAGCACACTTTTAACGTGCCCACCTGGGTTACCGGCGTGGGTCTGCTGGTGATCACTGCCCCCATCATTTTTGGTGGTATGCGTCAGGTAGCTAAGGTCTCTGAGTGGATCGCCCCGATTATGGCGCTGGGTTATGTATTGCTGGCCGCAGTTATTTTGCTGCTCAACATCACCGCTATTCCCGGTGCGCTGCTACAAATCTTTAAGGGTGCTTTTGGGTTAGACCAGGCCCTGGCTGGTATGGCTGGTGGTTTTACCGCCGCCGCCCTAAACGGTATTAAGCGTGGTTTGTTCTCCAACGAGGCCGGTGAGGGCTCGGTGCCTAACGCTGCCGCTGCCGCCACCACCGCCCACCCGGTTAACCAGGGTTTCATCCAGTCCATGGGTGTATTTGTGGACACCTTGCTGGTGTGTACCGCCACCGCCCTGATTGTGCTGCTGTCTGGGGTTTACAACCCGGCCGCTGCCCGCACGGGTCAGTTCAGCGCCGGCACGCTCACCTCAATTTCGGTAACCTCACAGCTAGGTGGCTGGGCCCAGTACCTGATGGCCGCCATGATTTTCGTGTTCGCCTACTCCTCGCTGCTGGGTAACTACACCTACGCGGAAATCAACGACTCCTTCCTGCGTGGGGCCACCAAGAAGCTCAACCACACTTGGCTGCGGGTAATGATCCTGGTTGCCACCTATGTGGGTGCGGTAGCTTCCCTGGACTTCGTGTGGAACCTGGCCGACGTGGTTATGGGCATCATGGCCACCATCAACATCTTCGCTATCACCATTATGGGCCGCTGGGCCTTTGGGGCTTTGCGTGACTGGGAAAGCCAGTACGCCCAGCTTAAGGCCGGCGAGATTGATGAGATTCGGTTTGTCTCTACCGACAACAAATTCTTGCCTGGCAAGCTCCCCGGCGACGTGTGGTCTAGCGAAAACGCTGGCGTACACGTAAATGATCGCGCTGAGGCTTAAGGCCTGCGTGATTGTGCTGGCGCTAAGCGGCTAAACGCACCCTTGGCCCTTTGTGGCATCTGATTGTGGCCCTAAGGGGCGTGGCTGCTTAGCGCTGGTTTAAATGTCGACGTCGGCTCTGGCTGGTTTTAGCCGTTAAGGGCCGACGTCGGCGTTAGACTGAAGCCATGATTTTGGCTCGCTTTACTAGCGGTGATGAACCCCGCTACGGCATTGTGCAGGGCTTGGATTACACCGAACGCTGCGATTTAGATTTCCCCGACACTGCGCGACTAGTGGTGCTCAAAGGTGACCCGCTATTTGGCGCCCCTGAGGCTACCGGTGAAGTTATCGCGCTAAACGAGGTGCGTCTGCTCTCGCCGGTTATTCCCCGCTCTAAAGTGGTGGGACTAGGTTCCACCTACGACGGCGAAGCGGGCTCACTAACCGAGCCGCCTTTCGTTTTCCTCAAGCCCAACACCGCCGTGATCGGCACCGACACCCCAATTATTAAGCCCGACTGGTCACAGACTTTGGTGCATGAGGCGGAGCTGGCCATCATTATTAAAGACCTGTGTAAGGATGTGGATCCCGCCGACGCCGCCAGCCATGTGCTGGGTTACACGGTAGCTAATGATGTGGCCGCCCCCAGCGACAATATTGTGCGCTCTAAGTCTTTTGACACCGCCTGCCCGCTAGGTCCGTGGATTTATGTGCCCGAAGCCGACGACGAATTCAACCCGGCTAACGCCCGCGTAACCCTACGCATTGACGGCGAGGTAGTGGGGGAGGGCAACACCGCCAACCTGAATGTCAGCATCGAAAATATTGTGGCCAGTGTCTCACGCATGTTCACGCTACTGCCTGGAGATGTGATCCTAACTGGCGCAGCTGCCTATGCAAAAGATGTTCCTGTCGGCGTGGGTGTTGCGGCGCAGATCGATGGACTGGGTAGAATCGCTAGCGTAGTGCGCTAAGCACGCTTAGCGCTCCTAAAAAATTTAGGGGCGCAAAAAATGTAGGCCGCCTAAGTTGCCCCTTAACTTAGGCGGCCTACCTCTATCCGGTAGCCGGTTTTAGTTCAGCTTGTTCACTGCGGCGCTGATTTGCTCCACAGTTTGGCGCTCAATGGCGTGGCCGGTAGCCATGTTCAGGCGGGCAAAGTGCTCGTAGCCATGACCACAGTCAGCCCCGTCGGTCAGGGCCACGCCGGCGTTTTCGCGCAGCCAGGTGGTGGGTGAGCCCTTAACGCCGCACTCTAGCAGGCTAGAGCAATCCACCCAGCCCAGGTAGGTTCCCTGCGGAACATCCATGTGTAGCCCCACCTTGGCCAGCTCCTGGCTAACTAGCTGCGCATTTTCATGCACGTAGCTAGAAACTTCGCGCACCCAATACTGTGCCTGGGTGAAAGCTGCCGTAGCCGCACGCACACCCAAAGGACCAGCGTGGTGGGCGACGTCGTCGGCAATAGGACGCCAAGCCTGACGCACCTTGCCATCCAAAATCAGCTGCGCCGCACCCAAAGCCGGCACATTCCAGCCTTTAGAGGCCGAAGTGGCGGTCCAGGTCAGATCCGGGTCAGCCGCCGCCCGCAGCGGGTAGGGGTGGTGCTTGGCCTCAGGGGAGAGCAGTAGGGGAGCGTGAATCTCGTCATTAAAGACGGGCACGCCATACTTAGCGGAAAGCTCCGCCACCTTATCTAACTCAGCCTCGGTAAGCACACGCCCCACCGGGTTCCAGGGGTTGCACAAAATAAACAGGCTGGCCCCACGCGACATAGCCGCTTCAATACCCTCAAAATCTAGCTGCCAGGTGCCCTCGGCATAAATGCTAGGCACCTGCACGGCCTGAAAACCGCAGGCCGGAATGGTTTTAAGGAAGGTCATGTAGGCCGGGGTGGGCACAATAACCGGCTTAGATTTGTCGCAGAAATCAGTCAAAATCCGGCGCAGCGCCATGATCACGTCATGGACCACAAAAATCTTGTCCGGATCCAAATCCCAGCCATAGTTACGACGTGAATAGGCGGCCAAAGCCCGCTCGCATTCAGTCAGTAGGCCATCTGGCATGTAACCTAGCTCGCCTACATCAACGGCCTGCTTAATGGCCTCGGCCACTTCAGGGGCAATACCTAAATCCATTTCGGCCACCCAGGCACCAATGGTCCCGGGCCAGCGCGTCCATTTCAAAGAGCCGCGCTCACGCATTTGCTGCGCGGTTAACGAATCCCAAGCCTGTGTAATAGTGCTCATAAGCTAACTGTACGCCCCAACCTAAGTGGGGCAAGGCCGGCGGCGGTAGGCTTAAGACATTATGAGTGAGCTAACCCAGGCATCAGCCGCCCACGCCCTGCCCACCGGCAGTGATATTCGCGTACGTTTTTGTCCTTCTCCCACCGGTACTCCCCACGTCGGTATGGTGCGTACCTGTCTGTTTAACTGGGCTTATGCCCGTCACGTAGGTGGCACCTTCGTTTTCCGTATCGAAGACACCGACGCCGCCCGTGACTCTGAAGAATCCTTTGACGCCATCCTAGACTCGCTGCGCTGGCTGCACCTGGACTGGGATGAGGGCGTTGGCAAGGGTGGCCCACACGAGCCCTACCGTCAGTCCCAGCGCATGGACCTGTACAAGCAGGTGGCCAAGGAGCTGCTAGAAGCCGGCTACCTCTACGAGTCCTACTCCACCCCTGAAGAGGTTGAAGCCCGCCACCGCGCTAAGGGTGAAGACCCCAAGCTGGGCTATGACGGCTTTGACCGCAACCTCAGCGCCGAGCAGATTGAGGCCTACCGCGCCCAGGGGCGCCAGCCGGTGCTGCGCGTGCGTATGCCTGATGAAGACATCACCTTCACTGACCTGGTGCGCGGCGAGATCACCTTCAAGGCCGGCTCCGTGCCCGACTATGTAGTAGTGCGCGCCAACGGTGACCCGCTATACACCCTGGTGAACCCGGTTGACGACGCCGAAATGGGGATCACCCACGTGCTGCGCGGCGAGGATCTACTATCCTCCACCCCCCGCCAGATTGTGCTCTACCAGGCCCTAATCGCCATTGGCCGAGCCCAGTTCATCCCCGCCTTTGGGCACCTGCCCTACGTAATGGGTGAGGGCAACAAGAAGCTATCCAAGCGTGACCCTTCCTCTAACCTGCTGCTACACCGTCGAAACGGCATGATCCCTGAGGGTCTGCTCAACTACCTGGCCCTACTGGGTTGGTCGCTGAGCAAGGATGAGGACATCTTCACCCCCGAGCAGCTGGTGGCCGCCTTCGACATTCACGATGTCAACCCCAACCCGGCCCGCTTTGACCCCAAGAAGTGCGTGGCTATTAACGCTGAGCACGTGCGCCGCCTGGAGGGGGAGGACTTCCGCAACCGCCTGGTGCCCTACCTCTACGACCTCTACGCCCCGGCCGAGGAAGCCCAAGCCCTGGTTAGCGCCCCCGAATTTGACCAGCTAACCGCCCGTGAGCAGGAGATTCTAACCGCCGCCGCGCCGCTGATCCAGACCCGCGTGCAGCTACTAGGTGAGGCTCGCGGCATGCTGGGCTTCTTCTTTACCGACGCCGCCGCCCTGGACTACGACGAAAAGTCTTTCGCCAAGCTGGTAAAGAACCCTGAAACCGTAGCCGCTAACCAGCAGGTACTGCAGGCCGCCGACCAAGCCCTGCGTTCCCTGGAGCAGTGGAACCACGACGCCCTACAGCAGGCGCTGCGTCAGGCTCTAGTTGAGGGCCTGGGGCTCAAGCCGCGCGTGGCCTTCGGGGCGCTGCGCGTAGCCGTAACCGGCCGCCAGGTCTCCCCGCCGCTATTTGAGTCCATGGAAATCCTGGGTAAGGAGCTAACCATGGCCCGAATTGAAGCACTTTTGGCTGCAATTTCAAAGTAAAACCCAAATGTGCTTAGGGTCACGTTAAAAAAATTTGGCAAGCGGGCTAAAGATCCGATAGATTCTTACCCGTTGCGCCGCCGGGGCAAGCCCAAAAGGTTTGTGACCGCAGCGTGATCCCCTTGGGGTATGGTGTAATTGGCAACACAGCTGATTCTGGTTCAGCCATTCTAGGTTCGAGTCCTGGTACCCCAGCCACTTACTGGTTAAACCAAAAAGTGAATAAGGCCCCCATCGTCTAGCGGCCTAGGACATCGCCCTCTCACGGCGGTAACACCGGTTCAAATCCGGTTGGGGGTACCACGAGCCCGGGTTTTGCCCGGGTTTTTTTGTAGTTAAGCGGCGTCTACTAACGCCGGTTTCTAAAGTTTAGGATGGTTTACGTGACCACTTTTGAAGCGCTAAAGCCCCCCGCCCCCGCTAATCCCGCAGCCCTACGCGTTTACCCCCTAGGTGGTCTAGGTGAGGTTGGCCGTAACATGACTGTCTTTGAAACCCAGGGGCAGCTTTTAATCGTTGACTGCGGCGTGCTTTTCCCTGAAGAAGACCAGCCCGGTGTGGACCTGATTCTGCCTGACTTTGGCCCTATCGCCGACCGTCTCGACGACGTCCAGGCCCTAGTGCTCACCCACGGCCACGAAGACCACATCGGGGCCGTACCCTACCTACTAAAGCTACGCCCTGACATTGAACTAATCGGCAGCGAACTAACTCTGGCCTTCGTAGAAGCCAAACTAAAAGAGTTCCGTATCAACCCCAAGCTGCGCGTAGTATCCGAACACGAACGCGTACGCTACGGCGCCTTCGACATGGAATTTGTGGCCGTAAACCACTCCATCCCCGACGCCATGGCCGCCTTCATCCGCACCAAAGCCGGCACCGCCCTAATCACCGGCGACTTCAAAATGGACTCCCTGCCCATCGACGGGCGCATCACCGACCTGCGCTCCTTCGCCCGCTTTGGTGAAGAAGGCGTAGACCTATTCTGCGTAGACTCCACCAACGCTGAAGTACCCGGCATGGTGGCCCACGAACGTGAAATCGGCCCGGTACTAAACCGCGTCTTTGACGAATCCCAAGGTCAAATCGTGGTGGCTTCTTTCTCCTCTCACGTCCACCGTGTCCAGCAGGTGCTCGACGCCGCCGCCTTACATGACCGCAAAGTCGCCCTCATTGGCCGCTCCATGGTGCGCAACATGAAAATCGCCGCCGAACGCGGCTACCTAAACGTGCCCGAAGGCGTAATCGTAGACCAGCGCGAAATCAACAACTACCTACCCAGCCAGCGCGTACTAATGGCCACCGGCTCCCAGGGTGAACCCATGGCCGCCCTTAGCCGCATGGCCCACCGCGAACACCGCTGGATCACCCTAGACCCCGAAGACACGGTTATCTTCGCCTCCTCACTAATCCCGGGCAACGAAAACTCTGTTTTCCGCGTAATCAACCAGATCATGCGTCTAGGTGCGCGCGTAGTACACCAGGCCAACGCCCGCGTACACGTCTCCGGCCACGCCTCCAGCGAGGAACTACTGCACGTCTACAACATCGTCCAGCCCCGCAACGTAATGCCTATCCACGGCGAAATCCGCCACATCGTGGCCAACGGTGCGCTCGCGGTAAAGACCGGGGTACCAGCCAGCAACGTAATGCTGTGCGAGGACGGCGACGTCGTCGACCTATATGAAGGAAAAGCCCAGGTGGTGGGCTCCTACCCATGCGACTACGTGTACGTAGATGGCTCCAGCGTGGGTGAAATTGACGAAGACGAGCTAGCCGGGCGCCGCGTACTGGCAGAAGAAGGCTTTGTCTCAGTTTTTGCGGTCGTAGAGACCACAACCGGTACTATTCTGGCTGGACCGCACATTCAGGCCCGAGGCGTGGCAGAAGACGACTCTGTATTTGAGGAAGTTCTTCCTGACGTCACCAACGCGCTAGGTGACGCCCTAGACAGTGGCGTTAGTGACACTCACGGCCTACAGCAGGTTATGCGGCGCGCTTTGGGACGTTGGGTAGCTCGTAAGCTACGCCGCCGACCTATGATCGTGCCTGTAGTAATTAAAGCGTAAATAGGAAATTCACTAGTGACTGAACCCAAGAGCACCACCTCCCCGGCTAAGCTGATATCTCCGCTGCGGCGCAGAGTAGGCGCAGATACCCGCCGATGGATCGACTCTATGCCGACCATCATGACGCGGCTGTTGCAGATAGCTGCGGTTTTATCGCTACTTGGGGGACTGGGGCTAAGGCGCTGGGATCTATATAAGCTGGTTGTTGAGCCTTTCTACTTTATTGGTATCCCGGTGGGTGCCTCCTTCCTGGGGGCGGTGCTACTACTGATTTGGGCCGGGGCGGCCAGTAGACGCAAACGACTGGCGCTTAACCTGGCCCTGACCTTGCAGTTCCTGTTCTTAACGGTGGGCTCACTGACGCTGGTATACCAGCAGTTCCCAGATGACCTGGAAGAGCGCACCCATGTAACTGTCACCCAGCACGGCCCAGACTGGCTCATGCTGGCCTGGGTGCTGGTGTGTATCCCGGTTATCGCGATTTTGTTGGCTGCCCGCCCAGCTTTCCCCGGCCGTATTGTGCGCGGCTCATGGTGGCGGGCGCTGCTGACCCTAGTGGTTGGTATGGCCTCCGTGATTGCCCTGGGCACGCTCCTGGTGGTGCCCGCGCACAGCCCCGACGGTAACGAATGGGCTATCCGCCACCGTATGCGCTGGGTAGCTTGGCGCACCCTAGGCCCAGAAATTGGTGGCATTGGGGGCGTTCCCGCCTATCAGGGGCCGGTGTGGCTGGGTACTTTGCTTTACCTGCTGGCTGCCCTGGTGGTGCTAATTAGCCTGACCGTGTTTTTGCGTTCAGCTAAGCGCACCCCGCGCGCCGGTGATGACCTGCGTGTGCGTGGTTTGCTGCTGGATTGGGAGGAAGACTCCCTGGGCTACTTCGCTACCCGCCGTGACCGTCTGACCGTGTTTTCTCCTGACGGTAAGGCTGCGGTTTCCTTTGGCCTGTCTACCGGTGTGGCCATGGCTGCCGGCGATCCGCTAGGTGACCCGGCCAGTTGGGATGACGCCATTAGTGCCTGGCTGGATGAATGTGGCGACTACGGTTGGGTGCCGGCAGTTATCTCCGCTGGTGAGAAGGGCGCGCGTGCCTACAAAAACTTTGGTTTCACCGTGCGCCGCATGGGCGATGAGTCCATTATTGAGGCCGCCAGTTTCTCGCTGCGGGGCCTGCCGCAGGTGGCTAAAGCGGTGCGGCGAGTACGTGCCAGTGGCGCCCGCGTGGAAATTAGGCGCCTAGGCGACATTCCCCACGAGGAACGCCGTCAGCTGCGCGATTTGGCTAATGCGTGGCGTAACGGGGAAGAGCGCGGCTTCTCTATGGCTCTAGATCGCACTCTCGACGACGTCGACGAGCGTGAGCTGGTGGTTACGGTCCAGGATCAAGATGACAAGACCGTGGCGCTACTGGCGTTTTGCCCCTGGGGCAAGCGCGGGGTGTCCCTGGACGTGATGCGCCGTAGCCCCAAGGCCCCCAACGGGGTAAATGAGGCTATGGTGGCAGCCCTGCTAACCGACGGCGAACGCTACGGAGTTGACCGGGTTTCGCTCAACTTTGCTATGTTCCGTTCCGTATTTGTGGACGGCATGGCGGTGAACGCCTCCCTGGCGGCTAAAACCATGGCTCGGATCATGCGTTTTGCCTCGCACTTTTGGCAGCTGGAGCAGCTGTATGAATCTAACGCTAAATACAACCCCAGCTGGTACCCGCGTTACATGTGTTACGCCGACGGCACCCAAGCCGCCCGCGTGCTACTGGCAGCTGGTCGCCTAGAAGGTTTCATCCCTAACTTTGAGCGCTTTGGCCGCGCCCACGTGGATAACAGCGCCATTATGGGTAGCGAATATGCAGCTCTGGTGGCCCAGCAGGTTGAACGCCACATTCAAGCGCAAATCCCCACCCGGCGTCTGTCGGCTGAGGATCGTGAACGCGCGGTGGCCCTGGAGCGCACTCTGGAGGCCAAAATTGACCCCTATCCCACTGGGGTTAAGCGCGGTATGCCCCCGGCCCACGCCCTAGTGCAGCCGGTGTTCCGCCAGTTGGCGGCAGGTGAAGAATCTATTGTGCAACTGCGGGTTGAAGGCCGCGTGGGCCTAGAACGTGACCATGGTGGGCTTATCTTCGTTGACCTGGTAGAGGGCTATAAGCACATTCAGCTGCTCTTTGATGCCTCAGAAACCGGCGCCCAGCTGGAAAAGTGGCGTTCACTGATTAACCGTGGCGACATTGTGGTGGTTTCCGGCCTAGCTATGCGTACGCGCACCGGTGAGCCCTCAATCCTGGTGCAGGGCTGGCAGCTGCTAGCTAAAGCCCTCACCGCCCTGCCGCGCGCCCGGCGCGGCGGACACGGCAAAATCACCATCCCGCTGGGGGCTAACGCCACCCGTACCCAGCAGTTACTGGCTGACGCTAATGCCATTGAGCTGATAGCCCAGCGCTCAGCCATTGTTACTTCCATCCGCCACACCCTGGGTGAGCAGGGCTATGTGGAGGTAGAAACCCCAATCTTGCAGCCGGTGCATGGTGGGGCTAACGCCCGCCCGTTCATCACCCACATGAACGCCTACTCCACTGATGTTTATCTGCGTATCGCCCCGGAGCTGTTCCTCAAGCGCCTGGCTGTGGCCGGCATGGGGGCTATTTTCGAAATTGGCCGCTCCTTCCGTAACGAGGGCGTGGACGGCACCCACAACCCTGAGTTCACCTCACTTGAGGCTTATGTGGCTCACGGCGACTACCACACCATGCGCCTGTTAACTCAGCGTATCTTCCAGGAAGCCGCCATTAAGGTGCACGGCGCCCCGGTGGTGCTGCGCGCGGTGGGCACGCCCGGAACTGAAGGGCTGCCGGTGCATTCAACCCGTTCAGGGGTTGATTATGTGGCCGTGGATATTTCCGGTGACTGGCCGGTGGTGAGCGTGCATGAAGCTATTTCTAAGGCCCTGGGCCAGGAAGTAACTGTAGACACCCCGCTAGAAAAGCTACTGGAACTAGCTGAAGCTAACGACATTGAGGTGCCCGTGGCAGCTGGCAGCGGTGACGTGATTGGCGCGCTCTACGATGAACTAGTTGAAGCCACCACCACCAAACCCACCTTCTACATTGATTTCCCGGTGGAAACCAGCCCGCTAACCCGCCAAAACCGCCGCGACCCGCGCCTAGCTGAGCGCTGGGACCTGGTGGCTTGGGGGATGGAGCTGGGCACGGCCTACACTGAGCTAACTGACCCCGGTGAGCAGCGTAAGCGTTTCACCGCCCAATCTTTGCGCGCCGCCGCCGGCGACCCGGAAGCGATGAGCCTAGACGAAGACTTCCTGCGCACCTTGGAATTGGGTCTTGTTCCCACCGGTGGTTTAGGGCTGGGAGTCGATCGCGCAGTGATGTTGATCACCGGGGCGACGTCTATCCGTGACGTTATTGCCTTCCCCTACGCCCGCCCACGCTAAAAGTTGTCAAGCCCATAAAATCGCAAGATTTAAGGCTTTACAATCAACTTGACCCTGTCCCAAGTGTTGAAGAGAGACTATGAGCCAAACCGCACTTCCCCAGCGCCCTAACTGCCTGGTATCTACCGGATCAATTCTGATTGACCTACCTTTGAAAGTTGCTCGCTTTCCCAAGGCCGGTAGTGCGGTAACTGCACTCTCAAACGGCGCCAAGGTGGGTGGTGGCTACACCATCGCCCGCGCTACAGCCAGCCAGCAGGTTCCCGTGGCCCTGGCTTCAACCCTGGGTACAGGCCCCAACTCTGCGCTAGTGCGTGCCTCCATGCTGCGTGACGGCGTCGATAACGTAGTTCAGGAGCTGGTAGGTGACATCGGTACCTGCACCACTCTGATTGAACCTGGCGGCCAACGCACCTTCATCACCACTGAAGGGGTTGAGAGTGAACCCCAGCTTGAGGATCTTGAAAAGCTGGAACTAGTGCCAGGAGATTACGTGCACGCCGCCGGCTATGACCTGGTGCACCGTCGTACACGTGAAGGCATAAGTCAGTGGCTTTCGGCTCTGCCCACTGGAGTACAGTTGGTGGTGGATTTTGGGCCGGCAGTGGTAGATATTGTGGACCAAATTTTGCTTAAAATCATGGCCCGCGCCGACATTATTACCGGCAACCGTCGAGAAATTGACCAGCTACGCTCCCGCCTGGGGGGAGTGGACCTAATGTATCGGGCTGCCCCTAACGCCATGTTCGTGCGCCGCATCGGCAGCGCCGGCTGTGAGCTACTGCTACCCGATCACGGCCAGGACACGCTGGTGAGCGGTTACCCCATGTCTGTTACAGATACCACTGGCGCTGGCGACACCCACACCGGGGTGCTCATTGCCAGTCTGCTACAGGGCTACTCGGTACTGCAAAGTGCTCGCCGCGCCAATGCGGCCGCCGCCCTAATGATCAGCAAACGTGAAGATAACCACGCCCCTACCGCAGAAGATATTAACCAATTACTGCGTGAAGCCGGCGACGTCGAATCTTTAGCGGCTATTTAAAAAATCTAGTTTTTAATACTGGGGTGTGTGTTTTACCCCTTGCATTTAGCTTTCGGCGTGCCTGTAAGCATGCCTGAGCTTGCGTCTATTAACGTCTAACTATCATGGCTAAGCGAAACTCTCCCTCTGCTGCTACCCCTGCCGCCTCGCGTTCACGGGGCGGTGCTTCGCGCCAAAATGCGCCCAGTGACGCTTCGCCCTACCGCCGCCTAGGCGGGGGATTTGCGCTGATTGCGTTAGGTGCCCTGCTTACTTTGCGTGAATGGCTGGGGATTTCTGGTAGCGCCGGCTCCCTACTACACCACCTGGTGGCTTTCCCCTTTGGGGTGCTGTCTCTACTGGCGGCCCCCATGGTGATTTGGGGCGGGATCGTGCTTATGCGCGGCAAACCGCTGAGCCCAACCGCCAGTCGTATTGCTTTAGCTGGGTTAGCTATCGCTTTTGCTATTGGGGCCCTAATCCAGATTTTTAACGGTAACCAGCCTTTTGACATTGACACTCTGGAACAAACTGGGGGAGTGTTTGGCTGGTTGCTGGGCTATCCGCTAGCTAAATTATTTTCTGCCGTAGGGGCGGTAGTGGTGTTGGTGCTGCTGGTGGCGTTCTGCCTGCTGGTGGCTTCAGGGCGCACCGCTTTTGACGTGTGGGAGATGGTGCGTGGCCAGGGCTTAGACGGTGGCTCTGCTTCTACTCACGACGACGTCGCCAGCCGCGCCCTGGAGCGGATGCGTTCCGTTTTTGGTCGCGACAATACCCAAGATTCCCAGCAAACCGCCGTCATGGACAGCTACGACGCCGATGAGGCCTTCCGCAGCGCCATCGACAAGGAAGACCTACAAAACACGGCGGTTATCGACACTCTAGACGAGCCCAAAGCCCCACGCCGCCCCAGCATGGCGGCTAAGGCCCGCCAAAGCCGCCCCGGGCGCCGTCGTAGTCAAGAACCAGACGTAACCAGCCCGCGCGACATTGACGCGCCCTCTGAAGACGCCCCCACCCAGGCCACTGTGCCCATGAACACCGCCCAAACCGCTGAACTGGGCGATCTGGGACTGTACTCGCAGGCAGCGCGGCAAACCTCGGCGGCCACCGCCCCCACCGCAGCCACCGCTCCGGTAGTTTCCACTGCCGCCAGCGTGGGCGCTGAACCTGAATTCTCCATGCAGCTACCCGACGGGGGTACCTACCACCTACCCGACATGAGCGACCTGGTGGCCGGACGCGAACATGCCACGCGCACCCCAGCCAACGACGCGGTGGTCCAGGCCCTGCAAGACGTATTCACCGAATTTAACGTGGACGCCAAAGTAACCGGCTACACGCGCGGCCCGCAGGTAACCCGCTACGAGATTCACCGTGGTCACGGCGTTAATGTTTCACGTATCACCGGCCTAGAAAAAAACATCGCTTACGCGGTGGCCAGCGACGAAATCCGGGTGCTCACCCCCATCCCAGGTAAGAGCGCCATCGGTATTGAAATCCCCAACGCAGACCGCGAAATGGTGACCCTGGGCGACGTGCTACGCAGCTCGGTGGCCCAAAACTCCACCCATCCACTAACCGTGGGCCTGGGTAAGGACGTTGAGGGTAACTATGTGGTCACCAACCTGGCGAAAACCCCACACATGCTGGTAGCTGGGCAAACCGGTTCAGGTAAATCATCGTTCGTTAACTCCATGATCACCTCCATCATGATGCGCGCCACCCCCGAGGAAGTGCGCATGGTGCTGGTTGACCCCAAACGCGTGGAGCTAACCATTTATGAAGGCATTCCCCACCTGATCACCCCCATTATCACCAGCCCCAAGAAGGCTGCTGAGGCCCTGGAATGGGTGGTTAAGGAAATGGACGCCCGCTACGACGACCTGGCCTCCTTTGGGTATAAGCACATTGATGACTTCAACCGGGCAGTGCGCGCCGGCGAGGTACAGGCCCCGCCCGGTTCTCAGCGCCAGATCGCGCCCTACCCCTACCTGCTGGTGGTGGTAGATGAGTTGGCTGACTTGATGATGACCGCGCCTAAAGACGTGGAAGCCTCAATCCAGCGCATCACCCAGCTGGCGCGTGCGGCCGGTATTCACCTGGTGCTGGCCACCCAGCGTCCAGTGGCGCAGGTAGTTACCGGTCTGATCAAGTCCAACGTGCCCTCACGTTTGGCTTTCGCCACCGCCTCACAGCTGGACTCGCGCGTAATTTTGGACCAAAACGGGGCTGAGTCGCTCACCGGCCAAGGTGACGCCCTCTACCTGGGCCCGGGTGCCTCCGCACCGATCCGTGTGCAGGGCAGCTGGGTTACTGAGAAGGAAATCCGCACCGTAGTTGAGCATGTTAAAGACCAGCTCCAGCCCAGCTACCGCGAGGACGTGATTGTCCCCGAAACTAAAAAACGCATTGAGGAAGAAATCGGTGACGACATGGACCTGCTGCTGCAGGCCGCCGAGCTGATTATCACCAGCCAGTTTGGCTCCACCTCAATGCTGCAACGCAAACTGCGAGTAGGTTTCGCTAAGGCCGGGCGCCTAATGGACCTGCTCGAATCGCGTGAAGTGGTAGGCCCCTCCACCGGCTCTAAAGCCCGCGAAGTGCTGGTACCGCCCGAGCGCCTGGAAGAAACCCTGGCTTGGATTAAGGGCGAAGGTGACGCCCCCACCGACGACGACGCCCCTGACGGCCCCGGTACGCCTGGGGATCGCGGTGACGGCTTTGCGGCCCCCGGCGCGGTTAGCGCCGCCAGCGTCAGCTCCTATGGGGCTACCGGGGCGTTTGCACCCAACCGTTACGCCACAGACCCGGTAGGTAGCTCCGATCTGCCTGAGAGCGAATCTTGGGATGATGACTCAGACTCTGAAGACTCCGAGGATGCCTGGAGCCTAACCAATCGCGGCCCCTCCTGGTAAGCGCGGCGCTAGCGACGCCGGAAACTGCGTCAGGCGCGGGCATTTAGACAACAAAAAAGCTGGCTTACAAGGCCAGCTTTTTCATGCTTGCAGCAAGGCTTTAACGTGCCCGGGGCGGGCGGTAAACCCCTCAGCCCCGCCACCGCGTTTTAAGGGCGCAGCAGGGCTTTAAGGTCGATCTGCCCGGTGTAGAGGGCTTTACCCAGGATCACCCCGCATAAATTGGGGTGGTGGGCAGCCAAATCCTGTAGGGCAGCAATATCACCCGCGCAGCTGACCCCACCTGAGGCAATCACCTGCGCACTAGTGGCGCCGCTAAGCGCCCCCAGTAGCGCCAGGTTGGGCCCCGATAGGGCCCCATCACGCACCCGGTCAGTAACCACATAGGCGCCAGCCCCGGCCTCATTAAGCGCCGCCAAAATTGGCTCTAGCGGCCCCACCGGCCCGCCCTGGCCGCGCGGATGCACCACATAGGCGGCCAAATCCGCACTGGGCTGGGGGTGGGCGCCACGCTGAGCCGCGCCCGGCTGGGCGCCTGCCAACTGGGCCGCGCCCGGCTGGGCGCCTGCCAACTGGGCTGCGCCTGGCTGGGCCGCACCTGACGTTGCTGGGTTGGCGGAAGCCGCTGGGCTGGGCGCGGCGCTCGCGGCTGACACGTCCAGGCACACGTTGAGGTGCCTACCAAAGCGGCCCACTAAGGCCGTGGTGGCAGCTAAATCTTTAAGCGCCCCGGCCCCCAGATTTACCCGCTTAGCGCCGGCGGCTAAAGCCCGCTCCACGTCGTCGGCGCTACTGACGCCCCCGGACCACTGCACGCTTACGCCCGGGTGCAGCCGCGCCAAATCGGCGATAACCTGCGCCAAAAGCGCCGCGTTAGAGCCACGCCCAAAGGCCGCATCCAGGTCAACCAGGTGAATCCAGTTAGCGCCCGCCTCCACCCAGTGCAGGCAAGCCTCCAGGGGAGACAGGCCCACGCCGGCGTCGCCCCCAGCGTTAGTGCGGTGGGTGACGGCTAGACCATTGGCGACGTCGACAGCAGGCAGCAGCCTAAGCGAACCTACAGCCACGGTTAGGCCTTGGTGGTGGCTGCGCACATGGAGGTGAAAAACTCACGCAGCTGAGCGCACAGCTCATCGAGTGGCTGGTTAACTCCCGGGGCGGTGGCCTGCAAAGCCGGGGCGCCTGAGCGCTCCTGGGCGGCCACAATCTCTTCAGTGCGGGCAGCGATCATGCGCACAATCGCCGAGCCAGTAATGGCCCCATCGGCGCCGGCCACAATCGCGGCGCGCACATGCTTGGGTTTGGAAATACCAAAACCTAGCAGCACCGGGGTGGAGTTGTGCTCACGCAAGGTGGGCACAGCATTATTGAGCCCCTGAGTTTGGGCTTCATTCTCCACGCCGGTAACCCCCACACGCGAAACGGCGTAAACATAGCCGCGTGCAGCCTCAGCTACCTGCGCTAGCGTCTCCTCACTGGCTGAAGGCGGGGCAATGTAGACACTGTCAACACCTACGGCCCTAGAGGCGGCAGAGAAAGGACGACCCTCGCGGATGGGCACATCCGGGATCAGTACCGAATCAACTCCGGCCTTGGCGCAGCGCTCATAGAAGGCCTCCAAGCCCATAGCGATGGGGATATTGCTGTAAATCAGCAGGCCCATGGGTACCTGCGGGTGCTTGGCGCGCAGGCGGCTAATTAGGTCAAAACAGTCGGCAATGTTGATCCCACGCGCAAACACACGCAGATGGGCTTCCTGGATGGCTACGCCGTCAGCAACCGGGTCAGAGAAAGGCAAACCTAGCTCTAAAGCGTCAGCGCCGGCAGCAATCAACTCGTCAATAATGCGTTCGCTGGCCTCCAAAGTGGGGTCACCCAACATCACGAAAGGCACCATGGCGCCCCGGTTTTGCTGCTCGCAGTTGGCAAACATGCTTTCATAACGGCTCATTGATTTACTCCTTGCCCTTAGCGGCAAACGCGGCGTCTTGCTGGTGGGTGCGGTGGGTACCGGTGCCCGCCTGGCCGTTAGCAACCAGGTCAGCGGCCCGTGAGACAGCGCCGTCGGTGGAGAAAGAGCCACCTAGACGCTCACGGATCTGGTCCAGGTCCTTATCTCCGCGCCCGGACAGGCACACCAAAATGGTTTTTTGCGGGTCCCCACCTTCACGGCGGTTTTGCTCAGCCAGTTTCAGGGCGTAAGCCAGGGCGTGGGAGGATTCCATGGCGGGAATAATGCCCTCGTGGCGGCTAAGCAGCAAGAAAGCCTCGATAGCTTCCTCATCGGTGATACCCACATACTTGGCGCGGCCGCTTTGGGCCAGGTAGGCGTGCTGGGGGCCAACGCCGGGGTAGTCCAGGCCGGCAGAAACCGAGTATGACTCCTCCACTTGGCCGTCATCGGTGCGCATCAGGAATGAACGCGCCCCGTGTAGCACCCCAACCTTGCCCTCATTGATGGGGGCGCCGTGGTGGTTGGTGTTTAGGCCCTCACCGGCAGGTTCGACGCCGTACAGGGCCACGGTTTCGTCGTCGATAAAGTCAGCGAACATGCCAATTGCGTTAGAGCCACCACCCACGCAAGCCACCACCGCGTCAGGCAGGCGGCCAAGGCGCGCCAAAGTCTGGGCGCGGGCCTCAGTGGAAATAATGCGGTGGAACTCGCGCACCATGGTGGGGAAGGGGTGCGGGCCGGCAGCTGTGCCCAGCAGGTAGTGGCTGGTGGAGAAGGTGGCAGTCCAGTCACGTAGCGCCTCGTTGACGGCGTCCTTAAGGGTGCCGCTACCGGCGGTGACGGGCACAACCTTAGCCCCCATCAGCTCCATGCGCTCCACATTGGGGGCCTGACGCACCACGTCAGTGGCGCCCATGTAAATGGTGCATTCAAGCCCCAGCAATGCGCACACCATGGCGGTGGCGGTGCCGTGCTGGCCAGCGCCGGTCTCAGCAATCACGCGGGTTTTACCCATGCGCTTAGCCAGCAGGGCCTGGCCCAGCACCTGGTTGCCTTTGTGAGCGCCGCCGTGCACCAGGTCTTCACGCTTAAGTAGGATGCGCGCGCCGCCGCCTAGTGGCAGGTTACGCAGCTGTGTAACCGGGGTGGGGCGGCCCAGGTAGTTGTGCAAAAGATCGTTGATCTCAGCGATGAAGCTCGGGTCATCTACCGCCTCAAGGAAAGCCTGCTCAAGCTGGTCCAGGGCAGGAATCAGTAGCTCAGGTACGTATTGGCCACCGAACTCGCCAAAGTAGGGGCTGATGCGGGTGTGTGCATCCGCGTCCAGGGTGCCCGCGCCAAGACGTTTGGAAGAGTAGGGGTGCCAGTCAATGGACTGGGCGTGAGCATCCAAACCAGCCGCGCCAGTAGTGGGCTGGCCAGCGGAAAGCTCCTGGGCGGCGGCGGCCGGGTCAGCGGCGCCAGAAAGGGCTGAACCCACCAGTACCGCATCCACGTAGGGGGCCAGCAGTTCGACGTCGGCACGCTCATGCACCCCAGACTCACCCACCAGCACCACGCCACGCGGGGCCAGGGGCGCCAGGGCCGCAGTGCGGTGCAGGTCAGTTTCCAAGGTGCGCAGGTCACGGTTGTTAATGCCGATAATGCGGGCGCCCAGGGCAGCGGCGCGCTCCATCTGCTCAGCCTCATCAACCTCAGTGAGCACATCCAAACCCAGCTGGGCGGCCAGGGCCGCTAGCTGCGTGTAGGCCTGGTCATCTAGCACTGAGAGCATCAGCAAGATAGCGTCAGCGCCGTGGTGGCGGGCAGCAATCACCTGGATGGGGTCAATGATGAAGTCTTTATCCAGCACCGGCTGGCGTACAGCCTTAGACACGGCGGTTACATCAGCCAGGTCGCCGTTAAAACGGTCAGGCTCGGTCAGCACGCTGATGGCAGCGGCCACGGGCGCATAGGCCTGGGCCAGGGTGGCGGGGCTGTAACCATCAGAGACGATTGTGCCCAGGGTGGGGCTGGCTGCCTTGCATTCCATGATCAGGGCCGGGCCGCCGGCGCGCGGATGCAGCTGGCCGTCCTCACCTAGGGTGCGGGTACGCAGGGCGGCCTCAAAAGAACGCTGTGAACGCGCCATGGTGGCGGCATTTAGGTGCCCATAGCGTTCATAAAGCTCAGGTAGGCGGGCTTTGCGGGCCTCTACCAGCGAGTCTAGAACGGTGCCGGTTTGCCGTAGACGATCGGCAATAGGTGTGCGTACTTGACGCTGACTCATCGATTTCCCTCTCTCAAATACGGCCCGGGCACTTAGGCGCTTAGCTCACGTGCCTGCGTGACGATCTTATCTAGGTGGCTGGCTACCGTGCCGTTAGCGATGGCCTCCAGCGCGGTTTGCACACCCTGGGCGAGGGTGCCAGCCTTGCCGGTTACGTACAGTACGGCCCCGGCGCTGGCGGCGATGGCGTCGCGGTGGGCGGCTTGACCTGCGCCGTCGAACACGGCGCGAATTAGCTGGGCGTTAACTCTAGCGTCGCCACCAACCAGGTCAGCCACCGTGTAGGTGCCCAGTCCCAGCTGGGCGGGGGTTAGCTCATAGGCGGTGATTTCCGCTCCGCGTAGCTCACGCACCTGGGTGGGGCCGTGCAGGGCGATCTCATCTAGGCCAGAGCCGTGCACTACCAGGGCGTGGTCTAGATTGGCGCTGGCCAGGGCGCTAGCCATGTCATCTAGCAGGGCTGGGTTACCCACCCCAAGCACCTGGGCGCTGAGCGGGGCGGGGTTAACTAGCGGGCCGATCAGGTTGAAAACGGTGGGGTTTTTCAAGGCTGCGCGCACAGGCGCCACATAGCGCATCGCCGGGTGGTATTTCTGGGCGAACAGGAAACAGAACCCGGTGTTCTCCAGCAGCTGCACGCTGGCCTGGGGGGATAGATCTAGCGGAATGCCTAGGGTTTCTACCAGGTCGGCGGCGCCCGAGCGGGAGGAGACGGCGCGGTTGCCGTGCTTAGCTACCTTCACCCCGAGGCTGGCGGCCACCAGCGCACTGGCGGTGGAGATGTTGATTGTGCCCGCACGGTCACCGCCGGTGCCCACCACATCCACTAGGCCGCCCTGGCCCTTGGGGTAGGGGAAGTTCACGGCGGCGGCGCGGAAAGCCTGGGCGGCGGCGGCAATTTCCGCCGGGTCTTCACCGCGTGCGTGCAGGGCGCCTAGGAAGGCCGCAATTTCGATCTCGTTAAACTCGCCGTTGGTGATGGCCGCAAATACTTCCACGGCTTGGCTTTGGCTTAGGACGACGCCGTTTAGCGCCTCACGTAGGGTGGCGGCGGCTTGGCTCATGGTTACTCCTTAAAAAATTGGTATTCAGCTTTTTGGGCGGCCGCTCAAGCCTGGGTGCTTGAGCACCCGGCTTAAGCGGCCGGCGCTTAGCGGGTTGCCGCTTACGCCTCTTGGGTTAAGAACGTGAACAGGGCACTGATTAGGGTGGGCCCGGCGGGGGTGAGGATAGATTCAGGGTGGAACTGCAAACCCACGGCGGGGGCGCTGGCGTGACGCAGGGCCATAACCACGTCGTCGCGCGAATGAGCCAAAGAAACCAGCTGCGCGGGGAGCTCACGCGAGCCCAAAGAGTGGTAGCGGGCCACATCAATCCAGCCGTAAGGGGCCTGCTCGCCGCTGCGGGGCGCAATCACGCAGGGGGCCAGTGGGGCAAACTCAGCGCCAGCTTTAGTCACCAGCACCCGGTCGGTGCGCCCATGGGTTGGGCCCACCGGCGCCACCTGGCCGCCGCAAGCCTCCACTAAAGCCTGGTAACCCAAGCAAATCCCCAGGGTGGGGATGCGCTGCTCAAGAGCGTAGGCGGTTAGCTCCATTAGGCACCCGGCTTCACGCGGGTGGCCCGGGCCGGGGGAGGTGATCAGCAGCGGACGCTGACCAGCGGCTTTCTCAGCCTCGGTGGGCTCCAGGGCGGCGGTGAGCACAGACAGGGGGGTGGTGTTGCGGTAAACATCCACCTGGGCGCCGCGTGAAGTACACAGATCCACCAGGTTGTAGACGAATGAATCGCGGTTATCTAGGAAAACTACGCGCATGGCTCAGGCCTCCTTGCTCACTAGGTTGCGTTCAATACGCAGGGTTTTGCCTTGGGCGGCGGCAATTGCACGCAGCACGTTAGAGGCCTTGTGGGCGGTCTCGTCAGCTTCACGCTGAGGCACTGAATCGCTGACCACGCCCGCGCCGGCCTGCACAATTGCCTTACCGCCGCGCGCGAAGGCGGAGCGGATCACAATGCAGGTGTCAAGCTCGCCGTCACCACGCAGATAACCCACCGCGCCACCGTAGGAGCCGCGCCGGGTGCCCTCATATTGGCGGATCAGCTCGGCTGCACGCAGCTTGGGGGCGCCGGTGAGCGTGCCCATGGTCATGGAGGCGCGGAAAGCATCCAGCGGGTGCAGGTCACTGGCCAGCTGCCCGGTAACCTCGCTGACCAGGTGCATTACTCGCGAGTAGCGGTCTACACGCAGCAGCTGGGTGACTTTGCGCGTGCCCGGGGCGCTGATGCGGGCCACGTCGTTGCGGGCCAGGTCTACCAGCATCACGTGCTCGGCTACTTCCTTGGCGTCACTGCGTAGCTCCAGCTCTAGGCGGATGTCTAGCTCGTGGTCAATGCTGCCATCGGGGGCGAAGCCGCGCGGGCGGGTGCCGGCGATGGGGCGGATGGCCACCTGGCCGGTTTTGGCGCTGTGTAGCAGTGAGGATTCGGGGGAGGCCCCAAAGAGTTCAAAATCGTCGGTGGCGATATAGAACATGTAGGGGCTGGGGTCAGCGTCGTGCAGGTAGCGGTAGGTTTGCAGGGGCTGGGGGCAGTCGATCACAAAGCCACGGCTGGGTACCACCTGGTAGGCGTCACCAATGGCGATGTGCTGCTGCATTTTGGCTACCAGCTCGCAAAAGTCTGCGTCGCTCATGGTGGGGTAGGCGGTAATGGTGTCTTCAGCTGCCTGCGCTGGGGTGGCCGGTGCGGCTTGCTCTGCTGGGGCCGTTGTTTGCTGGGCCGACGGCGCCAGGGTGGTTTGCTGGGCCGACGGCGCCGGGGTGGCCTGCTGGGCAGGTGCGGCTTGCTCTGCTGGGGCCGACGCCGCCTGGGCGGGCAGCTCATTAATGGCCGCCTCCAGCGCATCCATCTGGGCACTTAACTGGGCAGCGTCGAGCGAGGCACCAACTAGCTGGCAGGAGCCGGTGGGGTGATCTACCACCAAAATGATGCGGGCATTAAAGAACAGGTAATCGGGGCAGGTGTTGGCGCCGTCGGCAACCGGAGGCAGGGACTCGTAAGTGCCCAGATAATCAAAAGCCACCGCCCCGGCCACCAGCGGCAGGTGCGGGTGCGCCACCACCTGGTCAGTCAAAATCCGCAGCGGCTCCATGGTGGAGCGCTCACGCAGGCGGGCGTGCTCCTCAGCGCTATCTTCAGCCACGCTAGGCAGGTGCAAAACCAGCTCAGTGTCGCTTTGACGGGTGACGGCAGAGCTGAGGTACTGGGCCACAGCCTTAAGCGCCTGGGGGCCGTCGGTAGTATCCAGAGCTTTAAGAGTGACGCTGTCGCTACTGCAGGTGATCTGGGTGCTGGCCGCCAACACCGCGATAGTGGTCAGGTGCTGTTTAGAGGCAATATCGGCGCTTTCTAGCAGCACTGTGTTAGTGGGGCGAGAGCCGTCCTGGACAGTGTCAACCAAACCTAGCTGGGCTAGGTGGGCTAGTAGCGCGCCGCCGTCGGCATGGTATTTAACCGGGCGGGTGAAAACCGTTGGGGTATTAGCCATAACATTCCTTCTTGCCTGCGGCGAGCCGGAACGTAAAAGGCTCGCCGCGAGGGCGAGCCTTAAAACTTAAAACGCATCACGAAAGTGGCTCACCCATTAAGGTAGCCACCACCAAGCACGGATCATGGATACGTTCTGCACGCGGTAAGCCTAGCATTCTTGACGCCCAGGTAAAAACCTAAGTTTGTCAGGATGCCCGTGGTGACGCTGGGCTGGGCCCGTGGTGAGGCTGGCACTGCGCGCACGGTGACGCTAGCTATACGTGCTGACGTGAACAGGCGTTAGCGCTGATAAACGATGCCCTGCTTGACGCTGGCCACCACCGGCGCGGCGTCGTCGCCCAAAAGCAGGCGGATAATCTCAAAGCCCAGCTCAGTGGCGGTGCCCATGCCGCGCGAAGTGATCAAGTTAGCGTCACGCACCACCGCAGCCTCACTCATAAGCGCCCCACCTGCGGCAATAGCGTCCATGAAGCCGGGGTTGGCGGTGGCGCGGCGGGCCTGCAGGGCACCATGCTCAGCCAGGATAGAGGGGGCGGCGCAGATGGCAGCTAGGGGCTGGCCGGCGGCGCTACGACGGCGCACCTCGTTAGTGACCAGGGCGCTGGCACCCAAGTTCAGCGTGCCCGGCATACCCCCAGGCAGGAACATCAGGGCGTAGCTGGCGAGGTCAACCTGGCTGGCTAGGGCATCACAGCGAAAGTGAATACCGTGGGAGGAGGTAACTTCAAGCGAATCAGAGATGGACAGCAGGTCAGCGCCAATACCGGCGCGGAACAGCACATCCACCACCGCCAGGCACTCGACCTCTTCAAGCCCATCGGCCACCATCACGGCAACGCGCTTATCAGTTACCACACTTGCAGGGGTAGGCATGGGAGCCTTCTTTCTATCTAGAGATTATGCCTAATGTGCAGTCTAATACCTGATCAGCCCTGCTGCCCGGAGGCGGGGCAGGGGACACATAAAGTGCGAAAGCTACCAGTACTAAAAGCTACCAGTAGTAACAGAGGTCAGTAAGAGGTTTACTTTATAAGATTCCAATGTTTATTGAGATCTATAGTTTCATTGCTTGGACTACCCTCTTCTGGAAGTTTATCTATAGCGACGATTGCTGGAACCTGTACGCTCGTGCCAGAGATAATGCAAGTTCCTTGTGGAAGTGAAGGGAGCTCTGCAAACGACTTTCGATCTAGATACGATACAGCGTTACTAATTGCCTCCAGATCTTTAGGATTAACTAGTTGGTGTAGAAAATAGTGATGTAGTTGTGATGTTATTGTGGGTGAAATATCGTATGGTCTTTGGGAGGCTAGGGTCACGAAAACGCCGAATTTACGACCTTCTTTCAAAATTTCCTCAAACATCTCCAGTCGAGTGTTTCTCCAAGTTTCACTTTCTTGTGATGACTCATATGAGAGAAGGTTGTGGGCTTCGTCAATAATTATGTTAAGGAAACCCATTGATTTTTTGTAAAGCTTTTTGTGCTCCTTATATAATGAGCGAGTCACAATTAGTGGAATTAGTTTGCGCTCCTCTAATGTTGACTGTTGTAGATTAATGATATGTATGCCTTTGGTAGATTTTTTATTGCTATCAAATAGCATAGTTCTATCTAATAAATCGACTCTACTCTGTAGTCGGTTTATGAGCGGCCGCAAATGTGAAACGTTACTGAACCCTCTAGATACTTCCGTGTAGAATTGTAGGTGCAGGCTAATGTTGATGCTTTGAAGTGGGCTGGTTATCGGTCCAAAATCTTCAGAAAAGGCTTCGTTGAATAGGTTCTCTACCTTCTCTGAGAATTCATTTTGATTAGCATATAGATCTTTCCTGTTCGGTTCTTTAAAATAATAGTTATTGGTTGTTGAATTATATTTAAAGTTATGAAAATCCTCAAACTTTTTGGTGAAATTAGTATTTCCACTGTCCAATAAGTTGTGAACGTCTTTCAAAAATTTAAAAATGAGGGTAGGGTCGACATCTTTAGGGTTTGCTGCCTTAAATAGTTCATCAAGTATCTGCTTTGTTTTTTCGCGTAATTCTGACTGTGTTAAATTATATTTAAGTGCACGATCAATGAAAGGTCGTTGCGTTTTTTCGGTTGCCTCGAGTACTGTGTACCAAAAGTCCGTATCTTCCAGTATTTCTGACGATAAGGGGATTTTTTGGCCAGGGGTAGCGCAAAAAACCTCTTTGTATTCCGGTGCGCATAAAACATTATCTCCCGGGTTTTCGCCATATTCACCATTCAAGTCAAATATTACAAACTTTGAATTTTTTGGAAATGCTTTATTTTGGTTTTGGATTAGTCTATCAACTAGTTTAGTGTAAAGCTGTGTAAGCGTGTAAGACTTACCTGAACCAGTGTTTCCGAAAATGCCAAGATGGCTTGCAAAAACACCGTTGATATCAAGATTGAATCGAATGGAGGGGTCTGCGGCGAGTGAACCGATTTCTATTTGAGAGTAATCAGGTACTGTCGTTGATCGGAGTTTAGGGTTGTAGATCCTATTTACTTCATTATGTGTCGCGATATATGCAGTGTTACCTATTAAGGGTGAGACGGTGCGACCACGTACGAAGAGGTTGTCTGTAAATGAGCCAAGAAGAGAAGCTTTCAATATGCGCTTGTATCGCTCAATATCTCGGCGATATGAGTCATCTATCCAATGGCTGTCTTCTAATAAAAATTCTTCCTCTACTTTTGCTACAAGGCGTCGGTAGCCACGATGAATCACGATATGTGAACCAACGGTAACATTATCGATAATTTCGCCTTGATGTAGTAGACTAGCTTCATTTTTATCAGCATCTACAGAAACTTCGATGACGCTGCCTCGTACCGCACTTACGGATCCTATTCTTAGTAAGGATTTCGATTCGTTATGTGGTGTCATCAGTGTGTCACTTTTTTGAGAAGGTTGGCAACTGTTTCTAAGTCTAGCGGTTCGCAACCGTTAGCGTTTTGCTGCCTGGCGCCCGTAACTGTTGTAATATTATTGTTAATTAGTTGATGTAAATCTTTATTTAAATTTCTTATAATATCTTTTTCGGACTCTTCTGAGTAACAGAAAACTATTACATGAAGTGTTGGGTTTATGTTCGCGGCCCGTATGATTAGTTTTCGAATATGCTCGTCTGCAAAAGAAAAACCAATAACTAATAGAACAGAATTTCTAACTTCAAGCTGATTTGTGAGTCTACGCAGCTGGGCATAATAGTTCTCGTTGAGAACCGTTGAGGCGAATTTTTCTTTATTTGGAAGTACGATTTGAAATTTCCCAATAGTAGCTATGATTTCATCGAATTTTTTCTCGTAAAAATCAGCGAAATATTTATTTGAGGCCTCTTTTTTAAGTCTTTCGTATTCCTTTTTGATTTCCTGGTCATTTGAGTTAACTTCGATTAAGTCTGAGGTGCCTATTAGGTCAGTTATGGAATTCAGCGATTCTATTGGGTCTCTAAACAATAAGGCATTATCTTCATTGACCCAAGAGATGCATCCATGTATTTTAACTAAATTTGCTGAAGCTATTTCTGATTGGTATCCGAAAGTTAATGTATTCGAACTGAAACGCCTGCCAAAATTTTCTAAAACTATTTGCTTATTAAAGTGGCCGACGTATCCTCTGTTAGTTGGTATAGTGGCCTGGTCTAGAGCGTAATCCATACACAAATCATAATTTGAAACAAAAAAACTTATCTGTTTAGGCAGGAGAGGGGACTCTCTTATCTTAACTAGTGACATTGCGGAGGAGCAAAATAATTCATAGTTATTTTTTGTTTCATTTATGTCGTCTATGTATTTTTCTGGCGCGATATATTCGGCGTTTGGGAGTATTGATAGCTTGAAGAATGTTGCGTCAAGAGAAGCTTGAATCAATTTCCTTTCACACAAATCTAATCTGTCATCTTCTTTTAATTTTGTTCGCAGCTCTTCAATGTTGCCAAGTGTTTTGAAAGCAGGCATAGAACATCCTGCACCCAATAGGAAATTGATATTAGTGCTCTCGCAGATTCTCCGCAGATCAGTAATGAAATTGCTATCTGCTTTTCTATGCCGAATATCTGTCATGAATTAAGTCCTTCGGAGATCGTTAAGGTAGGGAGAGAGGCCACTAGCTCCTGGGTGCGCATGGAGACTGTGACCAGTCGCTTGATCAAGTCCACGACCGCGTCAGGACGGCCCTGCTCGCGCAGGAAATCGTTCGGGTCGTTCACAATCCCAGATGCCTTGTCCGTCTTCACATAGTAACGGTCAATCACCCAATCCAATGGACTACGTCCTGAAATTGTATACTGTTGTGCCTGCTCAGGGATGCCTACCAAAATCACATACTCGTTGTACTCCAAGCGCGTGAAGTTCTTATCGCGGCGCCCCAGCTTCGGGAAACGCATCTTGCGCTCACCGATCCGGTAGCGCTCCCACGGGTCCGCGGGCGCGTGCAGGCTCGCCTCCTCCTGCACCGACGGATACGGCTCCACCCGCTCGTAGTTCACGTGCAGGTCCGCCAGTTCACGGCCCACGCTCGTATACGTGTGGAAACCCGCCGCACGAGGAATATGCGGCAGCATCTTCTTCAAATCATCCTCGTAGCGCTCCCGGTACTCCGGGTGATGCAGCAGTGCGTACACGTAGAAGAAAATGTCTTCCTTCGTGATCCCCGCATCCCCGTAATGCTCACGGTACGAGGCCAGCGTCGCATCTGTGATGTTATCGACGCGGCGGTACCCATCCAGGATCACCGGAATCTGGTCGCCGATCGGCCGCGAGAAATCCAGGGACGAGGCCGTGGCTTCCCCATCCGTCTGGCTCTCCGATGCGGTGGCTAGGTCGGCGAACAGGTCAGGCTCGCTCCCGGAGCTGGGGGAGAGGGGTTCCCAGGCCACCTGCAAGCCCCATCTGATGACCCTGCCCGTTTCGCAGGGGTTCGGATGCTGGGGGTCGATGAGAGGCGTGTGGCACCACCAGGACTAACGCCGCCGGGGCCCATGTGAGCTCACCGGCATCGTGGACCTGACACGCGGGAAGGATCATCCCACGGCCCGCTTGTTGGACCTGATGCCGGGCAGGTCTGGCACCGTGTACAAGAACTGGCTGGCCGAGCGCGGAAAAGACTTCCGCGCGGGAGTGCGAATCGCGACGCTGGATCCCTTCCAGGGATATAAGAACGCCATTGATGACCAGCTCCAAGGACGCAACCAGTGTGATGTACGCCTTTCATATCGTCAAACTCGCTGGCGACGCCCCAGGTGAGGTACGCCGCCGTGTCCAGCAAGACACCCTGGGTCACTGCGGGCGCAAGGGTGATCCCCTCTATCAGATCCGCAATCTCTTGCGCGCCTTACACACGCAGGCTCACCCCACATCAACAAGAACGCCTCAGTGAGGCCTTCGTGGCAGATAAGGCGCATATCAGTGTCGAAGTCGCCTACCTTCACGGGGCAAGTGCGGGAGGTCTTCCATCAAGCCACACCCGCCCAAGGCCGACGCCTGGCCGCTCGTCTCATCCAGCGCCTACCAGCCTGTCCCATTCCTGAAATCGCTCGCCTAGGGGCGAACCTTACGCAGCTGGAAGGACGCATTCTTGGCCTACTTCGACACCGGCGGAGCCGGCAACGGGCCAACAGAAGCCATCAACGGAATCATCGAACTAGAAAGACGCACCACCAGAGGCTACCGCAACCCCACCAACTACCAACTCCGAATGCTCCTCATCGCAGGAGGCCTAGATGCTTCCACCCACACCCAACTATGAAGAACCCCATTTGTGCTTGTCCAGCTGTACCAATTCACTCAGAGGGGCGGGTGCTTCTCGTTCTGCTAGTTCGAGTGCCTGTACGCTGATGAGGTTCGCTTTGTCAGCGTGCTCATTCGATTGCTATGCGAGAGTGTTGGCACGTTCAGCGATTCGGTTGGCTTCTGCTGACCGGGTGTTCGCTCGGTGCGACTCGACAGCAGCCCAGATAGCAATGATGAGCGCGCCAGCGGAGAGGACGATAGAGATAGCGCTACACTTTCAGGGTGATGACGGTGTCGTAGAGGCCGACTTGGCGCAGGTCTTCACGGCGTTTCTCTTCCGCATGGGAGGCGTAGCCGACGTAGGACAGGGAGGCATCTTCGTAGCGGCGGAACGCAAAGACTGCTTGGTTCATGTGGATGGAGTTGAAGACTCCTAGGTTCACCAGGAGGTTGAAGTCCTCCACGGACAAGCCGGTGACCCGCTTGAATAAATCAGGCTCAATCTTGGTGATGACGTCGTAGAGTGTGTTCTCCCTAAAGTCGGTGAGGTACATGAACGCAGGAATCCGGGTCGCAAACTTGATGAGCTTTTCCTGGATCTGCTTACGCTTGGACTTGTACTCTTTCTCCTCGACGGCGAGCTCCTTCTTCTCCGCCTTGGATAGTGAGTCACCCTTTTCCTTCTTGGTCTTGGACACCGCCTCGCTCTTGTTGACCACGGTCTCGAAGATGCCTGCGCCGAGAGCGCGGAAGCCTTCGATATTGAGGATGGCTTCCATAGCACGCTCGTCGTTCATGATCTTCTTGAGCGTCATGTTGTCGACGTTGACCAGGATCGCGGACTCCCACTTCTTCGCCAGCAGGGTCGCCGAGGTACCAGACATGGCGATATCGAGCACCTCGCCCGCGTCAATTTCCTTCATTGTGGCACCGTCATAGGCCAGTATCGGCAGGTAGTTGACGAGCTGGGCGACAGCATGTTCGGGGCTTTTGGCCTCAGGATGTAGCCCAATGCCGTAGTCGGCGATCTGGCGCAGAGCGCGGGTGGGCGCGAAGTCAAAGACGAACCCAACTGGTTTGAGGATTTCCTCCCGGCTTGGGTCATCCCCGTCAGGGTTCTTGATCGCCCACGGGGACTGTACCCGGAAAGCGGCCTGGAAGTAAGACTCCGGGCTGGTGAGGTTGCGCAGCATGAGGATCGAGGACCATTGCTTGACGGTCACCCCGGTTGTCAGTTTGCCGCACGAGAGCGTAATGGTTTTGGTGTCGTGACCGTCCCCGATTGCCTCACGCACAGGTGGAAGCGCTTCAACCCCAATCCCTGCACCCGGGCCAGCGGCGACGATCACCTGGTATTGATGCCAGAAGGTGTTGTGTCGGGCAGCGACCAGGTTTGCCATGGCCTGGCAGGCAGCAACGTTTGGTAGGTACCAGAACGAGTGCTGGAGGTAAGGAAGCAAACGGGCATCCGCGTACGGGAAGGGTGGACGGCCGCCAGCTTTGAGCATGTCCATCTGCGTGGGTGCGTGCTCGCCACGGATGAGGTCCAGCCACTTCTGTACATCTGACTCATGGACGAATCGTGCAGCCTTGCCGCTGCCTGTGGCTTCGAAGAAGGTGTTGAGGTCGAACTCGTCAAACTCACCCTGATGGGCGATAGCCACCAGGTCATCAGGCATCCGGTAGGTCAGCAGACGCATTTCCGGCAGCGCGGCATACGGGTTCCACTCACCGGGATGCTCTGCATCCCACTGGCGTTTGGCAAGCTGCTCGTCGGTGTAGGTCCAGTTGAAGATCTGCTCCTCGATGAACTCGCCTGTGGCTAGAGCCTTGAAGGGCGTGCCCGAGAGGTAGAGGTAGGAGCGGGTCGTGATGGGAAGAAAGTCGTCCTCATCGCTACCAAGCTCGTCAAGCTCCTCATCGAAGGCGGCCAGCCCCTCGTGGTACTCAGCTTTGAGCTCCTTGGCCGCTTCCTTCTCGTCCTCACCTTCGAAGAGAGCTTTGGCGTTCTCACGCCAGGCACCGAAGTGGTACTCGTCGAAGACCACGAGATCCCAGTTGACGGTGTGAATCCACTCGTTCTTGGGCTTGATCAGGCCGGTCTTCTTGTCCCGTCCGAGAAGGTCCTGGAAGGAGCCGAAGTAGACCAGAGGCTGATCTGCCTTGACTTCGCTACCCTCATCGAGGGTTTTCGCGCTTAGGTACTGCCAGCCTTCAAAGTCCACATGGCTTGTCAGGTCTTCACGCCAGGCGTCTTGGACGGCAGGTTTGAAGGTCACGACCAGCACACGTTTGGCTCCCATGCGCTTGGCGAGCTGGTAGGTGGTAAAGGTCTTGCCGAAGCGCATCTTGGCGTTCCACAAGAAACGCGGGACCGCATTCGGATCCTCTTCCCAGATGGAGTTGTAATAGGAGAGAGTTTGCTCAACAGCACGCGCTTGCTCAGGGCGCATCGCGAAGGTCTGGTATCGCTCGCCCGTGTACTCCACGCCGGTGCGCAGCTCCGCGATAGCGGTGAGTACGTCGGCGGGCTTGCAGCGCACCCACTCCATCGCTGAGCCAAAGTGAGGGTTGGCAAATCCCTTTGCTTTCAGACGCTGGATGACGTCCTTGTCACGGAAGATGCTGCCGTCCTCACGCTCAGCAATGATGTCGGCATGCAGAGTGAACTCCTGCTGCATCTGCCCCTGGGACTCACGGATCCGCTCGCGCACATCCTCCTTCGTAGTCTGGCCAACCTTGATCAGCCCCTCATAGCCGGCTGGAGGATTCTTCGGCGACCACGCATAAATCCGCAGCCGCGCTGAAGGCTTTGACGGAAGTAGCTCCTCATTCCGCCGCGACATTAGTCATCTTCCATCGGGCGCACGATGGACTCAATAAAGGCAATCTCCTCATCGGTCAGCCCATACTTCGCATACAGTTCCTCGTCCGTCCACTCACGATCCCAAGTCTGCACAGGGACGAACTTATACACACCTCTAGTGGCATGCTGTGTTGATTTGCGTAGAGAAACCAGAAAACGCACGAAACGAGTCCGAAGGTAGGATGCGAGCGACTCCGCCTCTCCGCGAGTATCGAAATGTCCCGCAATAATGTAGGTTTCGGTGCACGCTGTTCTGGGCTCCGCCACTATTGGCTTGGAGAGGAACTTCGTCTCAACCGCAGCGCTAGTCCCTTGGACTGCAGTCATTAAGACCTTCCATCGATCCACCCATTCCAGGTTTTCTTTGATCTCGGAACGCTCAAGCCATGAGATCTTCTGTGATCCAAATAATTTGATGGGGTCATCCAGTGTTCGCGATGACTCACGCCCATGGAAGTACGTGCGGAATCCGAAAGGCTTGTTAGGAGAAACAATCGTCTCCATTGTCGACCCGCCTGCTGTACGCACCTTCTGCAAGATCGGTACTGCTTCGTTTCGTCGAACCAGAACATCAAATTCATCCAAGTAGCGCTCCACCGCTGGGCCTGCAGGGTGCCCGTCCCACATGGTCTGGATACTGCATGGTCCGTCATAAGTGCGTGACCACAAGAAGTATGAGACTCCACCCCGGATCTTCACACCAGGAAATGCCTCGTACAGCTTGGGGTAGTCAACTAAGGAGCGCAACCGATGATCGTGGAGCATCTTATCTCGGTAATCATTGAGACCTTTCCCTCCTGCGAACCAACGTGAGGGGGTCACCATGACCATGTGTTCCGGATCAAGGTTCTTAGCCGATTCCACGAATAACTGGTAGATCGGACTAGCCGATGCGTTATGACCGCCGTCAGACAGCTGGTATGGCGGGTTTCCGATGACCAGGTCGAAGTGCATGTTGGCTCCAAATAGTTCGGTGATTCGTTGCTTAATATTGTTTGTGTGGATGAAGGCGTAGGCGTGGGTCTCGAGATCTTCATCGCGCCCGTAGTCTTCTTCCCCAGCCCCGCAGTAGGAGCAACGCCGGCCAGTGCGGATAAAGATTTCCTCACCGGAGAGGGGGTCAACGCGGCTCTCGCGTGTGCCGGTTTTGTCATCCCAGGTGTGCTCGGTGCGTTCAAACCAGATGTTGCCTTCTGGGGTGTCGAAGGCTGTGCAGATGGAGTGCTCACTGTTGGCGTACTTCGAGCAGTAGACGCTGCGGCGAGCCATGAGGGCGGTGAGCTCAGTGATAGCAATCCCGTAAATCTGCTTGGTGAGAATATGGTTGATTCGCTCCTGAGGATCGGGAATCAGGGAGGCCAGCCCATCGCTGAATCGGCGGGTCGCCTCCCGTAGAAAGACCCCGGTTTTGACGAACGGATCTAGCACCCGGGCGTTTGGGTTAGCCCACAGGTTCTCCCCTTCGTGGTCACGTGCCCATGCTTCGGTGGCGAGGTCAAGCATGGCAGCAGCCATCTCTGGAGGTGTGAACACTTCATCGTTCGAGAGGTTCGCGATGCAGGTGAGCACATCAGGGTTGTGCTTGTTCAACAGGAGGTTCGACACACTCAAGCTGGCTGCGCTCCTCTACCGGCAATCTCGGCCACAGTCATTGGAGGGAATGAGGTATCGGGAGCGAAGATCTCAGCCATGTCCATGGATCCGAACAAGGTGTCCTCCCCAAAAGCCGCACGCTTCGTCAGGTCCTGATACTGGAAGTCTCTCCGTTGGAACTTGCCAGCCCCAAGGTAGCCCCACTCGGCAAAGGTCAGAGGCTCACCGCTGGGGATGGTCATGGTCAAAGCATCGGCCTGCACGATGTTGAGCTCTAGGACTGCTCGAGCTGCCGCAGCCCATGTGCCGTCGGGGTCATCGCGGATGAAGTCCTTGAAGATGGTGAGGAGGTGGGTGCGGCAGATCTCGGTGTTGTCGGCAAGCAACTCGATGCCGTAGGTGCTCATAAGGGCCAGGAGTGCGTAGTGGCGGCACTCGAAGTCGTTCTTGCCGTAGCGGGCTTGTACGGTTGTGAGCTTGCGGCGCAGGATCTCCTGGAGGAAGGCACCCTCACCACAGGCCGGCTCCAGGACGCGAGCATCGATACGCTCCGACTCATCCTTGACCAGGTCAAGCATGTCGTTGACCATCCACTCCGGGGTGAAGACCTCGCCGTGCTCAGCCACACGCTGCTTCGACTTCACTAGTTGTCTCTGCTCGCTCACATCTCCTCCTCGCCTGCTCCAACGTGGAGCATCGCGACTGCCTTGGTTGTCTCAGCTCGATGCTCGGAGCAGCCGCGAGGAGAGACACCGTCTTCCATTATCTGTTCTCGGCACTCAAGGAGGGGCGAGGCAGGGCCGTGTGCCCCAGAATCATGCGGATTGGTCAGTCAAACTCGTCGAAGCTGAGCTCAAGTTGCCCGTCACTGTCGCCCTTGCCTTAACGCTTCCTGCGGAACGCGGGCAGCCGATCGGCAGGGATACCGAATGTGGGGCGTTTGTCAGTGGACAAGCTCGTGATGTAGCCGAAGAGGGACTCTTCGTCGGCGTCGAGCGAGATGACCGTGTACGCGGCGACAGGAAGAGCACCGCGTCCAGCGTGGGCACGTCCACGCCCTCGCTCA
>ERZ773018.88-NODE-88-length-64791-cov-12.945455_pt1 | contig 64791 bp, 84 predicted proteins | sample MGYA00580840_ERZ773018 | MGnify/ENA primary metagenome ERZ773018 (study PRJEB29015, sample SAMEA2738125) | human oral metagenome | biome: human oral; feature: human-associated habitat; material: saliva | place: China | collected 2256 ... | reverse complement strand
CTAATGGATAAGGCGGCTCTTCGAGACCGTTTAAGTGATAATCTTCAAAGTGGTTATGAAGATAAAGAACTTATTGCTTACATGAATGATGCAATAAATTTCATGTGGCACGTTTTAATTAAGAATGGTTATTATGAGGTAGTTGGTGACGCTGAGTTTACTGCGGAAGAAAATAATCTTCCAACTGATTGGTATAGAGCTACAAATCAAGCCCCTGTGCTTATCAAACCACCTAAAGCAATCGTATATGGTAAAAGACCATTAAAGGTTCGCTATTATAAAAGACCACCACAACTAACCGCTGTAACTGATAATTTACCATTCACAAATAATGCGTTTAATAATTTAATTGGGCAGCTTGTTATTATTCTTGCTATGTCTAATCACGGTTTTAACATGGACGTTGAGCAAGACATGGTAGAGGCTATCGTAGGTTTATTATAGGAGGTAATAATGTCTGACAATGGTATTAACAATTTACCTCCTTCCATACAAGGTGACGGTAGGAAATTTATTTCTCTCCTTAAAAATTACCTAAAAGAAATCTCAGACGGTATCAGTGAAGAACTATCTAAGGTTCAAAAAATATTTAACACTTTAGCGGACAACCCAGATACCATAGCGGAGCAAGTCAAAAGCATTACTGTAGATGAGAGGTCCGTAAATGGGAATGTCTCTTTAATTGTTAAGTGGGATTCATCAGACATTAAACAATATTCTGGTGCTAGTATCGATGTAAAAGTAGGCGAGTTTGCTGATAGTGTTGAAAATTACTCGAATAAACAAGTAATGAGGCATTACGATACTCCAAAAACTAATACATTCACAATCGACAATGTTGAGATTGGTAAAAAATATTGGATACGTATTCGTGGTAAAGATGTTAAGAATGCCAAGTCAGAAGAACATAAGGCTCCAGTCGCTTTATATTATGTATCTGAAGAGACACATGCCCCTAGACCACCATATGAAGCTACCGTAGTTTTTGATAAACGTGGAGTTTACTGGTCATGGAAGCAATATCCTCAGAATGAATATCAATGGACTGAGCTTAGACTTGATACTCACGTTGGCGAATTACATAATAGGTTAGACTTAACGACAGATTGGCATTCTACTGCGAAGCCGTATGCTAGAATTGGTACGGTGTACCTCTATAATAAAGGTTTTGGTAATGCGTATTCCACACCCGCCAAATTAGAATATGCAAAGGCTGTTCCTAGAAAGCCAAATAATTTACATGTTACTCCAGTTGTTACTGGTTTATATATTACTTTTGACACAATTCCAGAGGATTGCTATGGAGCAAACGTATACATTAACAATGAAAAACATTTTGTTATGGATAACAAGTTCAGCTTTAACTGTTCTACTGGTACTTACGTTATTAAGGTTGCTTATACTGATGTTTTTGGTGATGGCGATATTTCTGATACCGTAACTATTAGTACAATAGAAGAGATACCAGTTGAAATGCTCAACAAAGAGAAACTTGGTATTAATGCTATTAATCAAGGTATCACTGATATTAATAATGCTCGTAAAGAGATTGACAAGAAGATTGGTGGATTACAAACATCACTAACTTCTATGAATGGTATTATTGATGCCAAGGTTAAAGACGCTAAAGATACTGCTGAAAGTAGATTGACAGCTACTGCAAAGGCAATCAACTCTACTGTATCAAACAACTTCAACAATCTGCAAACTAGCATTACGCAAGTAGCTAATAGTATTGAGGTTAAAGTTAAAGCAGGCGTTGATAAACTAACTGGTCAAGAGATTGTATCTCGTATTAATCTAGCTCCAGATACGGTTGCTATCTCTGGTAAATACATTCATATCACTGGTCAAACAGTATTTGACAATGGTGTAATCGTATCTAAGTATATCGGAGATAAGGCTGTTGTAGGTACTAAGATTGCTGATGGTGCAATTAGTACAGATAAACTTGTAGCTAATGCTGTTACAGGCGATAAGATTGCCGCTAATGCAATTACCGCAGATAAGATTAAAGCTCACGAGATTAAGTCAAGCCATATAGCTGCTAATAGTATTGAGGGCACAAAAATCATTACCAATACACTAGATGGCTCTGCTATTAAGACTGGAACTTTAGTTGGTGATAAAATTGCAGCTAACACAATTAGTGGTGATAAAATCCAAGCAGGTGCGATTGATACTAACAAACTTAAAGCAGGTGCTGTTGATGCGACGAAACTGAACGTATCTACACTATCTTCTATTACAGCTAGAATAGGAACATTAAAAACTGCCGACACTGGTGCAAGAGTAGAAATTAAAGATAATTTAATACAAGTGTTTGATGAGAAAAATAGGTTAAGGGTTAGAATGGGGGTTTGGAATTAATGCCACAAGGATTACAAACATTTTCCGAAAATGGCTCTTTAGTAATTGATGTATCTAATAGAATACAAAAATATCTTGGAGTTGTAAGTTGTCCAGGAAACATGAATTCTGGTACTGTGCAAAATAAATATTTAGAGGAGGGTGATTTATGGTATCTAATATTACCAGACTCATATCCAGAATTAAGATTAGAGGGAAACAAACAATTCACTTATTCCGTTCCTACTGTGACAAAAAATGGCGACAAATTGCAATGGTCCTTCTCTCAAAGCCACGTTGGGTGCCGAATTTTATACGGGGTTTTCTAATGAAGTATTTTGAAGTAAATAACGATAACAATCATTTACAAATTGATGACACCTATATGAACTTATATATGACACGTAAAATTAAACTTAATGATACGTCTGGTAGTATACAATTTCAAAGTAATGAAATAATGGCGGCTATTGGTAATGGAACCAACTCCATTAATGGATATTGTTCTAACTCTAGCGACCATTGTGATTATTATATAGATAACGCACAAAATGCTTACATTTATATCTTCGCAAGCACTCCACAATCCTCCTCGACTTCTGGTATGCAAATCTTTAATGAGTCTGGAGCTTTAGTGTTTGACTCCAATCAAAAACAAGCCAAGGTTATCGCCGTCGGTACCAATAGCGGAACTGTTATTGGTAGTAACATAGCAATAGCATCTGGTGGATTGACTAAAATTTCAGATTTAACTACAAAAACACGCCCATTTGTTGGAACTCAACAAAAGTATGAAAAGGTTATGGAAAACGACTGGGTTGAAGAAGAATACACAATGATGGAAGGTAAAATGGTAGACGGTGTATATACTTATGTCCCCGTGAAGAAAACTAGACGGGTTTGGAAGCCAGTTGAAAAATGGAAGTGGACTACATATTATTATGGTGTCATTAACGGTCAAGATGTTTACCACACATATACACATAATGTCTATATTAATGGTGGTATTATATCGACTAAACAGTTTAAAGAAGAAACGAAAGAAGGAGAGTGGCGTGAACTTTATCGTAATTTTTGGGGTACGCAAAATTACGGCACAGCATGGTCAGACGCACTCATTGGACAATATCACGCCCATCGAAATAATAGTAGTGGTGTAATATCCGCATATAGTTATGTAGTATTAGATGTAAATGGTCTTTAATGGAGGTTAAATGATTGAAATAATGCTGCCACCACCAAGGGATAGCATTCTTTCCTACTTATATCAAAGTACACCAGATAATGCTGTATACGATATTATTTTCTGTATTTTAGCCGTAACAATTCTATTATTAATAGATATTGCATTACGGTTTGTTATTGAACTTGTTGAATACAACAAGGCAGTTGGTAAAGAATGTACCGCATGGAATATGTTTAAAGCATTATTCCTTGGCTGGGGGACTGTTACTCTCTCGAATGGGACAAAGAAAAGATTTTTGGTTAGTAAAGCATTCCGTAAATCTTTATTTTCTAAGGTATCTTTTGAATATCCTATTTTCTTCACTCTAGCAGCTACAGCATGGTCATTGCCTGATGTTCCTGTTATGGGATTTAGAATAGATGCACTTTTATCAATGCTATTTATGTTAGCACCGATGTTATGTGAGATTGTATCTATTATCGAAAAATTAAATGAATTAGACGCAGAAGCCTTTAAATGGTTTAAAGAGTTGCGTGAATTTATCAAGGAGACCAAAGAGGTGATAAAAAATTGAAGCGTTTATTTGAAATGCTAATGTTTGAAAATGGCGGACTTTCACTCACTAGAACAATCTCTGTGTTGTTCGTATTATTATTTATTGGAGTTACAATTTACTTGGTATTCTTTGATGCTAGATGGGACCACTATGAAACACTTGCTACTATGGTGGCAGGTGGTGGTCCTATGACTCAAGTAGCCAATAAATACATTAACTCTAAATATAATTCTGAGGTAGGAAGCTACAAAGAAAGGTCTGGTGCTGAGTAGTGGCAAAGTTTAAATCTACAGTTCCAGTATATGATATTACCGTCAATCAAGGTGATGATTTTTCCTTGCAGATGGTTGTTAGCGATGAGCAAAACAAACCCATTGACATTACTGGATATCAGTTTGTTTGTAAAGTAAGAGAAACAGCTGAAAACCAAGATGTAATTGCCGAAGCTGAGTGTGTCATTCGTGACGCAGTGAAAGGTGTATTAGACGTTAACTTCTCCTCTGAAGTTACCAGTCAAATTGACACAGATGGTGATTATTACGGCGAAACAAACTCTTACTATTATGATGTTCAGCAAATTAACACAAACGGTCGCAAAGAACGTATTGTGCAGGGCAAATTTATTGTAAGCCCTGGTATTTCTTTCCACTAGGAGGTATAAATGGCTGACAAAATTATTAAAATTATCCAAGCCTCTTCTCCTAGTATTACGATTAATCACAATCGTGATGGGAAAGATGGCAAAAATGGTAAAGACTTTAAGTTTGAAGACTTTACTCAAGAACAATTGGAAAGACTAAAAGGACCTAAAGGAGACAAAGGTGACCCTGGAGAAATAGGACCTAAAGGCGAAGCGGGTCCTCAAGGTCCAATCGGTCCAAAAGGTAACGATGGTCAAGCGGGTCCAAAGGGCGATATAGGTCCACAGGGTTTAACTGGTCCAACTGGTCCCGCAGGTCCTATTGGTCCTCAAGGTTTACAAGGTATTCAAGGTGTTCGTGGGGAAATGGGTCCACAAGGTCCTCGTGGTATTCAAGGGGAACGTGGTCCAATCGGTCCTATCGGTCCTACTGGCTTACAAGGTCCAAGAGGTGAACGAGGAGAGCCTTTTAAAATCAGCTCTATTCAACCATCTGTAGCATCTGTACACAACAACGCTTCCACATTCTCTGAATACAGTTTAGTTATGGTTCGTTCTAATGATGCCGATAACGGTAAAGTATTCGTTAAAAATGGCGGAGTAATGGAATACCTCATTACAATGTCTGGTGTTAAAGGTGATAAAGGCGATATTGGTCCACAGGGTCCTATCGGTCCCGCAGGACCTAAAGGAGACAAAGGTGACAATGGTACACAACCAGAATTAACATTTACACTTGCTGAAAATGGCGATTTGTTTGTAGACATTGCTTATTCTAATCTTGCACCTAGTAATGCTGTTACACCTAATGCTGTAAATACAAGTGCAGTAAAAACATACGATGTTGTGTGGGGCGTTGCACAAGCAGGTGCGGCAGGCAATGGTCGTGGCTATCTTGAATTTAATCCTGCTACAGGATTTGGTAAATTGCATTTAGATATGAAAGTAACTGGTAATGGTTCTGGTAATGGTGGCGTATTGTGTACATTACCTGCTAATTCCCCTGTCCCTAAACGGTTGTTAGAAGTATCTATTGATGCCAATAATAATAGCGTTTATGTTGAACCTAGCTCTCGTAATATCAAAGGTTGGGGTGTGGTAGGTGCTAACAAACGCTATATTTTAGATATTGTTGGTTTCTGGGAAGGAGGTCAGTAATGCCAAGAGTTAAATTAGGTAATATTAAAGGTCCTAAAGGCGATGTTGGTAAAAGTGCTTATCAATCTTGGTTAGAGCTTGGTAATACAGGCACAGAAGCTGACTTCATTAAAAGTCTTAAAGGTTCTGCACCGACATTATTCAAGAGTGCAGATAATATTGTCAAGGTATTAGAAATTCCTTTAGATAGTGGTGTAAACCAATGTCAAGGCTTTACATATAGTGAAGAAGCGAACGCTTTCTATATTGCTTGTGTAAATAATGATAATACCAAACAAGTGTTCTATAAATACAACGCTGACTTCTCTACCTTAATGTCCAAGCAAACATTTACAGATAAAAATAGATTGGGACATTGTAATACATTGTGTGCTTACAAAGGTAAAATCTATGTAACTAATGGGGCTGTAAACCCTAACCAAGTAGCTGTTATGACTACTGATATGGCTATTGAAAGTACAGTAGACTTCCCTAATAAGGTGTTTAACTTAGCTTACGATAAAACAGCGAATAAGTTTGTTTCTATCCTGTATACTGGCACTACTAAACAACGGACAGTTCAGTATTATAATGAAAGTAGAGCATTGGAAAATACAGCAACAATTCCAATTATTTCTACTAGCCAAGATACTAATGGTGCATTATATAACGGCAAGAGTGTTGTGTTCTCTGTTGGTGGTTATATCATCGAAAACTTAGAAGATAGTGTTACAAATACAGAAGTAACATCTGCACTTGAAGTTGAAGATTTTGCTATTGCTAATGGAGAAGTATATTTCACAGCCAATAACAATGGCAAAGTCGAAGTATATAAACACAGTGCTAATACTAAGTATTTCAATAACATTAACTATATTCCACCAAGTATTCCACCATTAGAGAACAATGTTCCACTAACAGGCAAAGATACATCTGGCACAGAATGGAGCTTAATTAAACTTTCCAGAGGTAACGGGGTTGAGGCAGGTCATAAAGATAAGCCTTTAGCGTTATCTGCGTCTCGTGTTACATGGTGGGACGGTTCTAAATCTCGCTCCTTATTAACTACTAAAGATTTAGAGACAGACTCTAAAACTCTTTATACAAAAAAAGAAGTAGACGATAATTTTATTTCTAAGGATAAGTATGAGGAGGATTTAACTCTTCTAAAACAAGCCGTTGATAGATTAAATTCTTAGGAGGTATTATGGATATTCAAAGCGTAATTGTAAGTTTTCAAGAATTAGAAAAAACTAAAAATGACATTGCATCTGCTATTAAAGAAAAAGGTGTAACATCAGAAAGAAAATTCTCTAAATTCCCATCTGAAATCCGCTCTATTGTTGTAAACTCTAAAGGTGCAGATGTGTATCGTAAGATTATTAATAATATTTATAGAAATAATGCTTTTGCATTAAATGATACAGATTTGGTACCTTTTGCCAAAGTAGAACCAATTATTGAAATGAGTGATTATAATAAGACAGTGCTATTAACAGCGTTACCTGTTGAGAATCTTACTGTCCCAGATGGTCCGTACAAATCACGTATTACTCAACAAAAATCGTTATATGCTGATAAGCTAAAATCTAAAGTTATGGTAAATGCAATGCAAGATTTTGATGCAGGCGAAGTTAAATATAACAAATATGAGTTTATGATTGAGCCAATAGAAGCAGAAGTAACAGATGCTACTGTTAACATTAGTTATACAGTTGGCGGTGTTCAAAAAACTATTCCTCTATATGTACGAGACAAAAGGTTACAAACTGGAGTACAACCTTTCTATATAGAACAATTCATTACATTTGAAAATACACCTGAAAAGGATTTGAAACCATTATCTAATGTTGATGGTTGGAACGAGCTTGATGTACAGGTTTATGGTGCACATAGATATATGTTAGGTGGTGAAACATACCCAGCAGCTTTCTCTTATATTAACTCTTTGAACGGAGAGCGTCCTGTTAGAGGTCTATTAAGAGTGTGGTCCAATGGCAGTAACCGTGTCTTAGATATGCCAGTGTACTTAAAGCAAGTTGAGACTGTAAACTTCAATATTAACGGCGGTAAAAACTCATGTTTTATCTATGTAGAAGATAATAATGTTTATCTATATATCTCAAAAAATAATGGTAAACTAGCTACTAAATTGCTTGTTTCTAAATCACCTGGTCAATCTAGTACTGAAGGTTTTATTATGGACGTAATCAATGGATTAAAAAATGAAGAATATGCTACAATTGGCATTGGGCTATTGTCCGATGGTTCATTACCAACATCTGCTGATTTTGAAGGTACCGCATTCGATTATTAAGACAAGGTGAATTATGGCAAAAAAGGTTGGTAAAACTCAAAAGATACAAACAGTCACATTAGTTGACTTAACTGGCGGAATGAATGTGGCTAAGTCCTCAGAATTTCTTAAAGAAAATGAGTGTGTCAACCTCGAAAATTTTGAGTTTGATATAGAGGGCGATAAATTACGTACACGGAGGGGTCTTGGTACCCCTCTCCACTCATTCGATTCCGCTGTGACTTATATCTATAATGATTATGAAATGAATGATTTCTTCATTTTCTTAAAAAATAAAAAAATTTATAGATATGAGTTTGGTAAAACACCTCAATATATAGGTGTATTAAATGGCGATGCTGATAGACCAACATGTACAAAATTTGGTGGTAATGTATTGATTGCAAGTGGGAGTAAATTACAGAAGTATAACTACCAGACACTAAGCGAGATATCTCAATCACCAAATGCCGATATTGTATTTGCCCGTTCTGGACGTGTTGTAATCTCTAAATCTGGTCAAGACTTATTAATCTATTCCGCTATCGGTGACGAAGAAGATTGGCACGAAAATTCAAATGATGACTCCGCTCGTAAAGACGTAAACGTAGGTTACAAAGATGGTGGGGATATTATAGGTGTGGCAGAACTTGCCACAGACCTATTGGTCTTTAAAAATAATGGCTTGATTTACACAGTGCAAAATGAACCTAGCGATTGGAATATTATGCAGCTAGGCAGTAAATCTGACTTTATTTCACGCCACGCTTGTGTAAATCTTGGTAAAGATGTTGTCTTTATGTCTACAACTGGACTTAAAAGCTACGCTACATCAATGTCGTACGCCAACTTCGAGCCTAAAGATATAGGAGAGAAATGTAACCCACACATTAAGCGTAGAGTTGACAGCCCTATCATTTCTGACTTACGTCGTACTAAACAGTTAATAGTCAGCGGAGATAGTAGAAATACGGTATATGTATATCATTATGGGCTTAAAGCATTCACTAAGTGGACATTCAAGCATAACATCACATCAATCTGTGAAAATAGATACCGCACGCTCGTATCGATGAATGAGTCTGATACCATTGGTAAAATCTATGAACTGTCCTGGAATAATAAAACTGACGATAGTCAGAATATACATCAGGAAATTCTCAGCGGAGAAATTAGAGATACTCATGATATGAACGTGTATAGAACATATGTTGATGTGTTGTCAGATGTACGAGGTACCGCAGATATTTCTGTTAATAAAGTCGTGATGCACCATTCATGGGAGCCTAGCGACGAGACAAAAGAATTTAAAACACAAATCCGTGACCACAAACTACAATTCAAATTTGAAACAGATACAAACATTATATTTAAGTTTGTTTCGTTTGATATTGTAATGGAACGTGAATCCATGGTGTCACAAAACTCAAGCGGTTCTAGCCGTAGAGGTAGCGGGTTTGGAGCTAAAAAGAAATCCTCTTCATCTCATGATGATTTCTTGAAGGGCGTATCTGGCTCTGGAGGTAGCCCGTACGGCTCGTAGGAGGTTATATGGCAACTGATGAAGATATTATCAAGTGGATAAAAAAATACAATAAGAAGATGGGTAATTTCTGGGACGATTGGGACCTAGAATGGTACCCATTTATTCATATATTCGAGGACGGCTCATTCTTTACATATGGTGTATGTGGAGAATATTTAGAGTGCGGTCCTGTTAGCATAGATTTTAATAAAGCCTTTCCTACAATGGAGGCATATGCAAAGAGACTTGGATTAAAAGGAGTAGCAACAATAACCCCACATAATCCAAAAGCATATGCTAGGCTTACTAAAGGTGTCCTGAAAGAGAAGAAATTCTTAGGTGGACAATGGCAATATTACTTCGTAAGGGAGGTTAATTAATGGGTAAAAAAGGTGGTTCTAGCTATCATGAACGCCCCTTATCAGAAGAAGAGAAGCAACTGTTACGTCAACAACAAATATACCTAGCATCTATTCAGCCAAGTATTGATAAGTTAGTAACACGTGGCACAAACCTTCTTGATAACGTAGTGAACCCAGATTGGCAATCAATCTATACGAATACAGTTAATGATATTGATGGTTTGCGAAGAGAACAGGCTGAGCTTGCAACTGGTAAATTACCTAAAGCATATGCTGACGCAAAGACTGATTATTTTAATCGTATTTATGAAAACACTATGGGGCAACAGCTATCTGCTATGGCTAAAAAAGGCATTGTAGATAGTTCTCGCTTTAACTCTACTACAAATGATATGCAGAAAAACATGGCGGCTCAAATGTCTAAAGATTATACTGATGACATTAAAACGCAAAGTGGATTACTTGACCAGAAATATCAATTTGCACAGAGTCCTATGGAGCTTGCACATAAAGCAAATAAATACTCATTCGGTAATCCTGAGCAATATTTACAACTTGCACAGGGTCAAAACAAATCAAATACAGAAGCTCTCCAAACGACTGGTCAGTTAAACAATGGTCGTGGCTATGTTACACAAAATGGTACTGGCTTCTTCGGTGGCTTGATGCAAGGCGTTGGTGCATATTTAGCTTGTTTCCCTGCTGATGTTACTATCGAGACAGATTATGGTTATATCCCTATTAATGAAATTCAAGAGGGTGATATCGTAGTAGCTAAAGATGGTATCGAAAAAGTACTTCAAGTAGTTGAATGTGGCGAACGAGAAACAATGATTCTCACTACAGACAATCACCAAGTTGAGACTACTCATACACAAACTGTATGGACACGTGATGGTCTCAAAGCTATTGATGAATTAGACGAGGGTATGGAAATCCTTACAGATAGTGGCTTTGAACATATCACTAACTTTAGTGGTGGTCGTATTGTTCCTGTTTATGAGCTTGTATGTACTGGTTCTAATTTATTCTACGCAAATGGTATTGTGGTAGAAGGTTTTAATGAGGAGGAATTAAATGTTTTACGTTCCGTATGACCCAAAATCAGACCCATGGTACCAATTTGGTAATGCTGTTGCTGGTGGGTTAGGTCTATTGGCAGATAATAGAATGGCTCGTGGAGAGGCTAAAAACTTTAATAGTGAACTAGCCTCTGAGCAAGCTGGTAAAATGCAAGGATTATTTAATCAAGTCCAATCTATGGGGAATATCGGTGCCGATGATGCAAATGGTTGGAATGAAGCTAGTGCTAAATTAGGTTCCATGGGCTATACTGGTCCAAAAATTACACGAGAAAATCGTGAACAAATTCAAGATGGTTTATTGAAACAACAAGAATATTGGGGTAATTTTGACCGCTTTAACGAAGGTAAAAGATTCCATGATAGCGAGTATCAAGATTACAATAAATATAAATTAGGTATGCCAGGTCTTTTAGGTTAGGGGTGATATAATGGACTGGTCACAATACGGTGACGTGTCGCCAGAAGTACAAGATGCCATTATACAAGCCTCTAATGCTACTGGAGTTAGTTTACCATTGCTAGCAAGTGTAGCAAGGCAAGAAAGTGGTTTTAATCCATCTGCTCAAAGTGGTGCTGGTGCTACTGGATTGTTCCAAACAATGCCAGAGACAGCCGCAGAACTTGGGATTCAAGACATGACCAACCCATACCAAAGTGCAATGGGCGGGGCTAAATACCTCGCTCAACAACTACAAAAGTATGGCGGTAATGTTAATAAGGCTTTAGCAGCATATAATACTGGACCTGGTAATGTAGACTCTTGGATTAGTAATGGTTGGGACGGTTCTCCAGATGGTATCCCATTTGAAGAAACTCGTAATTATGTACGTAATATCGGTGGTGGCTTTGACAATAGAATCAGTGCCAATTACACTCAGGCAAACGGAAAGAACCCTATTAATATCCGTTCTATGTTCCAGCTAGACGACCCAAATGAAAAGATTGATTTTGGGAAAGTCATGGGCATTCTTAATGCACCTCAACAAAATATAGCTTCAGCTAGTGATGAAGCATTAAGAAGTGCTTTAGCACGCCAAGCTAGTCATACAGCTAGAGGTAAATGGGCTGCTCCATTCTACGCTCAAAGCGATAAACAACTAATGCAATCAGCTATTGCACAGGCACAAGAGCAAGCTAAAATGCAAAATAAAGCAACTCAACTTACTGGTGCTGGCGAGTTAGCACAAATGATTGCGAATAGTAAGAATAGCTCTAATGCTGGTATGCTAGCTAGCTTAGGAAATATGTTAGGTGTTAAACTTGACCCTATGGCTAGTCGATACATGAGTCAAAATGACATGGCTAAGATGGCTACTAAGTTTGCACGTCAAGACCAACAACTAGCAGATGAAAGAGCATTTAAAGCTCAGCAAGCTCAGTTACAACGAGACTTTACTCGTGAAATGACTAACAGCAAACTAGAGCAACAATTAGCTATAGCACAAGCTAGAGCTGGTGCAAGAAGTGGTGGTTCTGGCGGTGGTTCTTCTAGTCTTTTATCTAGTGATAAATCTGTAGATAAAATTATAGAGCCTATGTCTGGTCTTATACAAGACCTAGCAGATAAGCCTGAATTCTCCCAAGGTGACGTTGATAGTTTAAATAGAGCGATGGAAGATGTAGCTTTAAAACTATCATCTGCACAGGCGACACCATATGCTAAAGAAATACTACGTCGCCAAATTAATGATTATGAATATGCTATTAGACATATGCAACAATCTGCGTCTGGTAATAAATTAAATTATTCTGTAAATCCAGCTGTACAAAAAATGTTCGAGAAGAAGGAGTGATTAAATGCCTACTTTAGGTCAACTATATGGCAATGACTATTTCCGTGTCGCCTATGGTCCTCAGTATAACGCTTATAAATACAAGCAAGCATTAGACCAATCTGGTTATGTCCCAAACGAAAATGATGGTCTAATTGATAGCTTCCAATCTGGTCTTGCAGGTTCTATGGGTGGCTTATTCGGCGAAGTTGCTGGTTGGTCTAAGAACAATGGTTACGACTGGGTAAATAATAATGCTATGTGGGCGGCAAACAAAATGGGTGACATTGCCGCTCGTAACGCATATACTGGCACACAAGACAATGACGGTATTATGTGGTATGGTGCTAACCAAGCCGCTTCTGCCCTTGGTTCTTCTGTACCTAGTATTGCCGCTGATATAGCGGCTAGTGCGGCTATTGATGCCGCTATTGGCTCTGTAGTTCCTGGTGTTGGTACTGGCGCTGGTGCCGCCGCTGGTGCTATTACTGGTTTTGGTAAAGGTATTTATAATTTATACAAAGGCACAAAAGCGTTACAATATGCTGGTAAAGCTGGTAAGGTAGCTGGCGCTATCGCCGCTGGCGGTTTTATTGAAAATGTTGCCAACGCTGGTGATACATACATGACTGGTTTAAGTCGTGGTATGAGCCACGAAGATGCTTGGGACGCTAGTAATGAGGCTATGGCTGAAGGTTGGGCTCCAGCGGTTATTAACTACGCATCTGACCGTGCTATGTTAGGTAGAGGTATGAAAGGTATCTCTGGTGCCATGGCTGTTAGTGGCGGTGGTAAAGTACTAGCTAAGACAGTAGGTGCTTGGGCAGGCAATGCCATGATTGGTGCCGCTGGTGAAGGCTTAACCGAAGCATGGCAAACACAAATCCAAGAACAAGCATTGGGTAATGAAGATTACGCCAATACTCATATTTATGACCCTTCAACTTGGTCACAAGAAATGAAAGACCAAGCGTATGATGCGGCTATCGGTTCTGCTATGCTTGGTGGTCTTACTGGCGGTGTACAATCTGCTCGTGGATACCTTGCTAATAGAAGTAATACAAATGTAGACGCTGATACAGTAGATACGAATCCACAACCAGTAGCTCAACCAGTTAGTGATACAGATATGGTGAGCCAACCAGTAGTTAGTGAAATTGAAGATTTACCTGCTGTTGGTGCAATGCCAACAAATGTAACTAACCTAGGTGATGTTACTCCAGATGCATTCGCAACACCAGAGCGTGGTGACTTTGATAGTGTCTTTGAAACTATGGGCAAACGATTTGCTCGTAATAGATATACTAATGACGAGATTGATGCTAAATCCCAAGCTGTTCAAGATACTGTTGCTAGAATCAGCGAATTATGGGATAATCAAATCGACGAAAATAAATCTCCAAGCACATTAAAAGCTAATGATTTTATGGAAGATTTCGTAAATGCTGGCTTAACTCATAAAGAGGCACACGAGGCATCTAAAGAAACCGTTAAGGCACTGCAAGCAAAATCTCCTAAAGCAGATACATCTATTCCTGGTTCTGAGCTTGTTAGACGTGCAGACAGCGTTGGTTTGAAACTTACAGATGCACAACGTAATGATTTGTTGTCTGAGAACCCTATCCGTTCTAATTACAACGCAGTAGCTAATGCTATTGAAGATAAAGAAGTACATAATCAGCGTGAAGCTATAGAAGCCAACCAATTACGCTCTGCTAAAAGTAAGCGTACTAAGTACGGTAAGCGATACGCTGACTCTATAAATAAACCATTCCTCGATAAGACAATGGGTAAAAATAAAGCTGAAGATGTTGGTTACGCAATTCATAATGCTATGAAAGAGCGTAAAGATGATATCAAAGCTGGTAAAAAACCAAAGACTATTGATAAATATTTAGCTAACGCTGGTATTAATGAGAGAAATTATTCTAAAGATGAAATCTCTACCATTAAAAATCACATTAAATCAATGGACGATGGTATTAATAACCGTGGTTACAACAAAGCAGAGCTTAAAAATTTAAGCAAAGAAAATGCTGATGTGCATAAGGCTAATGCTACTTATGCAGAAGCAACACGTAAATATGATACAAAGGACCCACGTAATGCTGGTAAAATCGAGCAAATCAATGAAATGATTGCTGATAGTATTATAGACCAAGGCAAACGTGGTAAACCTATTTATAGATACGATAAATATAAAGAGTTTAAAAACAAAAACCGTAAACTCTATAATCGTATCAACGAAGCTGTTTATGGTAATCAACCAACTACTAAGAGTGAACCAGTAGAAACTGTAAAAGCTCCTAAAGTAACGAAACCTCAATATATTAAACCTAAGTTTAAGAAGAATACATTGAGTGCTAAGATTGCCAAAAATCCAGAAATGGCTGAGGAAATCAAAGCCAAAGAACTTAAAAAAGCTCAAAAAGTTCAAGCTGTAGAAACAAAAGTAGAAGAAAAAGTAGAGCGAGACCCAAATGAAAAAATTCCTTATGGTGAACGTAGTAACTCTGTTACAAACTTTACTGAGGAACAATTAGCTAATAGACGTCAAGAACGTGAACAACGTGCTCTTGGTTTAGGTATGGAAAAACTTAAAAGAGAAGATACAAATGATAAGGTATCTACTCCATACGCAAGTAAGTCAGCACCTATGTTTGATAAACGTGGTAGACGTATTGCTACTACTCCTAGCGAAGATATCAAAGAAACATTATTCGATGATATTCCAGAAGCAGAAGTAAAAGAACAACCTAAACCATCTAAAAAGAAAACTCGTAAAGCTCGTTCTGTTGAAGAAGCTCCAGTTAATGAATCTTTATTCGACAATAAAGAAAAAAATAACACAGAAGTTAAAGAAGAACCTACTACAAAAGAAGAACCAGTTAAAGTAACTGAGGCTCCTAAAAAGGTTGTTAAGCCAATTAAGAAGGAAGATAAAGCAGCTAAAGCTAGCGAGATTAAGGTGCTGCTAAAGGCTGTGTCTCTTGGCGAGGTTAGCCCTAAAGAAGCTAGAGATATCTTAAATGTAGCTTCTGAGAATGCAACAGAAAAAGAAAAAGCTGAATACAAACGCCTAGACGATATTATAAAATACAACACAAACGACAAAGGAGAAATCACGAAGCGTGACCGCTCTGACGAAGGTCGTGAACGTGATGCTCAAATCCTTAGAGATAGATTAGAAAAATTCAGAACACGTCTTTCTAAAGAGAGAATGTCTGACTCTGAATATAATACAGAAGTTAAGTCTATTGAACGTCAAATTGAAAAATTCCGTAATACACATTTTGTTGAGGAAAGCAATTACAAGTTTACTATTCCGAAAAACAAGGTTGAAAGTAAACGTGAATTCCTCAAGAAACATGAAAATGGCGAAGTAGTTCACCCACAATATTTATCACTATCTTTATTGCGTAATAACTCTAATTTAGATGGTGATTTAAAACGCTGGATTATTAAAGAGATTGGCTCTGACTCTAACTTTGAAACAGGCGAACGTGCACGTCATATTAAAGCAATGATTATTCATGAATACGAACATATGATTAACACATATGGTAGTGAAGAAAATGCTTTAAAAGAAAAACCTATGCTAGTTAAAAACCTAGCATCAGCTATCGCTGGTTCTTTCCCAAAAGAATCATTCGGTGTTGAAGGTAATGAAATTAGAAATAGACGTAACAAATTGATGTTTGATGGCACTAAAGCCCTTACACCATTCAAATTTAAAGAACGTGACACATTAATCAACTTTGCTAAGAAATATTTCTCTGGCGAGCTTGCTGGTAAAAAGAAAGAATTTAAACGTGAAGTTAAAGTTGACGCACGTCAAAACAACGGTAAAGAAGTTGTATACGATGTTGTAAGTGATAGTGTAAAACCTCTTGGTGACGGTCAATTTAAGTTTAAAGTCAAAATCAACAATGACAACGAAGAAAGTTTCAACGAATATTTACAAGAAGTTGGTATCGGCGAACCTGAAAATATGGTTAAGAAAAATGGATATGCAGAGTTTACATCTGATATCTATCTAAGCTATTTAACATTTACTGATATCACTGACAGCACAAAAAGTAAGTCTGGTAAAGTAAATGTAAATATTTATAAGGCTCGTGGTGATTTAATTAAAGCAATCCTAGCTGATAATGAGACTGGTTCTTTTGCTATGTGGCTTAAATACTTATATGAGAAAAATGGTAACGAAGGTTACGATATGGCTACTAAGGAAAAGAACATAAAAAAACGTCTTGCCGAATTAACTGGCGAAAGCTATAGTTCCGCAGAGTATGACGAAGGTGCTACATTATTCTATCCAACCAGTGTAGAAGAAGTTGAAGCTGAGGGCAGTATTCCAGATGATAGTATCTATCAATTAGGTTCAGAGGAAGACTTTAATGCTCCTTTATCTAAAAATTACAATAAGTTTAAATTAGCTGACGAGTCACAAGAAGCTACTTTACATAAGGGTCTAGAAAATAGACTTGGCGATGCTTATAACGATATCAAAGAATACCTTGAAAATGGTAAGGATATCACAATCCAAGTGACTAAAAAGGGAACTGTACCAATGTATGTTCCTAAAACAGATACCATTTATTTACCAGAAGATAGAATTAACACTTCTAGTACTTCTTTCCAACACGAGCTTATCCACTCTGCTCTACGTGACGTATTGACAAATCAAAAATCACCAGAGGGTGCTATTAAGTTTGCAGTGGACATGGCTAATTATATTAAGGGAGAAATCAATGAGTACAAAAACAACAATCAAGCAAACCTTGATACAAATGAAGTGTCCGAAAAATCAACTTCCACAGATGGAAGAGAAGATAGCTCAACTCAAGAGCAAGCAGGAAATGACTCCTCTACAGATAGCAATACAAGTAGCGAAGGTGTGTTTAATGGACGTAGCCAAGAAGGAATTCAACGCAACAGTAAAGAATTGGAACACTCTAGCTTGGGAGAAAGTGGTCAACGGAGAGAGCTTGACGGACAAGAAAAAGCAATGGAAAACAATGCCAGAGCTGAAGGCGTGGTTCAAGGAAAGAATTCCACGCTCAAACGAAAAGTGGGGGACGAAAAACTTCTTCGAGAATGGAACCTTGCAGAAGAACGCTTAAACAGTATCACAGAAGATACACTATTTGAAGATAGCGTTGGCTTAAAAGATGCTGTAGAAGATATTATTACAGACCCTATTATGAATGTAGAGGATAAAAGTAATAAGTTATTGCCTCTTTTATGGACTGCTAGTGAAATTGATAAGAAATTTGGATTAGATGAACGTGATAGTTTATTACGCGCAATCTATTCTGATAAACTTATTAACCTAGAAGAAACAATGGCTTATACGTTACAAAACGATTTATCCCCTGCACATACAAGTGCCTTGTTTAGAACTGCTAGTAACATTCTTAAAAATAAAAAACAAACTGACAATACTAATCAAACATATAACCAAACTGGCGCAGAGACAGTAGAACAACCTACTGGCATGGGTCGTATTGCTAAAGCATGGGTCAGTATCGTAAGCGAGTTTAATAAAAAGAATGACAACATTACATTTGAGGCTCGTGACGAAAAGCAAGGTAATATCTCTGGTTATGACATTAAAAAATGGCTAGCTTCCCCAATTAAATTCATTGAGAAATATATTCCTCAAATGAAACCGATTGTGTACTGGGCAGAAGAAGCCGCTGTTAAGCAAAACAAATTGCAAAAATCATTCTTAAAATCCCTTGATAAGATTAAAACAAATCTAGGAGAAGAGAATGTAGCTGGCTTTAATAAGTTAGCAAAAGAAGTCACTGACTTAGGTCGTGAATTTGTACAACCAGCAAGCGTAATGTTGCGTGACAAAGAACTATATATCAACATTAAAGACAATGATGTATTCAGAGAATTTAAAGATGAGATTGATGCTAAGAACTTATATAGTGAATTGAAGAAGCAAGGTAAGAATGTCTTTATGGATTATAAAGACGGTAACTTCCGAGTATTCGCTAGTGATGACGCATTAAGAACATTTAACACATTCGATGAAGCTGAAAAAGCAGCTAAACCTTTACGTAACCAAATCATGAAAGCAAAAGGCTACAATGATAAAGTTATAGATGCTTATAACGCTTGGAGAAACCTAGACAATACAGTATATGATTTATCAGTTAAAGCATGGAGAAATGCTGGTGCTGACCCAGACTACAAGCCTAAACGCTTGTGGGCACATATCCCTATGCTACACAGCAAGTACGGTGTATATATCGTTAAAGACAATGTTGATGAAGATGGTAATCAATATGAACAACGTACAAAATTAGCTTCTTTCCATACTTATAAAGATGCTGAACACTGGGTTAAAGATGCAAATCTTACTGGTGATACTCGTGTCGTAATTACTGAACGTAATCCTAAATACGATGAATATAATGCTGGTATGGACGTATATGACGGTGCCAACGACTCTGCATATGACGATATTGTATATGAAGGTGAAAGCCGTGAATCGCAAGAAAAACGATTCTCTCGTATTTCTCACTCATATCCAGAAGTATCTAAAATCATTAATGAATTTATCGGTGATAAAGAACACGTGACACGTGAACGCCTAATGGATTTGATTAATGACAAGAAAAAACAAAAAGATTTAGGCATTAATTCAAACGCACTTAAAGATGAACTTAAATTTGCAAACCTTGACGAGTTATTCCGCAGACGTGACGTAATCACAAGACAAGACATGATTGGTCATTTGCTTATCGGATATGGTAATCAAAAGAAAGATAAATATAATAACAAACGTATGAACGCACAAGGTGCCAACCCTAACACGTTTGAAAATATGGAAAACTATCTAAGATATAAAGCAAACTTTATTCCTTCACAAGAATTTTATCATAAAGCTACTGCGCTATACAGAGATAAGATTGGTACAGATTATGCTTCCCAATTTGGTATCGGTGGTGAAGGTGCTCGACGAGACGTTGAAGATGTTCTACATAAATTTATATCTAGTGTAACTGGTGTACCAAATACATTTGATAAAACTATTAACAGAACATTCAATGAACTTGTTGGTGACGGTTGGATTAAACAACAATACGGCGATACATTTGCTACTGACTTAATGAACCGAGGCATGGAAGCTGTATCTATTGCTAAGTTAGGTTTGTTTAGACCAACAGCCGCTATTGCTCAGTTAGGTGCTTTAATGAATATTGGCACTAAAGCTGGCTACGGTAAAGATTTCCAACAAGCATTAAAAGATGCTACAACACATGGTAAATTAGGTGCAAACATTTCATTCTCTGAGCAAAAAATGTTTAACCGTATCGGTCTTAACTTAGAAGATACAGCACTAGAAACTCAATCTTTGAAAAACCGAAAAAGTTTATATAACTTAAAGGTAGGCAAAGTTAAACTTGGTAAAGTATTTGAAAAGTCTATGGATATGTTCAATAGAACCGATAAATACACACGTCGTGTAGCGGCTCTTATTGCATATCGTAGAGCTATAGCTGAAGGTAAGTCCCAAACAGAGGCAGAGCACGCCGCTTCTGATTTTGTAAGGGAAACGAACTTTGACTATTCGGATAAAGATGCGTCTCAATTATTTACCAAGTTTGGTACTCTAGGCAAACTTATTCTTCAATTTAAAAAATACCCAGTCAAAGAACTTGAATTTATGACAAGTATAATTAAAGGTGGTAATAAAAAAGAAATCGCACGTTTCTTCGGTTCTTACATCGCAATGGCTGGTTTAATGGGTGTTCCTGGTATGACAGCCGCTGATACTGTAGCTGAATGGATTAGCAATAAATCTATTTCTCATATAGTTAAGGAAGCTCTTATGGAATGGGCTGGCGGAGACGATACTAAAAAGAAACTTGCGTTACTTATTATGTACGGTACTCCAGCACCTACACTTGGAGTTGATTTCAGTAGAAATATTGGTGTTGGTGATTTAATCCCTACAGATAGTTTAGCTGGTCCAACATTTGGTACTTTAGCTAATATGGTTGAGTCATTCAAAAATGACAACGCTACAAACGGTATGTTGCTATCTATGGCACATGACTTATCGCCAGCGTTTGCTAACTACTATCAAGCCGCTACTGGTCATAAACAAGACTGGAAAAAAGGTGTTCAAGGTAGGGAATACAGTACCAAAGAACGTATTCTTAAAGGTATTGGTTTTAGACCTGTGCTTGATGCGGTTGATGCTGATGTTAGTCAAATTAATTACATTAATTCACAAGAATCTAAAAATGCTAAAAAGGCTATGATTTATAAGTACATTAATGACCCTAGTTCTGTCACTGTAGAAGAGCTTAAAGCTAACAATATTACTAAGAAAAATATTGCAGATGCTAAGAAAAACTTAAGTTCTTCCTCTATCGAAAAAGCTAAGAGATATAGCTCTAAAGCAGATAGAATTAAGAATGCTGATAAGTTTGATAATATTAGTGAATTTGAAGAGGACCTCGACTAAGAGGTCCCTTCTATTTTTATAGGAGGTTAAATGATATATACTTTAAATGATATTGAATACATGGCTAGCCAATGTCATGCGAAAAGCATTACACTTCATTGGGGTGCAAATTGGTATGACGACACTTCTGACCATTATCATATTAACATTCTTGGTGATGGTACTATCTATTCGGACTATGATAATCTTGATGTTCTTTGTTATCATACTTGGCACAGGAATACTGGTAATATTGGTATTTCTCTTTCTTGTATGGGTGACGGTAGCATTTGGGCAGATGGCACTGTACAATGGGGTTCTGCTCCGCCTACGCAAGCACAAGTAGATAAAATGGCTATGGTTATTAATGCTATTTGTAAGGCTAAAGGTTGGGGAATTGATTACGACCATGTTAAAACCCATGCTGAATGGGCTGATATTGATGGTTATGGTATTAATGATAATGACCCAGATATGCGTTGGGACTTAATTTCTATTCCTCAAGAAAAAGGCGATGGAGGTGAGATTCTACGTGGTAAAGCAATTTATTTCAAATATCACCCAGAACTATGCAAAGACTAATATTCGAATGTTAGTATTTGTATTTGTTACTATAATCCTTTTATTTGCGTTGTATGGCGGTTGGAAAGTACTCCATAGGGAAACTATCGAGCAACCAGTAAAAGCTCCTTCTATAGGGCAAATAATGAACGAGACGGCTATTCTAGATACCAAGACTACCGTATCATATGTACCAAAAGAAAAAGAATTAGTATATGTTAATAATGTACCAACATACGTGCAGGAAGATACAGACGTAGAAGCTACTATCGAAAAGCCAGCTGTTGTAGTCAAAGTAAATGGCAAGAAGCAGAAATTTGATTTACAACAAAATGAAACACAAAAATTTGAAAGTGGTAAGGTTGTATTAGACCAAAAATCTACAGTAGAGTTTGATATTAAGGTACCAGAACGACATGAGCTTGATGTATATGGGCAGGAGGAATTCCGTGCAGGCAAATTTCACAGTCAAGTTGGTGTTGAAAAACAAAATGGAAAATTAGTATATGGTGCTAAATATGATATAACAGACAAAGAACCTGTCTATTATGTACGTTATAACCTAGTTAAAATGTATACAAACTAATGGGGGCAATACGCCCCCTCTTTTTTTATGCCCATTTTAAAACTTCATCAAACTTTCATAAAAAAGTACTTGACAATTTTTTTAAATTATGGTATATTAAAGACAAATAAAGGAAGCAAAATAAACTTCATTGAATCTTCATAAAAAAGTACTTGACAAACAGAAAAAAGTATGCTATAATAAAAATATAAAACATTAGAAAAACTTCATCGAAATTTCATCAAATTTGCACTTGACAAGCTATCACAGCAGTGGTATAATCCAGACAAAGGCAAAGGTGCTGAAAAGAGGTGAAAGAAAATGTCAAGAAGAAATTTTGGAGTATCAATGTGTGGACGTATTGTCCATACTAGGAGAGGACGTAGAAAACCATATTGTAAAAATTGCATACATGGTTTGCTGACAGAAAATGGTAAGGAAATATACTGTAAGAAACGTCAGAGATTTAAGTCAGTAAATCAAGTTAAAAAGCCATCTTGTTTGGTAGCAAGATAGCACTCTATATGAGCAGAGGTGGACCTGTAATGTGTACGGGCGGACAACGGTCTTGAAAACCAATATAGAAGCCGACAGGGACTGACATGTAGACTAAACATACCAAAGTGTATCATATCGAGATAGTCGTTGACACTGCAAGCCGACTTTAAAAAATAACAGGGGGCGGACTCACCATTCCTCAATAGGGGCTGTTGGGCACGCCCTTTTGTCGTGCACATTCCCAGATTTTGTCCCGTCGTAGATGGCAGTCGAAACAAACTCTTCTGAGTGGTAGGTAAAGCTACACCTGGGCTACCTTAACAATAGTTATGAAGTTTCGATAATGTACCAATTAAACATGAATGCTCCCGTGTATACGGGGGCAATACCTAATCAGAGTAATTTAGATTATATAAATTATTAGTTTAAAAAAGAATACACGAAGTGTTTCATGAACGAAGTGAATGAACAATAAGAACTACTCACCAAACAAGTTGGTTCGTATTCTCGTAACGGTCTAAAGACCTACTCGAAACTTTCTGTATTAGTTTAAAAAAGATAATCAACATCAGTTGATAATAAGTGAACCAAATACGTCAATAAGTGTTTGGTGAACGTAATCCTCGCAAAACAAGTTTGCTACGTATTACTAATTTAGATAATCTACTTTTACCTAAATTAAATCATAAGTAATAAATAAAAACAAAAAATTAATTACGAAGTCTTCAGACGAAGTAATTATGTGAACAAAGTGAACAGAAAGTACTTGACAAATACAAAGATGTATGATACAATACAGTTAACAGGAGGTAAAAAGACAGATGTATAAATTAACATTAAAATTCAATCTAAAAAGTAATAGAACAGCAATTCTACATCTTTATGTAAAAACAATGGCTAAAATAACATCTGAGGTTAGGTATGTTATTGCATGTATTAACGCAAATAAGTTAATATGGACATGCGGTACAACAGTAGACCCTGATATTGTTAAATCATTTGAATGGGAATATGAAGCAGATATGTTTGATGAGGTGAATATATGAACAAATATGCGGGAAAAATGCTCGAATTAATTGATGCAGAGAAAGAATTAAGAGATATTGTTAATGAAATATCTGATAAAAGAGAAAAGATTAAAGTATTACGTTCTAGTATTGCTCCAATAGAAGGGCAGATAGGTGAGCTAGAAATGGATATACATGATTTATGTGACCAAATGATTTTTGCACGTAGAAAAGTAGAAGGACTAAAAGGAGTTAAGCCATGACAATTAAATCAATATTCTTCGCTGTAATTGGATTTTTGTCTCTTTTTGAAGTTGTATATATAATTAGATATATTAATGGAGGCGTTACAGAAGCAGGTTGCCCAGGAACATTCTTCTTGTTTGGAGCAATTCTATTTTTCATGATTTCCTATATTCCAGATATGAAAAACCACGAAAAACCAAATCGGTGGAGATATATATAGGAGGCACAATACATGCGTATTATAAACACAATAATTACATTTTTATTTTGCGTAGTTGCATTACTATTAGCGGTTATGAGCAATGCGTCTAACCCGACGGTATCTGAATTGGAAACTATGCAATTAATGAAAATAGTTAGTGTATTGCTATGTATATATGCAGGGTTTTTACTGATATTAGGTGGTGATAAATAATGACTAAGGCAGAAATGATGAGATATTTAAATGAATTTGAAGATATGGAGAGAGATTTAAGACTAGCACTTCTATTAGACGATAACAAACAGAAAGATTCCCAAATCGCATATGTGGCTTTTCAGTTAACATCAATGATTGGTGAATTAGAACATGAATTAGAGCAATAGGAGAGAATATGAATTTTTGTGATTTACATAGCCATAGCGATTATTCAATATTCGACGGGTTCGCTACAATAGATGATAAAATTAAAAGAGCCAAAGAACTAGGCTATACAGCATTAGCTATGACAGAACATGGAACCACAACTGGACTAATGGAATTCTATCTTAAATGTAAGAAGGAAGGCATTAAACCAATACTAGGCTATGAAGGATATCTATCTATAGAGCCAGATGTTCAAGGTGGGGAAACATATCATATACTTCTTCTATGTAAGGATTTAACTGGTTACCGTAACCTTATGAAGATAGCTACATACGCTTCAGAGCATTTCTATCGCAAACCGAGATTAGGTTTTGAGATTCTAAATGAATGTAAAGAAGGTCTTATTTGTAGCACCGCTTGTATTGCAGGTGTATTAAGTCACGATAGACCTGATAACATGATTCATGATTTACATAAAATCTTTGGTGACGATTTCTACTTAGAAGTCCAACCACACAAGTTTAAAGAACAATATGAATACAATAATATGGTATTTGACCTAAGCGAGAAATACAACATTCCTGTAATTATCACTGGAGATAGCCACTATGTAATGCCAGAAGATGCTAGTACACATAGACTATGGTTAAGTTTAGCGGAAGATAGTGAATATTATGGCAGTGGTGATTACCATATGATGAGTAAATTAGAAATGGCTGAGTTCTTTAAATTTAATACAGATGAATACTTCCAAAATGTATCTGACATTATAGATAAATGTAATGTTGAGATTCCTATGGGCGGAGAAAACTTCCCTAAATTTGATACGCCAGACCCTCTTAGATTTATCAAAGATAGATGTAACGAAGGTTGGAAGAGATTAGGTATACAAAATAAACCTAACTGGAAGCAATACAAAGAACAGGCTATGCATGAATTCGAAGTATTAGATAAATGTCACTATACAAATTATATGTGTATCATTTATGATATGCTAGAGTTTTGTAGGAAGAATAATATTCCTATTGGTCCTGGTCGTGGTTCTGTAGGTGGTTCTTTAGTGGCATACCTAATGGGGATTACAGAAGTAGACCCTATCAGGTTTAACCTAGTATTCGAACGGTTTGCCAATCCAGAACGTGTAACATTGCCTGATATCGATTGTGATGTATCGTCTGAGAGACGTGGCGAGGTTATAGAATACATTAGGCAAAAGTATGGTACTGTTCATCAGATTAGGACTATTAGCTATATGCAACCTAAATCATCTGTCCAAAGAGCTGGCAAGGCACTAGGATATGAACCATCTGATATAGATGAAATCTCAACTAAGATACAATCATTAGATGAGGTAAAAGACGACAAGCTACGAGAGCTAGCTAAGAAGTTTGATGGACATATTGAAAAATATAGTGTCCATGCTTCTGCTGTTGTAGTATTTCCAGAAGAAGTATCTAAGTGGTGTGCAATAGAAAAGAGTAAAGACTCATTCTCTGCGGCACAAGACTTCCATTTACTGGAAAAACAGGGAATTATGAAACTAGATATTCTAGGTTTAAAAAACTTAGATATTATAGACTGGACAATAAAACAAGTTGGTAAAGATAACTTATCTATTAAAGACATTCCTTATGAAGATGATTTTACATCTAGAATGTTGAGAGCTGGCTTTACAGAAGGTTGCTTCCAAATAGAGTCAAAAGGCATGACTGATATCATTAAGGCTATTAATACCACTAAGGTAGAGGACTTAATTGATACGGTAGCACTACATAGACCTGGACCACTAGACTCTGGTATGGTTGAAGTATTTGAACGTAGAAGACAAGGTGTCGAGCCAGTTACATATCTACACCCAAAACTTGAACCAATACTTAAAGATACAGAAGGTATTATCCTTTACCAAGAACAAATTCTACAGATTGCTCGTGAGCTATGTGGTTATACATATGGAGAAGCAGACAATCTTAGACGTATTATTGGTAGAAAGATAGTTGATGAAATGCAACCAGTAATTGACGATATGAAAAGACAGGGGGTAGCTAATGGTATTTCTGAAACAATTATGCAAGAGATATGCGATGAGATTGTCACTTTTGCTAATTATGGATTTAACAAGGGGCATTCTGCGGCGTATGGGCTTCTTGCGTGGTACACGTCGTATTTAAAAGCACATTATACACCACAGTATATGGCTTCATTAATTGAAATGGCTTCTAGAGATACTCAGTCTAGAGATAAACTGATATTCTTTATAGAGCACTGTAAGAAGATAAAAGTTAAAGTTGTTAAACCAGACCTGTATAAAGGTAGAATGGAATGCATTACAGACGGTAGAACTGTTATCATGGGGTTCAACACTATAGCTGGTGTTGGCAGTGTTGAGATTGAGCCATCAAATGATGCTTTACAATTCCTTGAAAATAATGTACAATTAAATAAGACAATGCTTAAAAACATTATCAAGTCTGGTGCTTGTGATGATTACACCAATAAGACACGTTGGGAATTACTAGAATATGTAGATTGGCTTAAAGACAAGAGAAAGTCTAAAGGCGAGTTTAAATATTCTGGAGAGGAAGAGCAGTCTTATGGCGAAATGGAATATGATGTATTACGATATACATTTACAGATATATTCGATGAATATGATACTGGTATTGTAGACGGCAATACAAATGTTATTGCATTAGTAACAAAAACAAAAGCACATAGGACTAAAAAAGGTAAACCAATGGCATTCGTTGAAATTTATACACCTAGTAAAGGTGCTATAAAAGCAGTTATGTTTGAACCTAAGTTTGAAGAGTTGAAAAAAGGTCAGGTATATATCATGAAAATGGAAGATACTATGATACGAGATTTCATTTTAGCAAGAAAAAAGTCTTGACAAATCTTTAAACTTATGGTATAATACGATTATAGACAAGGTTAGTCCTTTTTCGGGGCTTTATTAATTACAAGGAGACATTATGGACCAACAAAAAATTAAAGAAGTTTTTGATATTTTACAAGCACCATTTCACCCAGATGATATTGAGTGGAGACCTCAACGATTCGTAAAGAACGGTAATACACAAGCGTTAGCTTATGTTACTGCTCGTGCAGTAATGGAACGTTTAGACCAAGCAGTAGGACCAGCTAACTGGGATATGGAACTATCATCTATTGATATGGGCACATCTTCAAAACTTGATAAACAAGGTAATAAAACAGATTACAAGGGCTTTGCCTGTACTTTAGTGCTACATATTGAAGACGATAATGGTGATGTGAAAACAATCCGCCGTACAGATGTAGCTAACCTAACTGACTTTGAAGCTATCAAGGGTGGTGCCTCTGGTGCAATGAAGCGTGCGGCTGTACAGTTCGGTATCGGTAGATATCTATATGGTATTGGTGATACATGGGCAGAAACAGACGATTACGGTCGTATTAAAACAGTTCCACAACTACCAGATTGGGCATTACCAGAAGGATTTAAATATCCAGCAGGTGGCATGAAAGTTAAACACCAAGAAGCACCTCAACAGCCAACATATGAACAACCTAGCTATGATGATACTGAACCAACAGGTGAGGTCGAAGAAAACCCATTGATTACATTCGGTAAGCATAAAGGTTCATATTTAAATGATATCCCTGCTGATTATATTGAATGGTTGTCTAAAAATGCACAAAAACCAGAGATTAAGCAAGCGGCTATCAACTGGGTAGAAAAACATGGTGGCTCTGGTTCTGAGGACGCTCCATGGTAATCTCGCTAGAGGTTGCTAGGGCTATTAGACCATTAGCCTCATTACTACATGGTTATATCCATGAAAAATCTCAAAATGGAGTATTAATAAGAGGGGTCAAAATGACCCCAATCTCCATTGATGAAATGTGTAAGGCTTGTGGTTGTAGTCCAAACAGTGTACACACTAATCTTATTGATTTAGTTAAACAGGGGTATGTGGCTAGGACATACAAAAAAGAAAACCCTAATGATAAATCAGCAATTAAATTAACAGCTGGTAGTGGTGTTTTATATATGGGCACAACTGATAAGGTTAAATTATAGGCTACTCTAAATAATTAAGAAGATATAATAAGTATACGTAAAAGGAGAGTGATATATTGACATATGCTGGAAAACTACAGAAAGTTGTTACGTTATATTTAAAGAAATGCTCCGATAAACCAGCCTTTGTAAAAGGAAAGCCAAGCCAGGCATATTGGCAAGCACGAGGGTATTTCTTTAAACAAGACCCTGATGTAGTCAATGTCGTATATGACTTTCTACTAGAATTCCCTACAAAAGAGATAGCTCCACCATGGACTATAGTAGATAGGGCTAAAGCGTATCAGACAGAATTAAGATGGAAAGAGGCAAGAGATAAAGTAATTAAAAAAATTGAGAAAGCCAATCCTTATTCATTTGAAAGTTTAATGGACTTATAGGAGTTGGCATTATGAATAAACAACAAGAAATTCTAAAACGATTTATATCAATTTGTGATTATGCTACATTAGCTAAAAAGCAAAATGAACTAGGTCAAGGAGTATATGTAGCTATCGTTAAGGATTTATGTATCGAAATTGAAGAGCTGTTAGGAGTTGACAAAGATTGAGCGTAGAGAACCTACTAAGAACAAAAATAGACATTGTAGAATACATCGGAAGAACAACAGAACTTAGACCTAAAGGCTCTTTATATGAAGGTAGATGCCCAATTCACGGAAGTGATGAGGGCACTCCTCTCGTTGTTTACCCACAAACAAATAGTTACTTCTGCTTTGCTTGCGAAAGTGGAGGAGATATTATACAGTTTGTGAGTGATTATGAAGATGTGTCAAGAACAGTAGCAATTAAAAAACTGGCACAAGAATGTAACATCAACCTTGACTCTGATGAAAACTGGACAAAGGCAGTTAAAGTAGAAGAAGATTGTAAGCGAGTAATTGAACGCTCTGAAAAACAAGTAGGTAAAGTAAAAGATTACCTACATAAACGAGGTTTCTCAGACGAAACAATCTCTACATTTAATCTTGGTTTTGATTCAGATTGCTTAGTAATCCCAATTAGAAATGAATACGGTCAACCAGTTGCGATAGCTAAGAGGCAATTTGACCGTAGTCCTAAATACATTAATACTCGTAATAACGTGATGTATGATAAATCTGCATTGCTCTATAACCTTGATAAGGTCGTTAAGCAGAAAAACAAAGATGAATTATATATGGTCGAGGGGTATATGGACGCTATTAGTGGTTATCAATTAGGATTACCAACTGTAGCTTATTGTGGCAATGAAGTACATAGAGACCAGTTACGCACAATGCAACGTACTTTGCGTAAGATACCAACAATTATCTATTGCCCAGACAATGATGTAGAGGGGATTAAGCGTGTACCTCGTGTGCGGGATTACTTTAAAGAAATTCTACCTCGCTGTACGGTAAGAGTATTAGAATTACCAGAAGGGGTTAAGGATTTAAATGATGCATTACTTGCAGGAATTGATGTTAGCTCTTTACCAAAAACACATATTGACAAATATGTCTTATGGTTTATGTTGGATAATTGTAAATCTTCAGAAGAAGAATATGATGTAGCTCATAACTTCTTAAAGACTGTTCAAAATCCACTATTCAGGGCAGATATTATCAAGAAACTTTGTGGACGTTGGGAACGTGAGTTCTCTGAACTCAAAGACTTCTTTGAAAATTACCAAGAAGATACAGATGAATTGGTTCAAAATGCGGCTACAACACAAGAGTCGATTGACGATTTAAAGAATTTATATCTTCGTGGTGAATATAAAACACATTTCAAATGCCTTGACAACTGCATAGGTGGTATGGTAAAATCACATGTAATGATTGTTGGAGCATATTCTTCATCTGGTAAAACAGATTGGTTAGTTGAATATATTCTTAGACAAGTAGTTGCAAATAAGGCACGTACTATATTCTTCTCTTTAGAAATGTCTAAAGGTAAGGTAATGGAACGTATTATTGCAAAGATTTTACAAATACCATTAAGAGACGTTAGGGAACTTGTGTTGAATGGAGACCCACGTATTGCACAAGTAGAAGCTAAGTTAGCTGAAAGACTTGTTATCTATGATGATAATGGTTTATCAATCGACGATATTAAGGCTCGTATTATTGCTTGTAATCGTAAGAATACATTAGGTGGTCCAGTAGATATCGTAGCAGTTGATTACTTTACATATCTAAAAGGTGCTAGTACATATGAGGGTGCTTCCGAACAGGCTCTCAAGATGAAAGGTATTGCTAAAGAACTTAACATTATCTTCGTAATGCTCTCTCAATTAAACCGTGGTGCTAACACATATAATGAACCAACTATGGATTTACTTCGTATGACTGGTGATATTGAAGCTAGTGGCGATGTTATCATTATGTTATGGAGACCAGAGAAAGAGCCAGGACTATCACTACAGAAACAAGATGAGCTAAGGAATATAACTCGTATGAAAGTAGAAAAAGCTCGTGATGGTATCTATGGTCCTATTCGTATGGAATTAAGATACAATTCAAATACATCAAGATTAGAAGAAATTGCTTGACAACTACATGGCTTTATGGTATAATACAAACAAGAGGTGAAAACAATGACAGTAAAACAATTAATAGAAAAATTACAAGAATATCAGAAAAATACCGTCGTTCAAGTGGGAGCAAGCTACGCATGGGAATATTGTCAGGGTAACATTACAGATGTTTTGCCAGACAAACCACGAACAGAATATCGAAAATCAGATATTGGTAAAACATGTGTTTTATTATTAGCTGATAACGAGAAAGATATGGGGAGACGATAATATGATGACAATGCACGAACTACATAATATTTGGTATGACGGTAATAGAAATGACCCGACGTTCATGTTAATGTACAAGAATATGCTTGATTTTGTGAGTGTTATAACACCAGAAGATATTATGTTGTATCAGGTAATGAGAGACGATATTAAATATAATATGGAAGATTGGTTATATCTACAGTAAAAGGAGGAAGAATAGTTGCCATATACAAAGTATATTTGTCCAGACGGTCATGAGGTTGGTATAGACGAATGTCTAACAGCCTGTAGATTAGAGGGGCAAATTAATCCAAATACTGGTGAGTTATATTGCCCTGCTGGTAGGTGCCTATCTAAACGAACATTGATAGCATTAGCTGACCAACGTGAGTGGACTGGCACACCAAGTACTACACAATTACTAGCTGGTACTAGAGAAAATTATCTCAAAATTACAAAAGACTATGCCATTAACCCAATGGATTCGCTCTTTATGTTACACGGTACTAAGGTGCATGACTACCTAGAGAAATACACAGACGACGAAGGTATCTCTGAAGTACGGTTAGATGACGGTACTTCTACAGGTGCTTTTGACTACTATTCGCCAGAGAATGGTGGTACATTATATGATAATAAAACTTATGGCTCATGGAAAGTAGCTAAGGTTTTAGGACTATATACAAAACGTGTACCAACTGGAGAGGTATATAAAACAGGAGCTAAAAAAGGACAACCTAAATTCAGAAATGAAATTAGGAATAATGGTCCTAAGCATAGATTAGACCTTGCGATACAGCTCAATGACTATCGTATGAAGATAGAAAAAGAATTAAAGAAACCAGTTAATAACCTTGTATGTGAGGTGATTGTTAGAGACGGCAATACATATATTGCCACTCAACGTGGTATCACAAGCCCAGGTTACTTAGTACCAATCAATAAGATTAGTGATAAGTGGGTTGAAAGATATATGAAGAAGAAAGCTAAAGATTTAACAGAGGCACTAGAAACAAATACAATGCCGCCACCATGTAGGAATTCTGAATGTTGGGGAGGTATGAAGTGCGAACGCTTCTGTAATGTAGCTAAGTTTTGTGACAAATGGAGAAAAGATGAAGACAATTAATTTAGATAAATTTGATGCTTTATCAGCAAATCACTTGACATTAATTGGTCAGTTATTCTTAATGAAGAATAAACAGTATGCCAGTGGTGATGATGTACTATCAGCTTTTAAAGAAAGTGCTAAACGCCAATTTGGAGAGCTAACTAAAGATGGTGCTTTTAAAGCGTGTATGCAGTTCAAAGATAAACACGACCTAGCACTACTTCAGCATGGGACATTATTACCAGACGCAAAAGAGCGTTTATATGATGTTGTTGTGTATTGCTTGTTAGCATTAGCTATTTTGAGTGGTCAAGATGAAGAGTTGCAAAGTAACTAAAAACTGCTTAACAACTAAAGACCAATGTTGGATATGCGATGATTACGGCTTATATCGTCCTAAAAATAAGTCTATCTTATCTCCTCGTCAAGAGGAGAATAAGCTAGCTCGTAAGCTAGAAAAGAAAGTAAAGAAACAAACATCAGCTAGCAAACGTGGCAAAAGCAATAGACGTAATGGGAGAAACGCAGAAAGAGAACTCGTAGCATGGTTTGAAAAGATTGGTCTTGAATCTAATTTAGTACCTATGTCTGGTGCATTAAAATCTGCTAATATTATTAAAGCATTAGCTAACGACGAAATGGTTGAGAAAATGCGTGGCGATATTAAAGTAGAAATTAATGGACATAAATTCACAGTTGAGTCTAAGAGGAATGTGAACTCAGACGCTTGGTATAAAAAGGCAGAAGATGGTATTATCCATATTAAAGGGTTTGCATATCTTTTAAGGCAGGATTTATTCCATGCACTTGTAAATGGTGTTAAATTAGACATTGCGAATACAGTTGAAGATAAGGGCTTTAAAATAGTTCACACATACTTCGACCAAGATAATAGCGATATAGTTGTTATTTCAAGACCTTATTGTGATAGGTTATTTTATTTAAAGGAGAAAACATATGAAAAAATTATTGGAAAATGAAAAAGGTTTGAGCTTATCCTTAAAAGCAGTGCTTAAAGACAATAAAACACAAGTTGATTCTGACGTTGAAGTGAAGGACATTAATATTGTTGAAGTAATCGCAATGCTTGTTGCTATGAACGAAGCTGTAGTCGAAGGATTAAATGTGCCAGACATTAAATCAGATGTATTAAAAACATTAGGCACAACATTAATTGAGTTGGCAAATGACACATTTGAAGAAAAAGAAGAAAAACTTTTGAGCTAATTAGTAGATGATGAAGGAGAGTTACCCTATGTATATTTTGGCAGATGATAGTAAAAAATTGATTAATGCTTGTTCCTTATTTGTAAAACCAAAGAAAGATAAAACTGACTTGAATAAAGTTACAAGCTATATGGTATTAGGTTCTATTGCAAATGGTGTTAGTGTAAAAATTAAAGAGTTCGATACTGAAGCTAAAGCTCAGGCATTTATTGAACAAGTGGCACTTGACATTTCCGCAAATCGAAGAGCAAAGGAATAGTATATGAAAAATATATCAGAATTAAAAGCTAGTTATGATGAGCTTAAACTCTGGTATGATGAGTTAGAAGATACTGACGCAAGTTCTGCCTTTGGTATTATGAAAGAAGCCTCTGCTCTACAAGCTAGCTTTGAGTACCTATCGGCAGACCTTGGTAAAGAATTAAGTGATGCAGAGAGGACTGCTAAGGCTACACACGCTAGTGTTAGTAGTTCATCTTCCACTAAAGTAAATGAAGGAGATAGGTTAGCTAGTCAATCTATAGAGGTGTTAGAAGCCTGGGAAAAAGTCTCGGCAATTCAACGCTCTCAAAGATATATGGACGCTACATCAAAACATTTGTCACGTATCTATTTTGACTCAAAGCTCATATTTGAAAATGCTTGCCGTGCTATGCGTCAACCAGTAGGGAGTGATAAACTTGTCGGTCATATTTGACAAATTACAGGAATTGGCGTATAATACAGGTGAAGAGATTTTTGAAATGTATAGGGTTCCATTAGACGTAATAGTCTCGGAACCTTATATGGCGTTCATTGTGATAATGGACGGCGAGGTAGTTTTCGCTTATCAAATAGGAGATAAAATATGAAAGATAAAATACTGGCTACGCTAGTCAGTCTGTATGAAGCTACTAAAGATGCGGTTATAGTAACACTACTATTTGCCTGGTTTTTGAGTGTACCATACTATTTCTTCCACGTTGGTGGAAACTTTATTGAGTGGTTTGTATTAATTATATATATCACCACAATCTCTAAAACATTAAGGTTTTTAGGTAAGCTATTGGTCCGCATCACAGATGATGAGGTGGAAGATAATGGCAAGCCAAAAGTTTAGGAGATATGACAAAATCAAAACACCAAAAGGTGTAATAACAATACAGTCAATCCAATATGACCCAAAAAACGATGAGTATTCGTATTCAATACTAGGTCCAAAGAGTCATTTTTGGAGACAAAGTGAGTGTGAGTTAGTAGAAAGGCACAAGAAAGAATGAACCTACTTAATACAGAATTTCTATCTAAGTATTCTGATTTTCCACAGCATATGGATAACCTAGCGAAGCTAGTCTATTATAGAACATATTCACGTTGGCTACCAGACGAAGGCAGACGTGAGACATGGAAAGAAACTTGTGTACGTGCAGTTGAATATAACTGTTCGTTAGCACCAACATCTATTTATGAGGCACAACGATTATTTGATAATATGTTTAATCTAAAACAATTTATCAGTGGTCGCTCATTGTGGATTGGTGGTAGTGAAGCTAGTAAGAAAACGAAACTTGCTAACTTTAACTGCTCGTTTGTAGTAATTGATAGTATTAAATCACTTTGTGATTTATTCTATTTACTAATGGTTGGTACTGGAGTTGGTGTACGCATATTACCAAGCGATGTAGAAAAATTACCTACATTCCGTGATGATGTAACACTATTTGCACAGTACAACAAAAATTCCACAAAGCAACGTGGTAGAGAATACACAATTACAGAGCAAGAAGACAACATGTTTGTAATCAAGATTGGTGATAGTAAAGAGGGTTGGGTAGATGCATTACGAGCTTATCTAAACTTCATGGCTTCTCCATCTGAATGTAATAACATTCTAATCGATTACACAGAGATTCGTGTTAAGGGTGCTACACTTTCTAGTTTCGGAGGGACGGCATCTGGCTATGAATCTATTATGGATATGTTCACTAAAATCCATAATGTAATTCAAAATGGCATGTTCTCTTCTAAACCAGAGAATGGTAGACTCCGCCCTATTCATTGCCTAGATATCTGTAACCTTATTGGGCAGAATGTTGTTGTCGGTGGTAAACTCTAATGCTTCCGACGTTAAATAAAAACTCTCTAATTCGGTGGAACTCTCTCTGAGACAATACCGAGCGAAGCTATTTAAGGAGGAATAGTGCATACAGATTATTATGTTTATGAATGGTATATAGAAGATACAAACCATGTATTTTATGTTGGCAAAGGAAGACTCTACAGAATCAACGAGATTCGAAATAGAAACAAGTACTTCTTAGCAACTTATAACAAATATAAGTGCAAAGCTAGAAAAATACACACAGGTTTAACAAATAAAGAAGCGTGTCAATTAGAAAAAGAAACCATTAAGAAACGTAAACTATCTGGTGAAGCTGAATGTAATTTCACATATGGTGGCGATGGTTTTTCTGAAGGCGATTTGAATCCTATGTATGGTGTAAGACTTACTGGTGAATTAAATGGCTTTTATGGTAAACATCACTCACAACAAACTAAAGAACTTATTTCACGAAATAGAAAAGGCAAAGGCGGTAGATTTGGAGCAGACAACCCTATGTATGGTCGTGGCTTCAAAGGCTCTGATAATCCTATGTACGGTAGAAAAGGTCTTGCTCACCCAAATTCAAAGATGTATCTTTTAGAGGGTGAAACAGAACCGCTAACATACAAAGAATGTGAAAAGAGATTTGGAATTGCTTTCAGTAGGATTTATGAACAAGGTGGCTATCTTGTATACAAAAAATCTTGCACTAATAAAACATTGTATGAGGGTAAACTTCTTACAAGACTTAAATAGAACGTGTAACGACTATGCGAAAGCAGTACACCCAAGCGGGTGGAAATGGGAGTCCTCGCTGATGCGAGTGAAGATATAGTCTAAACTATATGGTGACATATAGAAGTTCATAAGAGAACTGGCTAGGAAGTAGCGAACCTAGTTGAATATTTGGTTAGACGTACGGCAGAAATTGCTATTATCGACCCACATGATGAAGAATGTGTACGTGCTAAGAATAACATTGAGCCTGGCATGGAACACAGATACATGAGTAATAATAGTATCTACCAAGAGGAAAAACCTAGTCGTGAGAAAATTCACGAACTATTTGACTCTATTCGTAAGTCTGGCGAGCCTGGTATTATTAATGTAGCAGAAGCTAAACGCAGACGCTCAGATTTCGCAGGGGTAAACCCTTGTGCAGAAATCTTGTTACCACCGAACGCTGTGTGTAATTTAACAACAGTAAATGTGGTAGCATTTGTGAATGATAATGGCGACGTAGACTGGGGCGGTTTAGAATTAGCTTTCTTATTGTCTGCTCGTGCTGGCTACCGCATGACTTGCGTAGATTTAGAGTTAGAAGGTTGGAATGAAGCCCATCATCGTGACCGTTTGACTGGTTGTTCTATGACTGGTTGGCAAGACTTTGTAGCTAAGGTGCGTCCAGACGTTTTGAGACGTGCAGGAGGTAAAGCTGGCTTACTTAAATGGTTACGTACAGCAGTGCACAAAGCAGGCGAAGAAATCGCACAAGAATTACAAACACCAGTACCATTACTAATGACTGCATTAAAGCCAGAGGGTTCATTAAGTTTAGTTGCTAATGGTGTATCCCCAGGTGTTCACTGGCAACATTCCCCATACTTCATTAGACGTATTAGGGTAAACGCACATGACCCACTAGCACTGACAGCTAAGGAATTAGGTTGGCAAATTCACCCAGAAGTAGGGCAAGATATGGAAACTGCAACTACTATTGTAATTGATTTCCCTGTTAAAAGCCCTGCAACTGTTACAAAAGCTGACGTATCTGCTGTAGAACAATTAGAGGAATATTTGTTATTCCAAAAACATTATACAGACATGAATACATCTAATACTATTACAGTTAAACCTGATGAATGGGAAGAAGTCGAAGACTTTGTTTACAATCATTGGGACGATATGTTGGGTGTAACATTCTTAGAACTTAATTCTACATACTATCCTTTATTACCTTATGAGGAGTGTACTAAGGAAGAATATGAAGAATTAAAATCCAAGATGAAAGAATTCGACCCAGTATTACTTAATGAAAAAGAATTAAGTACTCGTAATATGGGTAAAGAATTTGAAATTCTAGATGATAGAGCTGAATGTGCATCTGGTGTTTGCCCTATCCGATAAACTTCATCAAACTTTCATCAAACAGGGGTTGACAAGAGTTGCTTGGTGTGGTATAATACAGTCATAGGTTGAGCAAACAAGGTAGTCCACGACCTAGGCTCACATGTTATGATTAAGTAGTAGGAGGAATACTATGGTAAAAGAAAAATTAACAATTAGAAAAGCATTAACTCAAAAGAAAGTACTAGATAATCAAATTCAAGAATTATCTTCTACTAGATTTGTAGCTGTAGCTACTTCTAACAGAACTGTAATTGATGGTTTAAAACAAAAGGATTGGGTTAATGATGCACAAGCTCGTTTCCAGTCTTTAAATGACAAACTAAAACGACGTGAAGCGTTGGCAAATGCCATTATGGACGCTAATGCTAAACATACTGTATCTGTTAAAAAATTCATTGGTATTGATAAACAAACTGATGAGTTTGAAGAAATCTCTTTTGCGTCTGCTATCGCTCGCAAAAAATACCTATCTGACTTACTAACAACATTAGTCAAAGGTATGCAAAAAGCTGTGCTGAATAACTCTAAGGCATATCAAGAGACAGAAAGACAAATGGAAGAGAAAGTTACGGAACGCCTCTATCAAGAGTTTGCATCTGTAACACAAGCCTCTGGTAAGGTTCGACAAGAACGTGAAGCAGAATTGCGTGAGCAATACTCAATCGAACTGTTAGACCCTAACAAGTTGGCTGAAAACTTAATGTCCTTTAAAGAGTACATTGAGAATTACTTAGCTGAAATTGATGCTACTCTTGGTCATGCGACTGAGGTTACTGAAATTACTGTTGAGTATTAATCATAATTGCTGTATTACCGTTCAACTTTAAGAATGGTGCAGAGGTGTTTGTTGCGTATTGTTTCTACTCTAAAGGCAAAGAAAGCAGATACGTACTCTTGTCTGAAACGAGATAAAAAGAAGAATTTGAGCGTGTCTGCTCGCTGCCATACCTAGGGAGGACGGCAGTCTAAAATGGTAATCCATAATCTTTAAGCATTACAATTAATCGCTTAATCTTTAAACTGGGTTAATCATTACTATCAAGCTCTCAATCTTCAATCTCTAATCGCTTATTAAATCCATGACCTGATACTGTTTCGCTAGTGCCTAGCATAAAGTTGACAGCATGGCTGGTATTACAGCAATACCAATTAATTGCCCGTAAGCAACTAGTTATTATTTATACTTCACAGCCTCGCAAGGGGCTGTTACATGGAGGGTTAGCTCAGCAGGTAGAGCAATAGGTTGAAGCCCTATGTTAGCATTGGTTTAATTCCAATACCCTCCACCACTTATTCTTGGGTAGTTCAATGGTAGAGCATCTGGCTGTTAACCAGAATGTTGGGGGTTCGAATCCCACACTCTCCTCCAGTGCCTTGATACTGGATTACGGTCTAGTATCACCTACTGGGTTACTTATGGGTTTCCCAGTTAGGATAGGCTTTTACCAACATGCCCTCATGACGAAATTGGCAAACGTGCTTAGCTTAAAACCAAGATGGTGTAGGTTCGAGTCCTACTGGGGGCACCAGACCACTTAGAGGTTGTGATACTACAATCTTTCCTCCTTTCATTTGTAAGTCCAACCTCTGTATGTGGTTATAAACTTTGAGAAGATTTAGACATAGGAGGTTTTATATGAATAGATTTATAGTGGGTTTGATAATTTGTGTCCTGTCCCTTTTGGGGACAAATAATGCAGACGCTAGAATGATGGAGGTTACAGCCTATACGCACACTGGTGGTGTAATGGCTAATGGAGAGTACCCATATGTAGGTGCGGTTGCGAGTGACGATTTACCACTTGGTACAACAGTAATTATTAATGGGTCCAGCTATGTAGTAGCTGACCGCTTTGGCGGTGGATATTCCGATATGATTGATATTTTCGTAGATACGGAAGAAGAAGCAATTCAATTCGGTAGGCAGTACTTAGATGTAACAGTAGTTTAGGAGGAGATATGGAGCTATATGAGAAAATTATATTTGGGTGCTTGTGTGGCGTTATTGTATTAAGTGTAATACAAGTATTACTTACTATTTACGTAATCTTAGGAGGCAGACTTGGATAATCAATATTATGTAGAGAAAAAAACTGGACGACGTGTTAAAGCAGAAAAAACAATTATATTTTCAACATTTGTGTGGATTGTTAATTACATCGACGAGCCACCAGTTAGATATGCTTATAGCGATGACGAATTCAAACGATTATTTATGAAGGAGAAGCCAATGGATAAAATTAAATTCACACGAGAAATGGCATATGTGATTGAGGCGATTACTATGTATGATAGTTTATCTCAGTCTTCGATGCTAACAGATGAAATCCTTATTACAAATAGCACAGATGGAGAACTTCAAGAAATTATCGAAGAGATTCGTAATGACCTAAACGCACATATGGATAAATTAAACAAGTTTATCTTTAGTAATGCTGAATTTGAAGTATAGGAGGTAATAGTGAGTAAAGTTTCCCTACTCTCATATAGCTCACTAGATACAGCAATTCATGCTATGAGTAACTGTTATGGTAAACAATGTACAGTAGACTCATTAGCAAAAGCGTGTAAGGCAGGGCATTGGTCCCTGCTCGAACACGTTAACGTATCTATTGACATTACATGTAGTCAGAAAGTATTAGCTCAAATTAGTAGGCACAGACATTTCAGTATGACGGTGCAATCTACTCGTGGTATGGATATCACAGGCAATGGGTTCTATTCTGACTTTAATAATATGGAAGATACACATAAGGCTTATCTAAAACAGGCTTATAGCACATCATCTATGATGTTTGGCAACCTATTAAACTTAGGTATTCCAGTCGAGCAAGCCTCTTATATATTACCACTTGGTACTCAGGTGTCGTTAACAATGACTGGCAACTTACGTTGTTGGCTTGAGTATTTAAAGAAACGCTTATGTAAGAGAGCCAGTGATGAGCACCAACAAATTGCAAGACAGATTTTCGATAAACTGAAATTTGTTTATCCGTCTATCTGTAACCTGGAAATGCTTGGTATGTGCGAAAACTGTAAAGAATTATCTTGTGATTTTACATCACATAAAAAGAAACCAAAAGAACCAGTACGAGGAGAATTAAAATGAATTATTTAAAGATTAGAGAAGATGATTGGAATACATTAATGGAGTCGTATTTCCAGGGTATTGGTGAATGGGAAACAGATAAAGAAAAAGCTGATTTCTATAATCAATTATTCGACAGTGTACTTTATATGGTAGAAGAATCAAATTGAGGGTGAAAACAATGAAATACACACTAGCAGATTATAAAACAGGCGAAGGTTCTATACTACGCAAAGGTAGAGACACATATATAGTACTTACTTCAAGCATGGATATGGAAGGCTGGATAACAAAACTACAAGTGCTTGATACCAACAGCCATAAAGTTATTGAAGTAGACCCATCTTTTGCAGACGACCTTGAATATGTAGGAAATAATAACTTACTATATAGACTCATCGATAATGCACGAGACCTAACACACGAGCACAGGCTTATTAAAAACGGTATGGGAGAAAGATTAAAATTACTTAAAGCATACCGTGACTTAGAAAAAGACCAAAAACTGGTTATTAGAGAACTTGAAAGTGGTGCCATCGCACCCTCTGATTACTATAAAAAACTATGGTTGTTAACAGATAAAATGGTACGTGAGTATCTATTCTTAGAGGATTAATATGTGGGTAGCTGGAATAATAATTGCATTATTAGTTGGCGGAACTATAATTACAGCTCTGTTAGCTAAGTTTTTGTTTGTAGTCTCTATCATTATGTTTGCATTAGCATTAATTGGTCTTGGCGGTATAACATATGCACTTGCAGGCTACACTCTGTTAGCCTCTATAGCATGTGTAATACTTATGTTCGTATGTAGTATAGCTTTAGGTTTTCTTAAAACGTGGTCTGAAGGTGGAGGTGAGTAAATGGAACCCATTATTAGCCCATGGCTGATATACTTAGCAGGTATTGTAAATCCACTCAAATTCTCACTAGGTGTAGTCTCGTTTATTGGGTTTATAGCTTGCTTTATTATCGGTGGGTATTACTATGTGAATACTCCTTGTGATGGGTGTGGCGATGCGTACAACCAAAAAGCAGAAGCAAAACAAAAAGGTACATTAAAATTAATGAAGATTGTTGCCCCTGTGACATTTGTATCATTCCTGATACAAGCCTTTATCCCAAGTAGGGATACGCTAATAGCAATGGCTGTCGCAAACATTGTTACTGTTGATAATATTCAAGGTGCGAACGAGTTTGTGAAGACGAACGTACAAGACTATATCAATATGCTGACAGATGCAATTAACAAAGTCAAGTAGGTGATATACATGCTATGGACAATATTCATACTATTTATGATATGGTTACTTCTAGCAACTGTATATCAAGAAGAATTATTTGATATATTTGATTACATTATAGAAAGAATTAAGAGAGGAAAATAAACATGAGATTACTTGGATTTAAATTAGCTGGACTTGGATTTTTAGTCCTATTAGCTTTCGGTTTGATTTATAATACAACGTATATGATTTCAGCTGGTCATGCAGGCGTTGTATTTAACAAAATGGACGGTGGTATTCAACAGGAAACACTAGACCAAGGTTGGCACGTGGTTGCCCCATGGAAACGTGTAACTGAATACCCTGTAAGTACAGAGCTTGCATACTATATTGACGGTACTCATGAAGACCGTAAAATGGTTTACTTAATCTAAAATAAGGAGGAACTATGGAAAGCCAAGTATATAGTGTACGAACAGAAAAACCTTGGAGACGCTTTGAGATAATCTCCTTATACAATGGGACTGATATTGAAATTCCTCAACGAGGAACATACTTCAGTGCTGGTTATGATTTACAATCGGCAGAAACATTAGTGATTGGGGCAGGTGAAACTGTCCTAGTCCCTACTGGCTTAAAAGCCGCTTTCCCTGGTGATGAGTTTATGGCTATTTATCCACGCTCTTCAATTGCTGGTAAGTATGGTATTACACTTGCTAACTGTGTTGGTATCGTTGATAGTGACTACTATAACAATTCAGATAATGAAGGTCATATCCAAGTATTACTAAAGAATACAAGTGATAGCGACTATGTTATTAAAAAGGGTGATAGAATTGCTCAAGCAATCTTCCAAAAATTCTACGTTACAGAAAACGACAAACCAAGAAGTACACGCACAGGCGGATTTGGAAGCACAGGGAAATAAAATGCAGTCAATAACAGAAACAATAATGATGTTAGAAAAACCAAAAGTAAACGAACATACACATTTAGCTGGTATTCTCACACAACTACGTACAGTAGGATATACACATGTCAAATACCTTGATTATAGCTACGTACTGTTCTCTGGTCCACATATCCAGGAATTAAAAGTAGAACTTCCACGTACTATCAGTGCAAACTTAAACGCCATCATTGGTAGAAGTGAACGAGCTATTGACGAGTTGTTAGAGCTAAAATATTTCAAGATAGGTGACGCTGTATATAAAGAGAATATCAAACAGAACCATGAAAATGGTTACTTAATCAAGCATAAGCCAAACGTGTTACAAGCACGTATCTCCAAAAATGGTGGTGAGTATATCGCCACCTTGAATGGGGTTATTAAAACAAATCCAGGCGACTGGATTATTACTGGGGTTAATGGAGAACAATATCCATGTGACCCAGAGATATTTAAAGAGCTTTATGATGTAGTAGAGCAGGAGGTTTAATGGTTCATTATTTCGTAGTTGACTACGGTAATACTGGCGACCTCTATAATATCGGTGTATTGGGTGATGATAAAGACCTAATTAAAGAATACTTAATGAAAGAGTCACGTAATGTGCGTTATTTAAAATCATGTGAAAGAAAAAATAAAAAAGGTAAAGACATTGGGGTAGGTATTATCATTAGTTGCAAGTACCTACCTAAATGCCCAAAAGGAATAGCACCAGATGAACGAGGTACTGTCCTATGAAAGAGTCAATGATACAAGAAGCTATCACCTTGTTTGAACATCTTGGTGATAAAGCATTAGAAGAAATCAATTTTGCTATGAAGTCATGGGAATACACTAATTCCGTAAATGAATACCGCAAGGTTGATAAACTATCCAAACTCTTTTTAGAAAGGTTTGGTAAATCTCCAGAAGAGATTTATATTAAAAAAGAAGAGCATCTAATGCTCCTTCATTTCGCTTTATGGCTTAAATCATACCTCTCCTCGTCCAATAAAATGAGTTGGGAAATTTGGAGAGATAGTGTAATTTTCGGTATGAGTACACAAGAAATTATGGATAAATATAATATCAAAAATAATCAGATTGTGTATAAAAGAAGAAAGAAAATTTACCAAGACATAAAGACAGCATTGCCGTTATATTACGAGCAATACTTGGACTTAGAAGAGTATATGAAAGGCTAGGTATATGACAATAAAAGCATTAGAGGCTACATATAAACCACATATTATCACGTGCCGATTAAATACAGACTATGCACAGCTGGCTGTATTATCTGACGTGCATGAAGGCTTAAATAACAGAGCCTATCTCAAACAAACTGTAGATAACTTGTTAAAACTTGGACCTAACTGCAAAGTTATTCTAGGTGGTGATAGCACTAATACAACGACTAAACATTCAAAAGGTAGCGTACTAGAAGAGTCCTTAGTTGGTGACGAGCAGGTTTACGCATTGGTTGAAGATATTCGTCCTTTATATGAAAGTGGTCAGCTATTAGGTGTTATCGGCGGCAATCATGGTGCAAGAGCCTATAACGATGCTTATATTAGCGTAGAACAAATGATTTGTGCGTTATTAGGTGACCGTAGTTTATATAAAGGTGAGTTTGGGTTAGTTTATTTTAATGTAAACAAGAACTGTTATATTCACCATATTCTACATAAGAACAGAAAGATAAAAAACTATTACGATTACTTCAATGCAGATGTGACATGGTTCGAACATTTCCACGAGCCAAGTGCGACTCCTAAGATTGCTATCGAACATAACAAATACACAAAGAAACCTATAGTTAAAGAAGTTTGGGAACTTAGACAAGCATCATTCCAAACATATCCAAGCTATCTTAAAGCTAGTGGTATTCGTCCTAGTTTAAGTGGCTTCTGGATTGCAGAAATGACTGGCAATGAAAAACAGAAAAAAGTAACACCTTTTATGGGCGATACTTATTTTGATTTGAGAGGCAGGGGATTAAATGTTAGTAAATGATATGTTCCTTGATTTAGGGTTTGGTTATAAGGTAGCCATGAAAGAAATCTTTGCTATCATGCCAATGGACGTATCAAGCTCTAAAGAGTTGTTCCGTCGATACTTCCGTGATGGTAAAGTATTACGGGCTACTAAAGGTAGAAAAGCACACTCTTATTTACTCCTAAATAATGGTATGGTGTTTGCTTCTGCATACACAACAGACGAACTCACAGAACGTGTATGGGAACTCAAACGTATAGCAAGGGCTATCGACTATGCCGAAGTATAAACCAGGGCGACGTAAAGCTCGCCCACTCACCCATAAACAGCATGTATATGTACAGGCTAAAATTCTTACTGGAAGTAAAAGGGAGGCTTTAAAGGTGGCTGGCTATACTGAACGTGGTAACAATGTAGAGGAAAGTAGGGCAGTACAAAAAGCACTAGAAGATTACAGACGTAAGATGGATAAGAAATTCATGGACAAAGCAGATAAGGTAACTAATCTGCTCCTTGAATTAATTGAAAGTCCAGATACTCCTGCTAGTGCCAAAGTAACTGCTATTAAAGACTGGCTAGATAGAGCTGGTCTTAAACCTGTTGATAAACAAGAGATTGAAGAAAAACGCTCTATTGATACAACAAGTAAATTAAGTAGAGACTTAATCAATAAACTAAATATGTTACCAGAAAAAGAAAAAGGCGAGGTATAAAACCCTCGCCCATTTTTTTATTTCTTTGCTTTTCTAATTGCATCGTCTATAAAATCAGTTAATCTTTCAAACCCAGTATCATAAGCCTCGCAATCTGCACTGAGAGTAAAACCGAGATTGTCATAAGTGTCTTTAATAATTCTTTTGTATTTTCTTTCATCAATTTGTATTGTAATCATTTTAAATCTCCTCTATTAATTCCACTCTATCCCAATCGGTGTAAGCACTACTTGTAGTCCAAGATGTTCCGCCATTCAACCACGCATAGATTTTTCCATCTTCATAGTATGCAAAATGTCTGTTGGCAACTTCATTTTTGTAATAAACACGCACTTTAGCATCTACTGGTACCTTTGACCAGTCTACTTTATTTAGTGCTTTGGCGATATCAACGCAATTCATGTTTTCGAATATGTCTCTTAATAACTCCATAGTACGCATACCAAAAGTAGTTGATTGAACACACACACTTTTAATCTCACCGTCATCTTGGATTGTTGGTTTAGTTTTAGAGATATAAATTAAAGTGTGTCCTGTTGGTTGATACATATATCTATATCCTGCCTCGTACAAATTAGTTAGCAATAATTTTAAGCCTTCTTCTGTTAGGTATTTACTTTGTAACATAATAATCCTCCTATTTTATCTAAAAAAATTTTTTAACAGTATACAATTTAAAAGGTGATGCATAATGCATTATAAAATCAAATGAGTTGCCTTGAGTAAGATTTTCTGTATATACATTACCTAGATTATAGAAATGCTCAATAAATTTATATTCCTCCTTTCCAGTCATTCTGTAATATGTGTTGCCTAAAATATAGTAATATGTATACATGTTATTTCAACTCCTTTACTTTATACTTACACTTATTCATATTTCGTATACATCGTCCTTTCTATAAATTTCTTTTATTTCAAATGTTTTTATATCTGCACTGGAATAATACGGAGCCGCTCCGTCCCAGATACACGTATCTTTTGTCACTGCACTAATTAAGTTTTTCACTACTGTATTAAAATGACGACATGTACTGCCAGTTAAAGTGAGTCTACCAGTATTAACTAAATAAATATCGTTTATACTAAACATATCGTAACAAATCATTAACATATTAGTTCCTCCTCGACCATTAATTCACCACCATATCCTGTAGCATAAGGTGATATCCACAATATATTTAAACTTGTTTTTATATCTTCTTTAAAGAAATGCTTGACTTGGTACATAGCGTAATCTTTAAAGACTTCTGTACGTGCATAATAATTAACTGTCCCATCATGTAAGTTGGCTGTTACATGATATTTATTAAAACATATATCTACACCGCATTTAAACGGCATATAATCACTGTTGATTAAAAAATAATTACTGGCATCATACTTCGCTATAAATAACATATTACCTCCTAAAATTTATATTCTCCAATGTACCACTCTCTAGTCTTAGACACCATTCCACCATAATATTTTTTGATTAAATAAATATTATCCTGTTTAGCAATTGTGAACGCAGGGAATTCACTGAAATGAATATCCGTACCATGTATATGAGCGACATTCTTAGATTTTATACAATAATAATTAGGCATCACAACAGACTGTACAACATCACCAGCATCAAAATAAACTTCATTAGATACCCAATAATCAAACATAGTATCACCACCTTTATTCGTATTTTCCAACCATATAAGTACGCACATCACATAGTTGGCTATCAAAATATTGCTTTATCTGAAATATCGACTCAGTGTCCATGACGAATGAGCTCGTTCTAATCTTTGGTACTAACTTTCCTAATTCACATGTAATCATACACAAGCTACTACCACTTGCATATAAATCTGTATTTTCTAATACACCATAGTTTTTAACATCGGTGTATACATTCATATTTTTACAGCCATATCCACCAAGTATAATATAATCGTTCAAGATTATTCACCCCCTTTCAAAAACTTAGCTAAAAACTCTTCATTTATAACTTTAGGAGTATACGTTCTACCATTATCCATAATTTCTTTGTATTTGATTGCAGCCTCAATCGCATTAATTAAATCGTAACTATCTTTGTAGATATTATATACTGGCAGGAATAACTCTTGCATATCTTTATTTCTACGTCGCTCTTTAGACACTTGTAATAAGATTTGAGAGAACATGTCACCTTGCTCTTGGTCTCCGTTATAATTATTTTCAACTAGGTGACGAATATCAGATAATGCTTTATCCATTTCACCAACACCTTGATACCAATCCATACGAGCTGAGTAGATATAATCCATAACATTTTTAAATTCTACAATAGCATTGAACATTTCTTCTTTAGTATAAACTTTTTGCATTATGTGCTCTCCTTCAATTAAAATAAGATTTCTTGTAACTTTTCCCATAGGTCTTCTAACTCATCTACTGTTACACCAATATCGTAACCGTTACCAATTACGTCTATAAGAACATCAACACTACCTTGACAATAGATAGCGTCTTCTTTTGTATCTTGGTCTAAATCACCATGCTTTTCGTAATCTCTAATGATAAGTTTTGCTTGATTACATACCATTTCTGCTTTTGTTACTAAGTGCATATTATTACCCCCATTAATAAAAACTTTGTTAGGTTTATTAATAATTTCTTTTTTCATTTTCTTAACGTCGTCCCAACCATAACAGAAGTAATGGTCATCGATAATTGTGTATTTCTTTTTATTATCTACGAGCCATTTAAAGTAATCCCTTGGTAAACGTCGTATCTTTTCAAGGCAATCATCATAATTACTATCAAATTCTTCGCTTGCATATCTATCAAATAACATACTCATTATAACATTCCTCCGTCTACTATATAATCAATAACTGCTTTCTTAAAACTATTTGTATTCAATCGATACTCATCGATACTACCTTGCCCATATAAGTAAAAGATAAACACGTCTTTGTCTTGCCCTAACCTATGAACACGGTCTTGTGCTTGTGCTAGTAATGCAGGTGACCACGGATATTCTATAAATACTGCACATCTACTGGCAGTCAATGTCAGTCCTACTGCACTAGCTTGCAAGCTACAAATAATAATTTGAGTATCATGTAATTGGAAATTGTCTATATTAAGTTGTCTGTGTACTGGTGATTGACCACCTACAATAACACTAGCATCTGGGAATTTCATGTTTAAAGCCTTCCCAATGCCTTTATGATGTACGAACACTACCACCTTTTCATCACGTTCCAACAACTGCTCTATAAAATCTACAGAAGCATCTAACTTCTTATGTAATACAGCTCTATCATATCTTTCAATATCACGAAAACTTGTTGGAGCTGGTTGGTTTAATTCTATAATTGGAATTGGCACGATTGTTTTAGTTGGTAACTTATTCTCTAAATCGTCCTTAGTTCGTCTAAGCCAAATTCCATTCATCGTTTGATGAAGCTCTTGTAAGTCTGAGCAACCGCTATAATCAATACCGTATTGACTATGACGTGGATTACAATACTTCTCTAAGAATTTCTCTCTACCACCTACTTTGTGAATATTATTAAGAATTTCCATTTGTGTAATCAGTTCACGTGGTCTATTTAACATCGGAGTACCACTAATTAAAATCTTATATGGTATTTTCCTTGACCATGCAAGTGCTAACTGAGTACGCTTGCTACTTTCCTCTTTAAACGAATGACTTTCATCTAATACCAGTTGCTTTATTGGTAAAGACTGTATCTCAAACTTGTACTTATTCATTCGTTCATAGTTTGTGATAATAATATCTTGTTCTAAATTATCAATCTCTAAATCTATACCAACCCACCTCGCAATCTCATTTCTCCAATTTAGTTTTAAAGCACTAGGGCAAACTACCAGTATAGGGAATTGACCACGTTGTATCATAGCTTCAATAACCGTTCTGGTTTTACCCATTCCCATATCGTCACACACAAATGCTGACGAGTTATTTAAAATAAATTCCACACCTTCTTGTTGATGCGGTAATAAAGGTAATCTCATTTATACCCACCTATACATTTCTTTCACTTTATATATCAAAACATCACCAACATTTATATTATCGTATTCTTTTATATCGTACATTTACAATACAACTCCTTTACTATAAATAAATCTGGGACATCCATATCTTGCTTCCAAAATATGTCCTCCATATAACTGGTATATAGCTCAAACCCACTTATACTCATACCGTCACAACCAATACGTTGGCTGATAACTTTGAAACATTTGTATGTATGACTATAACGTGTAAGCCAAATTATAATTTTATTGTCAAGGTCGTGATTATCATATAAACCTCCAAAGGAGAGGGGGTTTATTTACCCACTGTATAGTCCTTATCCCCTGCATAAATAGTTTGAGCATCATTTACTTTCTTGCCGATGATTGCGGTTGGATAATCAACCCAGAACACAATACTGTAATCTTTAATCATGTAATCATAAATCGATACGTAGTATTGATAAGCCAAGTCATACATATCGTCAACCAACTGCTCCATACAATCATCACTCATCTTACCTACAAATACTTCTACTGGGTAATATTTTTTAGCTTCCCCATCATCTGTGATTGTGTCCACAACCCCTTTAACACATTCTGGGTATTCTCTTTGTAGTAAATCTTCGTAGGTTTTAACAGCTTGTTGAGTGTTGTAGTACCCAGTATAATCTTCGGCGTATTCATCGCTATACCAAACATCGTCATAACCATAAGTGCTATAATCAGTATACTTACCTGTATAGTAACTTTTATAGCTTTTATAACTAGTATTGGAATACCAAGCACCACTTTCCTTACTTTCAGTAAACTCGCCCAACATAGCTACAGAGCCATTGTTGCCAACAAACACAAGTTTATTACCACGTGTATGTTCTGCTAGTAACTCCTGTACTTGCTTATTCCAGATTGCTTTACCTAATGGGGAAGCCATTTCCTTGATAAACTGCATAGTATCACTATGTTTGGATTTCATACCTAGTTTAGGTGTGTATTCTGAGAGAATACCATTGTGTACCATACCAACATCTGTGAATGTATTAGCCTTGCTCATTGTCTTATAATCGTCGCTTACCGCAAATGGGTGACAAGTTGAAGGTGCAATCGCACCACTTGTAGCAATACGGAAATGGAACACACGATGTACATCTTCTGGAATTTCATTAGCTGCTTTCCAGAACTCATCGAAAGTGAAGAAGCCTTTTCTAATACGAGTTTTGCCTTTATCCTTGTCCCAGTACATCAAACCAGCTCCATCGCTGTTGTAGTTGAAACAATTTCTTAATTCTTCTTCATGTAATTTTAAACCTGCTTCATATACTGCAATAACGCACATAATATTTCTCCTTTGTAATTAAATCTAAAATTTATTTGAATTGGAAAGCAAGGCTTATTTACCTTGCTCCCCTAAACGATGTAACAATTCATCATAACCACGCTCTTCACCTAGTTTACGAACATTCGCCCAAGTGAAGTCTTCCCATTGACCGTTAGCTAAATCAGTTAGCACATCAGTCATTTGGATAAAACTACGTAAAGTTCGTGGGTTATAAGTTGTGTTCCACAAACGAATTTCAATAGTAGCGGCATTTTGAACATTTACCGCAGAGTATCGTTCACAACGAGCCTCATTGTAGCAACCTTCAAATGTAGAACAACCAAAAACATCAGTTGCTTGAGCCCATTGTTCTGCTTGACTAGAAGGGCGATTAGCAAACAATACTAAGTCGTCATAGTTTTCGGCGAAGAAACGAATTAACTTCCCAATATGGGAACGAGATTTGAAGTGGTTACGAGATACGTGAATGTGAATACCAGCTCCATAAGTTTCATCGTAGCCATTATCTTCTAATTGCTCTGTAATCTTATCCCAGTCAATGCTTTTTAGCATAAACTCTGGTGTACATGGGTGAGTCACTGCCTCAAACCCATTACCTAAAGAGCCGTCATACTTACAGTACCAGTGGGCTTGCCCACCAAAGATTTTTTTAGCTTTACTGTTGTTATAACCACCGCCATCTACTTCATACTCTAAACCCAGGTACTTTTCGCTATCGCCACCAAAGAACTGAGCATCTGGTTTGTAAGAATAGCAGTTGATAAAGTCGCAGTCACCATTTACGTAGTAACCTTCATCATCTGTGTACTCTTGTGCACAGTAATTACATAACCAGTAGTCATTTTCAGCGTGGTACATATCGTCCGTTACGAACAATTCGCCACATTCTTGACAGCGTGTAAAGTTTTCGTTGATAGAGTTATAAGAGACAAAGCTGCCTACGGACTCTACATACTCGCCGTCGCTTTCATCTAAATACATATCGTCGTAATCGCTCCAACGATAATTATCTAAACAACCTTCACATACGTCCTTATCGTAATTCTCTAAATAATTGCATTCTTCCACGCTATGGATTTCATCGCAATCATCACAGATAAAATATTCGTCGATCAAGCCGTTTTTAATATCTCTACGAGTGATGATTTTATCATCATCAGTTTCGATATAGTGGTTACTCTCTTTAATGACTACATCGTCAGACAAGCTAGAGAAAACTACTTCGTCACGATTTAGTAATACCTTTTCGTTGGCATAATCGCACATTACACCGTCTTCAACAACACGACCAGTTACTAAAGATAATGGTCTGGATAATTCGGACCATAAACTAGTTGTTCCTGCTTCATGTCTATTAGGAGAATGTGGAATAGTAATGACACGACCATATTGACCAACGTAAACTAACGCACCGTTGACGTTGTAATATTTTTTTGTTCTTACAAAATCACCAGATTTGGTTTTGTAAACAATAGCATTAAACCCAGTATCTACAGTCGTTTCTTTGTGGCTTAAACGCTCACACCAGTTACTAAAATAGAGTACCCCTTGAGGGATTGTCACCTCATTTTTCACATATGGAGCTGGCAATTCCTCTACTGGGATACGCTTAATATCGGAAGCATTATTTACGTTTCTGAGGAAGTAAAAATCTTTACCAGAAGCCATGTTAGTAGCAAGAGCTTCAAGCTCCATTAATTTTCCGTCGATTATATACAATTTTTCCATGATATATTCTCCTTTTATTAATAAATTAAAACATGGAATTGAAATATATTATCTGATACCGTTGCGGTTATCAATATACAACGTGAACACTTTATCGTGGTAAACTAAGTCTCTCACATGGAAGTCACGCCAAGTATATTTGTGACCGTTATCCATGAAGTCCCATATCGTACAATAAATCACTTGGTCTTTATTATACTCAGAGAACTCTTTTACCACAGCCTTAGAGGTTTGCTGTTTACTACCCTCTTCCTGTTCATAATTACAGGAGAAATTTGTCAACAATTTCCATAATTTTTTGTTTGTGTTCCATAACTAAGCTCCTTTATTTTTGATGTCTTTTAATATCTTCGTGAGACCAAACAGTTGGAATATTGCTTGGCATTTCTAAAAATAACTCAGCAGATAACCACATATCACGCACATATCCCTCAATACGTTCAACGTCACTTTCATTATCAACGGAGGTTACTAAAAATGGTTTTCCGTCTAATTGAGATTTAAGTAGGCAATACATAATTACTCTCCTTTCCAAGCACGCTTGATAGTATAATACGCAAGCATACCCATTAAGATATAACCAACAATAAGAATACTCCAAGCCACAATGTGACCAATAGCTTGCACAACATGAAATTCCATGATGTACTCCTTTCAATAAATAATACTGATGTACCTATCACTCAGTACTAGGTGAGTAGGTACTCCGTGAGGTTCGTTCCTCAACGGCTGAGACCATTGTACCACATGAACACGATTTTGTCAAATTCCGCTTGTTTGCTGGCTTCGTGGGACCTCCTGCATGGAACAACCCAATCCATTCTCACCAATTCTCATTATCCGTTAGATCGTGCTTGCACGATGATAGAAATCTAAAAACGGGGAATAAGAAAAATAAAATTCCTATCAACTAATACATAATACCAGTAATAGAAAAAACTCTTATACAAAGTATAAGATACCCTATAAGGGTGTAATAAGCCTTATAACTCAAATAACTAAATTATAACGTATAACCAAATATAAAGAATAGCCCTAGAATTCAAAATTTGGTACCTATAAGCCCTTTTTATACTTTTCAAGGGTTATCATACCTAAGACAATAAAAAAAGCCCGTATAACTCAAATAAATGAATTTTACAGGCTAAAAACGGGGAATAAGAAAATAAAAATTCCTGTATCTTAATATATAGGGTAGTCAGTAATAAGAATATAAGGTATAGAGTAAAGACTAAAATAAAGATACCCTCAATTTGAGAATTAATAAATGATAATGTTTATCATTATGTTTACTAATAAATAATAATATACAGTATTTGTAGGTATTCTCAGTGAGTACCATTCTCAATCTGTCAGTAAAAAAAGAGAGGTTATGTTAATGATAATGATAATCAATACGTATGAATAGTAGAACATATGTTCTCTAAAAATGTAAAAAAAAAAGAGGGACGTTAAACGTCCCCCCACATTAATTCTCTACTATCTACACTAAAACCAGGCTTATCAAAATACTGTGGGTATTTCTTGCGTAGCGTAGCCAGATTAGATAATGAACGGTCCGAGTAGTAAAAGCCCATACCGTAGTACTCTAGCTTTTCAAGAAAGCCTCTCTTTCGAATTTAGTTGTAGGAATCGCAACGCTACTCATAAATTCGTTACCTTCGTGCCTTTTAGTAATCATTCTCATTTCCGTTACCTCCTAAAGAATTCTACACCAGTCGAACGCTGGCAATTTACACGTTTCATTGAATGTACCGCTTTGCCTTTCAAAGCAGTATTTCTTTAATTCGTGCCAGCTATCTGTTAAGTCTGCACTCATGTTAGCAACTAGGGTTAAAGCCTCTTTGTGACTCATACCTAAGTCTACTAATTGAGAAACACTCTCAATTAACTGTCTACGTTCTGCCTGTTGTAATTCCTCAACTAAAAGATAATTAATGAATACTTTCATTGTTAAAACCTCCAAATTAATAAAATTGAGAATTTACGAAGGTATACTAATCCTATGCCACATTGTCAGAAAAAGCGGGTTTTTACCTTAAAAGGTATGCTAATCCTATAACATCGTGTTTTACAGATTTAGTATACAGTGGTACCCTCAATAGTACCTCTTAACCACTAACTATAAATTATTTAGACATTTTTTTCATTAAGAGCTCGAGCATTTTTTGCTCTTCGTCGCTCAATTTAGAAGTGTCTAAATCCGATTTAGAGATTTTACTCTCTTTTACTACAGGCTCATAGCCAAATGTAGTTTTAAAGAGATATATCTCATTGCCTACTTTATCGACAATAGAGAGCTTTTTGTATTCCTTGCCCTCTACATCTTGCACGTGTTTAGCCTTTAATCCTGTGTGTGTTTTATTCCACTCTACAGGCAAGCTAATTTTTAATATCATGCTTGTTTCGTCCAATTCGAACGTGTTCGCGTTGCTAATTGTTCGCTTTGTAGTCGCTTTTTTAGTAGTGTTTTGAGTTTTAATTTCAATAGATTTCTTAGTAACAGCCATGATTACACCATTCCAAGCCCTTTAAGGCTTGCCTTTCATTAAAAATTGATTAAATTTGAAAGGTTAAGAGATACTATTGAAAGTACCACTACAATATTCAATTTACAAAGAACGAGGGAACCGAGCCACTAGCGGTGGTCGCTTGCCTTGACTACACTAAACCACACTACCTAAAAACATAGAAATCCGCTTATTTACTGGGTTTGTGGGCTGTTTTGCATGGAATAATAAAACTATATTCCCTCTATAGCTTTATCTCTTATATAGTTATAGGTATTTAATAGGGTATTCCCAGGTATTGAGAATGATAATCACTCTCACAGGGTGAGGGTGGGGCTTCGCATTAGGGGTGGTGGCAGGTCGGCAGGCAGTTTTAGAGACCCTTTCTTCACTTTTTTAACCTTCCCACAAAAATGTTTTCGCCTTTCCCCAGATTTATACCTAGGGTGGGGGTTCTTTTTAAGGGTACCCCTTATTTTTTATCGCTATATACAAAAAAATTTTTTAAAAATTTAGTAGTTATACGGTTTTTGCTGTTGATGGGATTAATCAAGAATACAAATACGGAGATTATAGGTTATTTTAAGAAGGAAGGAGTGGTTAATATCTATAAAGAAGCAGATGCTAAGATTGCAGAAGCGTTTAGACGTGGTAAAGAGAATATTGTTACCTTTAATAGGTTGTTTCTACCGATAGAAGATGAAGTAGAGCCAGCTTGGTTCCATTATTTGTGGAGTGATATTCTTTTAAATGGTGATAAACACTTTGCCGTTGAAGGTTTCCGTGAAAGTGCGAAATCTACATTTGTATTACGTGCATTCCCACTGTATAGATTAACTTACCCTACTAAGAAAGCTAACTATATTGTATTTATCATGGCTAACCAGACTAAAGCTAGTAAGCAACTAAAAGAAATTGCTGATACTTACGTATCAAATGAGTTCCTTAGTCTTAATTTGGTTAAGGTTAAACAGCAATCAGATAAGGCTTTTGAATGTGTAGTTACAGATGAGAATGGAGAAGAGATACGTGTACGCATGGAGGCGTATGGTAAAGGTTCTTCTATCCGTGGTTTGTTATGGGGGGATAAACGTCCTGATATTATTATCATCGACGACCCGCAAGACGTGGAGGATAGCTTATCTGATACTATCCAAACTAATGATTATGATTGGTTTTTATCCGATGCTTACTTCTTAGGTAAGAGAACTCGTATCTTTATGATTGGTAATAACCTCGGTGAGAAGTGTCTTATTGAGCAGGTTATTAATAATAAGGACTTATTAAAGTTTAATGCTTTACGTATTCCTGTAATGAATGAAAATGGAGAGTCTAACTGGGCAGAAAGATTTCCTGTAGAGGAAATTCTCGAAGAGAAAGAGGCTTGGAGGGCTTTAGGTAAACTTGATATCTGGGAAAGAGAGAAGATGTGCATTGCTATTTCCCCAGAACGACAAACCTTTAAGAAAGAATACTTTATGTATTATGCCCCTAACGAGCTTAAACTAGAAGACTGCTCTATTTATACTACGGTTGACCTTGCGATTTCTCAAAAAGAGAGTGCCGACTATACTGTAGTTTGTACAGTAGCTGTTAACCCAGATAATAAGTGGTTTATCCTCGATATTGATTTTGATAGGTATGACCCCTCTCAAACTATTGATGCCATCTTTAGGGCGGTACAGAAGTATAAGCCTTTATATGTTGGTGTAGAAAAGGTAGCCTACCAGGCTTCTGTTAAACATTACTTAGAGAAAGAAATGCCTAAGCGTAATATTTGGTTTACTGTTAAAGACCTAGAGGCTTCTAGTAGGAAGGAATTACGTATTGCTACTTTGCAGCCACGCTTTAAGAGTGGTAGTGTATGGTTCCCTATGGGAGCTAAATTCCTTACAGAGCTTGAGAGTGAATTACAATCATTCCCTAAAGGTTTACACGATGACTTAATCGATGCTTTGGCGTATATTTCACAAATTGCCTTACCACCAGTAGGCAACTTTAGTTCAGTAAGTACTGCTGACATTCCATTAGGAGGTGCGATGTAATGAAATTATTACACGACAACGTATTAGTAATCCCAGAGGTTAAAGAAGAGACAACTGAAAGTGGTATTATTTTGGGCTCTGTCCCAAAAGCTCAAGCTATTGGTAAAGTATTTGCTAGTGGTGAAGGTAAGTTTGAATCTGGTAAATGGATTCATAATGAAGTTCAAGAAGGTGATATCGTCCAATTTGGTCCATACACTGAACCTATTGTTATCGAGGGACAAAAATACCTTTTAATGAAACACTCTAATATTATCTGTATTTTATAAGGAGGCTAAATGGACAACGAGTCTGTATTACAGGACTTGAATCAGACGGTAGTTAGGTATGTTCAAAATGATATTAAACGTGCCGAAGCCTATAGTGCTAGTAAAATCGAACCAGTTGTAAAAGAACGGTATGAGATTTACTATGCAGACAAAGACTATTACCGTAATAAATTCCCTATCCTGTCTAAAACTTCTGACCTAGTGTCTACAGATGTTGCTGATACTATTGAATGGGCGTTGCCATCTCTAATGAAGGTATTCACTGGCTCAGATGAAGTAATCACTATTGCTGGTGTTACTGAAGAAGATGACACAAAAGCTGAAACAATGCAAGAGCTTCTTGTATATCAGTTACAGCGTCAAAATAAGTTTTTCCCTATTTTATATAATTGGATTAAAGACTCTCTAATTACTGGTCTTGGTATTATCAAGTGTTACTGGGAACGTACAGAGGGATACACTACAGAGCAAACTAAGTTAAATAACGAAGCCCTACAGGCTCTTATACAAACTGGCGTTGAGGTAATTGATATTCAGGGTCCAGATATTTACGGCGACTTTGATGTTACTTATCAATCACCGTATTATGTAAAGAATGCACCTAAGATTGAGAATATCTTAATTAGTGAATTTATCTATTCCCCAGATGCTAAGAGTTTAGATGAAGCTAATTTCGTAGCACATAAACGCACAGTCACAATGAGTTACTTGCGTGAGCGTGAAGCTCAAGGTGTATATGCTAATATCGACGATATTAAAGTCGATAAGTTTAAAGGTTCTTCGTATGACCCAATCGATGAAGTAGTTGGTGACAACTATGTAGATATTACTCAAGAAGAGCAAAAAGCTCGTCAAGAAGTTGTTATCTATGAGTGCTACACTAAGATTGATATCAATGGTGATGGTATTCTAGAGGATATGATTATCACTATTTGTGGTGATACTATCATTCGTATGGAGCAAAACTATATGGGTAGACACCCATTCTTTGCTATCTCTCCTACAAAAGACCCACATCGTATTTGGGTTAAGCGTTCTTATGCTGAACTCATTGGCGAATTACAAGACCTTAAAGTGGCATTGACACGTCAAATTATGCAAAACGTGGCATTAACTAATGACCCTAAGATGTTACTCGACGAGACAGCAATTAATATCGACGACTTTGTACAAGGTCGTAAAGTAGTACGTATGAAAGCTGGTCATTCTTTACATGAAGTGGCTATGCCAATGCCAGTTACTCCTTTATCACCTCAAACATTCACATTCCTAGAATGGGTTGAAGGACAAAAAGAAAACCGTACTGGTATTACTCGTTATAACCAAGGTTTAGATGCTAACAGCTTAAACAAAACGGCTACTGGTATCAGTGCTATCCTTGGGCAAAGTTCTCAACGTCTTGAATTAGTGGCACGTATGTTCGCAGAAACTGGTCTTTATGAATTATTCCGATTTATGGTTACCCTAAATCAAAAATTCATTGACCAAGCTACAGTGATTCGTTTAACTAATAAAGAAATGAGAATTACGCCAGAAGATTTAGATGGTAGTTTTGACTTAATTGTTAATGCTGGTATTAGTATCGCTACTAAAGAATCGACAATCATGGCTACTCAAACATTGTTGACTGCTATTATGCAAGCAAACGCTGGTGGCTATATGATTTCTACTCCAGAGAATATTTACAACTTATTCAAAAAATGGATTGAAAGCATTGGCTTTAAAAACTATGGTGATTATATCACTGACCCAGCTATTACACAACAACGTATGATGATGGAAATGCAGTTAAAACAACAGGTATTATCTCAATTACCACCTGACGCATTACAGTATTATTCCCAATTCGGTATCTTACCGCCACAATATTTAAATATGTTACCACCTGAATTACAAGTATTATTCCAAGGAGCAGGAAATGAACCAGGAACAAATGAACAACAAAATGTTGGAGGTCAGTATGGGGGAGCAGGCTTCGGCGGTGCTAACCTATCTGGAGGATTGGTTGGAGGCTTATCACGAGTGGATAATCAACAACCTCAAAACGTGCAGCGAGGACCGTCTCAGGGACCTTCGGAACCTTCTAGTGGTATCGGAGGATTTTAAAGGATTTCTTGAACAACACGTAGTTAGTGGTAAACTAGCTGGTGCTGAACTTCGAGAAGCTCTCGAAAGAGAGGAGTTTAATAAGCAGCGTGGGTATTACCCAGAATAGGAGATTTGATGAACATTAAGTTTGCAAATTGGAGCGGTTCTGCTCCATCACCTATTGCTATGGAGCTTGCGAAAAAGGCAGGGGTTCAAGAAGCCCCTGTCAATTACCAAGATTACATGGCAAGTCGTGAGCCAATGAATCAAGCAAAGGCTCGTATGGAGGCTAATACAGATTATAAAATGCCAGAGCAAGGTAAATTTGCTCCAAGTCAAGACTATACATCTGTTAGTATGTCCCCAAAATTTGAAACAAAAGAGCAGGCACAGGCTCGTGCTGACGAAGCAGATACTCGTGCATATCAACAATCACACCCAGGATTGAGCTCAGACTTCGCTTCTAAGATTGCAGAAATCTTACGACAAGGCAAATCTATGGAGCAATCTTACCGTGATAGTGCTGAAGGTAAATTTACACCTAAAACAATGGGTCAAATTGCGGAAGAACGTATGGCTTCTATCCCAAAAGAACAGACGTGGCGTAGACAAAACCCATTTGCTGAAGGTATGGGCTATGAATGGGCTAAAGACGATGCTCTAAAAGGTTTAGGCTGGGGCGATGATGATATTGCCTCTATGAAAGCTCGTACAGAGTTCGAACCACAAGAGATATTAAAATTGGTGGACCAAGGAGCAATTCGAGCACCTTATGCGGAGTATTTGAAAGAACAGGAGCGTTTACGCCAAGAAGCCTTGGCTAAAGCGGCTTACGAGCAACAAACTTCATACGGTTATAGTGAACCTTCTTATTATGAAGCGCCTGTTGCTAGTACTCCTGCTCAAGCACCAGCATCTTCTAATGCTGTAGGTTTTGACCAATTAGACAGTGACAGCATGGCTGACTTCAAGAGAGGGAAACAAGCTGGCTGGGATTGGAAATCTGGTCGAACTAATTTTTATTAATTAACATTCACCAACCCTACGGGGAGTGAGGAGGAAAACACATGGACGAATTGAAGTTCAAATTTGACTTGCAAACATTTGCAGACGGTGTTGCAGATGGTGCAACAGATATTGGTATGGAGCAACCCGATGTGGACTCCGTAGTTGACGACGATGTTCCAGATTTTGGAATTGACGAAGACGGCAACCCAGTATTTTTCAATGAAGGAGCGTTTGGCTCTGATGATGAAGTAGATGGTAACGAGGACCCTAGTGGTGAAGCTGACCAGCCAGGACAACCAGAAGAACCAGAAACATTTATTGTCAAAGTAAACGGTCAGGAACAAGAAGTTACACTCGATGAGTTACTACATGGATACATGAGGAACCAAGATTACACTCGTAAAACTCAAGCTCTTGCGGAAGAACGACGTAATTTACAGTATAACCAAGTGCCTCAAGTACAACCGCAACAAGTAGCACCTCAAAATCAACAACCTGTTCCAGAACAACCACAAATTACTCAACGTGATTATTACACTCAACTAGATGCTTATGCTCGTAAAGAGGTCCAAAATGCACTAGGTGAGGACTTCGATGAGTATAATCCTTTACATCAGGCAGCTTATGCTGATAGTATTGCTAACGTAAAGGCAGAAATCTTCTCTGCTCGCCAAGCGGAAGTAGAAAGAGCTCGTGTGGTTGATAATTTCAATCAGACTATGGGTAAGTATTTCCAAGACCCTCACTTCCAAGAAATTAATCAGTTGGCGTTGGAAAAACTAAATAACTTACCATATGCACAAGCAGTGCAAATCAAACAAGCTATGGATAATTACGACACTGCAACTATTGATGCTTATATGAGTGCAGTTCGTAATGAATACTACGGTGCAAATAACATGCCTTCTATTCAACGTAAAAATGCAGCGGTACCTCAGCGACCTGTTGTTAAACCACCTTTCGTAGAAAGTGCTGGTGCTTCAACACAACCGCCAGGTAACCCTACAACTCAAATCGATTATTCTAAATTAAGTCGATTATCAAACGATGAACAGGCACAACTTATTGCACAATTAGGTTATTTTTCTAAATAGGAGGACTATTTAATTGGCTAAGGAAATGGCTGTAAAGTCTTATAACGTGGTCGGCAAAGTAGAAGACATGAATGACTTCATTACTAATATTGACCCTGACCAAACTCTTTTAACATCTCGATTCGGTAAACTTACCGTAACAAGTACAGAGCACGCATGGTTATGCGATAGCTTGCGTCCTGCGATGGATAACGCTACACTTGAAGTACATGACTTCAATACTCGTCAAGCTACTCCACGTAGACGTGAATCTAACTTCACTCAACAATTCGAACACGGTTACACAGTATCTGATATCACTCAAGCTATCAAAAAATACGGTGTGCGTGATGAAAAATCTTACCAAATGCTTAAAGCGTCTAAAGAAATTGGTCGTGACTTGGAATACGCTATTGTTTCTAACAAAGTGAAAACTCCATTCGACGAAGTAACACCTGGTCGCTTTGGTGGTATCCCTTACTTCTTGGATAACTTCTCTGAAGTAACAGTAGCAGCTACTGGCGTAGTTACTTTGAACTCTCACCGTTTCGTTACTGGTGATAAAGTAATTGTACGTGGTAAAACTGGTAATGCTCTTGATTCTAAATTCAAAGCTAATACTCAATACTTTGTAAAACCTATTGACGCTAATACTTTTACTTTACATTTGACAGCAGAAGATTCTGCGGCAACGCCTGGCACTCCAGTTAAACCATCTGCGGCTGTAACAGCTGGCAAAATGGAATTGACTTACTGCAATGCTATTGACGCTGGTCAATTAGCTACTGCTGGTGAGTTCAACATGGAAGCATTGAATGATGCTATGCAAGCTGTATGGGGTCGTGGCGGTAATATCGATATTGCCGTAATGTCTGGCAAAAACAAACGTAAAGCGTCTACATTCACAGCGAACTCTCAACGTAACGTAGCTATGGAAGCTAAGAAATTAACTCAAGTAGTTGACGTTATCGAAACTGACTTCGGCGTTGTTGAGTTAGTTGCTCATCGTATGTACGAAAACGATGTTGTTGATTTGCTTGAATTGCAATACTGGAAACTTGGTTACCTTATTCCATTCCATAATGAAGATTTGGAACGTAAAGGTACTTACAAAGAATCCGTAATCACAGGTACAGCTACTCTCGAATGTACTGCACCGATTGCCAACGCTCGTTTGTACGGCATTACGAAATAAACCATTTGGGGGTAGTTAATTCTACCCCCTTATTTTTGTTTGTATAGAAAGGTGTTTTATGTTAATTAGTTCAAAAGTTACAGTAGATAAAGACACTTGGTCTATTGAGCACACCTTCGATGAAACTGAAGTATTAGAACAGGCTAGAGAAGAACGTAATAGTGGTCTCGAAGGTGATATGGGTAATGGTCAGGGTAAGGTTATTGCTCGTATTCCTCGACATAGGTTCTTTAGTGATTTCGAGTTAATCATGGCACAAAAGTGTCAAGGTATTGACAAACAGGAATATGAAATGTGGATACGTAAGTGGATTATGAAAAATCCAGAATTCCGTACTACTACTGGTAACACTAAGAGGTATGTATGATTGAAGTAAGGGACGTTGTAACGTCAGTCCTCTACGGACTAGGGGAGAATGCTAATAGAAAGCATAGTGACCCAGAAATTATTGATGCCTTAAATATAGTTCTACGGTATATAAATTTAGCATTAATTAACTCCAAGTCATATTGGATTGCTAAAGAGGCTAAGATTAAACCTAAAAATGGTAGAGCAAAACTCCCAGATGATTTTGGTGGATTTAAAGAGTTTGAAGAATATGATGGTAAATATAAGTTTACCAAAGACTATATCAAAATCGATAAAGAAGCTAATATGACATACTTGTATATATTAGAACCAATCGAAACTATAGAAGATGAAATTGATTTACCATATGTATTATTTGATATGTTTTCTCGTTATTCATTAGGGTTACTTAATGGTAATTTTGGTTCTGATACTGTAGCAGGCTTAATTTCTGCGGAAGTACAAAAATTAGTGGCAGGTGAGTCTAGCGGACCTATTGATAGACCAATGCCATTCTTTGTATAGGAGGTAAAATGACAGCTAATGATTTATTGATTCTAGTTCGTCAGCGTTTAGGCGATATGCAAAAGCTATCACTATCTGATGAAGAATTAATTATGAGTTTAAACGTGGCTATCGACCGACTTAGTGAGGAATTATCTCAAGACGGTAATCCAGAACTTGTAAAAGAAGTTGTGATTACTAATAATGCAAAAGCTACACGCCCTGATGATTTTATCGGTTTGTGTGGTCAATTCCCTATCATCTTTATCCAAGAAGCAGATGGTATGAAAATTCAGCATATGGACCCTAACTATGAGGGTACAATGCCAGTGCGTTATTTTGCAAGTAGACCTCACGTTTCTAAACTCACAGATACAATCCCATTTGATAAAGTATTACAACAACGTCAATTAGTGACTTATACTGTTTATGATATCAAATCTATTACTGGGGAGGTAAAGGAAGATGACGGTTCAAGAGCTAATGGATAAGGCGGCTCTTCGAGACCGTTTAAGTGATAATCTTCAAAGTGGTT
>ERZ773018.87-NODE-87-length-65021-cov-6.568174_pt1 | contig 65021 bp, 60 predicted proteins | sample MGYA00580840_ERZ773018 | MGnify/ENA primary metagenome ERZ773018 (study PRJEB29015, sample SAMEA2738125) | human oral metagenome | biome: human oral; feature: human-associated habitat; material: saliva | place: China | collected 2256 ... | reverse complement strand
CACATAAAAAGCATAAGGAGATGGAATGCATTTGCTTTGAAAATGAAGCTATGGGAATCTATTTCATTCAAGACCCAGATGGCTACTGGCTTGAAATTTTACCGTAAAATTGCCGATTTGTAGCTAATGGGCTCTTTTTCAGAGAGAAAATAGTTTGCCTCGCTTACAACTATACAACTAGAACGGATGTTAGAAATAAGCGGCATATTTTCGGAAAATACGGCATGTGGTTTAGGGCATTTGTGGAGATATGATTATGGACAAAATAAAAACTGAAAATTACTACAGAGCATTAAATATTGAAGATGTTCACATCTGCATTGCGGATTCACACCCTACAACTGATATAGACGAGGAGCACTATGTCATTGAAATATATCCTATTAGATTGAAGTGGACTGTATAGACAAATTCAAGTTTATCGAGGCAATATACAACTAAATAGCATTTATGAGAGGCAGGATTCTTATTCTGTCTTTTTTATGATTTATGAAGTCTATGAAATACTGTATATTTAGCTAAAATTGTATTTATAATACAATAAAAATTACTACGAATTAATATGAATTTAATAGGTACTTGGTATATAATTATAGGTAGGAAATGTACTTAACTATTAGGAGGTATAAAAAAATGCTGTTAGATAGTGATAGATATGAAGCAGTTATAAACTATGGTAAAGATGCTGGAAATCATGATATAGCTTTTCAAATCTGGGATAATCTTGTCAAACAAAAAGGTGTTAAGTATAGATACTTCGAATATGACGATCCAAAATATTTGGAATTTTACAAGTCAAAAAAATAAAGAGAGAAGGAAAATATATGTCTATAACATTATATGTTCACTTAAATGAAGAAATTAATCACGAGTTTGATGTTGAGAATTTTAATGAAGATATCAATACAAAATATCCCGGCACCAATATTGAAGTAAGTACTACTGCCAGGACCTTTGATATTTGCTGGGAGAACTATTCCAAACCATATCAATTTGAACTAAAAATTGATAAAAATCGTTGTACGTTTGTAATAGACTACTTTAATTCTGATAAAGAATTATATGAACTTGCAAGATTTATAGCCTGGCTTAGAAGTCATTTTAATAGAGAAAAGAATGTGATATTGCTTTATGAGATAAATTGTAGACAAATGGATTTGTCATCCGATAAGACAATTGATGATATAAAGAGGTGGCTAGAAAAAATTTTTGGTTAATACATGTAACTATTGTATAAAATATATGAAAATAATGAGGTTTTACGATAAGAGGTTTTTCCTGACGAAAAAAAATATGTAGAAGTTTTGGAAGATAAATTATTTACTAAAAATTGGAGGTTAATAAATGTATATATTAGAATTATATCAAAATAACTACTCAAAAGATTTAGTAGCATTTGATTCTTTAGATGAGGGAAGGGACTTTGTATCTAAAATACCCGGATACACTATAGAAAAGGAAGATGGTCTAGAAAATGAATATTTCAATCCTAAGAACATACCAGATTATATGGAAATTATCTATAATGGAAATATTGTTCCCTTGTCCAGGTTTATGTTTGAACCTGAAGAGAATGTTGAAATTATTTGGAAAGAAATTTCTAACCTATCAGTCACAAAAGATAAAATAATAGAGGGATTCTCAAAAATAGATGCTTATATAATCGACAACGAAGAAGTGAAGTCCTATATTGAAGAAAGAGAAGCTAAATATAGTTTGATAAAGGAATTCTTAGAAAGTAAGGGATATGAGGTAGGAAGAAACTTTTTCGGAAGTGAAGATGGTGAAGCAATTATATACAGAAAAAAGGAAAGCGAAGAATGGCACTTCTTGTGCCACCTAGATCCATCACTATTAGATATAAAAAATTTGAAGATTAATCTTGAAGAAATACTAGTTGAAGGCCTCATATAAAGCCTGTACAAGAGAAGATCATATAATAAGGAGATTATAGATGGAAAGAACAAAAGTAATGGGAAAAAATATAGGGGTCATCGCACTTTCTATCATAGTACTAATAATAGGCGGTATTGCAGAAAACATAGCTAAACAATGCCTTTCTGGCCAGTATTTACAACTTATAATACCAGCTCTTGTAAGGATTGCAGTTACCATTGTCCTAGCCTGGTTTGTATCAGGAAAGCTACTAAAAATCAACCCAAATGAACTTGGGATTAAGATTAGGAAGATAGATATAAAATTGATCCTGATTTCTATTGCCTTGCCAATCCTAGTTCTTCTTTTCTATGCCTATATACTTCCAGGTAAAGCATATATAGCAAGGCCGGGAAGATTTTGGATATCCCTGATAGGCGCTTTTTTTAGTCTAGGTATTACAGCAGGAATATGTGAGGAGCTAGTATTCAGGGGGATGATTTTTAGGTATATGGAGAAAACCCTTGGATTAAAGCTTGCAGTGATTATACCAGCAATCTTATTTGCCTTTCTCCACATCATGAATATGCAGACCTTTGACATTCTAGACCTAGTACTATTAGTCTTGGCCGGCTCGTCTGCTGCAGTCATGTTCACCTTTTATGCAGTTAAATCTGCCTCCATCTATCCAGGAGCATTAGCGCACACACTATGGAATACCCTTATAATTGGTGGAGTATTTGGAGTAGGGGATATAGTAAATGGAATGAGCAACGAATCATATATTATCATTCCAATTAAGTCTACAAGTAAGCTACTTACAGGAGGCAATTTCGGTGTAGAAGCAGGCCTACCAGCAATTGTGGGATATATAGCAGTTACCTTGCTCATAGGAATTTTTATAAAGAAGGAACAAATGAAGCTTGGTAAGTAGTGATAGATACTGTGAATTCTAACTAACAAGTTGGGGGGGATTGGATTTGCATAAAAATACAATTAAAGAAGTAAGACTCATATCCAATAATTGCTCTACATTTTATAAGCCAGCTTATGACGAAGAAGTGCAACAAGAACTTACTATTAATGATAAGGGAGAGGTAAGCTTAATTGGATATGACCATGTTATTTACAAGCAAGAACTAGAAAAAATGAGAACTGAGGAATTTAAAATATCTGGAAAAGAGGCTGAAAAGTTGCTCGCTGGATTTACAGTTTTTTTCGATTATAAAGATACAGTTAGTAAGGCTACAGATGTTGGGATTTGGGACCTAGAGATAAGAGGTAAGGACGGTAAGGTGAGCATATATACCGGGTCACTTTGTACGAGGATTGATTACGAGGGACAAGACCTTTCTGACCTTGTTCGTGATGTGCTAGGTATTGAGGACTTGTTTGTATTTGATGGGAGGAGCAAGCCAGACCTTATAAATAGAATTACCTTAGACTATCTTAGAACTACAATAATAGAACCTAGCTATGAATGGGAATATGAAGAAGAGGACGAGGAAGAGAGGGAAGGCTTAACCTGGAAATATAGTGAACGATTAATTATTGATAGAAGGTCGGATACCCTTGAGCATATTCAGTATATTACAAGTGGACGTAAGGTTACTCGTAAAATTGAGTTTGAAGAGATGGTAAAAACTTTATTGGATAGCTTTGATCCAGTAACCTTATTTTCTTGCATTGAAGGGAACCCAGAAGATATTATAGACACTTTGGATGTTGAAAAGGATTATATTATAACAATTGATTGTAAGAATGGGACACGCCGTACAATATGTGGTAGTTTTGATAAAAAAGGTCTACCAGATGACTTCGGAGACTTTGTTGAAAAGGTAATTGATTTAATGTATTATTATGGATTTGGAGAAATTTTCTCTAAATCAAATTACAATAGAGTTATAAGACGTAAATCAGACTACATTTATTGTAGTGTAAGCTTTAGTGGGGGATATAAGACCTACTATTATGTTACGGATGATGATAGTATAGAGGTTGGGGACTTGGTTATTGTTCCAGCAGGTAGGGATAATCATGAGACAGTTGTAGAGGTAGAGGAAATTGAGTATTTTAGTGAAGAAGATGTTCCCTTGCCTATAAAAAAGACAAAGAGGATTATTAGAAAGATATAAATCAAAATATAGATAAGGATAGATATAAATATGCATGATTATGAAGAAATAAAACCGAACTACTTAGCCATCAAACTAGGTCTACCTCTTATGGTAATATTTGCCTGTGCCTTATTTTTATTCAGCTTGGCACGCAATGATGATAATTATACAAGCATAGATACTAAGGGGGAAAGAATTAAATATAGTATTTACTATAAGTACGATGGCAAGATATATGCCATGATTCCAAGTGGAGGATACTACCAAGTAGAGGGTGCAGATGCAAAAACCTTTAAGCTAGTTGATTCTGACCCTATTTATAATAATAGCGTAGGTGTTGATAAAGACCATGTATACTTTGGAAACCAGAAAATAGGTGACCTAAATGCCAAGACTATTAAGTATATAGGTAATGGCTACTATAGTGACGGTAAAAATACATATTTTTGTTCTAATAATTCTGTAAGAAATCCAAACTTACCAGTAATTGTAGAAGCATTTCAGTCAATAGTCTACACTCTTACAAATAACAAAAAGCCGCAGTCCTACATATATCCATATCAAAAGCTTGAAGGAGTAAAGGATGTTGTGAAATTTGATAAGCTCAGTTTTTTTGCAAGGTCGGGTAGTAGGCTTTACTATATGGGGAAGGCTTTGAAAAATGCAGATCCTCATACTATAAGGACGGTCTCAGAAAAGGGAGAGTTTTTCTGTGATGCAGAAAATGTATATTACAAGGATGAAATTTTACCTATAAAAAACTCCGATCAATTGGAGTATTTGGAAATTCCACAGGAAGATTATTTCCTATACGACAAAAAGACTGGTTATGTCTTTAATGAAACATATATGTTTGACAAAGACCATGCCCCATATAAGTACATTGGGAATAACAGCAAGCATGCCCATAGTATGTTTTTTACATCAAAGGATGGACTATATTTCTACAACTCAAAAAAACAAAAAATAGAAAGGTCTGGGGATAATCCGTTTAGTGGGGATGTAAGGGCCTTAACTGATAATGTTTTTGCAGACAATGACAGGCTCTATTACCTAAATTCTTTTGAAGAAGTTAGGTATGGCAAACATCGTATACCTAGGACTTATATTAAACATACAATCCTAGTAGCTTTTGATAAAAAGGATGGATGGAAAAAAGTCGGGGATATAGACCATGGAATAGTAGGGTCACTTTGGGAGAAAAATGGTCAATATTACTATTTTGACAACCTAGGCAATAACCAGCTTATAAAGGATACGGTATATAAGGTAAGGGATAAAAAAGTCCTTGATCTTATGCTTTCAAACATTAAGGGTGAATATAACGATAATATCACAGTTGATTGGGTCAGAAGTGCTATAGAAGATAAGAAGATGGAGCCTATTTCAGGTGAAACCATATCTGATGCAGGTGTAACTATTTATGGTACTAAGAGTAAGATTTTAAATATAATTTATTGTACTTTAGGTTTTGGTCTATTAATCTTAAGCAGAAGGTATTACTGGAAGACTAGAAAATAATTTTTTGATTAAGACTCATAAGGAGGCCTTTTAACAAACCATTTCATCATTAAAACTGTATTTTAAAGGTAGATCTAAAAAAATTGCCTAAAATAAAAACAGTTTATTATGCTTATTTTGTGGTATTTATTAAATATGCTGACTATTCTGTAAAATAAAATTATATGAAGAGTACATATCTATTAAGAAGCAGGTGATCAAATAGATGGAAAGAAGAGCTTCAAGAAGCATTTTCTGAGCTTAGAAAGAAGACATTTATAGAGAAAAAAGTAGATTATTAGATAGGTAAGGTGTACATTCAGAGATTAAAAAAAGAGTAAAATAATGATAGAGGAGGTAACTTATGAGCATTACAAAATCATTAGAAAAGAGAAGAACATATTATAATATAGACAAGAATATACCAGTTCTAGAAAAGGAAATCGAAGAGAAAATCAAGGAGGTTACTGAGCTGGTTCCAGATGCATTCAATATGAAGAGTGCAAGGGTAGTAATTGTATTTGGAAAAAAACACGACCTCTTATGGGATGAAATATATGAGGTATATGGAGGTAATGTATCTAGAGAAAAGATAGATTCATTTAAGGCAGGAGCAGGTACAGTCCTATTTTTATACGACGAGGAAACTGTAAAGGGCCTACAAGAAAAGTTTAGTACATATGCAGACAACTTTCCGGTTTGGGCAAATCAGGCAAATGGAATGCTACAGCTTGCAGTATGGACTGTTTTAAGGGAACTAAAGGTTGGGGCTTCACTTCAGCACTACAATCCAGTGATAGATGATAAGGTGAAGGACTTGTTTAATATACCTAGCCAATATAGGTTAGTGGCCCAAATGCCTTTTGGAGGAATAGTCAGTGAGCCCGAAGAAAAAGATAAGGAAGATATAGACCAGAGGGTAAAGATTGTAAGATAGGTCTAAGATAGTTTGAGTAAAGATTATGAAAAATAATAGGTATTAAAACTAAAAACTGAGGGGTCAGCTTATAACAGTAAATTCTTAATGATCTACTAATTTTAGCTGGCCTTTTTAAAAACAATATGTATTTAAATATATAAACAGATAAAATATATGATATAATAAATAATAACTAAGGAGGAATATGATTATGAACAAAAGAGTTGATAATATAATTATTGGATTTGGTAAGGCAGGAAAAACATTGGCCAATTACCTAGGAAGCAAGGGTGAAAAGACTATATTGATAGAAAAATCTCCTAAGATGTATGGTGGAACTTGCATTAATGTTGGGTGTATACCGTCTAAATTCTTAGCAACTAAGGCTGATAGAAGACCTTTTAGTGATATAAATAATCGAGACTATTATAAAGAGTCTGTGGTAGGCAAAAAGGCCCTGATAAGTAAGCTAAATAAGGTTAACTACGACAAGGTTGCAAGTAATGAGAATGTGGAAGTAATAGATGGACTTGGTTCTTTTATAGACGACCATACTATCAATATAAAGACTGATGGAGGAGACTACCAGGTGTATGGTGAAAGGATATTTATCAATACAGGAGCAAGACCATTTGTACCTGGTGTAGAAGGCCTAGAAATAAAAAATAGGATCCACTCTAGTGAAACGCTGATGGATTTAGAAGAATTTCCAGAGTCACTAGCAATATTGGGAAGTGGATTTATAGGCCTTGAATTTGCGGCGTCATATGCTAAATTTGGTACAAAGGTTACGATAATAGATATGGGAGACAAGATCTTGCCAAGAGAAGATGAGGATGTGGCTCAGGAAGTATTTGAATCCTACAAGTCACTAGGGGTAGACTTTATTTTCAATGCTGTTATTGATAAAGTTGAGCAGGATGAAAAAACCATTAGAATTGAGTATTCTGTAAATGGTAAAAAAGATGAGATAGCTACAGAGGCCCTTTTAGTTGCTACAGGAAGAAGGGCAAATACAGAAGAACTCAACTTAGGAGCAGCAGGCATAAAGGTATCTGAAAAAGGCTTTATAGAAGTAAATAAACACCTGCAGACTAACAAGGACCATATATTTGCCATGGGAGATGTCAATGGCGGACCTCAGTTTACATATGTATCTTTGGATGACTACCGTATTGTTAAAAGCTATCTAGACGGCAAGGGTGAATATACTAGGGATGACAGACAGCCAATAGCTTTCTCAGCATTTTTACATCCAACATTCTCCAAAGTTGGTCTTAGTGAAAGGGAAGCAAGAGAGGCAGGATACAAGGTTAAGGTGGCAAAGCTGCCTGTAACTGCAATTCCAAAGGCAAAGATTCTAGGAAACCAGACTGGTATATACAAGGCAGTTGTAGACGCTGATACAGACCAGATTTTAGGAGTTGTTCTCTTTGGAGAAGAGTCCCATGAGGTTATTAATATTGTTGTATTAGCTATGATTATGAAACAGCCGTATACTTTGTTGGCTAATCAGATATTCACTCATCCGACTATGGCTGAGGCACTAAATGATTTGTTTGGGATGATTAAGTAGAGGGATTTAAATACTTAAATTTACGACCACCAGCATAGCCTGGTGGTTTTCCTATTTTTTCACTAGAAATCGACCCAAATTTAGAATATAATTATACTTATAAACGTATATTATAATTAGAAATAAAGACTAAGGGGACCTTAAAGGAGGGATATGAGTGAAAATTAGGGGAACTATATTTTATATATTTTTAGTGATATTTACAATTCTATGCGAGACCTACCTATTCCTAAATAGGAATGCCTGGTTGGGACTAGGTCTTGTCCTTGCAACATCAATAGTATGTGGTATATATAGGCATAAAACAAAAAGAGGTGGAAGGGCTTTTTTAGGCATGGTCATCCTATCAGTTTTGGCAACCTTTATAAGCCTACCAAAGGAAAAATTGGTACCTGCTACCTATGAGGGAGCCAAGGAAACTAGTCAGATAAGTGTAGCTGAAGGGAAGCTGACTGGTGTTTACAACAGGGATGAATCAGTGGAAGTATATGCTGGTATACCGTATGCAAAGGCTCCTGTTGGTGACCTAAGATGGAAAGAGCCACAAGACCCCGATAAATATGAAGGACTTTTAAGGGCCGACCACTTTAAGCCTATGGCAATGCAAAAGAGACAAAATAACCTTATTTCAACAGCTAGTGATGTATTATTCTACCATAATGTAACTAGGACTATAAAAAACAGGTATCTTCCAAAGATGAGTGAAGACTGTCTATACCTAAATGTTTGGAAGCCTGTTGGAGACAAGAAAAACCTACCAGTAGTATTCTATATACATGGAGGGTCATTGACTACTGGCCAGTCTTGGTGGCAAGACTACAATGGTGAGTCATATGCTAAGAAGGATGTAATTTTTGTGACATTTAGCTATAGGCTGGGTGCCTTGGGCTTTTATGCTGATGAAAATTTAGCTAGAGAGTCAGCAAATAATACGACTGGTATGTATGGATTTTTAGACCAGGTCAAGGCACTTGAATGGGTAAATAAGAACATAAAAAGTTTTGGTGGTGATCCCAACAAGATAACTATAGCTGGTGAGTCTGCGGGTTCGTCTTCAGTTAACGCTATGTGCGTATCGCCACTAACAAAAGGCCTATTTAGGTATGCTATTTCAGAAAGTTCATCTATAACTGGTAAAAAGCCTCCACATTCATATAAGGACTTTGCAGACGCTATCAAGCAGGGCAAAACCCTTAGGGATGAGTTAGGAGTATCTAGTCCTGTAGATTTAAGGAAGGTTCCTGCAGAAAAGATTGCAAATACGAGTACCCTGTATGGTACCCTAAATGCTATGACCAATGATGGTTACGCCTTAAAGAAGTCACCTTATGAATCATATTTAGCAGGTGAACACAATGAAAAGGCCTTATTGACAGGCTATAATAAGAAGGATGGAGACCTTTTTATGATTGTAGATAAAAAGACTAATAAGGATACATATAAAGAGAGTATTAAGGCAATATATCCAAGGGCCTATAGGGAAATTATCAAGGCATATCCTGCAAATACGGACGAGGAAGCAGAAAATAACCAAAGGAAAATTTATAATGCGGCTACCTTTGGTTATGGCCATGATGTTTGGTCTAGGCTAGCTGTTAAGAGGGAGCCTGTCTACAGGTATTATTTTACTAAGGAAAATAAGTCTATCGGATCAAACCATACTGGCGAGCTACCATATGCCTACGGTAACTTGTGGACAGCACCCTACATATATGATGGGACTGACAGAAGTCTTTCTAATACTATGGTGTCCTACTGGCTTAACTTTGTGAAGACAGGGGATCCTAATGGTGATGGGCTTCCTAAGTGGGAACCATATACCAGTGGAAAAGTAATGGAATTTGGTAACAAGGTCGGTATGATAGAAGATCCAAATGAAGGCCTTTATAGGATTTTTGATACAGGCCTATAAAGCTAGTTATGAATCAAGCGAAGATTCAAGCGATATATAATCTTTGTTTGATACAAGAAGGAGTAAAATAGATGACAAAAGAGGAAAGAGCGATAAAATGGTTTAGTAAGGTGGATCAAAATCAGGAAATTGATCTGAAAACTAAGATGAAAATATGCGATATGGCTGCTATGATAATGCTGTTAATAATATTTTTAGTATTGGCAATAGAACTCTCCCTTCTGGTTGGATTGGGTGGAATAGATGTGATAAATGCCGCTACAGATTTTATTAATAGTATTTCCCAGGGAAGACATACAAAGATGGCCAGAATACCAGTAATTATAGCTGGAGGGCTAATCTGTCTACCTCTATTTATATTACCTATTGGACTTGCAATCATTTTTAGGAACAAGTTGATTAGATCTCAGATAAATAAAATTAAATAAGCTTACCTATCTTATAGAATATAGTGAGTATAACAATATTAAAAAAGCCGGGCATTGTCCGGCTTTTTAATATTATTAGCATCGTAAGAAAAATATTAACGATATTCTGGAGTCCACTTAAAATCACGTACGGCTTTTGCCATATCTTTTTCTTTAGATTGTGCAAGTCCTTGCTCCTGTGCCTTCTTAGCTACTGCTTCAGCAACCCTTAAAGATACTTCTGCGACATATTTAAATGGTGGTAATACAGGTGCTCCTGGTTTAGTCATATCTATAATACCACTCAAAGAATGAGCAGCTTCACCGATCATTTCATCAGTTAAAAGACTAGCTTCTGAAGCCAACATTCCAAGTCCTAGTCCTGGGTATATTAGAGCATTATTAGCTTGACCAATTACATAGTCAACTCCCTTATAAGTAACTGTGTCAGCAGGTATACCTGTAGCAATAAGAGCCTTTCCATTTGACCATCTAATCAAATCCTCAGCCCTTGCTTCTGCCAATTTAGTTGGGTTTGAAAGAGGGAAAATCATAGGTCGGTCTGCATTTTGACACATTGCTTCCACAATTTCTTTAGTGAAGGTATTTGGTTGGGTAGATGTTCCCACCAAAATAGTTGGTTTAACAGTCTTTACAACCTCTAAAAGGCTAGTAAGCGTGTCTGCATTGGCAAAGTCAGCACGATTTTTTGCAAAAGGTCTCTGTTCTGGTGTTAAATCATCCATATCATCAAATAAAAGACCCTGTTTGTCTACCATGAAGAAACGTTTATAGGCTTCTTCTTCTGAAAGACCAAGAGTGACCATTTCACGATGGACCCTAGAGGCAATACCTGCACCAGCAGTTCCACCTCCAAAGCAAAGGTAGGTTTGGTCTGTCAGCTTTTCTCCGGTAACTGCAAGAGATCCAAAGATCCCACCTAGTGTGACTATACCAGTACCTTGTATATCATCATTGAAGGTAGGAATTTTTTTGCGGTATTTTTCAAGTATATTTGCAGCATTAGATCGGCCAAAGTCTTCCCAATGAAGGTAAAGTTTAGGGAAGAGTCTTTCTGCAGTGTTAACAAAATTATCGATAAAATTATAGTAACGATCACCACGTATACGTTCATGACGATTACCTAAATAATTTGGGTCATTGCGTAGTTCTTCGCGGTTTGTTCCAGCATCAATAACCAATGGTAAAACCATTGAAGGGTCGATACCGGCAGCGCCAGTGTATACCATTAGTTTTCCGACTGATATATCTACACCATTTGTTCCCCAATCGCCAATTCCTAGAATTTCTTCTGCATCTGTCACTACAATAAGTCGTATTTCTCGACCACCAGCAGCATTTATCAAGCTCACTTCAATATCTTCAGGACGATTTATATCTAGATAGCCTGCATATTGTGGATCAACAAAAAAAATACTATATCCTTCTATAGTTTCTGCAATTGTTGGATCATATACTATAGGATTAAACTCTTCTAAATGTTGAGAAAACAAGTAGTAGAAAAGCCTGCGATTGGTATTAAATATTTCCATAAGGAAAAGTCTTTTTTCTAGATCACTTGACTTTGTCTGCAACTGAGCATAAGTTTGAGTTGCTTGTTCTTCTATAGTTTGAACATACGGTGGCAAAAGACCTATTAGTCCTAGCTCTTTTCTTTCTTCCATAGTAAAGGCAGTACCCTTATTAAGGAACGGATCGTTTAAAATTTTATGTGCACTCATATAGTCCACCTCCTTTAATAGAATTATACTACTTTTTATTGATTAAAAAAAGAGTCTTAGGGTAAATATAATATAATGCGAATGTTACTATTTAATTTATTTTTTTAAATCAGTACTGTTTTTGAACAAAAGATGTTAAATATATATTGATTTTAATAGATGACAAGTAATATCAAAAGTTTAAATAATATTTATTACTAGATTTTGGTTGCTTTATAAAAGTTACTTTCTAAGTTTTTTTGTTTAATTTTTGTAAATTCAACACACACAATTAAATGATTAAAAGTTTAGTTTATTTGGCTTTTAAAATAGAAAAAAATAGGAGGAGAATCATATGTTTAAAAGAAAGGATAGGTTGTCAAAAAGAACTTATGCAATTGGTACGACATCTGTTGTTGCAGGTATACTTTTTGCCTTAAGTCTAAATGGTAATGAAGTTTACGCTGCAGAAGATGCTAGTTTACCTTCAACTGGAGGTACAGCAGTATCTAGTGCACCAACAAGTGTCAGTGCACCAGCAAGCACAAGTGGGCCAGCAAGCGCAAGTACACCAGCAAGTACAAGTGGGCCAGCAAGCGCAAGTACACCAGCAAGCGCAAGTACACCAGCAAGTACAAGTGGGCCAGCAAGTGTCAGTACACCAGCAAGTACAAGTGCACCAGCAAGTGTCAGCACACCAGCAAGTACAAGCGGGTCATCACGTGTAACTGTAAGTGGTGATACAGCCACTCTACCAAGTATTCCAACACCGGTAGTACCAGGTTTGTATGCTGATAAGAAGGAGTCATCTGCAGTAGATTTTGATCCAGATAATGGAAATATCGATGTAGAAGAAAGTGTATATTATACAAGGTTAGGTAATATAAGGTATGTAGATAAGGCTACAGGAAATACTGTTGGTAATAGAGTGACATATAATAATGATCCTATAGATGCAACTAAGGCAGCGCCAACGCTTTTACCAGATTTACCTGAAGGATACAAATATGTCTTAAGTGGACCAAACTCTGAACTTCCACTTGCAAGTACTGAAAAAATAACACGAGCTCGTGGCACTAACAAGGAAGATATTGAAAAGAGTAATAGTCCTGTAATTGTAACTCGTTCAAATGATAAGTTCACTTTTACACCACTAAATGATGAGGTTTCTCCTTTTTTAGCAGGTGTGCCATATAGCTACAGTCAGGGCAACAATGTAATTTTCTATATTGAGCAGCCACAACCGCAGCCACAACCGCAGCCACAACCGCAGCCGCAGCCACAACCGCAGCCACAACCACAGCCGCAGCCACAACCACAGCCGCAACCACAGCCTGAACCAAAGCCAGAGCCAAAGCCTGAACCAAAGCCAGAGCTAAAGCCTGAACCAAAGCCACAGCCTCAGCCAAAACCAAGATATGTAAAAGAGAAGCCAAGGCTAGTTAAGACAGGTATGACAGAGACTTCAACACTTATTCCAGGTTTGAGTCTAACAATTGCGGGAGCCCTACTAAGAAGAAAGAACAAGTAATTTTGGAATATAAAACTAGAATATAAAACTAGAATATAAAAGAACACCTCTATAAGTCAAACTATAAGACTTGTATGAGGTGTTATTTTAATACGAATAATTAATAAAAGCTCAACAATTAAACAATAAAGATAAAGATTTTCATTGACATTTATATTTATTAGACTTATAATATCTATGAATAAATATATAAATATTCATTGGTTAACAGGAGGTTAATGATGGCTAGAGCATTCACTGAAGAAGAAAAGTTAGAAATAAAAGAAAAAATCATGGAAACGGCCCTAGACCTATTTCATGACAAGGGGACCAAGTCTTTAAGTATAGGAGAGCTTACAAGGAGAGTAGGGATAGCCCAGGGTAGCTTCTATAACTTTTGGAAGGACAAGGAGTCACTAATTATCGACTTAATGGCATATAGGTCAAGACAAAAACTTACTGGGATAGAAGCTATATTTCCACAGTCAATAGAGGATCCTATAGGCTTTTTATCTCAAGTAATTTACAAGTACTCATTAGATCTAATGATAAAAATAAAGACTCAACCCATCTACGAGGACGCCTTTGATATATTTAAAAAAGATAAGCTTAGTGAGGTTGATAGGATAGAAAAACTGTATGGAGATTTTTTAAAAAAGCTTGTAGACTACTGGAATGAAAATTCTGCTGTAAAAAATGCAGACCAAAGGGGTCTATCTAATGCTTTTGTGGGTAGCTTTTTACTCTGTTCAGAATACAAGCATTTTGATGATGATTATTTTGAAGGAATACTTGAAACATATATTGTATCTATAGTAAATAGGTATATTGATCTTTAAGGCATTAAAGGGGGACAAAAAATGATAGTAGACTTTATTAATCTAAAAAAAGAAGATATTTCGATAGCAGGTGGAAAAGGTGCAAACTTAGGTGAGATGACGGCTGCAAATATAAATGTACCAAGAGGTTTTGTATTGACAGCTGATTCCTACAAGGACTACCTAAGAAACAATAATATTGAACCTATTATTAAAAAAAGTATCGAAGACGCAGCAAATGATGAAAATAAGCTAATAGAGGCCGCAACATCTTTTCGTCAGCTTATTAAAAATGGAGAATTTTCAGAAGAGGTTCGAAAGGAGATAGAATATAAGTATTCCATGCTTGGTGAAAATGTAAGGGTAGCCGTACGTTCTTCTGCCACAGCGGAGGACCTACCTGATGCCAGTTTTGCAGGCCAACAGGAAACATATTTAAATGTAAGAGGGATAGACGACCTCCTAGTCCAGATCCGTAACTGCTATGCATCCTTGTGGGGCAATAGGGCTGTATCCTATAGGCTTCACCAAGGTTATGACCAGTTGGCTGTTTCCATTGCGGTAGTAATTCAGGAGATGGTGGAGAGTCAGAAGGCTGGAGTTTTATTTACAGTTAACCCAGTAAGCAAAAAAGAAGATGAAATGCAGATTAATGCAAGCTATGGACTAGGCGAAAGTGTTGTAAGCGGTAGGGTAACTCCCGATACCTATGTGGTAAATAAGAAAGGCGAAATTTTAGACATAAGTATTGGTAGTAAGGCCAGTCAAATAATATACGGTGATAAGAATACTGTAGAAGTTGAAGTTGAGGTAGCTAAGAAAAGTGAGAGGGCCTTGAATGATGATGAAATCAGGGGCCTTATTAAGGCGGGTCTAAATATAGAGGAACATTATGACATGCCTATGGATATAGAGTGGGCCATTAGAGATGGTCAAATATATATTTTGCAGGCTAGGGCAATAACTACCCTTAAAAATAATGAAATTGATGAGGACAAGGTTAAGGCCTACCTAAAGGATATGAAGCTAAGTAAGGGAACACGTGAAAATCTGGGCTTTCTTTTAGAGAAAATGCCTTTTGCCTACAGGCCCCTAGACTATGATTTTATGATTGCTATAAATGATCAAAAGGGTAAGATCTTTGCTGAAGGTGGCCTAGTAATAAATGCAAATCCACAAATGGACCAGGACGGTATCCAGACCCTACCAGATGGGTCTAAATCAATAAACAAAAATATCTTTAAAATTCTAAAGCTAGTAAAAAAGCTAAAAGACTTTGACTATTGCTCAGATATGTGTAGAGAATTTATGGCCCAGTATGAGGATGACCTAAATAAAATCAAGGATATAGATTTTAATCAAATGAGCCTGGGTGAGGCTAGTAGTTTTTTGAAATATAGCTACCAGCTGACTAAAAAACTAGCCTATGATAGGTTTAAATATGCCCTTTTCCCAACTATGATAGTTTTTGATAAGTACAGTAAGATAATAAAGAAGGTTGACCCTAGTTACACCGCCTTTGACCTTTATTGGGGCTTAGATAATAAGACAGCCCTAGTTAATAATGAAATTTCTCTTATTGGCCAAAGGATACTTGAAGACACCCAATTAAAGGAAGCCGTTCTATCAGGTGCTAGCTATAATGACCTTCACGCAAAATTTGAAGGTTTTAGAAGAATGACTGATGAATTCCTTAAAAACAGTGGCTATAAGTCTGATTATAATTGCTATTGCCTTGAGGCAAAGACTTTTTTTGAAGAGCCAGACAGGATAGTAAATATAATAAGGCCAATGTTAAACCTAGACAATAAAAACGAGTTAAATACTTCTAAAAAAGATTATAATGATCTTATGGAAAAGCTTAAGTCCATTTATGGCAATAAGTATAGCAAGCTTGAAAAAGACATTGAAAACTTTAGGTACTTTCATATAGTTCGTGAGGAAAGTCAGTACCTATGGGAAAGTCTATTTTTCTATGTAAGAAGGTGTGTTAGAAGGATAAATCTGCTTCTTCTTGACAGTGAAGACTATAGGAGTGGTGTTGCCAACCTATTTTTAAAGGACCTAGTAAAGGCTATGGATAGGGGCTACTTAAGTGATGAGGACAAGGAAAATATAAGGAGGAGGCAGGAAAATTTCCCGCTAGCTACAAGAGTATGGGAGGAATCTAAGCTTCAAGTATTTGATGCCAAAGGTGATATCCTAAAGGGTGTAAGTGGAAGCACAGGAAGCGTACTTGGTAGGGTTTGTATTATACGAGATACAGATGAATTCTACAAGATGCAAAAGGGTGATATCCTAGTTTGCCACTTGACAGACCCAGAATGGACACCATTATTTAAACTTGCAAGTGGTGTAGTTGCCGATACTGGAGGGGCCTTGAGTCATGCAGCTATCGTTGCAAGAGAGTTTAATATACCAGCCGTACTTGGAGTTGGTTTTGCTACTTCTAGGTTTAAGGACGGGGATATGATAGAGGTTGACGGTGATAAGGGAACAGTAAGAGGTATGTAATATGGTTTCAGATATAGAAAAAAAGGAGCTAAGGAGGAAGTCTATCCTAAATGATCCCATCTTGCCCCTATTAGTAAAAACATCCATACCTACTATAATAGGCATGCTGGTAATGGTAATATACAATTTGACCGATACATTTTTTGTCGGTATCCTTGATAATAAGTCAATGACAGCAGCAATAGGGATAGTCTTTAGCTTTATGGGCTTTGTTCAGGCCATTGGATTTTGGTTTGGTTATGGTAGTGGAAATATAATGTCAAAAAGAATCGGACAGGGTAGTGAGAAAGAGGCGGAGAAAATATCTTCTATTGGAATACTATTTGCACTAGGAGTAGGGATCCTTATAGCCCTAATTTCATGGATACATATATCACCACTTGCTAGCTTTATAGGAGGAAGTGCATCAGAGAGTCTGATGGGATTTACTGTGGACTACCTTAAGGTAATAGTCCTAACCATACCGTTTGCCCTATACTCCATCACCCTATATAACCAGCTAAGGCTTTGTGGTAATGTTAAGGATGGTATGCTAGGCCTACTTTCAGGCATGCTAGTAAATATGGTCTTAGATCCTATTTTAATGTTTGGTCTAGGATTTGGATTTATCGGAGCTGGCTATGCTACCTTGATAGGACAAGTAGTGAGTTGTGTTGTACTCACAGGTCTGTCTATGAAAAACGGGAATATTAGGGCAAGCTTAAAAAATGCAAGGGTAAATAGGGAGAGGGTCTACCATATTTTGGCGGGTGGAATGCCAAATTTTTTGCGTCAATCTATCACTAGTGTAGCCCTGATTCTTCTCAATATATCTGCAGCAAGATACGGTGATGGACTCCTTGCATCCTTGACTATTAGTTCAAGAATCCTAGCCCTCGCATATTTGATAATGATAGGCTGGGGTCAGGGATTTCAGCCAATTTGTGCTATGAATTATGGGGCAAACCAGTATGATAGGGTGAAAAAAGCCTTTAAACTGGCAGTTTTAGGGGCAACTGTTTTTTTAATTATATCTGCCCTAGGTTTGTATATATTCTCAGAAGAGCTAATTATGACTATGACAAGGGATAGCCAGGTGATCCTATATAGCAAGAAGTTACTAAACCTTCAATGTATAAGCCTACCACTATTGGGGTATTTTGCCCTGGCTAGCATGCTTATGCAGAATATAGGCCAGTATTTCTGGTCCTCTCTTATTTCTGTCTCACGTCAGGGTATCTTTTACATACCTCTTTTATATATACTTACAGGGGCCTTTGGTCAGGTTGGTATTTTCCTACTACAGCCAGTGGCAGACTTTATGTCTTTTATATTAGCCCTAGTGGTAGTTTGGAAAATAGGACTTGGGACTAGAAGTAAAGACATGGAATATGATAAAATCAAATATAATCAGTAATAAACTGGTAAATATTTGAAGGGACAAAAAAATAATGAAAAATAAGATCAAATTCCATAGTATTTATTATAGATTTTACTTGTTTATAATCTTGCTTACTATAGGAGTAGTAAAATTTATATCAAATGGTAAGCCTATAAGCGCTCTTTTTCTTGATTATAATTTTACTATTAGCCAGGACCAGTTAACATATATTACACTAGGTTTGACCCTAGTCATTGTGGTAATATTCTCTATTTTTGGCTATAAAATATATCTATGTAAGGATGGGATATACCTGGGAAAAATTGACCTCCTAGTGGGGTGGGATGAAATAGATAGCCTAAGCCACGTTTGGATCAATTCTTTTTCTGTTAGAAATGGATTAATACGATTTTATAATAGAAAAACCCTGGTTATCTATAGGAAGGGATACAAAGCAATTTGTGTATATAATATTTCCCTCTTATCCTTATTTGCTGCTAAAGTATATTGCAACAGGATAAAGACTAATATCTTATTAGCCAGTCTTGCAACCATGCTTAATGTAGGCTTTGGTGGATGGGTACTTTATCAGTTCTTTTTTGCTGGCCTAGACAGCATGAAACTTTGGATATTTTTCACTTGGATGGGCTTATTTTTTATTAAGACATTGACTCTACCACTTATAATGACAAGTTTAGAGAATAAAATTCATGGAGGCTACCTCTACCATGATACGGCCTACGAGAAAGATAGGTCTGCCGTGATTCATTTATAGTAAATCAGGAAAAGAACTTATAATTTAACATAAATTCTACTTACGAGAATTTTTAAAAAGTAGTATAATGCAGTTAATAAATAATTCAAGGTAGATTACATTTTTTGGAGGTAGAAAAGATGAGACAGTATATAGTAGACGCATTTGCAGATAAGGTGTTTTCTGGTAACCCAGCAGCAGTTTGTGTTATGGAAGAATGGCTTTCAGAAGATCTTATGATGAACATAACGAGAGAGAACAACTTATCTGAAACAGCCTTTGCGGTTAAAGTTGATGAAGGCAAGTACCATCTTAGGTGGTTTACACCAGGTGGGGAAATTGACCTTTGTGGACATGCGACACTTGGAACAGCATTCGTAATCATGAATTACTATGACAGAGACCTAGACCGGGTTTCTTTTGATACCCTAAGTGGGGAATTGATAGTTATGAGAGATAAGGACCTTTATGAATTAGATTTTCCTAAGTATGACCTGGAAGAGGTTCCAGTTACACAGGCCATGACAGATACTATTGGATGCCAGCCTCTAAAGGCATATATGGCCCGTGACCTACTATGTATAATTGATGATGAACAGGCTGTAAGAAACTTAAATCTTGATATGGAAAAGGTAAAGGAGCTTGATGGACTTCTTCTACACGTATCTGCACCTGGTAAGGACTTTGACTGTGTATCAAGGAGTTTTGCCCCTAAATTAAATGTACCGGAGGACCCTGTTTGTGGTTCAGGACATTGCCATATCATCCCATATTGGGCGGATATATTGGGTAAAAATGACCTAGTTGCCTACCAGGCATCTAGTAGGGGGGGTACCCTATATTGTAGAATAGAGGATGACAGGATTGCTCTTGCTGGTAAGGCTTGTTTATATTCAATAGCTGATATAAATGTATAGTAAATAAACAACAAGGAACGCTGTAGTTAGGTAAATAATAAAATTATAGGGAGGTTTATGGAAAATTTGAACTTATATCCTTGGGTAATTAGCCTAGATAAGGAAAAAACTATTGAATACTATATAAATAATGATCTTTCAGAAGATAAGGACCTAAACCTAGCTTTAAAGAAGCATTTAGATTCTGACACTCTTAACTTTATAGAGGGCTTTGGTGTAGATATAAATAAGGCCAGTGTATGCTTTATTCCAAGTATATTTGATAAAGAGGATATAGGAATATTATCTAAAGACTTTTATAAGTTAGGTTTTATGTTTGCTGGCCAACTGGATGCAGTTCCTAGTGTTCAGTGGGATTTTTACTTTGATGAACTTGATGATGAACCACCAATTTTTGAAATAGATGAAACCAGTCCAAAGAGAATAGAATTTGATGATTTTATAGCATTTCATACTTCTAGTGACAAGATGGGGGTCTATAAATTCAGTCCAGGAGTAGCCTATGATGAATCTATTGAAGATTGGAACTCGGGTTTTGTGTATTGCAACGCTGTATTTCCTATTGATTAACTTTATAAGAAAAATTTAAAATTAGCAATTATTGGGTCAAGGTTTTAGTAGTATACATTCCAACACTCATACTGGTATTTGTATATATTTGGTTGACAGGATTTAGAGAAGCCTTGGCGAGTTCTGCCTATAGGGATATATTCATAAATTATACGACTGGTTATCTAGCCGTTTCAATAATTGGATGGATTAAGAACCGCATCAAAAATAGGTCTTTAGACAGAAAATAAGTATTGGGGGAGTTAGTAATATGGAAAATAATCTGACTGATAAATATAAAATATTAAATCGTGACCAAATTAAGTACATAGCTATGTTTCTAATGCTATTGAATCATATATCAATAATATTTCTAGAGCCGGGTACCTTTTTGTCAGAGCTTTTTTTGGACTTGGGTTACTTTACTGCTATTACCATGTGCTATTTTTTAGTTGAAGGATACCAATACACTCATTCAAAAAAGAAATATGCAAGCAGGTTACTTATATTTGCCTTAATATCTGAGATTCCATTTTGCCTAGCCTTTACTGAAGAGGGTATCATAGAATTTCACGGACTAAATATGATGTTTACCCTGTTTTTGTGCTTTGGGATACTTGTGGTACATGAAAGGGTGGCGAGTAAGCTTTTAAGGATAGCTTGCACAATTGGTCTAATTATACCATCACTAATATCAGACTGGGCACTATTGGCACCAATATTCACCCTATTATTTATCAGGAGCTATGGATCAAAATCAAAGACAAAAAATGCCTTCATTATAGCCATGATTTTGTTTGGAATAACGGAATTTGTTGCTAAGTCATCCCTTCTTCCATTTAAGGAAAATTTGATTTATACTCTGGGAAGTTTGCTAGGCATCCTGCTTGCTGGCATATCAATTGTATATTTATATAATGGTAAGAGGATGAAAGGGGGAAGAGAGCTTTCTAAGTGGTTCTTTTACGTATTTTATCCAGGGCATTTATTGGTACTAGGCCTTATTAGGATATTTTTAGTATAAGGAAGATAGTATTACAAAAATGTATATAAACGGGAAATTTGATTTAGAAGGTTGAAATTAAATAAATATCAGCTTATAAATCAAATGAAAATTAACATTAAAAGAAAAACAAACAGACTAATTTAAACATTTTCACAAAAAGTTAGAAAAATATTCGATTTCTTCTTTTTAAATTGCTACTTTTGTAGTATTATATATAGAGTGCTTGGTATAAGTAAAAAAACTTTAAGGCTGGATAGTCTCTGGTAAAGGATTATCTGTAAAGTCTATAAGTAAATTTGAATTTAATTGAAAGAGGAATATAGTATGACAAGAAATGTTGGTACAGTAGCGCGTGGAGTACGTTGCCCAATAATTCGTCAGGGTGACAATTTATCAGAGATTATAGTAGATTCAGTAATAGAAGCTTCTAAGACTGATGGTTTTGACCTAGGAGATAGGGATGTAGTTGGTATCACAGAATCTATCGTAGCAAGAAGCCAGGGTAACTATGCTTCTATAGATGCAATAGGTAAGGATGTTAAGGCTAAGTTCGGTGGGGAAACTGTAGGTATTATCTTCCCAATCCTTTCTCGTAATAGATTTGCTATCTGCCTAAAGGGTATGGCTATGGGTGCTAAGAAGGTCGTTTTAATGCTTTCATATCCAAGAGATGAAGTTGGTAACCAGTTATTGACAGAAGACCAGCTTGATGAAAAGGGAATAGATCCATATTCTACAGTTATGACGCTTGAAAAATATAGAGAATTATTTGGTCAGAATATCCACCCATTTACAGGTGTTGATTATGTTGACTACTATAGTGAAGTTGTAAGATCAACTGGAGCAGAGGTAGAAATAGTTTTTGCTAACCATGCTACTGAAATCTTAAACTATACTAAAAATGTAATAAACTGTGATATCCACACTAGAAAGAGAACTAATAGGATATTAAAGGCTGCAGGAGCTACAGTTTATGGTATGGATGAAATTTTGACAGAATCAATAGACGGAAGTGGATATAACACTCAATACGGTCTATTGGGATCAAATAAGTCAACAGAGGACAGCGTAAAGCTATTCCCTAATGAATGTACTGACCTTGTATATGATATCCAGGCCAAGTTATTAGAAAAGACTGGTAAGCATATAGAGGTAATGGTATATGGAGATGGTGCTTTTAAGGATCCAGTAGGACAGATTTGGGAACTTGCTGACCCAGTGGTATCACCAGCCTATACTAAGGGACTAGAGGGTACACCTAATGAATTGAAGCTAAAGTATCTAGCAGACAATGACTTCAATGATTTATCAGGTGAAGCTCTTAAGGAAGCTATATCTGAAAGAATAAAGACTAAGGATGCTTCCTTGGTAGGAAAGATGGAGTCTGAAGGTACTACACCAAGAAGACTTACAGATCTAATTGGTTCATTATGTGACCTTACAAGTGGTTCAGGTGACAAGGGTACACCAATAGTACTTGTACAGGGATACTTTGATAATTATACAAACAATTAATCGAAAATAAATTATAAATTGGACTAGTATTTAGGCTGGGAGGTCTAGAGGCTAGTCCTTATTTTTATATCTTATTATTAGATTAGAATATCAAAATATTAACAAAAGCCTTGTTAAATAATTTGAATTGTGCTAATATTAAGTAAATTAATCATTTAGGAGGAGATAATATGGCAAAAATATTAATTAGTCCAAGCAAGTATATCCAGGGACCGGGAGAGTTGAATAGACTAGGTCAGTATGTTGAAAAACTTGGTAAAAAGGCTCTAGTACTTATAACAGAATCAGGCTATAAGAGGGTAGGACCAGGCATAGAGGAAGGATTTAAGTCTTCTGAAGCTAGCATGGAGGTTTGCTATTTTAATAGAGAATGTTCAAAGGTTGAGGTTGATAGAATCATTGACAAGTATGTAAAGGATGATGATTGTGATATTATTGTCGGTGTTGGTGGTGGTAAGGTTGCTGATACAGCCAAGGCAGTTGCCTACTATACAGGCAAGCCAGTAGTTGTATGTCCAACAATAGCATCAACTGATGCACCATGTAGTGCCCTATCAGTTTTATATACTGAAGATGGTGTTTTCGACCAGTATCTATTCCTACCAAAGAATCCAGATATTGTTATGATGGATACTGAGGTTATATCAAAGTCTCCAGTCAGGTTAACTGTTGCGGGCATAGGAGATGCCTTAGCTACATATTTTGAAGCTAGAGCATGTAAGGCTAGTGGAGCTATTTCTTGTGCAGGAGGCAAGACAACAGAGGCTGCTATAGCTTTAGCTAAGCTATGCCTTGATACACTTTTAGAAGAGGGCTTGAAGGCCAAGATTGCCCTAGAAGCAGGTGTATGCACAGAGGCAGTTGAAAAGATAGTTGAAGCGAATACCCTATTAAGTGGGCTAGGCTTTGAGTCTGCTGGTTTGGCAGGTGCCCATGCCATCCACAATGGTTTGACAGCACTTGAGGAATGTCACCATATGTACCATGGTGAAAAGGTAGCCTTTGGTACACTAACTCAGCTTGTATTGGAAAATGCCCCAACTGAGGAACTAGAGGAAATATACAATTTCTGTATAGATATGGGTCTACCTGTTACACTAGAAGAATTGGGTGTTAAGGAAATAAATAAGGATAGGCTATTAGAGGTAGCTAGACTTGCATGTGCAGAGGGTGAGACAATTCATAATATGCCTTTTGAGGTTGATGAAGACAAGGTATGTAGTGCTATAATAGCTGCAGATGCTATGGGTAGGTTCTTCTTAGGCCTATAGGTAGGTATTTTAGGTAGCTAGATAATCTACTTGTTATAAATATAAAATTAAGTGGGATAAGACCTTATAGGTTTTATTCCACTTTTTAAAATTATGTACTATAATAGAGGTAGGATATATAGGGCCAGCCAATGAGGTCACAAATTAGGCCCATATACTTCCTATATATGTTGATATATAAGTTTATTTGATGTGGAGGTCATTGTTATGAGTCAAGATAAGAATTTAAAGAAGTACAAGTGTAGACCATGTGGTTTTGTATATGATCCTGAAAAGGGTGTGCCTGCCTACGGTATTGAACCAGGAGTTCCTTTTGAAGATCTTCCAGATGACTGGGTATGTCCAAATTGTGCAGCTAGTAGGTGGATGTTCGAAGAAGTTAAGGAAGACTAATAGGACTCAGTCAGCCCTATATAATTAATATTATGGAGGGAACAATGAAGTTAGTAATTGATTTGTTTATAGCCTTTGCCAAGATTGGTAGCTTTACCTTTGGGGGAGGCTATGCCATGTTACCTATGATAAAGAAGGAAGTAGTTGAAAGACATGGCTGGGCAAGTGATAACGAAATTTTGGATTATTTTGCAATTAGCCAGGTGACACCAGGTGTAATAGCTGTAAATACAGCAACCTTTGTTGGCTACAAGATAGGTGGACTAGTGGGTGCTATCGCGGCAACCCTAGGTGTTATATTCCCATCTATTGTAATTATAGCAGTAATAGCAGCCTTTTTGACAAATTTTGCCAGCCTACCAGCAGTAGTTCACGCCTTTAATGGAATCAGGGCATGTGTATGTGTTCTTATATTAAATGCAGTATATAATATGGCCAAAAAGTCTGTAATTGATATACCGACAGCTATCATATTTATCCTAGTAGCTATTGTAGCAATAATGAGTGTAGTTTCACCCTTTATACTAGTGATTCTAGCAGGTGTATTAGGATTTATTATCCAGTATTTTAAGCTAAGAAAGAAGGTGGACTAGGTGCCAGGAATTTTTAAGTTAGTCTACTATTTCTTCACTACGGGCTTATTTGCTGTAGGGGGTGGCCTTGCAACCCTACCATTTCTATATGATATTGGTAAGAAGACAGGTTGGTATACAGCAGTAGATGTTGGTAATATGGTTGCTATAGCCCAGAGTACGCCCGGTCCAACTGGTATAAATATGGCTACATACGTTGGTTTTAAACAGTTTGGAGTCTTAGGAGCAATTATAGGTCCGGTATCTTTGGTCCTGCCATCCCTAATTATCATAATAATAGTCTATAGGATCCTGGACAAGTTTAAGGAATCACAGACCGTACAAAGTGTTTTCTATGGACTAAGACCGGCCTCAAGTGGCTTGATTTTGGCGGCTGCCTTTAGTGTTATTCAGATCTCCCTATTGGATATGGCCAATAAGGGATCTATAATGGGGTATTTTAGGTGGCCAGCCTTGGCTTTAGCAGGACTTATATTTTTATTGCAGTACTACAAGAAAAATATCCATCCAATATTTTTAATAGTCTTGGCGGGTATTATTGGTTTTGTATTTAAGATATAATATCAGATATGCGGTATGATATAAGTAATGTGACATAAAAAATGTGACATTAAAATTATAATTATAAAATTGCTATATTAAAAGGGGTCATACCCTTTTGCATAAAAAATAGAGAAGGAAGCCTAATGATAGTCTTCCTTCTCTATTTTGTTTAATAGGTTTATTAAGGTATTCTTATGTGCTAATTTAATATGCAAAACTACCTGTCTGTATTCAAGTCGTAGTCAACCAAAAGGTTGGCCTTTATTAGTATTGGTCTAAGAGCAGTGTATAGAAGCATAGCTATTACAACTGTAGTTATAGCATTGAAGAATGTTGCTCCTGCACTAAACTTTGCTAGAACGCTAGCAACATCAGCTGGTTGACCTAATACATATATCTTATAAAAGTATCCTACAATTGGGTCTGCAAATACATTAAATGCCATACCTATTATTGATCCTGATAGGGCATACCTGAATACTTTTTGTGGATCGTTAGTATGGTTAATTCTACCAATCTTGTGGGCAAATAAGCCAACAATAAGGCCTATGCACAGCTTAAGTACAAAAGTCTTAGGCGCTACTAGTATATAAACCGGGTCCATTATGTCAGCAATTGTCATACCGATAGCTCCAGCAAGTCCACCGTACACACCGCCTATAAGTAGGGCAGCAAGTACAAGAAAGACATTGCCAAAGTGGATTGATGTTGCGTCGCCTCCTGGAACAGGTATCTTAATCTGTAGGTAAGTAAATGTTACAAAGCAAAGAGCGGCAAGTATTGCAGACTGTGTCAGCTTTGCTAGATTCTTATTTTTCATAAATCCTCCTTTAAGTGTTAAAATATAATTACAAATACAATTCTATCAATTTAAGGCTTATAAAGTCAACTATTAGGCGTCATATGATAAAAAAATACACTTTGAACCCATACAATTTTAATTATCTTTTAAAAACTATTATCATAAATAGACCTTTAGCAAATAATTTTAAAAAGGTCTATAATATTCCGGTTTATTTGGTATAATATATATGGAAGATTCAGGTTGGTCAGACAAGCACTGGTCAATCAATAATATATAAGGGAGAGGATAAACATGGATAGAAATGACAAGTGTTGGTGTGGTAGTGGACAAAAGTACAAGAAATGCCACATGGATTTTGATGACAAGATAAAAGAATATGCTATGAAGGGCCATATAGTACCTGATAGATTTAATATAAAGACACCTAGAGAGATAGAGGCAATAAAGGAGAGCGCCAAGGTAAATACAGGGGTTCTTGACCACCTAGAGGGAAAGATTGTTGCAGGTATGTCTACTGAGGACATAAACAAGCTAGTTCACAACTATACTATAGAGCATGATGCAATACCAGCTCCTTTGAACTATGAGGGATTCCCAAAGAGCTGCTGTACCTCTATTAATAATGAGGTATGCCATGGGATACCTTCAGAGGATATTATCCTGAAGGAAGGAGATATAATTAACGTAGATGTATCTACCATAAAGAATGGTTATTTCTCTGATGCATCCAGAATGTATATGGTAGGTCAGGTAAGTGAAGAGGCTAAAAAACTTGTTGAGACAACTAAGGAGTGTCTAAATGCAGGTTTAGACCAGGTAAAGCCTTGGGGCCATATAGGTGACATTGGAGCTGCTATCCAGGAATACGCTGAATCTAGGGGCTATTCAGTAGTTACTATGTTCGGAGGACACGGTATAGGAAATGAATTCCATGAGGAACCATTTGTGTCTCATGTAGGAAGAAGGGATACAGGTATGTTAATGGTGCCTGGTATGGTATTTACAATAGAGCCTATGATCAATATTGGTAAGCCACAGGTCTACGTAGATAAGAAGAATGGATGGACTTCATATACAAAGGATGGAAGCCTATCAGCCCAGTGGGAGCACCAGATTTTGGTCACTGAAGATGGATATGAAATAATTTCAGCTTAATTTATAAAAATGATTGACAGAAACGGATTTTTGTATTATACTATTTGAGTAGTGAAAAGAAGTAGAATCCGTTCTCACCTTACAGCGCGGCTAGTAGGGTTGTATAAGTTTAATCAGTAGTTTATTTTGCTGTTTTATTTTAGAACTTATGACGGATTTTTATATCCGTCTTTTTTTCGTACTAGAGAATTTCTCAGTGAGAAATTTTATTTTTTAGAAAGTTGAGGTGTTCTAAGATTAGTAAAGAAATAGCTATCAATGAAGAAATAAGAGTTAAGGAAGTCAGATTGATTTCTGAAACAGGAGAACAGTTAGGTATAGTTACTTCTAAGGAAGCGAAGGAGTTGGCAAGTTCTAAGAATTTGGATCTTGCAATGATATCACCTAATGCAAAGCCTCCAGTTTGCAAGATTATGGACTACGGTAAGTACAAGTATGAGCAGGCTAGGAAGGAAAAAGAGGCAAAGAAAAAGCAAAAAGTAATCAATGTAAAGGAAGTAAGACTTAGACCAGGTATAGGTGATCATGACCTTAATACTAAGGCAAACCAGGCATCTAAGTTCTTACAGAAGGGTGACAAGGTTAAGGTTGAGCTTAGGTTCAGAGGAAGAGAGCTTGGTCACAAGGACATTGGTAAGGAAGTAATGTTAAAATTTATTGACATGTTGAGTGAGTTTGGAGAACCAAATAAGGCCCCTAAGTTCGAGGGAAATAATATGGTTGCAATTATAGATCCAAAGAAATAGATAAATATTGAGAGGAGGATTTTGTTATGCCAAAGATGAAAACACACAGAGGTGCAGCAAAGAGATTAAAGAGAACAGGAAGCGGAAAGCTAAAGAGAGCAAAGGCTTATAAGAGTCATATACTTACAAAGAAATCACCTAAGACTAAGATGAACTTGAGACAGTCAACTTTAGTAAGTGATGGCGATGCAAAGAGAATAGCACAATTATTACCATACAAGTAAGATTAGTATTTAGGAGGGTTAGAAATGGCAAGAGTAAAGAAGGGTATGAATGCCCATAAGAGACATAAAAAGGTATTGAAGCTTGCAAAGGGATACCAGGGATCAAGAAGTAAGCTTTTCAAGACTTCAAATCAGTTTGTAATGAAGGCATTAAAGAATGCTTATATAGGTAGAAAGCAGAAGAAGAGAGACTTCAGAAAGTTATGGATACAGAGAATTAATGCAGCATGTAGAATGAACGACATGTCTTATTCTAAGTTCATGAATGGTTTAAAGAAGGCCGGAGTAGAAGTTAACAGAAAGATGCTTTCAGAATTAGCAATAGCTGATCCAGAAGGATTTGCAAAGCTAGTTGCAGTTGCAAAGGAAAACCTAGCATAATTAAGAAATGTGAGACGAACCGTTTTGGTCGTCTCTTTTTTATATGTGTTAAATGAGGTGTGCCTTATATGAACTCATCTTCCGGCACAATGCATACTCACATCCTAGAATTAAACTAACCTTAAAGATATAAAGGACCCAATACTGGGTCCTTAAAAAATAAGCTTTAGTTTTAGTCCTTCTTAAAATGGTCCTTTGCCTTTGCTGCCAAGCCTGCAGACATAATTATACCATTTTTTACTGTTTCCTTTGCCGTGCTTATATCATTGCTGATATCTGCAGCAACCTCACTTACCTCCTTAGCGTTATCAGTAACAGAATCTACATTTTCAAGAATTGCAGGTATCTTGGATATTGCTAGACCGACATTTGTAGAGTTCTGAACTAGGAGAGCATCTACACTACTTATGAAGGCTGTAAGCTTTTTTAAAAGTAATATAAGTGCTATAAGGGTTGCACATCCAAGAAGGGCCAAAAGAAATAAAATTGTGTCGATATTTATTGTTATAGTCATATTACACCACCAATCCAATACTATTATTTATCTTGATAAAAATCCATTATAATTAATTATATATTATAAGCAGACTAAATAAAAGCCATAGATTAAAATTTGTATTTATAAATTTATTTCATATCCTTAAAGTTATCATGAAAGGAGATTAAGTATCTGATGTAAAATATATGGTTCCAAATAGTAAGTTCGATATATATAGGAAGGTTTTAATGTATAAAAACACATCTAATTAATAAAGGTAGATAAAGGAATCAAGAAAAGTTACAAAAATAAGTTACAAAATGTAACTTTTATTTATTCTATACAAGACAGTTATTTCAACGTGTACAGCATTTACAACTAGGATTAAGGTTAAAAAAAGGTTGCTTTTTTGTAATTTTTGTATTAGAATAAAGAAGTCAGAAGTATTAAAGTAACAAAAATAATACAAAAAGTTACAACGGTGTAATTAATACTCTAGGACAAAAATGAATATAATTATTCAAAAAGAAGGGATAGATAAAGTTGAGATTTTTGCTTTATTATCCATACTAAGGAGGATATTTATGAAAAAAATATTGGGAAAGATAGTCTGTATGGCTTTTATATTAATTTTTGCATTTGGTGGAAGTATGTCAGATGCTAAGTCAATACTAGCAACAAGCGGCTGGTCTACACAAAATGGTAGACACGTATATGTAGGTTCTGATGGAAAAAACCTAATGGGATGGAATAGAATCAGTGGTTTGTGGTTCTACTTTAATTCTTCAGGTTACATGGTAACAGGAACTCAGAACATAAATGGCAAGACGTATCAGTTTAACAACGATGGAAGTTATAGTAGGGAAGTGCCCGCTACAAAGACAAGCACTTATACAACTTCAACTTCTAACGGTAAGGTTAAGTACTATGACAAGAGTGGTAACTACCTAGGTACAGGTAAGAAATATATCTCTAATGCAAGTGCCTATACGGGAGATACTACAACTGCATCAGGACAGAGACCGAGATGGGGTACCATAGCGGTAGACCCAAAGGTTATACCACTAGGATCAAAAGTTTATGTACCTTATTACGATAAGGTATTTATAGCTAACGATACAGGTGGTATCATAAGGGGTACAATGATCGATATATTCATGAATTCAGCAACTAATATGAGAAACTTTGGTAGAAGAAATATCGAGATAGTAGTACTTGATAAATAAGAGCACAGAGGTAAATAACTCGATGATATTTTATTTAGATTTCAAGTTGTAAGATAAGTTTTATCCTGATTTTAATTAGCACAGTCTCAAGAAATTTAAAGTGTAAGATATTAAGAGAGACCTAAAAGAAGTATAAAAATAATTGAAAGACCCTAACCGGTAAGTCATTATGACTAAAAGGCTAGGGTCTTTATTATTAGTCCAATTTTAAAAGCAACTTAAAATCTATATTTTAATTAGTATCTTATCTGACCTCAAGCTTATTTGTAGCAAATATCATCACAACATTGTGGACAGATATATTTTTAAACTTATACCTAAGATCAGGTGGTATCCTCATAGTGTCACCCTTCTTTAAAAGGATAGACTTACCATCATCGGTTTGGACGGTAAGGCTGCCCTTTTCTATATGGATTACATCGTCAGAAATATTTTTTCCTAAGGGCTGGTAAGACGTCTCTGAATGAGCATGAAATACAATTCTCACAAGGTTTATATTTAGTGTAGCCGTCCTAGTTGTAAGCAACTGAAATTCCAAATTATCCCTACAAGGATATACAATAGTTGAAAGGCCATCTGACCTTCTAACCAAGTTTTCTAAAATAACAGGCTCTTCAAATAAAGAGGAAAGACTAGTGTTCATAGTTTCGGATATAGCGTTTAGGACACTTAGGCTAGGGTTACCAACCCCTCTTTCCAATTGGCTAAGCAAAGCAGTACTAATTCCCGACAGCTCAGAGAATTCTTTAATAGTCATATTGTTGCTTTTTCTGTATTCTACAAGTCTGTTACTGAGTTGAATAATTTCCATGGTAGCCTCCTATAGTGTTAAAATTTTATATAATATCATTGACTTTTACATATTGACAAGGGTTAAAATCATTGGCTACGAACTATAGACAAGGATTAAAATCATCGACTATACATTATTGGCAAGTGATTAATATATTGATTAGGAATAGTAATTATATTATAACATTTTAAAAGGAAAAAGTGTAGAATTTCTAGAAAAAAATATTGTACTAAATCAAATTGTTATATCTTTTCATATGTGTTAAAATTAAATGTAATGCATAATAGGTAGAAATAAACTAAAGGGAAGGTATTATGATAATTTTGGGTATAGACCCAGGTCTGGCTATTATTGGCTATGGCTTGGTTGAATATAAAAATAACAAATTCAGGACAATAGACTACGGGGCTATAACAACTCCAGCAGGTATGAGTACTGTGGAGAGGCTGGAGAGGATATACAAGGGTATGAACCAGCTCTTTCATATGTATGATATTGATGAAGTCGGCATAGAGGAACTTTTCTTCAATAAAAATGTTAAGACGGCCATTACAGTAGCCCAGGCTAGGGGGGTTATACTCCTATCCTGTCAGCATCATGCAAAGCCGACTTATGAGTATACACCCCTACAGGTAAAGCAGGGCGTATGTGGCTACGGAAGGGCCGACAAGTCTCAGGTGCAGAAAATGGTGACCTCTTTCTTGAGTCTAAAGGAAATACCAAAGCCAGATGACGTCGCTGATGCCCTGGCTGTGGCTATCTGTCATGCACATTCTAACAGGATGGGTAAGGAATTGAGTAGGTTTGAAAAATAGGAGTGGTATAAATGATTGGATATATTAAGGGCACAGTTGAAGATATAGGAATTGACTATGTGCTAATTGAAAACAATGAAATAGGCTATAAGTTAAATGCTTCTAGCAATACCCTGTCCCAGTTAAGTGAAGGTGACAGGACTAAGATGTATACAAAGATGATAGTTAGGGAGGATGATATTAGCCTTTGTGGTTTTTATTCTAAAGAAGAGCTAGATATGTTTAATCTATTAACATCAGTGTCAAAGATAGGAACAAAGCTAGGACTGGCTATTCTTTCCTTTGCTACACCGTCCCAGATCCACCTATATATTTCGACTTCTGATACTAAGACCTTATCAAAGGCTCCGGGGGTCGGGAAGAAGACTGCAGAGAGAATGATATTAGAGCTTAAGGACAGGCTAGGTAAGCTAAATATAAGTGGGGAAGACCTAGGAGGAAAACCAGCTATGTCGAGACCAACTACTAGCGATGGAGAGGCTATTGATGCCCTAGTTGCCCTAGGTTATACCGGTCAGGAATCGAAGGTGGCTGTAGACTTTGTCAAGCAGCCAGGTATGGGTGTTGAGGATATAGTTAAGAAGGCCCTAGAATATATTTTGAAGACAAACTTCAAATTCTAATAGGAGGTAGAGGGTATGGATGAAGAACGTATAATTACTTCCAGTATGAAGGAAGAAGATTTTGATATAGAAAACAGTTTAAGACCCAAGTCCCTAGACGAGTATTTGGGACAGGAAAAGTCAAAGGAACAGCTAAGGATATTTATAGATGCTGCAAAATCGAGGAGCGAGTCTCTGGACCATGTATTACTTTATGGACCTCCTGGACTTGGTAAGACAACACTTGCTAGTATAATAGCGAATGAAATGGGTGTTAACCTAAGGATTACATCTGGACCAGCCATAGAAAGGGCTGGAGATTTGGCTGCCATTTTAACAAATTTACAGGAAAATGACGTCTTGTTTATAGATGAGATTCACAGGATAAATAGGAGCGTGGAAGAGGTCCTATATCCAGCTATGGAGGACTTTTGTCTAGATATTATTATAGGTAAGGGACCGTCTGCTAGGAGCATTAGGCTAGACCTACCTAAGTTTACCCTTATTGGGGCTACAACCAGGGCAGGTATGTTGACAAATCCGCTTAGGGATAGGTTTGGTGTTATTTGTAAACTAGACTACTATAAGGAAGATGAGTTAGCTGAGATAGTGCGAAGGTCATCTGGCATATTAAATGCAGGGATTATGGATGACGGTGCAGTTGAGATTGCAAGAAGGTCTAGGGGTACACCTAGAATAGCAAATAGATTACTAAAGAGGGTTAGGGACTTTGCCCAGGTCAAGGCGGACGGTCATATTACAGACCAGGTAGCCCAGGCTGCCCTAGAGTTACTAGGAGTGGACTCCTTAGGTCTAGACTTTGTTGATAAGAAACTTTTAATGACAATAATAGAAAAGTTTAATGGGGGGCCTGTAGGTCTAGATACCCTTGCTGCATCTATAGGAGAGGATAGGAATACTATTGAAGATGTATATGAGCCCTACCTACTACAGCTAGGCTTCATTAATAGGGCGCCTAGGGGTAGAATAGCCATGCCAATGGCCTACCAACATTTGGGTATACCATATGAGGAAAAGAAGAAATAGTAATTGAGGTGAGATATGAAGACCAGTGATTTTAAATACGACCTACCAGAAGAACTGATTGCGCAGGTTCCGATAGAGGATAGGTCAAGCTCAAGATTGATGGTTGTTGATAAGAAGACAGGCCAGATAGAGCACAGGGTTTTTAAGGATATTATAGATTATTTAGAAGAGGGTGACTGCCTAGTTTTAAATGATACTAGAGTAATCCCTGCCAGGCTAATAGGTGAGAAGGTTGGGACTGGTGGAAAGATGGAGTTTTTACTATTGAAAAGAAATGGGGATGATAGTTGGGAGACTCTTGTAAAACCAGGTAAAAGAGCCAAACTAGGAGCAAAATTTTCCTTTGGTGGAGGCAAGCTATTTGCTGAGGTAGTAGATATACTTGTAGATGGATCAAGGTTGGTCAAGTTTGACTATAATGGTATATTTGAGGAAATTCTGGACGAGCTAGGTAATATGCCACTTCCGCCATATATAACAGAAAAGCTAGAGGATAAGGATAGGTATCAGACTGTATATTCAAAGCATAATGGATCGGCTGCAGCACCCACAGCAGGTCTACATTTTACAGACCAGCTACTTGACCAGATTAGGGCCAAGGGAGTAAAGACAGCCTTTGTAACCCTGCATGTTGGGCTAGGTACCTTTAGACCAGTAAAGGTTGACGATGTAGGTAAGCACAAGATGCACTCGGAATTTTATATGGTAAGTCAAGAGGCAGCAGATATAATCAATGAGGCAAGAGTCAAGTCAAAGAGGATTATATGTGTGGGTACTACTAGCTGTAGAACTATAGAGTCTGCCGCAAAAGAGGATGGAAGCCTAGAAGCTAAGAGCGACTGGACAGATATATTTATTTATCCAGGCTACAAATTCAAGGTATGTGACAACCTAATCACCAACTTCCACCTACCAGAATCGACCCTGATAATGCTGGTAAGTGCCCTATCAAGTAAGGATAATATATTAAGGGCCTATGGGATAGCTGTAGAGGAAAAATATAGGTTCTTTAGCTTTGGTGACGCAATGTTCCTAAAATAAGTAGGATTGTAAGTTCAAAGACATGTAAGAGTAAGAGCTAAGACATGTAAAAAATATTGAAATAGTAAGACTATGAAAGGAAATATATGTACGCAGTTAAATATGAATTGATAAAAACCTGTAAGCAGACTGGTGCAAGATTGGGTAGACTCCATACACCACATGGTGTAATAGAGACCCCTATTTTCATGCCAGTTGGAACCCAGGCAACAGTAAAGGCCATGACTCCAGAGGAATTAAAGGAAATAGGGTCCCAGATAATTTTAAGTAATACCTACCACCTATATATGAGGCCAGGCCATGACCTTATAGAAAGAGCCGGTGGACTACACAAGTTCATGAATTGGGATAAGCCAATATTGACAGATAGTGGTGGCTTCCAGGTATTTAGTCTTGGACCACTAAGAAAGATAAAGGAAGAGGGAGTAGAGTTTAGGTCCCACCTTGATGGGTCAAAGCACTTTCTATCACCTGAGAAGGCAACAGAGATTCAGAATGCCCTAGGGTCTGATATAATTATGGCCTTTGATGAATGTGCCCCTTACCCAGCGGACAGACAGTATGTTAAAAATTCATTGGAGAGGACAACTAGGTGGCTGGAGAGGTGTAAGGCAGCCCATAAGTATCCTGAAAAGCAGGCCCTGTTTGGTATAGTTCAAGGTGGCATGTACAGGGAGCTAAGAGAGCAGTCTGCCAAGGAGATTACAGCAATTGATCTACCAGGCTATGCGATAGGGGGCCTAAGTGTTGGAGAACCTAAGGATATGATGTATGAGGTCCTTGATTATACAGTGCCCCTACTACCAGAGGACAAGCCAAGATATCTGATGGGGGTGGGATCACCAGATGACCTACTAGAGGGTGTCTTAAGGGGGATAGACATGTTTGACTGTGTTTTACCTACTAGGATAGCTAGAAATGGCACTGCCATGACAAGCCAGGGCAAGGTAGTGGTTAGAAATGCATCCTATGCTGAGGACTTTACAAGCCTAGATTCAGAATGTGATTGCTATACGTGTAAGAATTACACCAAGGCCTACCTAAGACACTTGATAAAGTGTAATGAAATATTAGGGGCTAGGCTTCTTACAATTCATAACCTACACTTCCTATTAAAGATGATGGAAAACGTAAGAGAGGCCATCAAGGAGGATAGACTTTTAGACTACAAAAAGAACTTCTTTGAAAAATATTATGGTAAATAATATCTAGATGGTTTATAATATAACATATATGATTTAAATAAAAGGAGGGTATAAAATGCCACAGAATCAGATGATTATGGGAATTGGTATATGGATATTGATTTTTGTAATATTCTATTTCATACTAATAAGACCACAGAAGCAGAAGGAAAAGAAACTTAATGAGATGAGAAATTCTATTGAAAAGGGTGACACAGTTATTACAGTTGGTGGTATAATTGCCAAGGTAACAAGGGTCGAAGAGGATAGAATTATACTTGAATTAGGTCCAAATAGAACTAAGGTACCATTTGAAAAATGGGCTATAGGAAGAGTTGTTGAAAAGGCAGCTAAGGACGAAGAGGCTGTTGAAGTTGAAGAAAAGCTAGAACAGTAATACCAAGAGGTATGTGAAAAATACTACTCAATTTGCCGTGTATATGGTATAATGAGATAAGAAAATTATTTTGGAGGGATTATCATGGAGAAAAAACATGTAAAAACTCTTTCAAAGGCTACTTTAAAGGAAAGTGCAGCAAAGGGCGGATGTGGTGAATGCCAGACTTCTTGCCAGTCTGCTTGCAAGACTTCTTGTACAGTTGCTAACCAAGAGTGCGAAAGATAGTATTCGAAAAGTAGAAGACAGCCTTTATGGCTGTCTTTTCGTATCAATAGAAATAGGGGGGTTAAAATATGAAACTTAAAAAGAGACTTGGATCTCTAGTATTGTCACTTACTATGTTGGCTTGTAGCTTGGCAACTGCCAATGCCCTGTCATATAGTGAAATACAGCAGATTAGGGGGACTGATAGGTATGCAACAGCCAGTGGTATTGCTGGTGAGTATGGCCTATATGATTCAGTAATATTGGTAAATGCCGACAAGAACAAGTTGGCAGATGGTTTAAGTGCCAGTGGTTTAGCAGGTGTAATCAATGCACCTATACTTTTGGTACACAGGGATAGTATACCTAATGAAACTCAGCTAAGAATGGAAATAGCTAAGAGGGTATATATTATTGGTTCTGATAACTCTATAAGTAGTGATATAGAAAACAAGCTAAGGAGTCAGGGTGGATTTTCTGTTAAGAGAATAGGTGGCCAGAATAGGTATGAGACTAGTAATAATGTTGCTAATGAAATCCTAAATATAAAGGGATCAGTTGGCAAGGTATTTATAGCTAACGGAAGTAAGGGTGAGGCAGACGCTATGAGTATATCTGCAGTTGCAGCCAGAGATGGTGAACCTATCCTGCTTACAAACGGAACTAGTATAAGTGAAACATCAAGATCAATAGCAGAATCTACAAAGAATGTTTATGCTATAGGTGGTGTTGATTCTATATCATCTAGACTAGTAGGCTCACTAGGTGCTACAAGAGTCAGTGGTACTAGTAGATACTTAACTAATTCACAGGTTATAAGGACCTTCTACAGAGAAACACCATTTAAGTACATCCTAAGTGATGGCTATAAGCTAGTTGACGCCTTGACAGGTGGGCCTCTAGCCGGTAGAAATAATGCACCAATAGTACTAGTTAGCGAAAGAAGCGACAAGTCAGTACTAAGAGGTGCTACATCTTTAGTATCTTTGGGAGGAATCAGTCAGAGCGTACTAACTAAGTGTGCGGCTGAGACAAATAGGTAAAAATATGAGATATAACAAGCAGAAATATGAAGGTAAATTAGATTTAATAGTTTTAATTGTATATTCATTGTTTTTGTTTGGCCTTATAGAGACAATCAACAGGCGAAGTTTTATTAAATTTATAGACTTCGCCTTAGATTTTCCAGTCCAGTTTTTTATAAACTACTTTTTGATTTTTATGATACTTGGAGTATCAATATTTTTAAAGAGGAAGGTATTTTACTATTACATAGCCAGTAGCGTGCTTTTGATACTGGCTATTAGTAGTTCTGTTTTATATAGCTTGAGAGGCATGCCCTTGTCACCTTATGACCTTGTATCATACAAGGAGGCCCTAAATATTGCTAATGTTTTTTTAGATGTCAAATTTATGGTGGCAGGGATTGCTTTTTTACTACTGGTTATAATATTTTCAGTTCTTATATTCAAGAGGTTTAAGACTGAAAATAGGATTAGGAATAAATTTGACCTAGTGGCACTTTTGCTTGTGGCAACTGTATTTTTTATAGTTGTTCCCCAGCTAAAGGCGGCTAAAATTGTAACTGCCATAGCCTGGGACCCTGGATTGTCTTATGAGACCAATGGTCTAGTTTTCTCCTTTGCAGATGAGACCCTTATGTCTATAAGGAAAAAACCAAAGGGATATAGTCAGGCTACTATAGAGGCTATCAGATCAGATTTGGATAAGGAAGCTAAAAAGGACAAGAGACTAATTAGGACTGGGGATGACAGGCCGGATGTAATCTTTGTCCAGCTGGAAGGCTTCATGGATCCTACAAGGCTAAAAGATTGCAATTATAATATAGACCCAATGCCAAACCTAAGGAAGATGATGGATAGGTACACGTCCGGCCTAATGAATGTGCCGGTTACTGGTGGTGGTACGGCTAGGACAGAGTATGAGGTCATGTCAGGGAATAATTTTGAATTTTTAAACCAGGGTGAGATTCCCTACCAGACATTCTTGGCAAAAAGACCATCAATATCTATAGCAAGCAAAATGAGGTCAGAGGGATATAGGGCTGAGGCTATTCATAACTTCAATTCTAGCTTCTATAACAGGAGAGAAGGCTATGAAAATATCGGTTATCAGAAGTTTATCAGTCTTGAATCAATGACGGATGTTGAATATACCCCTATGTGGTGGCCAAAGGACAAAATATTGACTAGGTATATAATGGGTGAATTAGACCAGAATAAGTCTAAGTCTATGATTTATACCATATCTACTCAGGGCCATAGCAAGTATCCTACCAGCAATATGGACATGGAGTACAAGGTCAAGCTAGTGGATTCAAAGTTACCTAAACAGGACCAAAACCAGATTAATTACTATGCCAACCAGGTATATGAGATGGACCAATTTATCAGGGACCTAAAGGCCAGCCTAGATGTAAGGAAGAAGAACTATGTCCTGGTTGTGTACGGAGACCACCTACCTGCCCTGAATATAATTACACGCAATATGTCCGGTGTAGATAAATTTTCATCGCTTTTTGCAGTGATAGATAATATGGGAATCAAGAAAAGGTCTATTCCGAATGACCTTCAGGCCTACCAGCTATCTACTATGGTAATGGAACTTGCTGGACTTAAGTATGGGCCTATGAATATGGTACATGCCTACCTGAAGGACAAGTCTGACTACCAGGAAAAGATGAAGCTAGTCCAGTATGATATTTTATTTGGTAAGAGATACTTCTTAAAGGATTCAGAAGAGCCTATAAAAAATAATAAGATGCAGTTAGGTACTAGGGATATGAAGCTTGAGTCTGTAGAGAAAAAGGATGGCAAGGTCTTTATTAAAGGTCAGGGAATAAACAGAAACACAAGGTTATACATAGGGGGAGAAGAAACCCAGGTATACTTTGTAGATGATAAGACCTTACTATTGAAATCACCTAACTATAGGGGTAAGAAGATAGTATACCTTGAAATATTGGATAGCGATGAAAAACCAATTTATAGGTCAAATACCTTGGTGTATAAATTTTAGGGATCCATAGGGTTCTTAAAATTTGTGAATTTTTACTTGACCTGGGAGTTTTATGGAGGAAGAAATGAGGAAAAATAGCAAGATACATCCATCGCCCCTGCATATTTTATCGCCCGGGCAGATGATGGTAGCAGGCTTTGTTTTTTTGATTTTACTGGGTGCTGTACTTTTGACCAGCCCACTATCATCAGCCAATGGAACTAGTACAAGTTTTATTGATGCCCTGTTTACAGCAACATCCGCTGTATGTGTGACAGGTTTGGTAGTAGTTGATACCAGCATCCATTGGTCTATATTTGGGAAGGTGGTAATTATATTATTAATTCAGGTTGGAGGCCTAGGATTTATGACCTTGGGTACACTAGTAGCCCTTATTTTCGGGAAAAAAATCAATTTGAGACAAAGAATACTGATAAAGGAAGCCTTGAATCAGGATGATTTGTCAGGTAGTGTCAAATTGATTAAAAAGGTCCTGAAATATACCCTGGTTATAGAGGGGCTAGGAGCTTTATTATTGTCTTTCGCCTTTATACCACAATTCGGCTTTTTAAAGGGTATAGGTTACTCGATATTTACATCAATATCTTCCTTTTGTAATGCGGGTTTTGACCTGATGGGAAGTATTTCAGGAGAATACTCATCTATAGTGAGTTACTACAACAGGCCACTGATAGTATTTACTATTTCGGCTTTGATAATTCTAGGTGGTATTGGTTTTCCTGTCATAATTAATATTGTAAATAAGAGGCATTTAAAAAAGCTAAGCCTAAATTCTAAGATGGCCTTGGTGACTACGGCTATACTAATCGTGGGTGGTTTTTTGATGATATTCTTAGGGGAAGTTGGCCATGCCTTACACGGTATGACCTTGTGGGAAAAGTTCCAGGTGGTATTTTTCCAGTCAGTTACTACTAGAACGGCTGGCTATGCTACAATAGACTTGACCCAGTTTAGAGAATCAACTTTATTTGTGATGATAATACTGATGTTTATAGGTGCATCACCAGCATCTACTGGTGGTGGTATAAAGACAACTACAGCAGCAGTTTTATTTATAGCAGTAAAGTCATTTATAAAAAATGAAAATGAAATAACAGTCCAACACAAAAGGATAAATGTATTTACCTTTAGGAAGGCCTTGGGAATATTTATAATTGCTATTAGCATAGCTGTTTTGGGTGTTTACCTTTTGAGTATAACCCAGGACCCAAAACATTTTGATATCTTATCTTGCTCCTTTGAAGTTTCTTCAGCCCTGGCGACAGTAGGCTTGTCCCTGGCAGGTAGCTACCATTTAAACGGTGTTGGTAAGGTGATAATAATGGTCTTGATGTTTGCCGGTAGGGTGGGCTCATTGACTATATTTACAGCCTTTATAAGTGAAAACAAGAGGAAGAGGGTAAGGTACCCTGAAGCTAAGGTATTAGTTGGCTAGGAGGATATAAGATGAAGCAGTTTATAGTAATAGGTGGGGGAAGGTTTGGAGAAGCTACAGCCAGGACCCTAACAGAATCAGGACAAGAAGTAATGGTAGTAGATATGGATGAAGATGTGATCCAACAAATATCTGATGAAGTAGAAAATACTGCTATACTTAATGTTACAGATGAGCAGGCTATGAAAAGCATAGGCTTAAATAACTTTGATGTGGCTATAGTTGCAATTGGTGGAGACCTGAGGGCTTCAATTATGGCTACCCTAATAGTCAAGGAAGCTGGTGTACCCCTAGTTATCAGTAGGGCCAAGGACAGTCTACAGGCAGATGTATTAAAAAGGATAGGTGCTGATAGGGTTGTTTTTCCAGAGTCTGATATGGGCGTAAAGATTGCTAAGGCCTTGACCTTTGACAATGTTGTTGATTTCATGCAGTTGGATAATACACATTCAGTATTTGAGGTTACAGTTCCGAAGCCATGGGTAGGAAGTAACCTGATTGACTTGATGGTAAGAAATAAGTATAATATCAACGTTGTTGGTGTCAAAAGGGGAGATAGCTTCCAGGTTCCCCCTAGTCCTAGCCAGAACTTTGAGGACGGAGATATCATAGTAATAGCTGGTCAGACTAAGGCAATAGAGGAGATTGCCCTTTTGATCAGCGGTGATTCGTATATAAAGAGATAGGAAGTTTGATATGGCTTATATAAAGAGTAAGGATAATGAAAAATTTAAAACCATTAAATCTTTGCTAGCCTCTAAAAAGAGGTATAAGGAGAAAAAGTATTTAGCCGAGGGACTTAGGACTGTAGAGTTGGCCCTTGAACACGGGGCAGACATCGACATGGTAATTTTAAGAGAGGGGTCTGAATTTGACCCGGACCTAAAAGACCTTAGGGTTCACACCCTATCAAAAGACCTTTATGACCAGGTTAGTGATACGGAAAATTCTCAGGGGATAATGGCAGTGGTCAAGATGAGGGACCTGTCCAAGGGAGACTTTGACCCAAGCAGGCACAGGAAGGTCCTAGTCCTAGATAGGCTTCAAGATCCAGGAAATGTTGGGACTATCATCAGGACTGCCGATGCCATGGGCTTTGACCTAATCTGTGTGACTAAGGGATGTGTGGATGTATACAATCCCAAGGTAGTCAGGTCGGCTATGGGGTCAGGTTTTTATATGGACCTACTAATGGAGAGTCAGGAGGCTATACTATCTATCTTAAAAGGGGCAGGTCTACAGATAGTGTCAAGCTCCCTGGACACGGATAACTATTATGATGAGGTTACCTATGCAGACAGGTGTGCCCTTGTCCTTGGTAATGAAGCAAATGGGATAAATGACTTTTGGGTGGAAAATTCCGATCTATTAGTCAAGATTCCTATGTATGGTAAGGCGGAATCCTTTAATGTTGCCATATCTGGAGCCCTATTGATGAGTAAGATGATAAAGAGGTAGAATAAATAGTATATATTATATATAATTCTAGCTGTTTTTTGGTTGAGTCCAAAGAACAGCTATTTTTTTATATTTTTCACCCATAAATAAATATTGATTTTAAAAGGCTATATCCCTATTATAAGAACATAATGAATTTTGTAATAAAACGATAATAGAAGAGGTTCATAAATATTGAAAAATAAGTCTTGCCTAATTAAGTATGAAGTATTATAATATACTATATAGAAATGGTATATCATATTAAACAATAATATGACGCAATATTTAAAGGGTAAGTATGTTATGAGGTAGGTGATTATTATCCAACTGAATGAGAGGCAATTGAAGATTATTGCTATAGTAAAGGAAAATGAACCTATTACAGGAGAAAAAATTGCAGAAAAGCTAAGAGTAACTAGGGCAACACTAAGGTCTGACTTGGTTGTCTTGACAATGACAGGTATTCTAGATGCTCGTCCAAAGGTCGGCTATTTTTATGTGGGTGAGGGAAACTTCTCTAATGAAAATACATCCATGAAAAATACAAAGGTATCCTCAGTTATGGGTGTACCATTGACTGCGAGACAAAGTGACTCTGTATACGATGTAATAGTAAATATCTTTTTGGAAGACTCTGGTGGAGTTTTCATACTGGATGAGGACGACTACTTGTGTGGCGTGGTTTCCAGGAAGGATTTGTTGAAGGCTACTGTTGGGGGTTCGGATGTCAATAAGCTACCTGTAGGTATGATAATGACAAGAATGCCTAATATAGCGACCGTTGAAGAAGATGAGTCAATTAATTTGGCGGCTGCCAAATTGATGAAGAGAGAGGTTGACAGCCTACCTGTTATCAGGTACGAAGACGATGACAAGCAAAAGATGAAGGTTGTGGGTAAAATATCAAAAACTATAATAAATAGACTATTTGTCGAACTGACTGAATAGGTCGACACTAGTTTATGGGAGGTAATATGGAAAACAATTCGATCATATATATTGTATCAGATTCGCTGGGAGAGACGGCTAGGTCGATAGCCAAAGCCTGTATCTACCAGTTTCCAAACCATGAGAATTGGGATATTAAGAGATTTTCTTATATAAACAATAAGGACTTGCTAAATGAAGTCTTTGAAGAAGCAAAAGGAAAAAGGGTCCTAGTTATGTACAGCTTAGTAAATCCTGAGCTGGCAGAATATGCTAAGGACTACTGTGAAAGAGAAAATATAGAGTATATGGACCTATTAAGTCATATATTGAGGAAGATGAAGAGAATTTCAGGTGTTGAGCCACTTGGAGAACCAGGTATTATTAGAAAGATGGACAAGTCTTACTTCAATAGGGTAGAGGCCATAGAATTTGCTGTTAAATACGATGATGGTAAGGACCCTAGGGGCCTACTAAAGGCGGATGTAGTCTTGGTTGGTATATCTAGAACATCAAAGACACCGCTAAGTATGTATCTTGCCAACAAGCACCTGAAGGTGGCAAACGTTCCTTTAGTTCCAGAGGTACCCATTCCAAAAGAATTGGCTGAAGTGGAAACTAAGAGGATAATAGGTCTAACGAACTCACCTGAAAAGTTAAACACTATAAGGGTTGAAAGATTAAAGTCAATGGGCCTATCTGGCACAGCCAACTATGCTAAGCTTGAAAGGATACTTGAGGAGCTAGACTACTCAGAAAAGGTTATGAAAAATTTAAAGTGCCCTGTAATAAATGTGGCTAACAAGGCTATAGAAGAAACAGCCGGCATAATTTTAGATTTGTTAAAAGAAAATGGTGTAGCCATTCTAAAAGACTACGAAGTATAACATTAGGAGGAAGAAATGAGTAAGAAGTTTGTTTACAGTTTTGACGAAGGTAACAAGGAAATGAGGGGCTTGCTAGGTGGTAAGGGTGCCAATCTAGCAGAAATGACTAATATAGGTCTTCCTGTACCACAGGGATTCACTATAACTACAGAAGCATGTAATGACTACTATGACAACGACCACAAGATCGTTCAGGAAGTTCTAGACCAGATTGACGAAAAGTTAAAGCAGCTAGAAAAGGAACAGGGCAAGACTCTAGGATGTGAAACTAATCCACTACTTGTATCTGTAAGATCAGGTGCTGTTTTCTCAATGCCTGGTATGATGGATACAATCCTAAACCTAGGTCTTAATGACACAAGTGTTAAGGGTCTAGTAGCTGCAACAAATAACGAAAGATTCTCATACGACTCATATAGAAGATTTATACAGATGTTCTCAGACGTTGCTATGGAAGTTCCTAAGTACAAGTTTGAAAACGTTCTTGATAGAGTTAAGGAAGCTAAGGGCTACGGTTCTGACCTTGACCTTACAACTGAAGACCTAAAGTCAATAGTAGAAGAGTTCAAGAAGATCTACAAGGCTGAAATCGGTGAAGACTTCCCTCAGGATCCTAAGAAGCAGTTAATGCTAGCTATAGAAGCAGTATTCAGATCTTGGAACAACCCAAGAGCTATAGTATATAGAAAGCTAAATGATATACCAGGAAACCTTGGTACAGCTGTAAACATCCAGTCAATGGTATTCGGTAACATGGGTATGACATCTGGTACAGGTGTTGCCTTCACAAGAAACCCATCTACTGGTGAAAACAGATTATTTGGTGAATATCTAATAAATGCCCAGGGTGAAGACGTTGTTGCTGGTATTAGAACTCCACAGAGCATCGATACACTAAAGGAAGAAATGCCAGAAATCTACAACCAGTTCGTAGAAATTACTCATACTCTTGAAACTCATTACAAGGATATGCAGGATATAGAATTCACTATAGAAAATGGTAAACTATACATACTACAGACTAGAAATGGTAAGAGAACTGCTAAGGCTGCTATAAATATAGTAGTTGACCTAGTAAATGATGGTGTAATCGACAAGGAAGAGGCTATCATGAGAATTGAGCCTAACCAGTTAGACCAGTTACTACACCCAACATTTGATGCAAAGGCTATAAAGGATGCTCAGCAGTTAGCTAAGGGTCTTCCAGCATCTCCAGGTGCTGCTGTAGGTAAGGTATACTTCTATGCAGAAGATGCAGTAGTACAGGCTAAGGCAGGAGAAAAAGTACTTCTAGTTAGACAGGAAACATCTCCAGAAGATATAGAAGGTATGGTAAGTGCAGAAGGCATCCTAACTGCAAGAGGTGGTATGACTTCTCATGCTGCAGTTGTTGCAAGAGGTATGGGTAAGTGCTGTGTAGCAGGTTGTGGTGAATTAAGAGTTGACGAAGCTGCTAGAGAAATCAGAGTAGGCAACCTTGTAATCAAGGAAGGCGAATATATGTCAATAGATGGTTCTTCAGGTTGTGTATACCTAGGCCAGATACCAATGACAAGTGTTGAAGTTGGAGGAAGCTTCGGTGTATTTATGTCTTGGGTTGACGAAATAAGAGACATGATGGTTAGAACAAATGCAGATAATCCAAGAGATGCTAAGAAGGCTATAGAGTTCGGCGCTGAAGGTATTGGTCTTTGTAGAACTGAGCACATGTTCTTTGAAGAAGATAGAATTCCAGCAGTAAGAAAAATGATACTTGCTGACAATGTAGAAGACAGGGTAAAGGCTCTTGACAGCCTACTACCATTCCAGAGAGAAGACTTCCACGGTATATTCAAGGCTATGGAAGGAAGACCTTGTAATGTTAGACTTCTTGACCCACCACTACATGAATTCCTTCCTCATGAAGATGGAGCTATAGCTGAATTGGCTAGCCAGATGGGAGTTTCGGCTAGTGAACTTAAGAAGAGAGTTCTTGACCTAGATGAGTTCAACCCAATGCTTGGTCACAGGGGTTGTAGACTTGCTGTTACATACCCAGAAATCTGTGTAATGCAGGCTAGAGCAATAGCACAGGGTGCTATACTAGCTATGAAGGATGGCGTGGATGTTAAGCCAGAAATAATGGTTCCATTAATCGGTACTGTAAACGAATTAAAGATGTTAAGACCAATAATAGAAGAAACTGTAGATGCTGAATTAGAAAAGGCTGGTATGAAGCTAGACTACACAGTAGGTACAATGATTGAAATACCAAGAGCTTGTTTAACTGCTGACGAAATAGCAGAAGTAGCTGACTTCTTCTCATTCGGTACAAACGACCTTACTCAGATGGGCTTCGGTTACTCAAGAGATGACGCTGGTAAGTTCCTTGGAGAGTATGTAGAAAAGGGTGTATTAGAAAAGGACCCATTCCAGGTACTAGACCAGAGAGGTATAGGTAGACTTGTTGAAATGGCAGTTAAGCTAGGTAGGGAAACTAAGCCAGGACTTAAGCTTGGTATATGTGGAGAACACGGTGGTGAACCATCATCAGTTGAATTCTGCTACAACCAGGGTCTAGACTATGTATCTTGTTCACCATTCAGAGTACCAATTGCTAGACTTGCAGCGGCACAGGCAACTGTAAGGAAGAAAAAAGGTGACGGACATAGAGACAAATAAGTTGATACATCCTATAATAAATTGTTAATAATTACTTTCTAAAATTTTTAGCAAACCCACTCGATTTCGAGTGGGTTTTTGCTATATATATAGGTTGTATAATATGGTTGTATAATATAAGAGGAAAAATAATTTTTAGAAAATTTTCATGTGTATTTTTTTGAAAAAAAGGTTATAATAAAGATAACTTATATAGGTGAAAGGAGATTCTTATGGACTACAAGAAATTATATAATGAATGGACGACATCTTCTTATTTTGATGAGGATACAAAAAGGGAATTATTGGCCATAAAGGACGATGAAAAGGAAATTGAAGACAGGTTTTATCGTGATTTAGAGTTTGGTACAGCGGGCCTTAGGGGAGTTGTAGAGGCTGGTAGAAATAGGATGAATATATATACTGTCAGAAGGACTTCTTATGGTTTGGCCAACTATTTCTTGAAAAATGAAGAAGGGGCTGCTGAAAGAGGTATAGTAATAGCCCATGATAATAGAAATATGTCTAGGGAATTCTGTATAGAGGCAGCAAGAACTATAGCTGCAGCGGGTATGAGGGTCTACTATTTTGATGATCTTAGAACGACACCTATGCTTTCATATTCAGTAAGAAAGCTAAACTGTATAGGTGGTATAGTTATTACAGCCAGCCACAATCCACCAAAATACAACGGATATAAGGTATATGGGGATAACGGAGCCCAGATAATGCCTCATGTAGCGGACGAGGTTTTGGCAGAAATAGAAACTATAAAGGACTTTTCTACAATTCCAGCCTTCAAGAAGGAAGATGAGGCTAGGATGACCTTACTAGGCCCATCAATGGATGACGACTTTATTGATGCAGTTGAGGCCAATGTAATTAGAAAAGATATCATAGAAAGATATGCAGGAGAATTCAAGGTTGTATATTCACCTCTTTGTGGTACTGGTAGGGTGCCAGTTCTTAGGGTCTTAAAAGATAGTGGTTTTAAGAATGTCCTAGTTGTACCAGAAGAAGAAATGCCAGATCCAAACTTTGCTGGTATTCTGACTCCTAACCCAGAGGAGAGTGTTGCCCTTACAAGGGGTATTGAGCTTCTAAAGAAGGAAGATGCAGACATCCTTATCGCAAATGACCCAGATTGTGACAGGGTTGGTGTTGCAGTTAAGAATTCTGCTGGTGAGGTTGTATTGTTGACTGGTAACCAGATTGGTGGACTACTTGCAGAATATACAATATCAGGTCTTAAGGAAAAGGGAAGATTGGCTGACAATGCCTGCATAATCAAGACAGTAGTAACATCAGAATTCGGAGCGGATATAGCCAAGTCAATGGGCGTAGATGTTGTGAGTATACTAACTGGTTTTAAGTTCCTAGGGGACAAGATGACTCAGTACGAAAAAGACCACTCTCATACATTTGTAATGGGCTATGAAGAAAGCTATGGTTACTTGATAGGTGACCAGTGTAGGGACAAGGACGGTGTAGTAGCTACTCTTATGATCTCTGAAATGGCCCTATACTACAGGAGTAAGGGTAAGACCCTATATGAAGGCCTAATGGACCTATATGCCAAGTATGGTTACTACAGGGAAAAGACTACTTCTATCTACCTAGAAGGTATAGAGGGAAGTGACAAGATAAAGAGGATAATGGAACATTTCAGGTCTACAAAGATAGATGCTGTAGATGGTGTGAAGGTGGCAGAGACTCTAGACTTTGGAGCTGGTGTAGAGGGCTTCCCTAAGTCGAATGTGCTTAAGTACATCCTAGAGGATGGGTCTTGGATAGCCCTAAGACCGTCAGGAACGGAACCAAAGATTAAGGTTTACATAGGAACGCATGACAAGGAAGACCAGGTAGCACTTAAGAAGTTAGACGGAATTAATGACTACTTCTTGGCCATTGTTGATTCAGTGAACTAGACAAATCAAGCCATTCCATGATATAATTATTAAGATAAACATATTAATTACAATTTTTGGAGGATATAAAATGGTAACAGCTAGTGATTTTAGAAAAGGTGTAACGTTTGAAAAAGATGGTCAGCCATGTCTAGTAGTTGACTTCCAGCACGTTAAGCCAGGTAAGGGTGCTGCGTTCGTTAGAACTAAGTATAAAAATTTAATAACAGGAGCAATTAGAGAAGAAGCTTTTAACCCAAGTGATAAGTTCCCTAAGGCAAATATAGAAACTAAGCAGATGCAGTATCTATACAATGATGGAGAGCTATACTACTTCATGGATGAAGAAACTTATGACCAGATTCCTTTGAACTACGAACAGGTAGAAGATGCTATCAAGTTCTTGAAGGAAAATGAAGTTGCTACTATAAGATTTTACCAGGGAGCTCCATTCCAGGTTGAAGGTCCTAACTTTGTTGACCTAGAAGTTGTTGATACAGAACCAGGAATCAAGGGCGATACAGCAAGTAATGTTACAAAGGCTGCCACAGTAGAAACTGGTGCAGTTATTCAGGTACCATTATTTATAAATGTTGGTGACAAGGTAAAGATAGACACAAGAACAAGTGAATATTTATCAAGAGTAAATTAATTTAGTGCTATAGAATACCTGTTTGAAAGAGCAGGTATTCTATAGCTATATTTTTTATAAGGAGGGGTGAGCATGGCATCAATTAACGATGTGATCAAAGAAAGTATCAGGGCCTTTGAAGAAAAAATAGGCTATGAATTCAAGGACAAGACCTATATACAGACAGCCTTGACACATTCTTCTTTTGCCAATGAGCACAAGGAATTCAACTACAATGAAAGACTAGAATTTCTTGGGGACTCAGTTTTAGGCTTGGTGGTAAGTGACTACTTATTTAGGGCTAGAAATGACCTACCAGAAGGAAAGCTAACAAGGTTAAGAGCGAATGTAGTTTGTGAAGAATCTCTTAGTGCAGTAGCTAGGAAAATAAACCTGGGCGACCACCTATTTTTAGGTAAAGGAGAAAAGGCTTCAGGTGGCAGTGATAGGGACTCAATCCTAGCAGATGCTACGGAGGCAGTGATAGCTGCCATATACTTGGATGGTGGTTTTGACCAGGCAAAGGACTTTATACTATCAAACCTAAGAGATACAATAGCAAAAAATATTGATGGAAATATCTTCAGAGACTACAAGACGATTCTACAGGAAATCATACAGGGTAATAATGGTAAGATTTCATACAAACTAGTAGGAGAAAGTGGACCAGACCACAACAAGGAATTTGAGATGCAGGTCAAGTGCGGTCAGGAGACAATCGGTATAGGCAAGGGAAAGAACAAGAAGGAAGCAGAAAAAGAGGCTGCTAGGGATGCCCTAGTTAAGATGGGAGAACTATAGATGAGGGGCAAAAAGATAATACCCATATTTGTACCCCACCAGGGATGTCCCCATGATTGTATATTTTGCAACCAGAAAAAAATAACAGGTATATCAACGGATATGACTGGTGATAAGGCTAGGGAAATTATAGAAGACTGCCTAGCAACGATTAAGCCCGATGTAGATGTGGAAATTGCCTTTTTTGGTGGTAGTTTTACGGCCATAGACAGGGACAAGCAGGTGGAACTATTGAGCGTGGCCAAGGAGTACAAGGATAGGGGCCTAGTCCAAGATATAAGGATGTCTACAAGGCCTGACTGTATCGATAGAGAGGGCCTAGACCTAGTAAAGTCCTATGGGGCTACAATTATAGAACTAGGGGTCCAATCTATGGATGAAGAGGTATTAGTAGAAAGCCTAAGAGGTCATAATAGCAAAATAGTCTATGAAAGTGGGGCCCTAATTAAGGAGTTTGGACTTAAGCTAGGTCTCCAGCAGATGATTGGCCTACCTGGAGATACCGAGAAAAAGTGTATCAGGACAGCCAAAGAATTCACCAAGATAGGGCCAGACTTTGTAAGGATATATCCAACTCTGATAATAAAGGAGACTGGCCTTGAACAGAGCTACAGGGGTGGATACTACAGGCCATTTAGCCTTGATGAGTGCGTAGACATAGTAAAAAAGCTGATGGTCATATACCACACTAATGATATAGGTGTTATTAGGGTAGGCCTTCAGGCAACCGATGATATCCGGCTGGGTATTGATGTAGTTGATGGTCCCTACCATCCAGCCTTTAGGGAATTGGTAAAGTCTAGGATGATAAGAGACTATCTAGATAGTCTAATTGATAGAGAATTTAAGGACCTCGTAGTCTATTCGGACAATAAGAATATATCAACCATAGTAGGTGATAAGAGGTCTAACAGGATATATATAAATGAAAAATACAAGGCTAGGTTTAAGACTGGTCTAAGGAAGGGTCTACTTGATGGGATTATAGTAGAGATAGACTCAAAGACAGTCTCAGAAATTAGCTTTGAAGAGATGTATAAGTTTTTAGGTAAAAGGTATGGTTTATACTAGTCGGAGGTAATAGTGTATTTAAAAAAGTTAGAATTAAAGGGATTTAAATCCTTCCCAACAAAAACAGACATATACTTTGACAAGGGTGTAACTGCGGTAGTAGGACCAAACGGTAGTGGTAAGAGTAATATCTCAGATGCTATCAGGTGGGTCTTGGGAGAACAAAGTGTCAAGAGTCTGAGGGGAGAGAAGATGGAAGATGTTATCTTCCTAGGAACTGACTCTAAAAACCAAATGAACTATTGTGAGGTGGCCATTACCCTAGATAATTCTCAGGCTGAGATTGACATAGACTCTGAAGAGCTAGTCATAAAGAGAAGGGTATACAGGAGTGGTGAGTCGGAATTTTATATAAACAATAAGACATGTAGACTTAAGGATGTAAGAGAGACCCTACTGGATACAGGTATAGGTAAGGACGGCTACTCTATAATCGAGCAGGGTAAGGTAGAAGAGATACTTAGCAATAATCCTGCCAACAGGAGAAAGATATTTGACGAGGCCTGTGGTATATCCAAGTTTAGGTACAAGAAAAATGAGGCTGAAAGAAACCTGAAGAAGTCAAGTGACAACCTAGCAAGGATAGAAGACATCTTTTATGAAATCGAAAATCAGGTAAAGCCATTAGAACGTCAGGCTAAGAAGGCTGAAAAGTACCTTGAGGTAAGTCAAGAATTGAAAAAGCTAGAGCTAAATGATTTTATTGACCAGACTAGCCAGATGGATGACCTTATAAGGGATATGTCTGAAAAGCTAGCAGGTCTTGAAAAGGAATTAGACCTGACTGATTCTGAAAGGTCTAGTATAGAGGGTCAGATAGAAGAGTTAGATGCTAGTCTAAATGAGTGTGATGCCCTACTAGAGGAGTTAAATTCCAACCTTGTTGATATAAACTCTGAACTAGCAGGTAAGAAGTATGAAATAGAAATTTCTCAAGAAAAGATAAATAGTCAGCTAAGAGAGATATCAATAAAGGAAAATGAAATATCAGGACTTGAAGCCTCTATAAAGGTGGATAGGCTTGAATTAGATAAGGCCAATAAGAAGGTATACCAGACTTCTTATGAGATTGAGGAGGCCCAGAAGGAAATAGACAAGGTCTACCAGGAAAAGAGGAAGGCTGAGCTAGAGATAGAAGCAATAAACGAAGAAATGGAGTCTAACAAGGCCCTTTCCCTAGATATACTAGAAAAGAAGCAGAAACTATCTGCAAACTTTGCTACTAGTCAAGCCAATCTTGATAATCTAAGGTCAAGTAGGCTAGGTCTAGAAGAAAAAGTAGTCTTGCAGGAAGAGGAAATAAAAGAACTTGAAGACTACCTTGAGGGGAAAAATTCAGGTGCTGGAGACCTTTTAACTAAGATGGAAGCCTTGGACAAGGACCTTGACCAGGCTCAGGCTAAGCTAGGAGACTTAGAAAAGAATATAGGCCAGCTAGCTAAAAACGATAGGAACCTAAATATGGACCTAGGCCGTATCAAGTCTAGGAGAAATACATATATAGATATGGAAAATCACCATGAGGGCTTCAACAAGGGTGTAAGAGAAATCCTAAAGAACAAGTCGCTTGAGGGTATTTGTGGAGCTCTGGGTGAATTGATTAGGGTGCCGGCCAAGTATGAAAAGGCCATAGAAGCAAGCCTAGGTGCTGCCATACAAAATGTGGTGGTTGAAGATGAAAGTGTAGCTAAGAGGTCAATTGAATATCTTAAGAAGTCTAACCTTGGTAGGGTAACCTTCCTACCTAAGACCACTATGAGGTCAAACAAGCTTGTCCTTGCAACCAATACTGGTGTAAGACCCCTAGGCCTATGTAGTGACCTAGTAGAATTTGATGAGGCCTATAGGAAGGTAGTAGAAAGCCTATTAGGCAGGGTTATCCTTATAGATAATATGACTGATGCCATAGCCTATGCAAAGGAAACTGGATATAGATTTAAGCTGGTAACATTAGATGGGGATATACTTAATCCAGGTGGGTCAATGACAGGTGGTAGTCTTAAGACTAGTGGCAATATCTTGTCTAGAAAGAGACTTATTGACGAGTTAGGCCAGGAAATTGAGTCAATTGAAGACCAGATAAACCAGTGTAAGTCTGAATTTGACCTACTGGGCTTAGAAAAAGACAGGCTCAGTGACCAGGCTGCCAAGATAAGGGAGAAAAAAGAGACCCTTTCCAAGGAAATAATAGGAGCTAATACGGAAATAAAGCTAGCAGAAGCAAAGCTTAGGGATAGAAGGCATGACTTAGATAATAGCAAGGAAGAAATTGCTAGGATAGATAAGCAGATAGAAAAGAACCAGGCTGACTTTGACCAGTGTAAGGACCAGCTAGAAGCCTTGGACAGGGAAGGTCAAGGAAATATGGACCTAATCCAGTCCTTAAGCGACAGCCTAAATGAAGCCAAGGAAAAGCATGATATCTGCCTAAAGCTATTCAATGATAAGAACCTAGACCTTGTTAGGGCTAAACAGATATTTGAAAATAACCTGGCAGAGGTTGAAAGAATAAAAAGCGGTATGAAGAAGTCTCAGGAAAATCTGTCGAGTTTACTTGAGTCAATAAAGGAAAATAACAATGAAATTAATGACTATGACCTATTGATAGAAACCTGTACAAGCCAGATAGAGACTCTCAACCAGACTAAGGAAGACTTCTCAAGGAGGATTTTAGACAAGAAGGCTGATAGGGACGATATTAGACTATCATTAGATGAAGCCAAGGCTGAACTAAGGTCAAGAGAGAGGGACTTCAATGAGCTTAGGGAAGATAGGTACAAGCTTGAAGCTAAGCTAGACAGGTCCATTACAAGTAGGGATAACCTTCAGGCAAATATATTTGAAAGATATAACCTAGACTACCAGGAGGCCCTAGAATATAGGGATGAAAACCTGGTAATTGACTATAAAGTCATGGAGGCTCTGAGGAAGAAGATCAAGTCAATAGGTAATGTAAACCTAGACGCCATAGAAGAGTATGCAGAAGTCAAAGAGAGGTATGAATACTATTCAGAGCAGAAGCAGGACCTTGAAGAGTCTATAGTTTCCTTGAACGCCCTAATAAGAGACCTAGTGGCAAGTATGGAAAGTGAATTCTTATCCAACTTCGATATTATAAATAAGAATTTCGTAGAGGTATACAAAAAGCTATTTGGTGGCGGAAGTGCCAACCTAAGGATTACAGATATGGATGATGTTCTATCATGTGATATAGAGATAACAGCCCAGCCTCCAGGCAAGAAGATGAAAAATCTTTCCTTGCTATCTGGTGGTGAAAAGGCCCTTACTGCTATATCAATCCTCTTTGCCATCCTTATATCAAAGCCAACACCTTTCTGTATACTTGACGAAATCGAAGCCCCACTAGACGATGTAAATGTATATAGGTTTGGTGACTTCCTGAAGGAACTAAGTCAGGATACCCAGTTTATAGCAGTTACTCATAGGAGGGGAACTATGGAGGTTGCAGACTTTATATATGGTGTAACTATGCAGGAAAAGGGAATTTCATCAATAATAGGCATCAAGCTAAAAGAGGCCCAGGAAATGGTGGAAAATTCCTAGATAGATATATAGGAGGATTTTATGTTTAAATTTTGGAAGAAAAATGAAAACAAAAATGAAAACCCTGACCAGGAAGTAAACTTGGAAGAAGGGCTTAGTGAAGAAGTTTTCCAGGAAGAGACTAAGGAAGAAGGAAGAAAGGACCAAGGCACTAGTGAAGAGGCTTTGGAGGGAAAAATAGAGGAAGAAAATGACCAGGTGGAAGAAACTGAAGAAACTGATGAAGACGAAGAAACTGAAGAGGCTGATTACCAGGCTGGACAAGAAAATACAGAAGATGAAACATTAGAAGAAGTAGATGGTGATGATAGCCAGGATCCTGCCCAGGAAGAAGGTCAGGAAAAGATGGGTATTTTTGCCAGGCTACTAGCAGGTCTATCAAAGACTAAGGATAATATAACAGGTAGGATAGACAGCCTTTTAAAGTCTTATACAAAGATAGACGAAGAGCTTTTAGAAGACCTAGAAGAAATCCTTATAACTGCCGATGTAGGTGTTACAACTACTATGGAAATAATAGACCGTTTAAGGGATATGATCAAGGAAAGAGGGGTAAAGGACCCTCTAGAGGTAAGGGATCTGTTGAAGGAAATAGTTGCCTCTATCCTAAAGGAAGGCAATTCTGAACTTGATATCAATCCAGGACCAGCAGTAATAGTAATGGTTGGTGTGAATGGTGTAGGTAAGACTACTACAATTGGTAAGTTAGCCCAGAGATACAAGAAAGATGGTAAAAAAGTTATGTTGGCAGCTGCAGATACTTTTAGGGCAGCAGCAACTGAGCAGTTGGATATTTGGGCCAAGAGGATAGATGTAGATATTATCAAGCACCATGAGGGAGCAGACCCAGGTGCAGTAGTATTTGATGCCATCAAAGCTTCCCAGGCCAGAAAGGTAGATCTACTGATATGCGATACAGCAGGTAGGCTCCACAACAAGGCAAACCTAATGAATGAGCTAGGCAAGATATTTAAGATAATAGACAGGGAATACCCAGAGGCCAAGAAGGAAGTACTACTGGTAGTAGATGCTACTACAGGCCAGAATGCAGTTAGCCAGGCCAAGACCTTTAAGGAAGTTGCCAATATAACAGGTATTATATTGACTAAGCTGGATGGTACTGCCAAGGGTGGTGTAGTCCTAGCAGTTAAGTCTGAGGTAGATGTGCCAGTCAAGCTGATAGGTGTCGGTGAAAGGGCAGAAGACTTGCAGAGTTTTGATGCAGACTCATTTACTGATGCTATATTTGGTTAGTGGATAGGTTATGTAGCATTGAAGATATAAGATTTTAAGATATTATCTAGAATTTCTGGACTAATTGATACAATTTATAAAAAATATTTGGATTAGGTATTAGACACACTTGTATATTTTTGAAAGAAAATTGATATTATGTTAGACAAAGCTATGGTATTAGATATATTTGGAAGTATTCTAATTCTTATGGCAAAAAGTAGGCTATTGTGATATTTATTTAATTAAGAACAAGGTTATGTTGTTATTTTAATGCTATTTGTATGTACTATAAGCCTTTAATAGTCAATAGTAGGAAACTATTATAATAACATGTACAATACAGTCGAGTTGTTATACTCGGAAAAAAGAGTAGAAGATAATGAAATGTTATTTTTAAATACAAATAAGTTTTTATTTGGAAATAATAAGCAATATATTTACTTATGATAATTTATTCGAATTTTACTAGCTAATAGAGGAAGAGGTATGAATATATATTATCCGTTATCAGAAGAGGAAGCTGTTTACTTATTTACGAATTATTATATGATATTGCATTCAATATTTTATTGAAAATCATTATCATTAACTCTATTGACAGAAATGTACCAAGCTTAAAGAAAGAAATATTTTATTATAATGTCGAAATTATAAAACTTTCTGATAAAGAAAATTTTAAAATACTAGGTTTTGATGAAAATGAAGTTCAAAAACAAATAGAATAAGTAAATGAAGAACAATATTTAGACTTACTGATAATTCAGTAAGTGTTGATGTGTACAAATCTTTTTTACTAAACTATTAAGAAAAATAATTAATATAGTGATAATGTATCAGGTAAGTTTGTTGTTAATGTTATCTTGGCATAAATTGAAAATTAACATTAGATAAATATTTTATTGAAATTTTAATTGTATTTATAATCATTCATATAAAACTCAACAAGGCTAAAAAGGTCGTATATATTAACCTTGTTGAGATTTATATATTTTTATTTATGTGTGAAGGTAATATACTTTTAATCCTTATATATTTGTGAGAAATTATCTATGAATTATTAAAGGAAAGTTTAAATGATACAAAAAATTGAACTTATTTCATTAAATGAGCTGGTTGATTGTATAATCAAGTTGAACATTTAAATAAAAAATCCATAGCTATACTTCTGTGGTAGAATGTAGGTGTTAAATCAACAATAAACCAAAGGAGTTATAACTATGAATCATGTATATTTTACCACAACTAAACACGAAAAAGGGAAACATCTTTCTTATGATGAACGAGTTTTGACTCAGATTCGCTTGAAAGATGGATGGTCAGCCAACAAAATCGCCAAAGAAATCGGCTGTACTCCAAACACTGTTCGTAATGAGATACGCAGAAGTACTGTCTCCTTGTATAGAGGCAATGTTAAGCGTTACAAGGCAAAGGTAGTACCAGGAGAATCGTCTTGCCTGTGGCAGACACCTTGATAACCTAGAAAAGGCAGCTTTCCTTGCCTATGTAGACTCACATATCAGAGAGGATAAGTGGTCTTTAGATGCTTGTGTCGGAAGAGCCCTGCAAAGTGGCGAATTTGTCCGTTGTGAGCTTGTATGCACCAAAACACTGTATCGTTACGTTGACATTGGTCTAATGGATACACATAACCATAATCTTCCAGAGAAACTAAAAAGAAATACCAAAGCTCATCGCATTCGCAAAAAAGAAGAAAAAGCTTGGTCGCAGTATTGAAGAACGTACAGAAGAAGTTGAAAATCGTCAAGAGTTTGGGTACTGGGAAGCAGATTTAGTGGTTGGACAAAAATCTGGAAATGACCAAGTGCTTCTCACCCTTGTTGAACGTAAAAGCCGCGAATACTGGATGTTTCCAATTAAGAATCGTCATGCAGACTCTGTGATGGGAGCCTTTAATGCTCTTCAAAAAACACATAGCGAGCATTTCAGTTAAGTGTTCAAGACAATCACGACAGACAATGGTTCTGAGTTTTCAAGGTTATCTGAACTTGAAGAAACATACGAGACGCTTGTTTTCTATGCACATCCATATACGTCATGCGAAAAAGGAACTAATGAACGTCATAATGGTATTATACGAAGATTTATACCGAAAGGTAAACGTATCAGTGACTTTGATGTAGACTATATTGCTGATATAGAAGTATGGTGTAACAGCTTGCCACGTAAAATACTAAATTATCGTACACCGGATGAAGTCTTCGAAGATGAGCTTGACCTTATATATCGACAGACAGCTTCGTGATATGGATTTTTAGTTATCAATGTTCAACTTATTATTGCAATTTACGCATTAAATGAGCTTATACTATGTTCAAGATTAATATTTTTAATATTAAGTACCGAAACTACCTATAATATGTTATTTTATCATTATATTATAGCTAATTACTGAAATCAGATATATTTATTATTTAGTATTTTCTGTATTACAACCTAATCATTCTGTACATAATATTCAATAGAGTGCCATCAGTTAATAGCTTCTATCTTTAAAAAAAAAAATAAATATGATATAATACATCTATGTTAGTACTGAAAAGAAGTTATGATAAATGAAGCTGAGTCATAAATAATTATGTAAGTTTATTAATTAAGCAGAAATGAAATATCACGATTTAATATATAAGTAAGGAGTTCGTAAAAACAAGTTATATAAGTATATATAAATATTTGCATATATTAATATTTTTGTGTGTCTATATATAATTATAAATTCATAATTAAAAATAAGAGAAAGGAAGTATGTTAATGAGCAATTTTACTATAGATGCTAGAACGATTTTTCAAATAGGAAGAGAGTCAATTGAGAATATAACTTTAGCAGTGTCTGAAGTAATTAAAAACTCTTATGATGCAGATGCGTCATTTTGTCATATTATAATTGAAAAAAATAAAGTGATATTTCATGACAATGGGATAGGCATGTCTTATGAGGACTTAGAAAAAAATTGGTTAAGGATTGGTACAGATAATAAAATAAAGAATCCATTTACGAAGAAAGGCAGAAGAAAAATTGGTGAAAAAGGAATAGGAAGGTTTGCATTAAATAGGATTGGTAATCAAGTTGAAATATATACGAAAACATCTTCGGAAAGTTCTTATATGAAAATTAATTTTGATGATTTTGAAAAGGGACATAACTTACAAGATATTCCAGTAATATTAGAACCCACAATTAAAATAAGATCTATAAAACAATTATTAGGAAATTATGGAACTATAGTAGTTGCTACTAATTTGTTAGAAGAGTGGAATGAGGGTTTAGTTGAAATAATTCAGTTAGAATGTTCTAAGTTAACTTCGTTGAATAAGCCTTATGTAATGCTAGAAAACAACGAACTTGTTTTTGATAAAGATGAAATTGTAAAAAGAAAAAAAGAAAAAAATGAGGATACATTTGAAATAAAAATATTTAATGAAGAATTTAAAAATAAAGAATTGAAAGAATCAAAAGGATTAGAAGAATATTTAAAGTATTCTTTATTTCGTATGAAAGTGTATATAGATAGTTTTTCAATGAAATATAATTATACTTTTAGTTTTCATCCATATGATGGTATGGACACAGTAAATAAATGTAAAAAAATAGAGCATGGAAAAGATATTGTAACAGATATAGAAAGAAGAGGCAAGGTTCAGCTCTCAAATAGAGATATACATTTAGGTATAATTGAAATTGAACTTTTTGCTTATGATTTTTCTGCGTTGGTAAATAAATTTTCTCCATTCAGAAAAATTACGCCTTTAAAACAAGTTGTAAAACAAAACGGTGGGGTTAAAGTATATAGAGATGGACAGAGAGTTTACAACTACGGTGAGCCAGGGATAGATTGGCTTGAACTAGATTCAAGGAGAGTAAATAGACCAGGACGATTTTTAAGTAATAATGTTCTAGTTGGAAATGTATATTTAAATAGAAATGATACATCTGTTTTAGAAGAAAAGACAAATCGTGAAGGTTTCATAGATAATGCTGAATACCAACATTTTAAGAAAATAATACAAAGTATAGTTTTTGAATTCTCTTCAAAAGTAGAAGATGTTAAATACTCAATAAAGAAATATTTAGGAGACCCAAAGATTACAATTGATTATGATGAAACAATTGATTTTCTATACCAAAAAATTGATTCCATTGATGGAATTAATCAGGAAGATAAAAAAGAATTACAAGATGGACTTTTTTTAGTTAGAAAACAACTTAACTATATAAAGGATATTATGCTTAATACTTCTATTGAAGTCATGGATTACTTAACTATTATGCATGATTTAGAAAAAAAAATAGAAAGAATCAAAGAATTAATAGAAAGACAGGATTATAGTAATTCATTAACCGTGTTAGCAGAAGAGACAAGTGATTTAATTATTAGACAAAATAATTTAATCAGAGATAAAAGTAAAAAAAACTATTGTTTAAACGAATTGTTATCTAATATCATATACCGGTCTAGATATAAGTTTAAGGCAAATCACGTTGAAGTTTGTGAAGACTATACTGAAACACGAGGAGAATATATAATAATTAACAAATCTTCCTTGATAAGAATACTTGATAATTTAATTAATAATTCTCTGTATTGGAGAGTTGGCAAAGATGATAAAATTAAAATTTTTACTAGAAAAACAGAACGATTTATTGAAGTTGTTTTTGAGGATAATGGAAGTGGTTTTAAGGGTGATTTGAATTTTTTGAAAGAGCCTTTTGTTACAAAAAAAACAAGTGATGAAGGTTTGGGCTTAGGTTTATTTATAGTAGGTGAACTTATGAAAAATCAAAATGGTACATTTGAAATAAGCAACAATTCTTCAATTAGAGCTGGAAGTGCTCAGGTACGACTAATTTTTCCTAGGGAGGTATAATATGACTGATAATATAAATGCTCAGAAAGAATTAATCATTAACAAATGTTTAATTATTGATGACAGATTTGATGAAGTAAAAGATATTATTTTTGAATTAAATAATTCTGCAATAAGTACTGATTACCGTGAAGATGTATTGGATGAGAATGTAAAAATAGATCCGAATATACAGTTAGTGATATTAGATCTATATATGTCTAAAAGTCAAGATACTTTTGACAATGCCTTACAAAGTGTAGCATTTCTGAATGAAAATATTAAGGGACCATTTTTTTTATTAATTTGGACAAAGCATAAAGATAAGCTTAATGAGTTTTCAAAAAAACTTTGTGATAACTATAGTAATTTTGAGAATTTTCCTTTAGATATAGAAATGTTATCAACGAAAAAAACAATTGGAGAGCAAAATTTCGATCTTGTTAAAGAAACTGTAAATGATATTATTAAATATATAAATAGTATTAAGAATAAGTATGTTAATATATATTATTACTTGAAGCTAACAAAAATATTTCAAAATCAGTCAACAATGTTTTGGAATATTTTTAAATATGATGATATCAAAGAAAAAAAAGAATTTGAACAATTTAGCAAATATTATGAGGACGTTTTAGGACAAGCCTTTAATTCCTTTGATAAATCTTTTAATTATGAAAAATCTGGTAAGGGTTTTTTAAATATACATGCCAAATTTCTGGAGCATGAGTTGACAATAAATCCTATTGATTACGTATGTGGAGAAAATAAGTTAGATAATAGGATTAAGAAGGAAATTAATTCTAAACTTATAATACATAGCTTTAATAATTCAAGGCCAGTAGAGGGATTACCAGGTTTAATTTATAAAGAACACCAAGTTACAATTGAAAAAATGCTTAAAGAATTTTCTACTATTATAACTTTAGATAATACTAAATTATCACCTATAGAATCTTTTATATATAATTTTTTTAAATTAGGAATATATTTGAAGAAAAATATTAAAGAAGATAAAAACAATAAAAATCAAAAAGAAGATAAAAACAATAAAAATCAAAAAGAAGATAAAAACAATAAAAATCAATTAGAATTGTTAAGAAAATTATTGGATACTCCAACTAACAAAGTAACTGATTTAGCATATTTTGATTTTCCAAATAGTAGGTTAGATAAACTATCATCAGACACTGATTCTATATTAAATAAAGAATTTGTGTATGAATTAAAATCTAAAATAGAAATTGGTAAACTGATAATAACTCCTTATTGTGATTTTGCCCAAGAAAAAAAGGATGATGTGTTATATTTACCAATATTAATTATTGAAGATAAATTTGAAAACAGAAAGAAACTGTTTAAAAATAATGTGAAATTTCAAGATTTACATAACGGAAAGTATCTAGCTTATATTGCATCGATGTACAGCGTTTGTAGCTTGGAAAGTCTAGGAAATGATACATATTCATTTTATATAAGTAAAGAATATATAAATGAAATACAAATAAATGTTGCGAATAATATCTCTAGAATTGGTACGACCATAATTGATTAACTTTTGTTGGGAGGTGAATAAATGAAAATAATAGATTTATTTGCAGGTGGCGGTGGACTAAGTGAAGGTTTTAGGGATAATGACTTCGAATTTATTTGTCACATTGAAAAAGAACCTGCTGCATGTCTCACTTTAAAACTAAGAAATATATATTATTATTTAAAAAAGATTAACAATCTAGATTTATATAATGATTATTTAAAAGAGCTCATTACTATTCAAGAACTGATAGAAAGTGTTCCAAAACACGTTATTGAAGATGTACTAAATCTTGAGATTAATGATAAAAGTATATCGAAAATATTTAATTATATAGATACAAAATTAGGAGAAGACACCTTAGATGGTATAATAGGGGGGCCTCCCTGTCAGGCTTATTCTACGATAGGACGTGGGAAAAATAAGCATAAAAAGAAAACAGACGAGAGAATCTATCTTTATGAATATTATGTTGAGTTTTTAAAAAGGTATAAACCAAAATTTTTCATATTTGAAAATGTGAAAGGATTGCTATCGTTTAAAGATTATAAAAAGATGCCTTTATTACCTGCTATTTTAGACGCTTTTGACTCTGCAGGTTATAACGTAAGTTATAAAATAGTAAATGCAGAGCATTATGGTGTAGCACAAAAAAGAGAAAGGTTGTTTTTAGTAGGTTTTAGAAAAGATATTGAATTGAAACAAGATTTTTTTAATAAGTTGAAGAAGTACAAGTGTAAAGCACCTACAATAAAAGAATTATTTCGTGACTTACCTAGTCTAAAGGCTGGAGAGTCTAAAAATGAGTATTCAGGAACCGTACATAGTTCAGCAGTTGCCAAAGAATATAGATGCATTATGACAGATATTTTAACACAACATACTAGCAGGTCAAATAATGAAAATGACTTAAAGATATATAATTTAGTTTCAGATGCTAAAAAGCGAGGCGTAAATCTAAAATATAATGAATTACCAGAAGAATTAATTACACATACAAATACTAAATCTTTTTTAGATAGATATAAAGCAATTGATGGTGATTCAGTATCACATACGGTAGTTGCCCATATCTTTAAGGACGGACACTATTATATCCATCCTGATAGTACACAAAATAGATCAATAAGTGTAAGAGAGGCTGCTAGAATACAGGGATTCCCGGATAATTATTATTTTGAAACTTCTAGGACATCAGCTTTTATGCAAATTGGTAATGCAGTTCCGCCTAAACTATCTAATAAGATAGCAATGGTAATTTCGGATATATTATAAAGCAGGTCAAACTTATTTTTCTATTTCTTAGATGAATATTAATTTCATGATTTTATTGTACTGTACTTTTCCTGAAAACATAGGCTTGCTAGTCCAAAAAAGAAATTCATGTTAGTATGAAAATTGGCATTGTTGATATAAAAATCTCTATCAGTACGAATTTTCGTAGAGAGTGTCTTTTGAGCTGGAAAGGAATGAGAAAAAATAAACTGCCGACTATGTAGGTGCATGACAGGTATTATATATAAAAATCATCATTCAGTAGTAAAATTGAATTATCTAGGCCCGATATTATTAAAAGGAATGTATTTTATAGCTAATTGAACGCTTACGCAAAATTAACGTGAAAATATCATATAGTACCTATATCCAAATACAGGTGAAAAATAATATACAAGCAATATAAATAAAATACAGTCAAATTTTGAAGTAATTATGTTTGTATAAAAATTATAATGTATTTTGTGCCTAGTTATGTTGATATTCAGTAAATATACTACTTAAAATTAGTGTATCATAATTCCTAGATAACTCAATGAAAAAGTACATTAATGATATTGATAAACTTGTGGCTAAAAAACTAAATATTTCTAATGTATATATTTCTTATAAGTATTATTAATATTTAATTTATACTGGATCTTCAAAAAGTGATTTGTTTATAAAGTGGATATTTGAACTAAGTCTTGCCTCCAGTATTATGCCTAGAATAAAATGGCTTACGTTGGTTAAATTCAAGACGTAAAAAGTGTAAATCATTTAACCTTTACACTTTTCCTTAAAATAAAGGTTGTATAATATTTAGCGTTGGTGAGAGAAAAAATTCTCTCTCAATGCTAAATTTTTTGTAGGGACGTGTCCCTGTTGAGCTCGCAAAGCGTGCGAAACAATAAACCACCC
>ERZ773018.86-NODE-86-length-65036-cov-5.180530_pt1 | contig 65036 bp, 58 predicted proteins | sample MGYA00580840_ERZ773018 | MGnify/ENA primary metagenome ERZ773018 (study PRJEB29015, sample SAMEA2738125) | human oral metagenome | biome: human oral; feature: human-associated habitat; material: saliva | place: China | collected 2256 ... | reverse complement strand
CTCATTCTATTTGATTTTTTATCTAAAATCTACATTCGTAACTCACTTATTTTTTACTTTAGGATTGAAATTTTAATTTTGTAACAGCCTCTTAGTTTTTATTGACTTACCATTTCATCATTTTTATATAAAGCTTTATCTATAATACTTCCATCTTCTTCATATTCAATAAATTCGCCATCTTTTTTTCCATCTTTAAAATGACCAATCATTCTTATTTTCCCATTTTCATAAAAAGCCTTCATTGTACCATCCATTGTACCATTTTTTATGTTAGTTACACCTAAGACTTTCCCACTAGGATAAAAAATTTTACTTTCACCTTCAGGAAGAAAGTTTTTTATTTGCATAGTGCTAGCTAATGTATCATTTATATATGTTTCCATTTTTCCATTCATAGTATTAAGGTTATCAAAGGAAGTAATCATTTTTAGTTTATTTCCCTCTACTTCTTGTTCCATTATAATTTTTTTGTTTTTGTACTTCATTGTTAGAATTAGATTATCATTTTCATCGAATGTTTCCATATTAGAATATTCAATTTTAGAATAACCATTTTGAGCTGCTTTATTTATATTACTCATTAAACTTAATACTTCAATTGCATCTTTTTTGTTTATTCTATTTTTACTTAATGTCTCAGTTTTTATTTTAATTCTTTTACCAAATGTTTCTAAGTTTGTTTCAGAATAATTTAAAGTTTTTCCATTTTTTAATGAATAAGTTTGTTTTATTTCAAAATAAGGAATAGAATTTACAAATTTTTCTGGAAATTTTTCAGTATAAATGATCTTATTATTTTCATCAGTCACTATCAATTCTTTTTTTTCTTGATCTAGTTTACCATAAAAAATTGCTCTACCTTTTTGCTTTATATTTTTTTCTATATAATTAAATATCTTATCAATATTCTCTAGATTTGGTTTATATTCTTTTACCCCTTCTACAAAGTCAGGGTTTAAAGCTTCCATAACTGACTCTGGTGTAAGAGGATTAGGATTTTCAACTGCAAATCCTAAAATACTAACAAATAAAAAAATTAATATAGTTAAAATAAAATTTTTCCCTCTCATAATTCCTCCCAAATATTATAACTTTTCTGATAAAAATTCTAAAAATCTTTTTTCTTCACTTGAATCTGAATAATTTTAAGAATTCCTTTTATTCCATCTTTTAATAAGCTTTTTTGTGATGTGATTTCTCTTTCTTTTTCTTCTTTTTCAGCTTTTTTCCCTAGTAAAGCTAATGGAGTTCCCCCTAAAGTAAGAGATTCAAAAATATTTGATAGAGCATTAGATGCTTTTTCACCCATACTTTTATCCTTAAATTTCTCAAAAAATTTATAGTAATTAGGGAATTCTTTTTCAATCATACTTAAAATATTTGTTAATTTTGTATAATCCTCTAGTTTTAAAAATGTAAAAATCTTTGTAACTAATTCTAAAATTTCTTTATTCATAATTTTCACCTTTTTTTTCTTTTTTTATTAAATAAATAACAAATAAACTTACTCCTAATTCAAGCATTGTTTCAACTATGCTAGCTTCAAAACCAAATTCTCCTCCGCTTATTAAATCTTTACCTTCAACAGGTACAGAAAAGAATATAGAGTAAATTGTAGGTATTCCACTTACATATGAGCCAACTATAAAACCTAAGATAAAATTCCAAAGAGTGTGCATAGCTCCAACTAACCATAAATTTCCTGTATAATAATATATCAAGCTAAATGTTACACCTGCTAAAAAAACATTTGTTAAAGCAATCATACTTAAGCTAGGATTAAGTAGATGAATACAAGTAAAAAGAAATGATAATAATATTATTGTAAATTTTATTCCTATCACCTTTGTGAACATTGGCATTAAATACCCTCTAAATAAGATTTCTTCAAATAAACCTTGAAAAACAAAAAAGATAAGTATTTTTATAAATATTAAGATAGGAATATTTGCAACATAATAAACATCTATCGCATTTAAGCAAAATATTATTAAGAAAACACTTAGTACTTGTAAAGTTCCAAAGAAAGCTCCCTTTAAATACGAAGTAGCGATATTATTTTTTGAAAAACCTAATTGCTCAGTACTTAGTTTAGAAATTTTTGTCATTAAAAATATCGCTAAAAAGAGTGAGATAGCTTCACTTACAAAATTTGAACTTCCACTAAAAGATAAAACTTCTTTTAAACCATCATTAAAAATAAATATAAAAGGAATTATTAATAGTTGATTTAAAACTATTATTAGAATAGTTACTAAAATTGGAACTAATAATAATTTTAATTTACTTTTACTTTGAATACTGTCTACATAAGTCTGAAATTTATTAGTCATTTTTCCTCCTGCAATATTTATTTCATTGCTATATATAAATAACAATGTGCCTTTCCATCTTTTGAAAATTCTTTTGGGACAGAACTTTCAAAATCTACTGTAAAAGCCCTTTTTAATACTCCAGAGTGGGTATCATTCCAAACATTTTCCCAAGCTTTTTTTGTACACATTTCTACATTACCATTTTCATCAACAGCTTCATATTTTTTATATAAACCTTTTTCAACTTCTTTTTCTATATCTTCAAAGAAATTATGCTCTACTCCTACTATACTAATATCATAATCTCCTTTTTCATCGCTTTCATAATTACTATATTGTGAAATAGGTACTACTCCATCAGCTAAAAGAGATAATTTTCCTGTTAAGACATCTCCCCATAATTCTCCTATTTTTCTAATACCTTCTTCACTATTGTTTGTACGAATTGTAACTGCTTTTAATGTGTATGCCATAATTAAATCTCCTTTCTTATTAACTTTTATATCCATAAATAAAAAAAGCATTTTCTATCTCATCATATTCGTAAGGTATATTAAAATTTTTTAAAACTTCATATATTTCTGCTTTCTTGTCATAGATAATAACTTTATCCTCAATTAATCTTCCTCTATATTTAATTTCTTTTATTTCACAAGAAATTTTAAACCATTCGATAGATTTCATATTTAAATATTCAAAATGTTCATCTCCTGCCATTGTCCAATAGTAAGTAGGAGCTTCTTCCTCAAATAATATTTTATATTTTATAGGAATATCAGGAGTTTTTTCTTTGATAGCTGTTATAAGTTCTTTCCACTTTGTATTATTCATCAGTGAATATAGTCCTCTTTCTTTAACTATCAATCTAATCTTTTCACTGGGAGTTTTTTTATTATTATATTTTCCACTCTCAATATCATCTATTATTCTTTGTAAATTTTTAAGGAATATATCATTAATTTCATAATAATGGTAAGTATGAGATATTTGCTCATTATTTTTTAATATATAGTACCAACCTGAACAGCTATTTTCATATCCAAATAATAGAAATTCAATATTTCTCTTCCATTTTAAATTATATACTGTAGAACTTTGTTTAATTATTTCTGCACTTCTAGGATTTAATTTTTCAAACATCTATGCTCCAAATATCTCATCAAGTATGCCATCAGCCGTATATTTTTCGGCTTCATAATCTACTTTCATTCCTAATCTTCTTATAGTTTCACTTGTCATAGGACCAATTGAAGCAATCTTCTTATCTCCTAAAATAAAGAAATCTCCATCTAAGCTTTCATAAAAAGCTTCCACTGTTGATGAACTTAAAAAAGTTATAATATCTATATCTTTTAAAGTTTCAAGAACTTTTTCTCTATCAACTCTTAATTTTTTTGTATTATAAGCTACAACTTTTTCATAATTTCTTTTATATAAAGAATTATATTTATCTGTATCACAAGGGGAAATATCGGAAGTAACTATTAAAATATTATCATTTTCTTCTGTATACTTAACTACATCTTCTGCTAATCTATCTACTAAATATTCTTCAGGAACAAAATCTGGAATAATCTTATTTTTTTCTAAAGCTTCTTTAGTTTTTACTCCAACTGCTCCAATTTTAATATTTGCTAAACATCTTACATCTTTTATATTTTCAAAAAATGCCTTAACTCCATTAGGTGAATTAAATAAAATAGCTTTATACTTACTTAGATTATTTAAATCTATCTTTAAATTTTCTATTTCTATAAAAGGCAACTCAACAGGAATCCCTCCTCTTTTAGAAATATTTTCAGACATCTCAATAGCTTGTTTTTTATCTCTTGTTACAAGTATTCTCTTAGCAAGTTTATCACTTTCAAACCATTTAAATGTTTCTCTTAAATTAACTACTTCCCCTATTATAGTAATTGCTGGAGGAAGTATTTTATTTTTCTCAACAAGTTCTAAAATATTTTCTAGATTTCCAACTGTTACTCTTTGATTTTTAGTAGCTCCTTTTTCTATAATAGCAACAGGAGTTTTACTATCCTTACCGTATTTTATTAAGTCAGAAACTATTAAATCTAAATTTTTAACTCCCATTAAAAAAACTAATGTTCCTTCTAATTTTGCAATATTTTCAAAATTATGCCACTTTCCATTTTCCATAGTATGTCCTGTAAAAATATGAAAAGATCTTGCAATACCTCTATGTGTTACAGGTATTCCTGCATAAGCTGGAACAGATATAGATGAAGTTATTCCAGGTATAATTTCAAATTCTATTTCATTTTGAAATAAGGCTTCAACTTCTTCTCCACCTCTACCAAAAACAAAAGGATCTCCACCTTTTACTCTAGCAACACTTTTTCCTTCAAGACATTTCTTTACTAGAGTTTGATTTATTTCATCTTGAATTAAACCTCCCTCTGTGTTACCTTTACCAAGATATATAAGCTCAGCATCTTTTTTAGGAAGTCTTAATATATCTTCACTAATCAATCTATCATATATAATGCAATCTGCATTTTCAATTATTCTTTTTGCCTTTATAGTTAATAGTTCAAAGTCACCTGGCCCTGCACCTATTATATATGCTTTCCCTTTTTTCATTTTTTCTCCTCTTATTTAAAGATTACCTTTATTAATTTTAGCTTTTATTTCCTCAGCTGCCATATGTGCAATTTCTTTACCTTTAGCTAAATCATCTTCGATTACAACTCTTATTTGCTTTCCATCATGAGAATAGGCACCAATAAATTTAATTTTATCCTCATTTACTTGAGAATAACAACCCATAGGAGTATGGCAACCTCCATCAAAAATTTTAGAAAATTCTCTTTCTATTTCAACGATTTTAGCAATGCCCTCATTATGTATAGATTTTAAAATTCCTTTTATTTCTTCATCGTTTTCTCTACATTGGATATATAAAACTCCTTGTGCAGGTGCAGGAGGAAAAGCTTCTCCACTTAGATACTCAGTAATCTTATCAGCCATTCCTGTTCTTTTAAGACCTGCTGCAGCAAGTATAATGGCATCGTAATCTTCTGTTTCTAATTTCTTAAGTCTTGTATGTATATTTCCTCTTAAATGCTTTATCTCAAAATCAGGTCTTATAGCCTTTAAGTTCATAACTCTTCTAAGTGAGCTTGTTCCAATCTTAGCTCCTTGAGGAAGAGTTACTAAAAAGCCATTTTTAGAAATTAATACATCTCTTGCATCTTCTCTATCTGGAATTGCACCACAAATTAAGCCCTTAGGAGAAACTGCAGGCATATCTTTCATAGAGTGCACAGCTATATCTATCTGTCCATCTAATAATTCTTGCTCAATTTCCTTAGTAAAAAAGCTTTTTAAAGATGCATTGCTATTTTCCCAATTTGATTTTAAATCTTTATCTCCACTTGTTACAATTTCTTTAATTTCAAAAGTTAAATCTGGATAATTAGCTTCTAAACTATTTTTAACAAGATTTGCTTGAGCTAAAGCTAATATACTTCCTCTACTTCCTATTACAACATGTCTTTTCATTTGTATTCCTTTCTTTTATAAAGTCTTCTCTTTATAATAATCCAATGATTTTATCAGTTTTTCCATTTGTTCATCAATTAAATATGAATAATCTTCTAAAAGCTTATCTCTATTCATAGAATGCTCATTATAGACTTTCCAAATATCATCTAGATTGCATATTTCTATATTTTTAAAATTAGCAAGTCTTTCATCAACATCTCTAGGGATAGCTAAATCAATAAAAAGGTAGTCTTTATCTTCTCTCATTTTAGGTACAAATTTATCATATTCAACAACTATATGAGGTGCTGAAGTAGCAGATATGATAACATCAGCTTCAAACATCTCCTTATATTTTTCCTTGTAATCAACGATATTTACCATTTCAAACTGCTTTTTTATTTGCTCAGCCTTATGATAAGTTCTATTAGTAATATAGATATTTTTTAGTTGTTCCTTTGATAATAGTGTTAGAATATCTTGAGCTAATTCACCTATTCCTAAGATAAATATATTTTTATCTTCTATATTAGGAAATTTATTTTTAATAAATTTTAAAGATATGGCTTCCAATGAGAGTGCATTATGTGCTATCATACTCTTAGTTCTAAATTTCTTTCCTAGCTCTATCGCTTTATTAAAGATAATATTTAAAAATTTTGAACTATGCTCATTTTCAAGTGCTTCAGAGTGAGATGATTTTACTTGAGCTAAAATTTGATCTTCTCCCTTTATAACTGAATAGAACCCACAACTAACTTTAAATAGGTATTCAATAGCTTCTATTCCAGTTTTTGATAACATTTCCACTGAAAATAGTTTTTTAATTTCATCAACACTTATATTTGAATTCAGTTCTATGTAAAATTCTGTTCTAAGGCAAGTTGATAAATTGATATAAGCATTTATTTTTTTTTCTTTATACAGTTTTTCAATAATGTATTTTGGTCTAGTCCTCATAAAATCTTCTCTTTCAAGCAAAGATAAGTTTTCATGAGAAACTCCAATTACAACAATCTTATCTAGATCTAACATTTTATTATTTTCCTTTCAATTCCTTAAATAACAGTTTAAAAATTTCTTTTTATATTATATAATATTTTTGAGATAATTTTAAGTAGAAAATAAGCTTAGCAAAATAAAAAAATAGAAATCAAAATTTAAGATTTCTATTTTTAAAGTTAATTATAAATTTAAGAAATTTTTAGCACTTAGTATTTCATAAAATCCTTAATATATTATTTTCAGCTTGAAGATTATTACATTTTCTTAAAATATTTTTGAAAAATCCTTTTTGCATATCAATTATAATTAATGCTTCCATAATCAACTCCACAAAATTTATTAATATATCCGATAATTAAATTTTAAAATTTATAAATAAAATAAAATTTATTTTTATAATTTAGTTGCATATAATTAACATTATATGCAAAAAAGTAATTCAACTTTTAAAATAATTTTTTGTTTCTTTTAGATGAAGCTTTTTTAAGGCTTTATTTAATGTTATAATTTTAATTCGATATAAAAATACCCTATATAAAATTTAAAATAAAAAACACTAAATTAAAAAGTCTATCTAATAATTTTTATTTTTATAATTTTATTTTATTTAAAAAATATCGGTTAAAACATAATATAAAAATTTATTTTTTAATATCGGACAAAATATAATTATTAATTTTGAAATTTAAGAATAATTAAAAATAAAATATAGGACTTGTCTAAAATTTAAAATTTATTCTTCATCTAAATTTATTTCAGGAAGTTTTTCTAAAACCTTCTTTTCTAAAACTGATCTAGCATTTATATATACTTCTGTAACCTTAGTATCAGAATGTCCTAGGAAATCTCTAATTTCTAAGATATCTGCTCCATTAAGCGAAAGTTCAGTTGCTATTGCATGCCTGATATTATGAGGACTTATATCTTTTTCTATTAATTTCCCCATATCTTGAATAATAACATTCAATGAACGGTATGATAAAGGGCTATTATTTGAAACAGAAGTAGCAAAGATATAATGTTCATCTAAGTCCTTAGAATCTAAAGAATACATATTCATCAAATAGCTTCTATACTCCTCCAACTTCTTAACCAATGATTTATGTATAGGTTTATAGACATCTTTACCACTCTTAGTTTGAACTAATTTAAAGAAGTATTCATCTTCTCTTCTTAAAAAATGCTTAAATTGTAGTGTTAAGAGTTCTTTACTTCTCATACCAGTATAGAAGAGAGTGTATAATATAGTAATATTTCTATATTTTTTTTCACTATCTATTTTATAAAGTCCGATAATTTTTCTTATATCATCAATAGAAACTTTTAATACATTTTCTATATTTCTATTTACTTTAAAAAGCTTTATATACTTAACTGGATTTTTTAGTCCATTGCTTTCAAGTTCTTTATATAGAGATTTTAAAGCAGATAAAATAGTATTTACAGAAGTCTTTTTTAACTTTCTATCTTCAAATAAATGAACAATGTATGCTTCAACATCTTCTTTTTCAATATCCTGCATCAGTGGAATGACCTCAGAAATAGAGAAATCATTCTCACCTTCATAGACAAAATGTAAAAAATCTTTCAAATGAAACATGTAATCTTTAACTGTTTTTTCAGATTTGTATATTTCAAATATAGTTTTTTTCTTATCTTGATTTCTTTTTTTTCTCTGGCTAACAACCAAATCTCTTTCATCAATTTTCTTTATTTCCATATTTTTCCTATTCCTATTTGATATTTAACTTATACTTTTCCCATTTATGTTTCCTAATATCTTCCTCTGTTGCAGGTATAAAATTAAAATTTATCGAATATTGCATAAATTTATTTATTCTTTTTTCTAGATCATTTTCATTTTTCCAACAACTCATTTTAAGTCTCCGATTTTTCCATATCAAAAAGTTTTAATTTATAGATAATTTTTTTCATTTTATTTTGAGAGACTGAATCAAAATTTGATAAATATTCTTCCATTAAATTATTATCATTATTTATTTTTTCTTTTCTTAAAATATCTATAATTTTTGTATAATTATATAGATTTATATAGTTTTTAACAGAATCTAAGTATTCTTTTTCCCATTCTCTATTATTTACATTTCCATCTTTTATTGTAATGTCTTTTTGCTTAGACTTAAATCTTTTTTCTTTAACAAAAGACAAATACTTTTCTGGGATATCAGTCTTATTTACTTTTATCGAAGAAAAATCTAAATAAGTTTCATTTTTCTCCTCTAGTACATTATAATACTTTGTAACTATAGCTGGAATAATAAGTATACATCTCAATGGTTCTCCAAGTAATGCTGAAGCACAAGCCTTATGATGTCCATCTATTACAAAATTTATATAATCAGTAAAATTATATACTATTGTTCTAGGACTAGAATCATCTAATTCTATGAATTTATCAATATAATACTCTACTCTATTTTTATTATATGAATCTGTTGTTTGAGTAGGGTAAAGATATACAGGTTGCCCATAGATGTATTCAAAATAATTTTCTTTCTCTAATTTGTTAGGAATATTCCAAAAGAAATTCTTATCTCCATCAGTAGGATAGCATATTGCATCTGCTACTAAATAGAAACCTGTTTCTAATAAAGTTAATAAAGGCTCAATATCTCTTATTGATTTTTCCAAAGAAATATAGTTAGAATTAATTTTTTCTTGTATATCTAAAAGCTCTTTACAATTAGCATTTTCTATTCCATAACCAGTTGCAAGTAGACTACAGCAAGTGGGGCAATTAGGAATTTTTGCCTGTAAAAGTGGAACATCATTTAGTTTTATTTGATAAGGTGATCTGTAATTGGAGTCATATCTTCCTATGTCAGTCACAAGCTTACTTTTTCCATTTATATAGACTAACTTAGCTTCTTTTATGCTTGGAATAGTAGAAGTATCTAATTTTATATCTATTATTTCTACTGATAAATTTTTTTCTTTCTTATTAAATAACATCCAATTCCCTTTCTATTCAAAAAAATCTATACATACTCTATCATAAACAAAAGGTTTAATATAGTTTTTTATTACTTCAACATGTAAAGGATTTGTTGCATATTTTTTTAAAGTTTCTTCATTATCTACTTTAACAAATAGTGCGATATCATGAGTACTTGTAGTTTCCATATATCTTTCAACTTTGATTTCTCTTATTTCTTCAATTTTTCCAAATAATCCTTCTAAGCCATTTTTTATATCTAATTTAACTTTTTCTTTATCTTCAACATCTTCTTTTATTTTCCACATAACTATATGATTTAACATATTTAAACCTCCTTTAAATTAAGAATTTAAACGAATATTTATGATTCTAGCTAGTTCACTTTTTTCTTCAAAATCAATTTCTAATTTTTGAGAATTTCCAAAGTCTGCAATCAAAGCATTTTCTTTCCATTTATATTTAGTTTTATTCCACTCTAAAAAACTTTCAACAAATAATTTATGATTTAAAGGAAATTGTTGTATAGAATTAACTACAATATCTGCAAAGTCTTTTGCATTAATAGGTGCAAATACTCTTTCGTCAACACCATCAAAAGCAACAAAAATAGCTCCACCTGAATGAGGACCACGATAGTAACAGTATTTTTTATCAGCAAGACCGCAGGCTACAATTGATAAAATATGCCCGTTTAATTCATCAGTTATCTCAATTTCAGCAGTAGTCAAAGCTTCTAAATTTAATTTTTCTCCTTTAGCTTTTATCTCTTTTGCCAAAGAAATTATATTTTCATCAAATCCATTGATGTTTTCCCAAGCCCAAAGCCAAGTATTAGAAGAGTTTGCTTCACTACCTAAAAATTGTAAAGGATATTCATCATTACCAAAAGATATAATTCCTCTATTAAAGTTCACATTCCAATTTCTATTTTTTACAACATATTTTGCACAAGCAGTTTGAATTGCCATTATTTTTCCTAAATTAGCTGAAAATATTTCATTCCAAGTAGTCATACTTCCTCCATATTAATCATTTTTTAAGATTTTTTCTTTTTCAATTTGTCTTTTTTCAGAAATGTCCATTGCTTCATCCATAGACATATTAAATAATCCATTAAGTTGAGACACGGGAGTAAAGAAAAATTCTAATTTTTCCTTTCCAACTGAATTTTCTAATTCCCTCCATTCATCACTATTTAAAACTGTGAAAGCTAGAGTATCATCTCCTAGACTTTCCATAAATACTCTTATTTGGTATTTGGGGGCAATAAAATCATTTAAAGTTTTAATAGTAATATCTCTATCAGTTTTATCATTTTCATAAGGAATTGTTAAAGTTTTATTATCTTTTTTTAAGATAATATCAATTCCTCTACCTAATTTAATTTCCTTTATCTCAACATCAACAATATCTTCTTGAGGAAGCAAGCAATTAAAATAACTTATAATGTCCTCATCATACTCTCTCCAATCAATCCAAGTTATAGCTCTACTATTGAAAAAATTTTCCATATTATCAACAGGATTTTCAAAAAAATTCTTTATTTCATTATAAAATTTATTCATCTATTTCACCTCATTAAAATTTATATTATATAAATATTATACAATAAAAAGTAATAAAATAAATAGTTTAATTTTTATTTACTATTTCAAATATTAAGTATTTTATTATTAGTAAATTTTTCTTGATTTTTTGTCTTTAAATATGATATAATAAGTAAATAATTTTATATTAGATTTTTTAAAGGAGATTAAAATGAATAAAGCAAAATTTAATGCTATTGTTGGTTCAATAGGTGCATTTATAGGAATTTTTGTATTTATAAGTTATATTCCACAAATTATTGCTAATTTAAATGGCAATAAAAGTCAACCATTACAACCTCTTTTTGCAGCAGTTTCTTGCTTAATATGGGTTATTTATGGTTGGACAAAGGAGCCTAAAAAAGATTATATACTAATTGCACCAAATTTAGCAGGAGTGATATTAGGTAGTATAACTTTTCTTACTGCCCTTTAAAATAATTTGAGCTGTCACATTTTTATTTATGACAGTTCTATTTTTATATAAAACTAATTCTTTTATTTCATTATATACTTTATTCATTTATTTCTCCTCATATTAAATTTATACTATATTATACAATAAAAAAATAGCACTCTCAACTTTAAAATCAAGAGTGCAGTTTTTATTATAAAATTATTTCTTTTATTCTGTATTCATCTTCAATTTTCTCAAATTGTATTTCTAGTTTATCTTCATTTCCAAAGTCAGCAATAATTTTATCTCCTTGCCATTCATATTTGGTTTTATTCCATTCTAAGAAATTTTCAACAAATATCTTATGATCAATATCATAATTTTTAATAGCCAGCTCTGTTATATCAGCAAATTTCTTTATAGCAACAGGTGAAAAAACTGTTTCAGGTAATTTAGATACCACAAAGTAATACATTCCACCTTTTTCTGTGTAATCTATTCCAGAGAAAGCAATTTTATCATGTAAAATTCCACAAGCAAGAGATACAAAAGCATTTGCACTCATATTTTTAGGTAATTCAAAACTATTGTAGGTCAATATTGGAATTGCATTATTTCCAGCAGTAGCTTGAATTTCCGTAGCAAGTGAAGAATCTTCCCAGATCCAAATTGTTTCTCCATTTTCTTTTAAAATAGCTGTTCCTATAAATTCTATAGGATATTTTTCTTTAGCATTTGAAAAAGTATTGTCATCTAAATTAACTGTCCAATCTGCACCTGTAAAAATATTTTCATTGAAATTATCTTGAATAGCTAAAACTCTTCCTAAGTTTTCAGATAAAGCTTCTTTAGTTAAATCTAGTTCAAATTCATTTAAAATTTTCTTTCTTATAAGATCGTATATATTATTATTTTGATAATTTTCAAGAAAATATTTGATAAGTTCAACAGTTGGACTATTAGGATATTTTTTCATAAATCTATCATATTCTTTCTTAGCTATTTCATCAACAGTAATAGGAATATTATCATATCCACCATCTAGTGTGGGAGTATTTTCCATACCTAAAAGATAATCTTCTCTATATGAGTTCAATAATGCAGTTACTTTTATATTTAACTTACTATCAGGATATTTATTTAAAAAGTTTTCCCAAGTGATTATTCTTTCCCCAATTTCTTCAAATGAAACCAATAAACCTGCATCAGCTTGATATAGTACCTCATCATCTTTTGCCCATATTTTTAAATATTCTTTATAGTCATCGGTTACATAATCTTTAAACATATCGTAATATAGATGTGGTAGTTCTCTAATAGTTACCATACCTTCACCTATGTCCCAAAGCTCTAAATCATATTTATTTAAAATTTTATTGGCATCAGCCCAATCTTTATCTGTAAAATTTTCACCATTTGTATCACCATAAATGCTGTCTAAAAAACTTGCTGAAGCCTCATCTATATCATATAAAGTATTATTATTTTGGGCTTGATATTCCTCATATAGATTATTTGCTTCTTCTTTATTTAATGATTTTAATTTTTCTATTGTCTCTTTTTTATCAGTAGCAAATTTTTCAAATAAACTATAACTTTCTTCAGAAAATTTTATTTTCTCATTTTTTACTTCTTCATTTTTACCTTTATTACAACTAGTTAATAATAAAAAGCTAAGTGTTAAAAGCACAATAAGTCCAATTTTTTTCATTTATTCCCCCTTATTATATATTTCTTCATTTTTATCTGCTAACATATCTCTTATATCTTCGTTTTTATAGTTTTCTAAATAATATTTTATAATTTCTGTTGTTGGACTATTAGGATATTTATTTTTAAATCTATTTAACTCCTTAAGTCCTTCATTAATTTTTCCATTTTTCAAGGCTTCTGTTGTTGGAAGAGAAGTTAAGGCAAGGATATAGTCATCTCTATATGAATAACAAATATCATTTGCTTTTTTCCTTAATTTACTATCTGGATATTTTTCTAAAAACTTTTCCCAATTAATAACTTTATCTGCTATTATTTCAGGGTGCTCTTCAAGAGAAGAAAAATAATCTATATAGTCTATATCTTCACTACAAAGTTTTATAAAATCTCTATAATCATCACTTACATAATTTTTAAAGATATTATAGTAAAAATCCTTCTTTTCAGTTAGCATAAAACCTTCTTCAATTTCAACAACTTCTAAACCATAATTATCTAAATATTTATTTTGTTTATTTAATTTTTCTTTATCTATATCACCTTCTCCAATATAAAAGGCATTATCTAACATAATATAATCATTTTCATTCATTTTTTCTAAAATTTCATTATTACTTTCAAGGTAATCTTCATAAAATTTATTAGCTTCTTCTTTATTCAAAGTTTTTAATTTATTGATAACTTCTTCCTTATTTTTATTAAATTCTTTTAATAAAGTATTAGTTTGTTCAGAGAATAAATTTCCCTTTTTTCTATTTTCTAAACTTCCTAAATAAAAATATTTTTCTATATATTCATCTATCATTTTAGATAAAGCTTCACTGTCATTATCCTCAGGTTTATCAAGATTAACCTCTTCTAAATAATATCCTAAAAGTTCTGTTGTTGGGCTGTCAGGATATTTTTTTATAAATCTATTATATTCCTCAGCACTTTCTTTATAATCATAAATTCCACCAGGAACACCCAAAATATAATCTCTTCTATAAGAATTACAAATATTATTTACTTTATCATTTAATTTGCTGTTAGGATATTTTTCTAAAAAATTCTCCCAAGTTACAATTCTATCTCCTAATTCTTCAAGAGTTATACATAAACCTGAATCTGCTACATAATGTTCTTCATTCTCCTTAGAAGTGATTTTTAAATATTCCTTATAATCATCAGTAACATAATCTTTAAAAGTTTTATAATAAAAATCTGGGACTTCTTTTATTATGCAAGTACCTCTTGCAAGATACCAAAGTTCTAAATCATATTTATTTAAAAATTTATTGGCTATTTTCCATTCCTCATCAGTGAAATTTTCAGAAGTATCCTCATTATTATAGATACCACCTGACAAAAGTTTATCATGTTCTATATTTAGATTTTCTAATATTGTATTATTACTTTCTAAATATTGTTCATAAAGTTCATCTGCCTCTTCCTTATTCAATGTCTTTAATTTTTCTAACATTTCATTTTTATTTTTAGAAAAATTCTCTAAAGAGTCTTTATTAAATAATTGAATAATTTTATTTTCTTTCTCAATAGAAAGAATTTTTTTATAGCCAAATATACCTCCTATAACAAAAATTGCTACTGTAAATAGAATAAGCAAAATCTTTTTCATTATTCCCCCTTAGATTCTTTATCTTCCTCTGTGATAACTTCTAAAGTATCTTTTATAACTGGTTCATTAGAATTTTCTAATTCATAATCTTTCACAATTTCTTTCTCAAACTTATCATATAGTATTTCTTCAATATTTGGATTTTTATGATTTTCTAAGTAAAAGTTTATATATTCAACAGTTGGACTATCTGGATTCGCTTGTATAAATCTGTTAAATTCTTTTAGAATATTATCTGGTATATAGTAAAGTTCAGGGTTTTCTGATCCACCTTCTCTTGTGTGTAAATTATATGCCCCTAAAATATATGCTCTTCTGTAAACATTAGCTTCAATATCTGCTTCTGCTAAGAAATCACTGTTAGGATACTTCTTTTGAAAATCTTCCCAAGCTAATAATCTATCAGCTATTTTTTCATGAAATACCAATATTTCTTCAATACCAAAATAAGGTTCAGCATATTCCTTTTTAACAAGTTCTAGATAATCTCTATAATCATCAGTTACATAGTCCTTAAAGATATCATAATAAAAATTAGGAACTTGAGCTATCATAGCATTTCCTTCACCCATGTCTATAAGTTCTAAATCATAATCTTTTAAGTAGTTATTAACTATTTTCCATTCTTCAGGTGTAAAATTATATTTTGAATCAGCCATAAAAACATTTTCAAGTAGCTCAGAATGTGCTTCATTTATTTTTTCTAACATAAGTTTGTTAGTAGCTACATACTCATTATAGATTTTATTCCCTTCTTCTTTATCCTTAGCAGTTTTTAACCTCTCCATAACAGATTTCTTACTTTCTACAAAGTCATTTAAAAGATCCTTATTAAACATTTGGATAATTTCATTTTTTCTCTCATCTGAATGAAGTTTCTTATATCCATATAAACCACCTATAGCAAAGATTGCTATTACAAACAAAAATAATAAAAATTTTTTCATGTTTTTCTTTTCCTTTCTTTTTTGTAATTAATAATTAACTATATCTATTATACAATAAAAAAATCCTAAATTAATAGGATTTTTATTTTTTTATACTATATTTTATAAACCTTTCTTAAAAAAGTTTTTAAATTCTGCAACTTCTGCACTAGATTGTGTAATAGCTACAGAATAATCTTTTTTTCCAGCTAATGCTGGTTCATAAGTAATAGGTATAAATTGAAATTTAATTTCTGGATTAGCCACTATACAATATCCTAATGAAGTTTTAGTTTCACTTTCATTTTTCTTATTAAATATATATGGCTTATCATAGTCTAATAAATCTGGATTAACAGGAATTACTACAACCTCTCCTTCTTTATATCCCACAATATAGTTAGCATGTTTTGTAACCTTAACAACAACAGCATTAGTAAAATTTTCCATATGACAATAAATCAACTTGTAATCATCACCATTAGGAACACTCTCATTAAATATTTCTCTCATTCTCGCCTTATTTTTTTGATTTTCCTCATCGGTTGCTCCTAAAAATGCTTTTTTTACTAAGTCCATAAGTCCCATAATATAACACTCTCCTTTTTTAAATTTTAAATGCTCTATAATAATTATTATCTTCAAAACCAAAAAGCCTTAAATCTGTTGAAGTATATTCACCAGGAAAAAATAACAGTACTTTTGTATGATCAAATATATTTTGTAAATTATTTAATATAGTATGAGTTCTAACAATAGGAAAAATTTTTCCTACACCTGTTAATATCAGAAAATTTTTACCCTTAGTTTTCTCAGAAATATATTTCATAATTATTTCAGTATTAAAACTCTTCTTTAATTTTTCGTATAAAAATTTTGTTCCTTTTTTCTCTTCAATTTCAAAAGCAATATCTAAAATATTGTCATTTTTCATACTTTCAAGAAGTAATTCAAATATGTCAATCTCTACTGCTTTTAATCTATTATCATCTTCTAAACTTGGTAGTAATTTATTTTTTACAAAATCTCTTATTTCTAACTCATACTTAGGATTATAGTCAAAAATATAAAAAGGAACTTCGTTTGCTAAGCCTCTATTATTATAAAATTCATCACTTTTGATTTTTTTTATTAAATCTTTAAATCTATCTTTCATTGTCTCCATATTTTCACCATTCTAATAGAACATTATTTTTAAAATTTTTTTATTTCCATTTTCCTTAATTTCGTCTATAACAGCTAAATCAACAATAGGTTTTATTATATTATAGCCATCTTTATTCTTTTCTAAAAATCCACCCTCTGTTAAAAAGTTTTTAACTTTTACTAACATCTTTCGTTTACCTTCTGCTGTCCAATTTTGAATAACTTTTGATTGCTCAGACTTAGTTTCCATATAGTTTGAAAAATCGCTTTCTTTTATATAATAATCATAATTATCATATTTCTCTTTGACCACTTCTTCTAAAAATTCCAATATAAATCTTTCGTTACATAATATACTATAAAGATTAATGAATCTAGCGGAAGTTAAATCTGTATTTACTATTTGTTTTTTTAAATTATCAGTCAAAGATTTTAATCTTTTATTTATAGTATTAAATTTTTTTGAAAAATTACTTTCACTAACTGTTTCTAAAATATTATTTATTTTTAATAAGTTTTTTAAATCTTCTTCAAGCTTATTTTCTAAAATAAATTTACAAGTATTTTTCATCTCAATCAAATAAAAATTTTCAGCTGTAATAGCTCTGTATTCCATTTTTGCTCCTTTATTACATAAGACCCAAGGCTTTTTGAGTTGCATCAATAGGATCTTGATAAAAAATAGGTTGAATATCCATTAAAATATCAGGAGGTAATGTTGACATATCAACAGCATTTAAAATTGGAATCAATGCTTTTTTAGCTCCTGCTTCTCTGGCAATTTGAAGCATGCTAACTAAATCTGAAACTGCATTAATAGATCCTGATAAAGCCATTTCTCCCAGAACAACTGTTTGTGGCATAAGTTGTCTATTTAAAGCTATAGAACACATAGCAATAAAGCCTCCTAAAGTTATAGCTTCTGTATTACCAACATTTTTCTCATCAGCAACAGATAGGTAAAATTCTTTTTCACTTATGTTTATTGCTCCACTTATTCTCTTAGAATTTATCTTTAAATAGTTAAAAGCGTTCTCAAAAGTTTTTCTATATTTGTTATCTGATACAGTTATTTTCCCTTTACCAGCAGATATTTGACTTTCTACTTTATATAGACCTTTTATAGAGTTAGCTGAGATTGCAATAGTATATAGGCTTCCAGCTTTTAAAGGACCTTCTGGGATAAGCTTACTTCCTCCTTGTTCTTTTAAACCAACATATTTTTCTTCTCCACTTTCTTTATCTATATACGAAAAATTAGTTGCAAAAAATTCCATTCCTGCCATTTTCTTTAATTGCTCTTTAATTCTTCTTCTATATTCTAAGGCTCTTACTAAAATTTCTTCAACTTCTTCCTTTGTAAATACTCCATCTGGATAGACCAATTTAATCAGAGCAGAGACAGTTTTTCTAACTGCAATAGTGTCTCTTTGATTTAAATCTCTACCAAGTGAAAAATACTTATCTAAAGCATCTCCATATGAAGTTTTTCTAAGCTCTCTAAATATTTCTGCCATGTAGTCAACAATTAATCCATATTCCTTAGTAAAAGACTTTGGAGATAATTTTGGAATATCCCAACCAGGTATATAACAATGCATTCTATCAAAAAATGCAGAATCATTATTCATTTCAGGTGGAAAATCAACTAAAAGATGAGCTGTCTTTAATAAAACATCAACACTTTGATTGATATTACCTATAAAGACCATAGAGGCATTAGCATTCTTTTCTTCCTTACCTCTTGCGAAAGAACCACTTGCCATAAAATCTTTCATTATTTGTATACCATCTTTATCTTTAAATTTTATTCCTGCAATTTCATCAAATGCAACAACATCCCAATAACCTACTAAACCTACTTGTCTTTTTGACATATTATAAAAAAGATTTGCTACTGTTGTTTGCCCTCCTGAAAGGAGAATGGAATTAGGACTGATCTCTTTATAGATATATGATTTCCCAGTTCCTCTAGGACCTAATTCACAAAGGTTATAATTATTTTCAACAAGAGGCATCATTCTAGCTAACAAATGCCATATAGCATCTTTATCAAAACTTTCAAATTCCATTCCAGATGATCTAAGCAAGAAGCCTATCCACTCATCTTTAGTAAAATGTTTTCTAGCTTCAAAAACTTCATTCATATCTAAACTTGCAATTTGAATTGGCTTTAATTTATTAAGTTTAAATGGAGATTCACTAATATTAAGTTCATCATATTGATATGATAGAGTTAGTATACACCATATTCCTCCACTTAATAATTTTTCATAATCTTTTATATAGTTTTTATGAATTTCAATATTACTAACACCTAAATTTGAAAGGTGACCCTCATATCTATCTTTTTTTTCATTTAAGATAACAGTTACCTTATCAATAACATTATATACTCCAATTTCTCTTATTTTAGACTTTACTTTTTCTGCTTCATCAGGACGAACATAATTTTCAGCAAGTATTTTTTTTACTTTTAGCATACCTTCTTCAATGCTATCTTCATCAGTCTGATTACAATACATTCCAAGTAAATATTCTAAAACATAGACAGGAACATTTGCTCCACCTTTTATTTTTGAAACTAAATCTTTTCTTACAATTTTACCCTCAAAAACTTTACTTCCAATCTCATTTATATCCATATCTTCTCCTAAAAATCAAAATCTGAAGCAATTCCAATACTTACAATATATTCCTTTGAATCTAATATATCTCCTGATTCAATATCTATAACTTTTAATGTAACTTTTTTATGTTCACCACTTAAAGTCAATCTAAAATCATGTATAGTGTTTTCTTCTGTTGAATTTAATTTCAATTTCTTTTCATCACTAACTCTAACATTTTCATCATATAGTGCTACTGAAACATCTCTTTCTATAAATTTATCTTTGATACTTACAGCTTCTATTTGATATATAGAGAATTTTATTAAATTAGATGTTATCTTTCCAACACTTTCTCTTATTCTAAGGTCAACCTTAGATATTTTTTTAGAATTAGCTCCACTTTTATAGTTTATCAATGGTATTATCATTTCTTGTGGACTAGCTCCACCATGTACAAATTGTAAGCCACTTCCACTAGCTTTTATTCTTTGATTTTTTTCTGGAAATACTCCATACAAAGAATCTAATTTTAAAGTAATACAAGCTTTTTCCTCAGCTTCTTTTTTATATATAGCATATCTCTTTCCTATAGCCTCATATTTCGTATTCTTTAGTTCAAGCTTATTATATTCTTCAACTTCTTTCTTTTCATATAAGAAGCCATGATCACTTGTTATATAGACATTTACAACTCCAAGGCTTGAAAGTAATTTAGATAAGCCTACAATATCTTCAACAGCATCTTTACATGCGTTAAAAGTATTGCTTTCAGTCTTTGCCTTATCTCCTATTGCATCTATGCTATCATGGTAGATATATATAACTTTCTTTCCTTTTATATATTCTTCTTGTTTTCCTCTATTCATCTTATTAAAATTATCATAAGAAATAGCAGAAGAGTCTTCACAGTTAAGTTTTAATATTTTTTCTCTATTTTCTGTTCCTTGACTGTCTATACCATCAACAATTACTTTAGCTGATACTAAATCAATATTTCTTTCTATTTTACATGGTAATAAGTTTGCCATTCCTAAGAAAGTTCTACTTGGTAAGTCAGTCAACATAGCATCTAATTTTATCTCTTTAACATTTGCTTCTTTTCTTAATTGTTGACTAATCTCATATCCGACTTCATATCTTAAAGCATCTGAAATTATGACAACAGTTCTAACATCAGCATTTGCTATATTATTTTTATAAAAATCCCTTTGTTGAGCTAAATTTTCTCTTTCATAAACTTTACTTGACCATAAAGCTAATAACTTTTCAAGATAATCAACCTCATAAAATTTATCTATTTTAGCCTTTAATATATCAAATAGAGGGGCTAATTCATCATTTTTTATTTTATCATGATAAAAATAGAAATCTCTATATAGTTTATCTATTAAGAAATAATGCTCAGTATAATCTTTAAAAATATCCTTTAATACTTTTCTATCTTCAATTATCAATGAATCTTTTAATCTAAAAAAATCATTAATAGCTAATAATGACTCATAGAAGTATTGATACTTTTCGATCCATAAAGAATTATCCAATCTTATTTCAATGTATTTCTTATATTTTTCATAATCTATAACTTCTGAATTAAAGATATCTATAATATCTTTAATAATAACCTTATCAAAGTATTCAAAAGCTGTTCCTGAGATAGAATAATCTAGTTCTAACTCATCTATTCTATCTTTTATATTCAAATCTTTAGCTAAGTCATAAAATTCTTCTCTTATAATTTCAGAAATTTGTTTATTTTGTAATAGAGATTCAGCAAAAATATATAATTCATTTTTTCTACCTGTAAAATAGTTTTCTAAATTTGTATGAGCTTTCTTTTGTAATTGAAAATAAAAATGAGTTACCATAAGAATTTTTAAAAATTGTTCAAAACTAGTAACTTCAATATCAAATTTTTTCTTTATTTCAGCAAATAAAAAGTCCAGACTCATCCATTTTTCTATATCTTGTAGTTTAGATTTATTTAAAATTATATTTTTTATTATTTCTAAGATATCAACTGTTTTTGCTCCAGAAATAACAGTCAATATTGAAAGCTTAAATTCTTCTTCATCAATTGATTCAGGCTGTTCAATCAATTTTGTTAGTTTTTCTCTTCTTTCTTTATTAGCAAAGAAGCTAGGATAGTCTTTAATAATTTCTCCTAATTTATAGTTAGTTCTATCTAATTTTAGTTCTTCAACTATCATTGCAGATTTATCTGCTTCAAAGAACTCTGAGTATTTTTCTATATCTAAAAGATAATTTTCACTGTCAATAGATCTAGGGTGTTCACTATAAATTAAATAATTTGATTCAGTATCTATAACTTCTAAAGTATATTTTATTTTAAATATATTCGTATATATAACTTCCCCTTTTTTATCAAGAGATTTAGTTAATTTGATAATTTTTACATCAGTTAAATTTAAATTATCTATTAAATCTTTAAATTCATTTTTAGTATCATACCAAAAAATTATATGTCTTTTTTGAGGAAGCTTAGTGGTTAAACTAAATCTATATTCAAGCAGTTCTTTGATTTTATCTATTTCCATAATCTTATCCTTTCAATATATTTCTATCTTTTAGTATAACTAAAAAAACAAAAAACTGCAATAAATATTTGCAGTTTTTAAAGTTTTTATTCAAAAATAATTTCTTCTTCAGCTTTATTATAAATATCAATTTTATCTTCAACATTAATTCTATTTACTAGCCAACCTCTAAATAAACATTGCTGAATAAATTGCTCAATTCTGTTCACACCATTAATCTCCTTTAAAGTAATAACAAGACCAAATTTTAAACTTTTTCCATCTTTGGAATTAAGTCTTTCTTTTGTTTTTATACTAATTCCCCATAGAGAATTCTCTTTTTTCTTTTTACCTTGTCTTTTTCCACCTTTTTTTGTTACTAGATATTCTCTTTTATGTTTTATATTATCCCATTTTCTAAATAGTTTTCTTGCATCTTCTTCATATAAATAATAATTTACTTCTTCAGATTGCTTATTATCATTTATATCTTCAATGTCTATTCTATCCTTTTTTCCATCTTTTCCTTTTTTTATATCTAATCTTCCAAATTTTATATCCATTTCTGTATTTGTATAATCAACACCTTGATTCCTACTACAATTTGGAAAATAACATAAGGTTACTTTTGATATAAAAGGTTGTTTATTTCCATCATCAGGAACAGGGATATTATAAGTATAGGTATCATACTTTTCAGAAACCCCATCAATAATAAATTTAATTTCATCATTAGAACTTTGTATAACATCATTAATCTTAATAGGAACAACTCCATATCCTATAAGTGATGATGAATATACTTGTTTATTCCAACCAGTTGCAGAATCAATAATTAAAGCCTTAGCTGTTTCTTTAGATAAACCTAAGATACTAATAAGATATGCCAGTTTCCTACTTATCCAAGGTGCTGCAAATGATGTTCCAGCAACCATTGTTTCCCCGTAGGGAGAACAAGTTCTAATTCTCTGCTCACTATCTCCACCATAGTAACTTATATCTGGTTTGTTAAAAAACGATAACACTAAACCCTCTCTTGAATAATCAACTGGTTTATTACTAATACTAACAGAATTTACAACTATTGAATTTATTGAATCAGCAGGTGCTCCAATTTTTTTGATATTTGAATTTTTGGGTTTATTTGTTCCAGCAACTACAAAAATTATATCATTCTCAAATTGAATTTTATCTAAAATTGCTGCTTCTGGAGATATAAAATTAGAATTTATCTCCATAGCTGAACCTAAAGATAAATTCCAAACTTTTATGTCTTTATTTTTCTCAACTATTTCTTTTATTGCTTTCAAAACTATAAATGAGCTAAAACTACCACTTTTTGCTACTCCAAAATGTCTAACTTTAAATCTTCCACAACCATCATCTAAATTTGGATTTATTGTTGCTCCATCAACTATGATAGATGAAACTTCTGTGCCATGATAATAATCATCTGAATCTAATGGAATATCTTTTTCTAACATATTCTTAAATTCTACCCATTCAGAAAAATAAACATTGGTATCAAACATAGTATCTATAACACCTATTACAGGTTCCTTTTCAGGTTTTGGAATGCTTATAGTATAATCTTTATTTTCTTTAAAAATATCATCTTTATCTAAAACAGATATATCACTCACTGCCATAGATATTAGATAAGGTGCTTTTTCTTTTAAAAGTTTGTACTGAGTAGGATCTAATAAAATAGTTGTTTCATCAATACTTCTTCTTTCTAAAAAATCAATTTCTAATTGTTTCATTATTTCAGAGGTTTTTACTCCTGTATCATATAATGTGATAATAGCTTTTTCTTCTAAGGAAATATTATTTTTTTCAACACCAAAACTTTCTAAATAGTATGAATCTACAATAGTATTTACAAACCGTGTTCTAGAGATAGTAGAACTAAAAATATGTTCATATTTTTTATTATTTATATCTCCTATTTGTTCATGAGTAATATTTTCTCCAAATGTTTTATAAAAAAGATTAATAACAGTTTCTAAATTGATTATTGCATCATCTAAAACTTTATTACTTATGCAATGAGTAATTATATGCTTTTTAATGTCTGAGTCAGAAAATTTTGCTCCTACAATACTATCATTATTTTTCTTTGAAGAAGTTTCAAGAATAGCTTTTACTCTATTGCTTTTTGCAACAACAGTTTTATAATATAAACTTATTAATGGATTAATCAAAAGTTTTTCATTTCTCCAAAATTTCCTAACATTAATTAAATCATCTTTCAATTTTTTTAAATGTTCTAATCTAACTTTTTTTTCTTTTGGAATATTTGAAGCTCCAGGTTTAGATTCATTTTGTCTTTGCTCAAATTTACCTTTTAGTTGAAGAATATCATTCATATTTTCCTACTCCTTTAATTCCCTAGATACTTGACTTTTAGAAATACCTGTTAATATTTCTATTTCTCTTACAGTAAAACCTTGTAATTGCATGGTTTTTAAATCTTTATTTCCTACTAGAGATGAGTATAATCTTTTCAAATAGTCATATTCATCATTTGGACTACTAAAAGCTATTGATGTTTTTATAATATTTTTTAAATCTCCAGGATAAGGAATTTCCTTTATAAGAGAAATTATTTTTCTAAAAAGACGAATATTTTTTCCAGCAAATTTAAACTTTGATAAGTAGTAATTTAATATTATTTCAGATATATCCATTAAATCTTCTTTTGAATATCTATTAAAATCTATTACTGAATCAAATCTTCTTACCAGTGCTTTATCAAAATAACTAAAAAGATTTGTAGTTGCTATAAGCAAAATTTTTTGATTTAAATTATCCAAACCTTTTAAAACAGCAGTTGTAGCCCTTCCCATTTCCCTTATATCTTTTGAGTTTGTTCTATCTAATGCAATAGAATCTATCTCATCAAATAGTATAATTACTTTTTCAGGACTAGGCAAAGTATTAATTTCATCAAACAGTTTTGAGATATTTTTAGCTGTTTCTCCTAATCTGCTATCTATAATATATGCAAAATCTACTGCAAATAAATTTCTATCCAATATTCTAGCAAGTTGTTTTACTGTTTCTGTTTTCCCAGTTCCTGGTGCACCTTGAAATAAAAATTTATTTATCCCTATATTATGGCCAACAGCATTTACTATCCCAATAACATCTTTCTTAATTTCATCAGGAAGTGGTAAAGGTTCATCATTTATTTCTAATTTTTTTAGAAATACTAATTTATTTTCATCTATTTGAGGAATAAAAGTATTTACATCAGAAAGTAATCCCATAATATATTCAGCTAATTGATAATCTCCAGTTTTATCAAAATCTTTGGCTATTTCATAAGCCTCATTTCTAAAAGCTAAATCGTTATTTTCAGAATAATATTTTATTAAATTTATAACATTTCCTTTTTTCATTTTTCCACCTCCCACTATACTTCTCTTCAAAATCATTATAACATAGCAGGGACAAAATTTCAATATTTGGGACAAAAACAAAAAACTGCAAATACTTATTGCAGTTTCTAAAGTTTTTATTCAATTTATAAATTTTTAACTTTTACTTTCTTACCATAAAATACAAAAGCGACTTTAAAAATATCAAATATATTTTTATTTTTTAATTCAACATCGTACTTTTTATCTTCAATTTGTTTCAATGCTTCTTCTAATTTTTTCTCTAATTCATTTTCATTTTTAGCTATCTTAAATTCTAAAATAAAAGCAGTGTCCTTTTTATTTATTGGTTCTAAAAGAATATCATATCTTCCATAACCACTTTCTCTATTTGATTTTACATAGTATTTATCACTTAAAGATAAAACCATTCCTAATATAAAATTATGATAAAATTTTTCTTCTGTTCCAATATCATAATAACTAAAACTTAATTCTAAAATTTTTTGTAAATTATTTTCAAAACTAATTATATCTTTTTTTAATAAAGCATTTAACATCACTTTAAAAGTATCTTCATTTCCTAAGAACTTTCCTATAAAACTTCTTTCAAAAAAATCTTTAATTTCTTTATTTGGAATAACTAAAGAATAGAAATTTCTATCAAGTTTCTCTTTTGTTGTTAAATAACCTGTATGTAAGAGTAACTGCCATATCTCCTGTGGGTTTCTTATATTATAGAAATTAGAATCTGAATAGATAGTCTTTTCAATTTTTTTATCAGAAAATAGTAATTCAAGTTCATCAAATATACTAGCTTCTGCATTTTCTAAAATATTATTTATTAAAAAATTATTTGAAGTTCCTACCCAATATGTTCCAATTTCTTTTTTATTTATATAATTTAGAATAGACCAAGGATTGTAAATTTCTTTATTTCCAAATTTATATCCATCATACCAATCTTTTACTTCATCCAGTTTGTATTCCATATTAAAATAATCTAATGTTTTTAAAACTTCATCTTCTGTTAAACCATAAAAAGATGAGTATTTATTATCTAATATGCTACAAACTTCCAAATTATTTAAACCAGAAAATATACCTTCCTTTGCAACTCTTAATATTCCAGTTAAAAATCCTTTTTCTAAATATTGATTGTCTTTTAAAACTGAACTATAAAAATTTCTAAAAAACATTATTGCTTCATCATAGTAATTATTTTCATAAGAATCTACAACTGGACTATCATATTCATCAATAATTACAATAGCTTTTTGCTTGTAATATTTATATAAATATTCTGTTAAATATTTTAAAGAATATTCATAATTAGCATTATCTTTCATATATATAATTTTATTAAAATCTTCTTGTGAAATCTCATCTAAACTATCTTTTAAATAAAGAAATTCTTTGTATAAATCTTTTAATTGATTTTTCAATTTGAAAATAGAATCTTCCCAATTTTTAGCTTTTAAATCTTTAAATGAAATATATATAACTGGATATTTTCCTTGTTCACTTATATATTCAGAATTTTTTATATATAAATCATTAAATAACTTTTTATTTTCTTCTTTATTTTCAATGTCAAAAAAATATTTTAACATTGACATATTTAATGTTTTTCCAAATCTTCTTGGACGAGTAAATAAAATAACTTCTGAACCATCATTTAAAATATCTTCTATATGCTTTGTTTTATCAATATAGTAATAATTATTTCCAATTAAGGTTTTGAAATCATTTATTCCTATTGGGATTTTCTTCATTAGTGTTCCTCCTTTCACTAGAAGTAATTTATTTTATAAAACTATTCTACCATATTTAATATTTTTTGCACTATTTCAGTCAGCTCAAAATGTTCTGTTCTGTCTTTATCATCAGTATATCTTTCACTTTCTCTAAGATATTCAAAAGTCATTTTTCCCCATTTTTTTTCAAAAATCTTTTTTTCTGTTAATTTTTTAATATCTTCGTAATCTCCTATTGAACCTAAATTTTTGAATTCAGGTTTTAAACTATCTTTTATTAAATCAAAATGTAAATAGTTTTCAATTTCCCTTTTTCTAGTATAGAATGCTAAATTATTATTTGAAAGAGTTTTATTTACAAATTTAATATTTTCGGTTATTTCATTTTTATTATTTTTATCTGAGTCTAAAAAAATAGCCCAAGGTAAATTAAATTTCTGAACTAATCTCTTGGTAACCCAATGTTTTAAGTTATCACATCCTCCAGTAAAAAGAACATTTATATTACTTTCAGAAAAAGTTTTTTCAATCTCATTAGCTTCCTTTAAAAGTTTATTCAAATGATAAAAAAAGAAAACATCATCAAGTCCTTCAACTAATAGTATCCCTTTAGAAGTATTTGGTATTGGCTCAGGTAAAATACCTAACATATCTGTTATTTCTTTATAAGTTTCCTCCGAAGTAGAAAGAATTTCTGTTTTTCCTTCTTCTTTTTTAATTAGTCTTAAACTATTCAATGGTAACATTCCAGCTAATGCTGGAGTATGAGTTGTCAATATTATTTGGCAATTTTCTTTTTGGGAAAGCTTTAAAAAAGATTCAATTAACATAATTTGATGATTAGGATGCTGAGAAGTTTCAGGTTCTTCAAAAGCATATATTATATTGTTCTTTTTTGAGTCTTCTTTTAATTGTCTTTCTGCTTCAGCTCTAAAAAAATTCAACAAAATAAGCCGCCTAACTCCACTTCCCCTTTTATTTATAGCAATTCCATCATCAGAATTAATAGATAATTTAAATAAAGAGTCAAATTTAGGTTCTGCTTTGAATTCAGGAATTAAAGAATCAGCTAAAGTACTATTCATTTCTTTAAGTTTTTCAAGTGTTTTATTTGCTATTTCAAGAGTTTTGTTTTTTACTTCTTCTTTTATTTTATTAATTTCAACCTCTAATCCTTTAATGGCTTGAGAAATAGCAATTTGCATTGGATCCACAATTTCTTTATCAGAGTCAGAACTTGCCCTATCAGATTGAAATAAAGCATACATAGGAAAATATTCTTCTAATTTATTAAATATTTTTTTAGAATCTTCTTTATCAACAGCTAAATCAGTTTCAACTAAGCTTAAATCAGAAAAATTATTAAAGATTGCTCTTCTTATACTTGCATTTATAGAAGCATTATAATTTTCTTTTGGAATATTTAAGCTTTCTGCTCTTCTCTTTAATTCAGTAGATTTTAATAGAAGTAAATCTTTACAATTCTCTTCACTAGGATAACAACAAACAATATAAGAATTTGCCTTTGGTTTAGCAATAGAACATTTAAAAACCTTTTTTATTTCAAGAAAGCCATCTTTATTTAACAAATATTCATCTTTTAAATTAGTTTCAAAGTTTGAATCAAGTATTATTGGTATATCAATATCTGAAAAAATACAGGAAATCTCTATATTTTCATCTTCATCTTTATGATTAACAGACAAATCTTCTCTTTCGCACTAAACAATTTTATTATTGAAAAATATTTCTAATGCTTCTAATATAGTTGATTTTCCAACATCATTTTTTCCAACAAAGGCAGTTAAATTTTCAAATTCTACATAATTTTCTTCTTTATATACTCTAAAATTTTTTAATTTTAATTGTTTTAATTTCATATAATCCCCTCATTTAATTTTATTTATTATTTTTTAGATAAAATTGAAAAAATAATATTTTCTATGTCATTAGGTGTATCACTTAATTTTATTAATCCAGATTCAGTTTTACTAAATAAGGCATTAAAAATAATTAATCTTTCATTTTCATTTATATTTTTACCATCATGTACCAGTGCTTGATAAAATCTAGTGAGTGCTGCTTTTTGTTCACACTCTAATTGTAAATGTTTATTAGACAACGTTATCTTAACAAAAACCCTTAAAACATACAAAGCCAATGAAAGTATTCCTACAAAAAGGAAGGTTTTTGGAAAGTAGTTTAATATATCATTATCTGAAATACTATTTATTTTACTATTAAAATAAAATTCTGTTATAATTTTATTAACAAAATATACAATAGCAGTAGATAATAAAATTACAAAAAATCCCCACAATTTATAAGCACATCCATAATTTTCAGCTTTTTCATTCCATAAATCTTCAGGTGCTTCTAATTTTAACTTTTCTTTATATGTATTTTCTAAAATAGTAAGTTTTTTCTCCATTTTTTCTTTCCATTCATCAATCTCATCTCTCCAATCATTTATATTTTCTTTAAAATCATTTTTCCAAATATCAAATTTATCTGAGGTAGATTTCATATAATTTAGAACTTCATTTTTTCTTTTAGGAATAGTTTCTTCCATTGTAGACAGTTCTGTTTTTAAAATATTAATTTCATCATCCATTTTAGTATTAGAGAATTCTATATTAAATTGTTCTTTTAAATAGTAAAAAGCGGGGTAAAAATAATATTTATATGAATAATTTAAAAAAATTCCTGTTTTTTCTGGATTTCTATATATATCTATATAACTTATTGTTGCCAATAAAATATTATCAAACTTTTGTTCTTGATAATATTTGTAAAATTCTATTATTTTTATAAAATTTTTATCTTTGTTAATAGGTGCTTCTATATTAATAATATATTTTCTTTTATTTTCTAAATATTGACTTGAATCTGAAATATAATTATATATACTTCCATATAAATTTTCATCTGTAATATCTCCTATATCATTTACAGAATTAAAATAAGCAAAAAAGTTAGAAATTTTATCTTTTAAATTTTGATATACTTCAATGTAATTAATATTATCTTCATTTTTCTTTAAATTATTCCAGATATTATAATTTATTTCTAAAATATCTTCTAATTCTTCCAATGAACATTCAAAATTAATGTCTTCTATTGAATACTTTTGATTAACAGCTACTACAAATATAGCAATTATACTTAATCTTCTATATATTTCTATTTTTTTATTTTCTATAAAATTTGGCATTCTATATGCCTCATCAGTATAGTTTTCCCTAATTTTAAATCCAAAATTTCCATGTGGTAAATTCTCGCTTTTTATAAATATGGTAACATTTAACTTATCAGCAATAACTAATAAGTGAGATAATATTATTTCAGGGGATTTTTGATTCATAGCTCCTTGAATAAATATAGCCTTATCATTTTTGTAAACATTTTCACTAGAAATAACTATATCGTATTCATCTTCTGATTCTCTACTAATATCAATCTTTTGTTTTTCTAGCATTTCCTTAATTTTAAGCAATAATTCATTTGGTTCAGCATCCCATATTTTTACCTTTATATTTTCCATTCTCCCCTACCTCTTTTTAAGAATAGCCCCCAACTTCTCATAATTAACATTAACTCCATCATCTAAATCTAATGGAATCTTTTGCTCAGCAATATGTTTTACCTCATTAGCATATTCTCTTAATTCTTTTAACAATGTATCCAATTCTTTTAATTGTTTTTCAATATTTTTCTTTTCTTTTGCTGATATATCATCATCTGATAACTCTCTTTCTATAAACTTTCTCTTATTTTCTAACATTTCTTGATAAGGTATCAAATAATCTGCTCTCACTCTTGCAACTGTTAAAGGCTCATATCTGTGCATATAAAATAAACAAGAAAAAGCATTTTTCTTTCCACTATTCATTAACCAATAGATTGGTCTTTTTTGATATCTTTGTAAATGGTCTATATAGAAATCTTTTATAAAATATATTCTAATAATTTCTTCAGCAGGTTTATTATCTTTATTTCCTAATGCTTCTGCTATAAAATTAAGATTATCTTTTAAATTTTCTTCTCCATAAACAAACTTTATAAATTCTTTTAGTTTTTCAACTATATCATTTGAAAAATCTTTTTCATCTGTTATTGGGATAATTCCAAATTCATTGGGTAAAAATTTACTTTCAACTTCTTGTCTTATTTTTCCATCAGTATCTTTAACAATAAACTTATTTTCTGATAATTCTAATATATCATCACTATTTGCCATAATAAGCCCAGATTTATTTATTGAATATCTACCCATAATACAACCAATAGCATAGGATAAGAATTGTTTTATTAATTCATCTTTGTTAAATTCTAAACTAACTCCTCTATCATATAAATATTTTTCTGCTTCTGTTGAAAATTCTTTAGGAGTACGATTATCAAGCTCAACAATCTTGGTTTCTTTTTTTAATATAGTAATATCATCAAAAGCTACTTTTTCATCCATTTCATCTTGTAAATCATAAATTTCTATAAAAAGTCTATTTAATTCTTCTTCATTTTTATGTAGTTGAACAAAATTATCTCTCCAATGAGAACAATAATTTTCATAAGCAGTTTTTAAATCTTTTCCATCAATTAAAGATAGTTTTTCAAAATCCCAAGAAGTTTCTCTTAAATTCCATTCTTCTTTAGAAATAGAGATATTTTGATGAACTAAAATATTGAACTTTTCATTTTTTATTTCAGTTACAGGTAGAGATAAAACATCTCCAATTTGTAAATTTACAGTAGGGTTTATAATTTTCGTTAAATCAGCATATATTTTTGTATTTAAAATTCCTAAATAATTAAACTGGTTCTTTTCTAAAAAATAACTCATTCCAGCAACATCATAAATAAATCCTTTTGGAAAATATCTAAATGCATTCCCTGAAGATGGAGTAATTAAACCCCAAGAAATTGATTCTTTAAAATAATATTCAGTATTTTGAGGTCTTGATCTTAACTTTCCTTTCTCATCATAGAAATTTTTAATCTCATATCCATCATTTTCCCAATTAACTAAATATTCTTGATTTCCATACCATTTTCTAAATTCTCCACCTTTATTATATGGAAACCATTTCTTTTTACTTTCTAATGCTTCTTGTGAATTTGACATATTATATCCTATTTTATGATAATTAACTTCATTCCATAATCTTAAAAATCTATTATTATCCGCTGTTGCTAATCCTTGTTTTGCCTCTCCAATATCTCCTAATTTTTGATTTTTTTCAAATATTTCTCTTATCTTATCACTTACCCAATAAGCTATTGGGCTTCCTGGTATCTTTTCAAAATCTTTTTGTAGAAAATTATATCTTAAAATAATTCCATTTGGATCTGATGCAGTATTTTCCGACATTTCTTCTCTAATTGAACGATTAGTAAATTTGTATCTATAATTTTTATTTTTTAAACAATTTCTAAATAGTACATCACAATCTTTAGCATTCATAATTCTAGTAACTTTATCAAATAGTTTAAAATAATTATTTTGACTATTTCTTATTCCTTTTTTTAGGCAAAAAGCTGTCGTTGAGAATGTAATTCCTATGACATAGAAACTTAGATGTACTAAACTTTCAATTTCGTTATTTTTTAATATATTCTTCCTTAAAGTTTCAAAAGATGATAAAAACATCCATGATTGCATTGTTATCATAGAAGTATAGCAATTTTTCTTTGTAAACTCATTACATCTTTCTATAAATACTGCAAATAAATCACTTTTACTATCCTTATAATTTTTTTCAACATAAGTTTTAAGTTTAGGACTAAACCCTTTTCCACCCATATATGGAGGATTAGTTACAACTGTTTCATATTGATTTGTTAAAGTTATATGTTGTCTTATTAGACTTTCAATAAGCTCTAATTCCTTATTAATATCTATAATCATTTCATCTTCATTAAATATTAATGTTTCTTGTTCATTATTATTAAAACTTTCTTTTAATAGATTAAATTCTTTTTCTAATATTTCTTTATCGATAGATTCTAATTTTAAAATACTTCCGTATTCTTTTGCATCTTCAAAATCTTCTATTATTTTGTTAAGATTATTTAAGTTATTAGCTTTTATTCTATTCTTAACTCTTTCAGATAAACTATTACTTTCTTCTATTATTAAAGTATTTAATTTAAAATTTTCTTCTCTTTTTAACACTGAAAATAATCTTGAAAATTTTTCTCTTGCTTTCATCATAAGTGCAAATGAAGCTAATTGTCCTGCTCTTTCATCAATTTCTAATCCATATATATTATTTTTTAATATTGATAGCACAGTTTCTTTTGTGCTCCAACCAAGATTTTCATACATCTCAAATAATAAATCAAAAGCATAAACTAATATATGTCCACTTCCCATTGCAGGATCCAGTATTTTCATATCTTCTATCTTTATTTTTTCTGAATTTTTATCTAATTCTGAATCTATATAATATTTCCAATTATCTTTAATATTTTCATTTATTCCAGTTGACTCAAGTGCTAGTTTTCCTAATGAATTTTCTACCATATATTTTACAATCCAATCTGGCGTAAATAATTGAGTTGCTGCTGGTATATTTTCTTTTGCTATTTTTGTATTTTTCTTTAAGGCTTCAAAAACTTGATCTTTCTTTTCAGAGTTATAAAATTGATAAAGCCAACCTATTAGTTCAATTGGTGCTTCTGCTCCTATTTCTTCTCTAAGCCTTACTAACAATGAATTTTCCATTAATAAGCCTGTTGGAAATAAAATATCTGAATAAGTTCCTTTTTTCTCAAACATAAATGGCATAATATTTGATAAATCTTCACATTTTTCTTCAATTAAAATAGAATAAAGTTTTTCTATTGAATTTACTGTATTTTCATCTCTTAAATTATGTAATTCTTTTTGTAAATCAGTATCTAAATTTTTAAAAAATTCAAATTCATAATAATTATCAATAATTGTAGGCTCATTTTTAACACCATTATTAAATATCATTTTTTCGTCAATATATCCATTTGTTTCCATAAATGCTAATGCTGTTAATCTATTGAACCAAGTATAAGCACTTTCTTCTATAAGTTCTTCATAGCCAACTTGTTTATATTTTCTAATTAAACTATCATAGCTTTCTTTTGGATAAAGTGTTCCTTTTACTTCAACCTCTTTTCCTATAACTTTTGCTTTTTCTATTCCATTTTTAGTTATTCCAAGAATTTCAAGTCTTGTTCTCATTTTTTCCATTAATTCTTTTCTTGCTTCTATTGCAAAAATTTTTAAGCTACTTTTATTCATTTTCTCTCCCCTTTACTATCCATTTTCCAGATTTTGTTGAACCTTCTCTTCTAATTTTTCCTGATTTTTTTAAATTACTAATATGATAACGAACACCATCAAATGTGATATTTTCTATTTTATTTGATATTTGTTTAGCAGTAATTCTAGGATTTTGCACCATTAAAGTAAGTATTTTATTTATTACATTAGTAGTTTCTTGGGTAGTTTCTTGGGTAGTTTCTTGGGTAGTATTTCCTACTTTACTACTATTAAAAAATTCTTTATTAATCTTCATAACAGCATTTGTATAGTTATCAACATCATTATCAGGATAAAATTTTAATTTTGGTGAACCATTATTTTTTAAAGCATCTTTTGCTCTTCTTATTCCTGAACCATAGGATTCAATTAAATTTAATGAGAAAAACATATCTTTTAATTCTTTATTCAAGTATTGTCTTTTATCAAAACTCCTATTATTATTTAAGGCTTCAATAGTTACAGGAGGCAAAGGTCTATTATGATTTACAAAAGAAATTCTATCTCTATAAATATATATTCCAACATATTCAGGAGTATCGTACTCTTTATGTAAAATAGCATTAGTTGCTAATTCCTCAAAAGCAGTCAATGGATAATTATAAACAATTCTATGTTCTATTTTATCTGCTTCCCTTATTGTATATGAAGCCATAATATTATCTTCAAAATATCTATTAACTTGTTTCACTTGCAACCAAACAGGTCCATCAAACCTTTTAGCTTCCATTTTATCTGTTCCAACTATTTCTCTAATAATTTCCACATGTGCATTAGGAATAAATTTATTAGGAGTTTCTGCAAACATTAAAACAGCAAAATTCCTTGCTCTATAAGAACCATATTCATTTTCACTTACAAGCCCCATACTCTTTGCCATATCCAATTTAGACATGTTTCTAATATCTTGTTTTGCATTAGTTTGAACTAAATATTCTTTCATATACTCATAGTTTAAATCATCAATAGTTGCTGTATTATTCAAATCAGAACTAAAAGAAAAATTAGCAAATTTCTTTAATAATTCAAATTCTTCTGTTGGATTTGGAAGTTTTGTATCTCTGCCTATTCTTATATATCTTCCTTGTTTTAATTTTATTTCTTTATCTTTCTCAGCTTTTTCATTTGTTTGATAAGGTCCATTAGAACCTTGCTCTATTGCAACAACAAGATAATACTTATTGTCAATTTTATCCTGTATAATATGATAATTGATTTTAGGATTGATATTTGAAAGAAGAGATTTTAAATCATTTTCAATCCCCTCAATCATAGATTCTTTTATTCCACTAATTGGTCTTTTAGGTATTGCCTTTTCTCCATTTTCTTTATTATCTACTTCTTCAACACCTATAAATAAGAAATTTATTTCATTATTCATATAGTTATTAGCAAAAGCACAGGCAGTTTTTAGAATTTTGTCTTTAAAATTTATTGATTTTTTATATTCAATAAAACTATTTTCAACATTTTGATTTTCTAAAATAGAATGTGCTATCTTTTTAATATCTGAAAGTTTCATTTCTACCCTCCAAGACTCCCTATTTTATTTGATTACTCTCTTTTCTGTTTTAGTAAAAGCAACACTCAAACCGACAATAAAATGTCGGTTTATATAATTAATTATCCAATATCAACAATCTTATTATTTTTAATAGCTTCAAGCATTTCATTTTTTAACTTTTCAATATCTTTCTCAATAGCTGAAATATATTCGTTCACTTCATCTTCACTTTCTATATTACTTTTTGAGTTTATAGAAATTTTTCTTAATTTCACTCTTTCTTTTTTCTTAGCTTTTCCATTAATTTCAGCATTAAAATCTTCTTTATCCTTAATTGCTTTTGCAATAGTTACACTGATATTTTTAATATCACTTTTAGCTATTTCATCTCTATAATTATTGTATGTAGATTTTATACTTTTTCTAAGTTCATCAATATCAGTTTTATCTTCTGCAACTTCATTAAGATATGATTCTAATTTCTCAATTTCTTTTCTAGCATAATTTTTATATTCATCTTCAAATTTAGAAACGATATTCTCTAATTTTTTAGATTTCATAAATATTGCCATATCATTAGGATTATCTTTATTATTAACTTCTTTTTCTAAAAATTCATTTAACTTTTCTTCTAATTTTTCTATTATTTCTGGATTGTCTTTTAATTTTTCAGAAAAATCTTTTTTATACTTTTCAACTTTTTCTTTTAAGGAAGTTTTTTCAATTTCTATAAGTTCATCTTTGGCTTTATCTAATTCAGAAATTAAATCATCAAATTCTCTAATTCTTTCATAGATATTTTTATCATTTCTAATTTCTTCAATTGTTTTATAGGCAGAAGTTTCTTTTAAGCTCCCAATGTAATCTTTATACTCTTCTATTTTATTGATTTTTTGGATAACTTCATCATATCTATCTTTTTTAGAACTTGTGAAGAAATCAAAAACTCTATCAACCTTGTCATATTCTTTTGATAGCTCATCTTCCATTTCTAAGAAATTTTTAAGAGTTTTTTCAGCATTATCCTTAGATAAAATAATTTCATCTAAAAGGTCTATCCAGTCACTTAATTCTTTTTTTCCTGGGTATTTAGTATGTTCACATTCAATTTTATATCTCTTAGCTATCCCTATTTTTCTATTTAATATTTCTAATAAATCTTCTTTTGGAGAATCAATAGTAACTTCACCAGTTTCTTCTTTAAGAGTCTTTATTTCTTTTAATAAATTATTTACTTTTTTAACAAGTTCAGGATCAAGCTCTTCTCTCAATGAAATTACAATCTTTTCTAAATTTTTATTTTGTAATTTTGTAAGTAAATTTGTTGCAACATTTTCATCTGTAACAAGAACTTTTGATTCTTCTAAATTTATTAGTCTATATTTCCATAATTCTCCAACTAAACCATTGATTGTAAGTTGTCCCCAACCATAAGGACTTCTCAAATAATATTCACTTATATTTTTTAAGGTTATTGGAGTATCTCCTCTTTTTTCAAGTAATGTTATTCTTTCTAATACTTCTTTTATAGCTTCAGAATTTATATTACTTTCAACATCTTTTTTAATGGTGAATAATACTTCATTTTTTTCTGTGTCATAAACATAAGATAATACATTCCTTATTTCAGTTTCATCATAAGGCTTTTTAACAAGTTTTGCTTTATGAAATCTATGATTTGCTAAGGCTCTTAAACTTTCTTCAATTTTCTTAGAAGCATCTTTTGTTTTAATATCTTGTTTTTGCCCATAAACAAAGACTTCTGCTTCCCCTATAAGTCTTTCTAATTCACTTTTAATTCTTCTATCTCTTACTTTATTTTCTCTTTGTTTTATTTCTAATATTCTGATAATAGATTCTCTTTCATTATCCTTTTGTTTATTTCTAATATATGATTCAACTTTTAAAAATAGTTTAATTTCATTTCTATATGTTTCATCATCTTTTGCTAGTCTTATAATTAAATCACTTTCTTGTCTTGTACCTATGATAGCAACATTATCATATTTATCTGCTCTTTCAGTAAAAATAGTTATTGCTAAATCTTCTCCTATTTTCCCATAAACTGTTTCATCAATAGTTCTAGTAAAACCATATTTATTTCCTGTTTCTTCTATTAGAATACTATTCTTTGTAAATATTTCTTTAAAAATATATGAATCTATCTTTTCATCAATTTTCTTTAAATCAATATCTTCTCTTTCGATTTCTCTATTTATATCTTGTTCTTCATTTGTTAAGAAATAATAATTTTCTCCATCTTTTTGAATTAAAACTTCTTTTTCTAGTTTTTCTAATGCTTTTTTTATTTTCTTTTCAAGTTCTATCCTATCACAATCCATAGAATCTATCATAAAACTTGTTAAATTATTTAAAGTAGGTTCTATTCCATTAATTCCTTTTAACAAGAATAAAAGTTTTAATACTTCTAAACCAAAGTCATCTATTCCCTTTTCATTTCTTGCGTGAATAAATGGTCTTCTTACATTGTCTTCTAAAAATTGTTCTATTGATTCATAGAAATAATTAAATGGCACAAGTATTCCTATATTTTTATCTTTTACTTTTATTCCTGCTTCTTGGAATGAACTCAATAAAGATCTTTCTCCTCTTGACATATGTTGCCCAGAATGTCCCATATTTCTAACTTTTTCAAATACTTTTTGTAGTAAATTAAATTGATAAGCAACAAAAGGATATGTTTCTGAAAAATCTTTATTATCATCATATAGAGGTAATGTCATTGTTTTTTCAAAATGTATTAAATTTTCAATTTCAACTCTCTTTTTATCAAAGATTTTTTCTAAATCTTCTCCTTCAATTTTTTTCTTAATAAGTAGTCTTTTCTTAATAACTTCATCAATATTTCCACTTGATAAAGCAAGCATTGTTTTAAATCTATCTTGAATTTTAGAAAAATCATTTTTTCTGTGTTCACTATTATTTAGTATTGAACTTAAATCTTGTTGTGATGTAACTCCAACCCAGACTCTACCTTTAAATTTAACTCCCAAAGTTTCAACTAAGGTTTGTAAGTTTAACATAAGTTTTGAATTATCACCAATATATTGACCTATTTCATCCACTAAAAAAACTATCCTATGTTTAGGATCTTTTATTTTTAAATAATTTTCAAGTATATCCCTAAAACTTTCAGCACTTATAGACCTAACCACATCTCTTTCAAGCCATCTTTCAGCACTTTCTCTACTCATAATTCCTAATTTTTCTACAACATCAATAAAGTCATCTGAATAAAAATCTAAATTTCTATTTCCATCTTTCCAAGTTTTTCCAGATTCTTCTTCAAAAGCTTTTTTGAATTCTTCTAATTTTTCATCTTCCCAAAGCTTTCTTTCAAATTCTGCTATTTCTATATCATCTCTTGTAAAACCTAAATATTCATTAAATTTTTTCAAAAAAGCAAGTGCTATGCTATCTTTATTTTGATATGTGTCTTGGTCACTTACATTATCTATATTAAATAAAATTACATCAGTTGGGATCTTAGCAGCTTTTTCAATATTTCCCATTAAAATTGCATCATCTATTTTATCTTTGAAAAAATCTACAACTTTTTTTCCATCATAGGTATTGTTTTCTAAAATATGTCCTATCATTTTTAGAAAATGTGATTTTCCTGAACCAAAGAAACCAGAAATCCATACTCCCATATCCTCTGTTGGAAAATTAATTGAATCAACATATTTATCAAAAAATTTTGTTAATCTTTCTCTAATTTCTTCTGTAACAACATATTCATTTAATTCTGTAATTACAGTGTCTTTTTCATTACTATCTGCCTTTACAACTCCATTAATTTTTCTTTCAATATCTTTTTGCAAAATATTTTTAATAGTTAAATCAGACATATTTATCCCCCTAATAATTTTTATTTTATTAACATTTTATCATATTTTTTAGTTTTTGTTTAATATTAAAACTAAAATTTTATATTTTTACTTGATAAAAAATATTATTGTAGTAAAATAAAAATATAATTTGAAGATAATAAAGTAAAAATTACTAGGCGAAATAATTATATTAAATAAAATATTTGGAGGTATAAAGAGATATGGGGGTTATAGGAGGAATTTTAATAATTATATGTTTTATTTTTTTTTGGAAATCACCAGAAGAAAAATTTAGAGCTAAACTCAAAAAAAATGTTGACAATCAAAAATCTCATTTTTCAGAGATTTCTCTCATTTTAACTGCAGGAATATATACTGTTGGTATTGATTTTCCAGCGGGAAAATATATTTTAACTGCAAAAGAAAATTATGGAGATGTTTTTACTTCTGATAATGTTAAAAATGGAATCAATCAAACTTTAGGAGTTGGAGATAAAAACATTGCTTCTGAATTTAATAATCTAATATTAGAAATTGGAGATACTTTAACAATAGATGGTGAGTTAGTACTGAAGCTTTATTCTCAAAGGGTTAATTTAGTTGTAGTACCAAGAGAAGTAATGGGTCAAGAGCTAAATTTAATAGCAGGAAATTATATTTGTGGAAAAGATTTTATAGCAGGAACTTATGATATTGAACTTATAAAAAATTATGGTTATATAACTATAAGAGAAAAGAAGAATGTCTCTAATATAAAATTTAGAAAATATTTAGGAGAAAATATAGGAGAATTAAAGGACTTTAAAAATTGTTCTATTGAAATTGAAGAGAAGCTAGAAATTTCTGGAGGTCTTGAGGTAAAGTTAACTCCTAGTAAAAGTACCTACCTTTATAATTAATCAAGGAGACAGTTCACTATTAAGAAATTCTTAATTTTAGAATTTTTTCTAAAATAAAAAATCATAAAAAAAGGGGAGTGTTAAAGGCAAAACTACACTCCCTAAGTTTTTGATATTTTCATATCCATCATAATCCAACTAGTCTTTTGTAGGAGATTATCCAGCTCCCGTTGGACTTCGATAGTCGTGATAAAATATAAATCGCATTCAATTCCGTTCGATATCCCTTTATGCTTTTTAGATTTTATTAGTTAGATTATTACCAAAAAGCAAATTAATCTATCGAAGAAAATAATTTTACTTCAATTTCTGTTTTAGCATTTACACTATCAATTTTTTCAGATAAAGAATTAACTTCATTTTCTAGTTTATTAAACTTTTCTGCTAATTCTTTTTTGTTTAAAACTCCATATTGAACAACTCCAACACCATTTTCAACTGTTGTACTGTCTCTTTTTAAAAGATATTCTAAGTCAAAAAGAATATTTCTTTTTAAACGAACTTCCTCTAAAAGTGCAAATAAAGATTTATTTTCAATAAAATTTTCAGTGTTAGCAACATTTATTCCATCTTTTAGTGTAACAATATCTTGATTTATTAAGTCTAATTCAGCTAAGTTTTTTAACATTTCATCTGCTTGAGCTTGCTCAAAAACTTCTTTTCCATTAACTTTTAAAGGCACTACATAACTGTCACGAATTAAGTCAAGTAGTCTTCTTTGCTTTTTAGATAAATTCGAAATTGTAAATATAGCTTGCTGTAATGTTAACTTCATACCAATCCCTCCTTAAGAATAAAAAATTTCCTAGACATTTTAGTACAAAATTAAAAAAATTACAAGCTTTTTTTTAATTTACTATAGCTTTATCTTTTAATTTACCATCTTTATCATAATATTCCCATAAACCTACAGGTCTTCCCATTATATAAGCACCTTTTGTACGATAAGTTCCATTAGTATTATATAAAAAGTAATCACCATTTTCCTTACCATCTTTATAAACAGTTTCTGTAGACTTCATTCCATTGTTTTCATAGATGATATATTTTCCATTTAATTTACCATCTTTCCAATTTATAATAGATTTAATATTTCCATTTTTATAGAAGCTTATCCATTTACCATCTTGCTTTCCATTTAAATAATAAAGTCTATCTCTCCCTTCAGTTACTTTACCAGTGAAAGGAACATCAGAATCTTTAAGATAATAAAGTTTTTCAACTATTCTTAAATCTTTTTTTCTAATTTCTTGAGAATTTGAAATTGCAGAAACAGAAAAAAGTAAAGCAAAGGCAACTAACAATAATTTTCTTTTCAATTTGATACCTCCCTAATTTTATATTAAGTTAATCTTTTTTAATTCTTCTTCTAAAACATCTAACAATCTATCAAATTCTTTTGCAACAGAATCAAAAGACTCTTTCTTAGTTAAATCAACCCCAGCTAATTTTAATTGTTCCATAGGGTGATTATTTCCACCTGATTTAAGAAGAGTTAAGTATTTTTCTCTACTTTCAGGATTAGTTTTTAAATTTTCATATAGCTTTGCCGAACTTGCAAAAGAAGTTGCATATTGATAAACGTAGAAAGGTGATCTAAAGAAATGAGGTATTCTTGACCAAATTATCTTTTGTAGTTCATCTATTGTTACGCTGTCTCCAAAATATTTTTTAAATAGGTTATACATAATATCACTTAAAATATCAGGAGTAATTGCCTTATATTCTTCTATCATCTTATGTGCTTCATATTCATAGCTAGCAAAAAGAGTTTGTATATAATAAGTTCCAACTATATTTCCTAATGCTTGTTCCAATAAAGCAATTTTTTCTAAGCTATCATCTGAGTTTTCTAACATGTAGTCTAAAAGTAATCTTTCATTAAAAGTAGAAGCTACTTCAGCAACAAATATAGTGTAATCTGCTGTTGAGTAAGGTTGAGCCTCACTTGAGTGCATACTATGAAGAGTATGTCCTAATTCATGTGCTAGAGTAAATACAGCATCCATAGTTTCTTGATAGTTCAAAAGCATATATGGGTGAACATCATATATATTTATAGAGTAAGCTCCACTTCTTTTATTTTTAGTTTCAAATACATCAAGCCAACCTTCGCTTATAGCTCTTTTCATTTTTGCTTGATAATCTTCTCCTAAAGGTTTAACTGAATTTAAAACTATTTCTTTAGCATCATCATATTTAAATACTTTGTTATAGTCAACTATGTTAATACTGTTGTCATAATAATGATATTCTTTTAATTTTAAAGCTTTCTTTCTAAGTTCTATATATCTTCTTAAGGGAGCTGTATTTTCTTGAGCTGAATTAACTAAAGAAAAATAAACTTCTTTTGGAATGTTCTTATTTTCTAAAGCTCTATCAAGACAAGATTCATAACTTCTTGCATTACAAGAAGCAACATTTTGTTGAATAATAGCTCTGTATATTGCTGCAAAAGTATTTTTACTGTTTTCATAACTTTTATATAGTGCTTCAAAAGCTAATTTTCTATCTTCTTGATTTCTATTAGTTGCTAAAATTTTTGAATAAACTCCATTTGACACAGCTAGTTCTTCACCTGTAGATAATTTTACAGTATTCCATTTCATATCTGATATAGAAAGTTCTCCATATATATCAGATGATGATCCCATAAATTGAGAAAAATGTGAAAGTAATTGTTCTTTATCTTCAGATAAGACATGCTTTCTTAGTCTATACATTTCACTAAGTCCAAATCTTCTTTCTTCTAATTCTGGATGTTTCTTTATCCATTCATTCATAGTTTCTTCAGGTATTTCTAACATTTCAGGAGCTATCCAAGCAGTTTCAGTGGCAAATTTTGTATAAATCATTTCTATTTCTTGCATCTTTATAGATGTCATTTCATCAGTTGAATCTAAATCTTTTAACATATATGGATAAAGATAAAGTCTATCTAATAATCTTGCTATTTTTTCCATCAATAATTCTAACTCAACAAATTTTTCAGAGTTATTTTTTATTTGTCCTTTATATTTAGGAACTTCTTTAGCAAGTTTTCCAAATTTTTCTAAATCACTTTCCCACATATCATAATTTTCATAAATATCATTCAAATTCCATTTATATTTTTGTTCTATTGTTTTTCTATCTTTCATTATTAGCCTCCATTTTAAATCTAATTGTATATTAAAATAGTATATAATGATTTTGCCTTTATTAATAATATATATAATTTATGTTATAATAAACTATATTAATTTTTTTAATTTTAAATTAGTTTTTTTTAATAAATATGAAAAAACTTGAAATATAGATAGTTTTCAGTTATTATTTAAACATGTGATTTTGAAAAATTTTAGAAATGTGCTATTATAATGATAGTTGCTATTAAATACAAAAGAGATTACAGGAGGAGAAATGGCTAAACAAAAATATTATGCTTATTTTTTTGATGATAAGCGTAATGGAATTGTGGAAAGTTGGACTGAATGTGAAAAGATAGTAAAGGGTACAAAAGCTAGATATAAGTCTTTTATAGATAAAACTGTTGCACAGAATTGGCTAGATAGTGGTGCAAATTATGAAAGAAAAATAAGCTCGACTACTCCAATAAACACTAAATTAGAAAAGGGAATATACTTTGATTCAGGAACTGGAAGAGGAATTGGAGTTGAAGTAAGAATTACTGATGAAAATAAAGTGAGTTTTTTAGAAACTTTACCAAAAGAAACTGTCAAAAAAATATTAAGAGGTACGAATTGGACAGTGAATGAGTATGGAAATATTTATTTAGGTGCAAATAGAACTAATAATTTTGGTGAACTTGTAGGACTTTATTTTGCATTAGAAATTGCAAAAATTATAGATTGTCCTCTAATTTCTGGAGATAGTCGTTTAGTAATAGACTATTGGTCTTTAGGACATTTTCATGAAAATAATTTAGAGTTAGATACAATTTCTTATATAAATAAAGTAATTGTTATGAGAAAAGAATTTGAAAAAAATAAAGGAGTGATAAAGCATATTTCTGGAGATATTAATCCAGCAGATTTAGGTTTTCATAAATAGGAGGTTAAAAAATTGGGTGATAAGTTTGTTTTATTTAGTGAACCACATTTAATAACAATGGGGATAGGTTTTGGAGTCTGTTTTTTATTAATATTTTTAGGCTTTTTTACTGAACGAAAACAAGCATTTGCAAAAATTATTGCAGTTCTTGTATTAGGAGTAAAAATTGCTGAGTTAATATATAGGTATAAATATTATGGTGAATCTGTAGCACAACTTTTACCATTACATTTATGTCCAATGGTAATAATAATTTCTATATTTATGATGTTTTTTCACAGTGAAGTTTTATTTCAGCCAGTTTATTTTTGGTGTATGGGAGCATTTTTTGCAATAATTATGCCTGATATAAAAGAAGGAATGCATGACTTTGCTTCTCAAAGCTTTTTTATAACTCATTTCTTTATTTTATTTAGTGCAGCCTATGCCTTTATACATTTTAGATTTAGACCAAATAAAGCTGGTTTCATCTTATCATTTTTATTATTAGTAAGCTTGGCATTTGCAATGTATTTTGTTAACATTAAATTAGGAACAAATTATTTATTTGTTAATCATCCACCATCATCAGCAGCAAAATTGATTGATTATGTAGGACCATGGCCTTATTATTTATACTCTATTGTGGGTATATATATATTATTAAGCTTTATTTTATATTTACCATTTAAAAGAAATAAAAAATCAAAATATGGTAGTTGGAAAAAATATTAATATATTTGGGAAGTTGAAATTACAACTTCCCTTTTTCATAAAAAATATTTTTTAAGATTGACAAATAAAAGATAATATATTATTATTAGTGTAGATAATTTAGCACTCTATATAGTTAAGTGCTAATAAAAAATCAGGAGGTAATTATATATGAATATTAGACCTATTGGAGAAAGAGTTTTAATAAAACCAATTAAAAAAGAAGAAAAAACTAAGAGTGGAATTTTACTTAGCTCAAAGACTGCTCCTGCTGAAAAACCTGATCAAGCAGAAGTTATTGCTTTAGGTAAAGGAGAAAAATTAGAAGGAATAAAAGTTGGAGACAAAGTAATTTTCAATAGATTCTCAGGAAATGAAATAGAAGATGGAGAAGAAAAATATTTAGTAGTAAATGCTGAAGATATTTTAGCAGTTATCGAATAATAGGAGGTAAAGCAAATGGCAAAAATTATAAATTTTAATGATGAAGCTAGAAAAAAATTAGAAACAGGAGTAAATATCCTTGCTGATGCAGTAAAAGTTACTCTAGGACCTAGAGGAAGAAATGTTGTTCTAGAAAAATCTTATGGTGCTCCTTTAATTACAAATGATGGAGTAACAATTGCTAAAGAAATAGAGTTAGAAGATCCTTTTGAAAATATGGGAGCAGCTTTAGTTAAAGAAGTTGCAATTAAATCAAATGATGTTGCAGGAGATGGTACAACAACTGCAACAATTTTAGCACAAGCTATTGTTAAAGAAGGATTAAAAATGCTAAGTGCTGGAGCAAACCCTATTTTCTTAAAGAAAGGAATAGAACTTGCTGCTAAAGAAGCTATTGAAGTTTTAAAAGATAAAGCTAAAAAAATTGAATCTAATGAAGAAATATCTCAAGTTGCATCAATTTCAGCTGGAGATGAAGAAATAGGAAAGTTAATAGCACAAGCTATGGAAAAAGTTGGTGAAACAGGAGTTATAACAGTTGAAGAAGCTAAATCTCTTGAAACAACTTTAGAAACTGTTGAAGGAATGCAATTTGATAAAGGATATGTTTCTCCATACATGGTAACAGATTCTGAAAGAATGACAGCTGAATTAGATAATCCATTAATCTTATTAACAGATAAAAAGATTAGTTCTATGAAGGAACTTTTACCTTTGTTAGAACAAACAGTTCAAATGTCTAAACCTGTTTTAATAGTTGCTGATGATATAGAAGGAGAAGCTCTAACTACCCTTGTTATAAATAAATTAAGAGGAACTTTAAATGTTGTAGCAGTTAAAGCACCTGCTTTTGGAGATAGAAGAAAAGCTATTCTTGAAGATATAGCTATACTAACAGGTGGAGAAGTTATATCTGAAGAAAAAGGAATGAAGTTAGAAGAAGCTTCTATTGAACAATTAGGAAGAGCTAAAACTGTTAAAGTTACAAAAGATTTAACTGTAATTGTTGATGGTGCTGGAGAACAAAAAGATATATCTGCTAGAGTTAATCTAATAAAGAGTCAAATAGAAGAAACTACTTCTGATTACGATAAAGAAAAATTACAAGAAAGATTAGCAAAATTATCTGGAGGAGTTGCTGTTATAAAAGTTGGAGCTGCTACAGAAGTTGAAATGAAAGATAAGAAATTAAGAATAGAAGATGCTTTAAATGCAACAAGAGCTGCTGTTGAAGAAGGAATAGTTGCAGGTGGAGGAACAATTCTATTAGATATAATTGATTCTATGAAAGAATTCAATGAAACTGGTGAAATTGCTATGGGTATTGAAATTGTAAAAAGAGCCCTAGAAGCCCCTATTAAACAAATAGCAGAAAACTGTGGATTAAATGGTGGTGTTGTTTTAGAAAAAGTAAGAATGTCACCTAAAGGTTTTGGATTTGATGCTAAAAATGAAAAATATGTTAATATGATAGAATCTGGAATTATAGATCCTGCAAAAGTTACAAGAGCTGCAATACAAAATTCTACTTCTGTTGCTTCATTACTTTTAACTACAGAAGTTGTTATAGCACATAAAAAAGAAGAAGAAAAAGCTTCAATGGGTGCTGGTGGAATGATGCCAGGAATGATGTAAAATATAAAAGGAGAAAATTATGTCAAATAAATTAGTTAATTTAAAACCAGAAAGAGTATTTTACTATTTTGAAGAATTATCAAAAATTCCAAGAGAATCAGGAAATGAAAAAGCTGTTAGTGACTTTCTAGTAGATACAGCTAAAAAACTTGGTTTAGAAGTATATCAAGATAAAATGAATAATATAGTAATAAAAAAAGCAGCAAGTAAAAATTATGAAAACTCTCCTGGAGTAATACTTCAAGGTCATATGGATATGGTTTGTGAAAAAGATTTAGATTCTAACCATAATTTTAAAACAGATGGAATTGATTTAATAGTAGATGGAAATTATTTAAGAGCTAACAAAACTACTCTTGGAGCTGATAATGGAATAGCTGTTGCTATGGGACTAGCTGTTCTTGAAGATAACACTATAGAACATCCTCAAATTGAATTACTTGTTACTGTAGAAGAAGAAACAACAATGGGAGGATCTCTTGGACTAGAAGATAATATTTTAACAGGAAAAATGTTAATCAATATAGATTCTGAAGAAGAAGCTTGGGTAACTGTTGGTAGTGCTGGTGGAAAAGTTGTAAAAGCAATATTTGATGATAAGAAAGAAAAACTTAATATCACTAATCCAGAATTCTTTAGATTAGAAGTTAAAAATCTATTTGGAGGACATTCAGGAGCAGAAATTCATAAAAATAGATTAAATGCAAATAAAGTTATCAGTGAATTAATAATACAATTAAAGAAAGAATTTGATATAAGATTATGTGATGTTAAAGGTGGATCTAAAGATAACGCCATCCCTAGAGAATGCTATTTTGATGTAGCTATAGATAAGGATGCTTCAGAAAGTTTTACTCTTAAAGTGAAAGAAGTTTTTGAAAACTTTAAAAACAAATATAAAGCTCAAGATGAAAATATAACTTTTGAAATAACTAAACTTGAAAATAGTTCTAATGAAGCTTTCTCTAATGATGTATTTGAAAGACTTTTATCTCTAATAAATACTTTACCTACAGGAGTAAATACTTGGTTAAAAGAATATCCTGATATAGTTGAAAGTTCTGATAATCTAGCAATAGTTAAACTTATAGATGATAAAATAACTATTATTACTTCTTTAAGAAGTTCTGAACCTAGTGTTTTAGATAGCTTAGAAGAAAAAATAGTAAATATTATAAAAGAACATAAAGTAAATTATGAAGTTGGTGAAGGATATCCTGAATGGAGATTTAGACCGGTATCTCACTTAAGAGATACAGCAGTAAAAACTTATAAAGATTTATTTAATGAAGATATGCAAGTAACAGTTATTCATGCTGGACTTGAATGTGGAGCAATTTCTACTCATTATCCTGACTTAGATATGATTTCAATAGGACCTAACATTTATGATGTACATACTCCTAAAGAAAAAATGGAGATAGCTTCTGTTGAAAAGTATTATAAGTACTTAGTTGAACTATTAAAAAACTTAAAATAAAATACTAAAAGGGGTTAAATTTAACCCCTTTTTTAGTATCTTAAATATTTAAATTTGTACTTTTCCATTTTTTATTTTCTACTTCTTCTGAATATCTAGCAAGTACAAACATTAAGTCTGATAATCTATTTACATATTTTTGAATTAGTGGATTTAAATCTTCTTGTGCTGCAAGAGAAACTATTCTTCTTTCAGCTCTTCTCACTACAGTTCTAGCTACATGGAAATGAGCGGCAACTTCATCATCACCAGGTAAAATAAAATGTGTTAATGGAGGTAATTTTTGATTATATTCATCAATATATTCTTCCAATAACTTTATATCTTCCTCTTTGATTTGATCCTTCATCATTTCTTTACCTTTATCATCACTAGCTAAGAAACCACCTAGAACCAATAGTTTATTTTGAATTTCTTTTAATCTTTCTTTTATAACTTTATTTTTTGTATAATATCTTGCAAGGCCTATAAAAGAAGAAGTTTCATCTATGCAACCATAAGATTCAACTTTTAAACTATCTTTTCTTGCTGCACTTCCACCAAGTAAATCAGTTTCTCCTTTATCTCCTCTCTTTGTATATACTTTTGTTATATTTACATATTTTTTATCTTCCATATTTCCTCCAAACTAGAATGGGAATTCATCATCAGTCACAGGTGCACTTTCTATATTATCATCTCCAGAATGAAATTCTTCAAAATTAGAAGTTTCCATAACCGTATTACTAGGAGCTTTGTAATCATTTCCTCCTGCGTTTGCATTTGCTTTCGATTCCCCAAACTCTACATTTTCTGCAATAACAACATAAGTAGTTAGTTTTTTACCTTCTGACTCATATTGATTCATTTGTAAACTTCCTTTAAGTAAGATTTTTCTTCCTTTTCTAAAATATTCTCCTATAAACTCAGCTGTCTTTCCAAAAGCCACACAGTTTATAAAATCAGCTGTTTGAGAATCAGTTGAAGTTTGAAAAGGTCTATCAACTGCTATTGAAAATCTTGAGTATGCCTTCCCACTTTGTCCAAACTTTAATTCAGGGTCTCTCACAAGTCTTCCATTTAAAACAACTAAATTCATATTAATCTCCTTTCTGATATAAAATGTTATATATTTATTCTAAAGTTATTTTACGAATATGTCAACCTTTTTTTATTCAATATTCATAATATTTAAAATTTCTTTTTTGTAAAATAATCTTTGAACATCTATATCTTCATTAGGATTAATTTCAATTTTTATCTCTTTTATAATTTCTCCTGGTTTATTAGCTAAGATATATATTCTATCACTTAAGAATATAGCTTCTTCAATATCATGAGTTATAAGTAAAGTTGTTAAGTTAAACTCTTTTTTTAGATTGAGATACCATTTATGTAGCTCCTTTTTAGTTATAGCATCAAGAGCTGAAAACGCTTCATCTAAAAGAAAAATATTCCTTTTAAACATATAAGTTCTAATAAGTGCAACTCTTTGTCTCATTCCTCCACTTAACTGTTTAGGATACTTATCAGCATATTTTTCTAAATTGAATTGTTTTAAAATTTTTTTTCCTTCTTCAAGTGCAACTTTTTTATCTATTTTTGCTATAATTAGAGGTAAAATTACATTATTAATTATTGTTTTATGCTCAAAAAGTAAATCTTTTTGTAACATATATGCAACCTTACCTATATAATCATCACTTCCATCGATAGTGATTTCACCACTTTGTTTTTTTAAAACACCAGCAATAAGATTAAAAAGAGTAGATTTTCCAACGCCACTACTACCTACTATAGCAACCATTTCATTTTCTTTAACATAAATATTTATATCTTTTAGAATATGGTTATCTCCAAAAGAATAAGATAAATTTTTAATTTCTAATGTTTTCTTCATTTTTGTCCTTTATTCTAAATAATCATTTGAGAAACCTGTATTTTCTGGAATAGTATTTTTAGTTAATCCTTTTTCATTTAACCAATTATAGAAAGCATTCCAACGAGCTGGATCTATATATCCCCATTTATCTTTGTCAGTTGCATATTGACTAGCTAGATATTTTTGAGATTCTATTATCATAGCTTTTTTATTTTCAAGTTCAGGAGCATATTTTATTAAAATTTCAGCTGCTTCTTCTGGATGCTCTATAGCATATTGATAACCTTTTTTTATAGCTCTTAATATCTTTATAGCCTCTTCCTTATTATCCTTTAAATAATCGTTATTAGCTATTATAACAGGCGAATAAAAATTTAATTCAGGTGCATAGTCTTTGTAGTAGAAGAAATTTGTTTCTATATTTAAACTATCTCCCATAATTTTATCCCAAGCATAATATACAGGTGCTGCATCAAAAACTCCATTTGATAGAGGAGTTATTGAGTTATCATCAGTATTAGGAACAAGTTCAACTTTTGAGTAATCTCCACCATCTTTTTCCATTATAAATTGTAACATATTAAGCTCTATAGGAATGTCCCAAGTTCCATACTTATGTCCTGCTAATTCTTTTGGACTATTGATATTTAAGTTTTTATTAGTTATTATTCCAGAAGTATTATTTTCTATGATAGCAGCTATAGCAGTTATAGGAGCACCTTTTGCTAATTTAGAAGCCATATAATCTTGAAAATATACTCCCATAGGTGCTTTATTATTAATAATTAAATCTGATGTACTTTCATTTGCAGGTTGCTTTATATCTAAGTCTATTCCTTCTTCAGCAAAATATCCTTTTTCCTTAGCAACAAAAAGTCCAGTGTGATTAGTGTTAGGTACCCAGTCAAGTAAGAAATCAACTTTTTTTAATTCGACAGGAGCTTCTGTCTTAGCTTCTTCTTTCTTTTCTCCACAGGCAGCTAACATAAAAATTGTAAAAATTCCAAATAACAAATACTTAATCTTTTTCATTTTCTTCCTCCTCTAAATATTTCCATTTTATAAATTTCTTTTCACTTTTTTTAACAAGTTCCATACTAATTAAACTAATAGCTGATACTAAAATTATTATTGCAAACATGGTGTCATAATCAAAGGCTTTTTTAGCTCTTATCATAAATACTCCAAGTCCTTCAAAACCTCCAAGCCACTCTGATACAACAGCTGAAATAAAAGCATACGAAACACTCACTCTTAATCCTGCATAGAAATAGGTTAAAGCAGTTGGAATTTTTAAATGGTAAAGAATTTGCCACCTACTTGCATTCATAAGCTTTAATAACTGTATGGCATCTTTATCACAATGTCTAAAACCATCAAGTATACTTATGATAATAGGAAAGGTGGTATTTATAACTATCAAAACAATTTTTGGTGTCATATCATAACCAAGCCAAAGTACTAAGATAGGTGCTAAAGCTATGGTTGGTATAGTCTGTGTAAATATCAATAAAGGATAGATTATCTTATTAATCATTTCAAAGCTATCCATAATAATTGCTAAAAGACAGGCAAAGAAAATTCCCAAGGCAAGTCCTATAAGAGCTTCAAGCATAGTAATTTTAAAATGAAATAAAAATAGTGCTCTATCTCTCACAAAGGCATTAGCAATTTCCAATGGGGTTGGAAAGATAAATTTTGGAAGCAAGCCTAGATTTCCACAAACTTGCCAAACAGTTATTAAAATTATAATGCTAATAAAACTTATGTTTCTGTTTAAAAATTTTTTCATATTTCCTCTTTTCTATAATAAAAAAAACTTTCTCAGGATAGGCCAAGAAAGTTGATTATTAAAGTGGTACTCCCTTCGTTGGCATTATCCAAATCAGGTACTATGGGTCTAAGAAAAAAGGTTCTCATCTCAGCCTTAAGCTCCCCAGTACATATATTCTTAAATGAATAATTCAGCTATCATACATCTAGCAGATCCTCCACCATATTTTTCAATAGTGTGTACATCTACTGGAAGAATAACATCATATTTTTCTATTATATTTTTTTGTTCATCAGTCAAAGCAGAATAAGCTGTTGCTGACATTACACAAACATTAACTCCTTCGTTATTAACAAGTTCAATTGTATTCCCTAAAAAATTCTCAACTTGTTGTTCACTTATGTATACTATTTCTTTGTTATCTTTTTCTAGTTCATTTATAACAGCTGCTCTTTCTTCTAAGTTATCTATACTATCAGCACATAAAATAGCATAATTTTCTCCCATAGCCATCATAACATTCGTATGATATATAGCTTTTCTTTCTTCATTAATTGTTTGATATGAATGGAAAGCTATTTTTTTATAGCCTGCATCTTCACAGAAAATATCTAAAAGCTTTTCATCTGCTCTTTGAGATAAAGAACAATACGCTTTTTTATTCTTTCTATCTAATACTAAAGCTCCGGTTCCTTCAAGAAAAATATCTTCATTTTCAAGTGAAGAATAATCAACTACATTTAGATCATCTACATTATCAAAAAAATCATATATTCTATCTGTTCTTTCAAGCCTTCTATTTTCTGCAAACATAGGATATAAAACAACAGTATTAGAATAATGTGTTGAAAACCAATTGTTTGGAAATATACTATCAGGTGTATGAGGTTCTTTTGTATCCTGTATAACTTTAACATCTATACCTATATTTTTTAGTTTTTCTACCATCTTATCAAATTCAATTAAAGCACTATTTTGAATTTCTTGTACTGTCTTATTATCTCTTTTTTGATAATAATTATTTACTGCTGTTTCTTCATTAAAAGCAAATAAAGCAGGTCTTACCATTAAAATTTTGTTTGTTATATTTTTTTTCATAAAGAGCCTCCATAGTCTTTTTGATTTTATTTTTCTTCAACATAACCCATTTCTTTTAAAAATGGTTTTTTCTTTCTCCAGTCATCTTTAACTTTTACCCAAAGACCTAAATATATTTTTTCACCAAGTAAATCCTCTATTTCTTGTCTTGCTTCCATTCCTATATCTTTTAACATTTTTCCATTTTTTCCAATAATAATACCCTTTTGAGAATCTCTTTCAACATAGATATTTATATTGAACTTATCTTTTTTACCTTCATTTCTTTCTACATCAATTATTTCAACTGCAACAGAATGAGGAATTTCATCTCTAGTTTTCAATAGGATTTTTTCTCTGACAATTTCTGTTATTATTCTATAAGTTGACATGTCTGTGTACATATCATCAGGATAGTATTTAACCCCTTCTTCTAAATAAGGATCTAAAGCTTCTAGTAGTTGAGCAATTCCAAAAGAATACATAGCTGAAGCAAAAATTATCTTATCAAATTTCCCCAATTTTTCTTCTATTTCTTTTAATTTTTCTTCTTTTTGCTCATCACTTATTAAGTCAACTTTATTTACAAGTAAAATTTTAGGTTTGTTTGAATTCTCATTTATTCTATCCATAACAAATATATCTCCAGTACCTATTGTCTTTGAAGCATCAATTAAAAAAAGTATAACATCCACATCTTTTAAAATATTGATTGCTATATTAGTCATATATTCACCCAAAAGATGTTGTGGTTTATGTATCCCAGGAGTATCAATAAAAATATATTGATTATCCTTAACATTTAAAATACCTTTTATATTATCTCTTGTTGTTCCCGCTTTATCTGATACAATAGCAACTTTTTCAGCTACCATTTTATTTATTAAAGTTGATTTCCCAACATTAGGCCTACCTACAATAGCTATAAATCCTGCTTTCATTAATTATCTCCTATTCCTATTTTAAAATAGATCTCTCTTATTTTTTTATTTATTTCTTCTTCATCTTCTTGAAGACAGTTTTTTAAAGTTTTAAAATCTAAATTGTATCTTTTTAAATCTGAAATTAAACTTGATTTTTTATATGAGCCAAATAGATATCTTTTTTCTATGGCATATTTCTCATAGTATTCTTTCAATTCCTTAGATATTTCAGCACTTATTTCATAAGTAACTATCTTAGAATTTCTAAAAACTATGATTTTTTCAAAATTATATTTAAGTAAATCTTTAATTTCAATTTCAAAGATATTGATAAGACTTATCTTAGCTTCTGCTATCATTCTTAAAATTAGCTTCAATCTAACTTCATTAAAATTATCTGAGAGAGAGTTTATATAAGCTTCGTATTCATTTTTTTTAAATACTTCTGTCCTATTCTCTTTAGATACTTTATTATTTGTTTTTTTTGTAAGTTTGTATTCAAAAATTTTATCTATATATCTATTTTTTAAAAGAAATTTATAAAAGTTTCTAATTGTACTATATTTTCTTTTAAAACTAGCCACACTATATTTATCTTCTATTTCTTTAAAATATTCAATAAACAAGTCCTCATTTGAATTAAATATATCTTTTTCTTTATTCTCTAAAAAAGAAAGATATTCATTTATATCCAACTTATAAGCTTCTACACTAGATTGTAATAGATTTTTTTTAATTACTAAATTTTCTATGTATTTTTCTAAAATATCCACATTAGCCCTCATTTAACATTTTATTAGCAATTTCTAAAACTTCATCATTTATCTTTTCTCCCACTAACATTCTTCCAATTTCTTTTATTCTCTCTTCAGAAGATAATTTCTTAACTCTACTTATAGTTTTAGAATTCTCTACATATTTTTCTATATAGAATTGTTGACTTGCTTTAGAAGCTATAACAGGAGAGTGGGTAATAGAAATTATTTGAGTACTATCTCCAATTTCCTTAAGTTTTAAAGCAATTTTTCTAACTGTTTCTCCACCAATACCTGTATCAATTTCATCAAAAATTAAAATTGGAATATTATCAACCTTAGAGAAAATAACTTTAAGTGCTAACATTACACGACTGACTTCTCCACCAGATGCTATTTTATTTAAAGGTTTTAATTCTTGACCAACATTAGTTGAGATAAAAAATTCAATTTCATCATAACCATCATTAGTCATTCTATCAATTTTATTCATCTGTACCTTTAATTTTGCATCTTCCATATTTAAAAATTTTAATTCATTTAACAATTCGTCTTCTATTTTTAAAGCAATTTCTTTTCTTGACTTAGAAAGTTTTTCAGCTAATTTATCATATTCAGCTTTAATTTTATCTAACTCTTTTTGTAATTCTCTAGTTTTAAAATCTCCACTATTCATATCTGATAATTTCTCTTTTAAATCTTCTCTGTATTCAATAAGTTCTGCTAGAGTTCTTTTATACTTTTCTTTGATTCTTTTTAAAGTATTCATTCTTCCAGCAATCTTATCTAAATCACTTTCAGTGACTTCTATATTTTTAGAAATATCTTCAATTTCTCCAACACAATCTTCTAGCTCATAGTAAGCACTTTCCATTCTCTTAGCTAGTTCTAGATATCTTTCATCATATTTACCAAGATATTCTATGTTTTTGATAGATTCAAGAATAAATCCTAAAGCTGAATCATCATCATATTTTAAATATTCTAAGCTTTCATAAACTTTTTCTCTTATTTTCTCTGCATTGAATACTTTCTTATACTCAGCCTCTAAGATTTCATCTTCTCCATCTTTTAATTTCAATTTTTCAATCTCTTCAAGTTGATATTCATAAAATTCTTTTTTCTCTAAAGTTTCCTTTTTATCGCTTTCTATTTTTTCAATTTTAGATTTAATTTCTCTATGTTGAGATAATAGAGTCGATAATTTTTCTTTTATGTCTTTATCTTCTTTAAATAAAAAGCTATCTAGAAGTTTTATATGATTATTTCTATTTAATAACATTTGATGAGAATGTTGTCCAACTATATCCACTAGAGTTGAAGCAATCTCTTTTAAATCTGCTAAAGTTATTCTAACATTATTTACAAAGGCTCTAGCTTTTCCATTTCTATTATAATATCTTCTTATTATAATTTCATCACCATCAGTATCTATACCCATGGCCTCTAATTTTTTCTTTTGTCCTTCATCAACATCAAAAACACCTTGTGCTACAAGATTTTCTTCTCCATCTCTAATCATATCAACGCTGGCTTTTTCACCTATAAGTAAGTTGATACCACTTAGGATTATTGATTTTCCTGCACCAGTTTCTCCAGTTAAAACTATAAAACCTTTTTCAAACTCAATATCTAATTCATCTATAATAGCTAAATTTTCAATCTTTAGTTCTCTTAGCATAAATTTTCTCCCCATTTAAGTTTTTCTCTTAAAACATCATAATAATTTCTTGCTTCAGGTATAACTATTTTTAAACTTTCCTTTGAGTAGAATATTTCCACTTTATCCTCTAATTTTATTGTTTTATGAGTATGTCCATCTATGTTAACTAAACCAAGCTGACTAGGTTCTGAAAGAGTTAAAACTAACTTTACATCTCCTGATAAAATTATAGGTCTTGTATTTAGATTATGTGGAGCTATTGGAGTTATAACAAATAACTTCTGCTCAGGGGTAACTATTGGTCCACCAGCTGAAAGTGAATATGCAGTTGAGCCAGTAGGCGTTGAAATAATCACTCCATCTCCTTTAAATTTTCCTAAAAATTTATCATTTACATAGATTTCAGAGGCTACTATATTTCTTTTTATAGTATCTCTTGTCAAAAACACTTCATTTAAAGCTTTGTATTTTTTATTTCCTATACTTACCATAAAGAAAAATCTTTCTTCTATACTAACTTTATTTTTTAAAATATTTTCAAATATTTCTTTATACTTATCCTTTCTAATTTCTGTCAAATAACCAAGAGTTCCTGAATTTATTGGAATAATTTTAGCCTTCTTATTCTTTATATTTCTAAAAGCTCTAAGCAAAGTTCCATCTCCACCTATAGTAACTATATAACTTGCCTTATATAGATTTTCTTCATCTAATATTTCAAACTCTTTTTTACTTTTCAAAAATTCTAAAAGTTCCTTGTATATATTTATAGCACTTTCTTTTTCACTGTTGTAAATAATACTTAATTTTATCATTTCCCTTAATCCTTAAAATGTTGGTAATGGGTCTATCGCCCTTAAATTCGCTCTCAGTTCATAGTATAGATTAGGCTCTTTTTCACTAGATAGTCCTAGAACTCCTATTGTTTGTCCAGCACTTACTCTTGAATTATATCCAACCTTTATTGCTAGTAAGTTTCCATATACTCCTATCATTCCTTCACCATAATCTATCATAACAACCTTTCCTAGTCCTTCAAAGTTGCTAGCATAGATGACAGTTCCTGCTTTCGCAGCTACTATAGGATTTCCTACTTTACCTCTAATTTCTATACCATTACTTTCTACAACTCCTGCCTTTTTTTGCCTAAAATATACTACTATTGGCCCATTTAAAGGTTTAATTGTTTTCCCTGTTCTCTTATATGCCTCAGGATTACTAATTTTTTGCATATCAACTGTTGCAGCTGCTTTTATTTCCCTAAGCTCTTGCTTTTCTTCTTCTCTTATCTTTTCTATTTCTCTCTTTTCTTCCAATTCAATATCACTTGTATCAACTACAATTGGTACTTCAACTGGTTTAGTTGGTGTTTTAGGTTTATTCTCAGAAGGTTTAGCACTATTTTTCTTAGCTTCTGCTTCTTGAGCAGCCTTTTCTCTTGCTGCTTTTTCACGAGCAGCTTTCTCTCTTGCTGCTTTCTCACGGGCAGCTTTTTCTCTTGCTGCTTTTTCACGAATAGCTTTTTCTCTTTCAGCTCTTTCACGAGCAGCCTTTTCTCTTGCTGCTTTTTCACGAGCAGCCTTTTCTCTTGCTGCTTTTTCAGCAGCTTTTCTAGCATTTTCTATTATTATTCTTTCAATTTCCTTAGAAATTCTTTGTTTTTCTTTCTTTAATTTTTCAATAGAAGATTGATGCCCTTTCTTTTCTACTTGGAGTTTTTCTTTTAATTTATTTTGTTCTTCTTTTTTGGCATCCATTCTTCTAGCATTTTCTTTTAGCTGACTTTCAAGTTTATCTAACTTAATTTTTTCAGCTTCAATTTTATCTTGATTTTCTTTTATATTACCTGTAACCTTTTCTATATAGCCCATTCTTTGTAAGTCACCATAAAGAACTTCTCTATAGTTTTTCATAAGAACAACTTTTTCTGGAAGATCCCTACGATGTACTTTACTATATTTATCCCAAGCAATTATCTTAGCAATAAATTCAGATTCTTTCCTATCATGCTCATCTACAGAAATTTCAAGGTTTTTTCTACCATAGTCTATATTTTTCTTAACTACAGTAATTTCCTCTTCTATCTCTTTTCTTTCTTCTGCCATTTTTTCAATTTCAACTTCTGTATCTTTTATCTTTTTTTCAATTTGAGAAGTTTCTGTATCTATAGCCTTTATTCTTGTATTCTTTTGTTCAATTTCCTGATCTATATTCTTTATTCTTTTATTCATATCTTTTACAGTTGCCGAATTAACATTGGCTGATATAAGAAAGAATAAGAATAATTTATTAAATGTCGTCATCTTCAAATTCATCATAAAATTCATCCTTCTTATCTTCAGTTTCTTCTTCATAAAATTCATAGTCTAGGTCATCATCTTTTTCTTCATATTCTATTCTTCCAAGATTAGCTGGAATTAACCATACTAAGAAATTTAAAATTGCTATTGCACCTATATGCCATAAAAATATTTCTCTTAAAGATAACAATGATGAATCAAAATTTGCATTTGTTACATATTTTCTAAAGAAAACATAAATATTAAAGAATATTAAAGTTGCTACCACACTTGCCATTGAAAAAGGAATCAAATTTTTAAATTTAGATTCTTTAATATTTTCCGCATAATCTAGACCTGTATTTGCATTATTTAAAAATTCAATTGCTACTCCTAAGTTAAATATAACTATAGTTACAAGAGCCGTTAAAAACGAAAAAACAGCACTACCTATTTGAGCAATACGAATTATATCACTTTGTTCTTGAGATTGTTTTAAATAAGGTTCGTCTTTGTAAACCTCTTTAACTTCTTCTCTAGCTTCAATTATTTCTTGGACTCCATTCATAAGCTCAGCACTCTTTACAGATACTATTAAAGAGTCTGTAAGTGGATTACTTGCTTCAGGTATTGAGATGTTAAGTTCATTTTGTAAATTTTTAAAACTTTCAGATTTATCCATAAATCTAACTGAACGAACCCCATCTATAGTCAATATATATTTTTCTATTTCATTTCTTTTTTCTTCATCAAGATTATTTTGTAAGTCAACTATTATAAATGAATTTATCAAAGTTTCTTTAGATACTTTTTTTAAGTTCAGTGAAAAACTTATAAAAATATTTAATGAGACAATTGTAATAACTATAATGTAAAAAACCCTATTCTTTAATCTATTTATATATGGGATATCCTTTAATCCATAACCAAATAACTTATACATAACTAACTCCTTCTTATTTATAAAATTTACTCTACCTTGTATTGTAACATATATTTTAATTTTTATAAATAAAAAACCTTTTAAATTTATATTTAAAATATAAATCTAAAAGGTTTTCATTATGCTAGCATTTTTCAAAATCTAAATTTATTAGTTACCAGCTCTTAAAGCTTGAATTTTTTCGAAATCAGAGATGACTTGTTTTTGTTGTTCCATTTCAGCTTCTAATTTCTTTAAAGCATCTTCATATTTTGAAGCTAATTCTTCATATTGAGATTTATAGAATCTTGTGTTAGCTTCAGCTTGAAGTCTTTGAGCTCTTTGAGATAGTTCGTTGTAAACTTGTTCATTTTGAGCTAATGCTTGTCTAGCAGCGTCAGCTTGTGCTCTTTCTTCATTAAATCTTGCTTCTTCTTGAGATGCTAAGTTTTGGTATTCAGCATCTAAAGCTTGTAATTCTCCTACTAAGTCAGCTGTGTTTGCTGCGAATGCAGATGCAGATACTGCTAATACTGCTAATAATAAAAATTTTTTCATTTGTGGTACCTCCCAAATTAAATTATAATAAATTATCCTTACATTGATAATTATACATAAAATTTTAAAAAATTACAATATTTTTTTTAATATCTCTTAAATTATTTTAAATTTCAATTATTTTTCTTGATTTTCTTCTTTAGTTTCATTAGTTTCAAGAGTAACTTTTTCGTTAGCTATATCTGCTATTAATTGATTATAAGCTTGTCCAAATAGATTTCTTTTAACATCATTTAATATAGTTTCTTTAGCTTCTTCAAAAGTAGCTTGTCTTTTATCTTCTTTATCCTTTAGGTAAACTATATGGAATCCTTCTTGTACTGGAACTAAATTTGCTAAAATTACATCTTTTTTATTTTCATTAAAAATTTCTTCAGCTATAGCTGGATGAATATCAGTTATAAATATAAAATTATCATCAACATTTTTTTGTGTTACATCTGTTTTTTCATCATTTTTTTCTTTAATTTCATTAAAGTTAGCTACAGTAACTTCTTTTAATAATTTTTCTGCCTTATCTTGTTCTCTTACAAAGATAGTATCTAGTTTAACTTTTTCAGGAAATGTGTAAAATTCCTTGTTTTCATCATAAATTTTCTTTAAAACTTCATCTTCAATTTTAGTTCCTTCTACAACTTTAGCAGCTTCTCTTTCTAAAAAATATCTTATAAAAAGAGTTTCTGTTTGTAAATTGATTTGTTCAATTTCAAAACTAGAATATTCTGCCTCCTTTGCTTTTTTTAATAGAATATTATGTAATACTTTATCGTCTTCCATAATCCCCTCCAAATTTTTTTTATTATTTTATTAGATTATATCCTATGCTATCATATTTTGATTTTTTTTTCAAGATATTCTATTTATTTTCAGAACTTTTTATTTTTCGACTTATTTTTATACATAATTTGTATATTTTTTCATCAAAATATATTTCTTTAAAAAAATCAATTGAATTTTATATTAAATCATAGTAAACTTATGTAAAGTATTAATTTATATATTTAGTTTATTAATACATATAAAAAATAAATTTTTATTTACACTATAATTTGGATTACAAAAAATTTAAATAATAAATGAAAGGTGGTTTTAATTAATGGATGCTTGGAGAGGTTTTAAAAGTGGTGATTGGCAAAATAATATCAATGTAAGTGATTTTATTAAACACAACTACACAGAGTATACAGGTGACGAAGCCTTCTTAGAAGGGCCAACTGAAAATACTAAAAAACTTTGGGACATTTTAAGTGGAATGTTAAAAATTGAAAGAGAAAAGGGAATCTATGATGCTGAAACTAAAATTCCTTCAAAAATCGATGCTTATGGAGCGGGATATATTGATAAGAATTTAGAAACAATAGTAGGGCTACAAACAGATGCTCCTTTAAAAAGAGCTATATTCCCAAATGGTGGATTAAGAATGGTTGAAAATTCTTTAGAGGCTTTTGGATATAAATTAGATCCAACTACTAAAGAAATCTATGAAAAATATAGAAAAAGTCACAATGCTGGAGTTTTCTCTGCTTATACACCTGCAATTAAAGCTGCAAGACATACAGGAATCATAACTGGTCTTCCTGATGCTTACGGAAGAGGAAGAATCATAGGAGACTACAGAAGAGTTGCTCTTTATGGAGTAGATAGACTTATAGCAGAAAGAAAAAGAGAATTTGATGCTTATGATCCTGCTGAAATGACAGAAGATGTTATTAGAGATAGAGAAGAAATGTTTGAACAATTAGAAGCATTAAAAGCTTTAAAGAGAATGGCTGCGGCATATGGTTTTGATATTGGAAGACCTGCTGAAACTGCTCAAGAAGCTGTCCAATGGACTTATTTTGGTTACTTAGGAGCTATTAAAGACCAAAATGGAGCTGCAATGAGTTTAGGAAAAACTGCTGGTTTCTTAGATGTATATATAGAAAGAGATTTAAAAGAAGGAAGAATAACTGAAAGAGATGCACAAGAATTTATAGATCACTTCATCATGAAACTTAGAATCGTTAGATTCTTAAGAACTCCTGAATATGATCAATTATTCTCTGGAGATCCAGTATGGGTTACTGAATCAATCGGTGGAATGAACAACGAAGGAAATTCTTGGGTAACTAAAAATGCTTTCAGATACTTAAATACATTATATAACTTAGGAACTGCTCCTGAACCAAACTTAACAATTTTATGGAGTGAAAGATTACCAGAAAACTGGAAAAGATTCTGTTCTAAAGTTTCAATAGATACTTCTTCATTACAATATGAAAATGATGATATCATGAGACCTCAATTTGGAGAAGACTATGGAATAGCTTGTTGTGTATCTCCTATGGCTATAGGAAAACAAATGCAATTCTTCGGAGCAAGAGCTAACTTACCTAAAGCATTACTATATGCTATAAATGGTGGTAAAGATGAATTAAAGAAAGAACAAGTTACACCAGCTGGAGAATTTGAAAAAATTACTTCTGAATACTTAGATTTTGATGAAGTTTGGGAAAAATATGACAAAATGTTAACTTGGTTAGCTTCTACTTATGTAAAAGCATTAAATATAATCCATTATATGCATGATAAATATTCTTATGAAGCATTAGAAATGGCTTTACACTCATTAGATATTAAGAGAACTGAAGCATGTGGAATAGCTGGACTTTCAATAGTTGCTGATTCACTAGCTGCTATTAAATATGGTAAAGTAAGAGTAATAAGAGATGAAGATGGGGATGCTGTTGATTATGTTGTTGAACAACCATATGTTCCATTCGGAAATAACGATGATAGAACAGATGAATTAGCAGTTAAAGTTGTAAGAACATTTATGAACAAAATCAGAAGTCATAAAATGTATAGAGATGCTGAACCTACTCAATCAGTTCTTACAATAACTTCAAACGTTGTTTATGGTAAGAAAACAGGAAATACTCCTGATGGAAGAAGAGCAGGAGCTCCATTTGGACCAGGAGCAAACCCTATGCATGGAAGAGATACTAAAGGGGCAGTTGCTTCTCTAGCTTCAGTTGCAAAATTACCATTTGAAGATGCTAATGATGGAATTTCTTATACATTTGCTATAACTCCTGAAACATTAGGAAAAACTGATGATGAAAAGAAAAATAACTTAGTTGGACTTCTTGATGGATACTTTAAACAAACAGGTCACCACCTAAATGTTAACGTATTTGGTAGAGAGTTACTAGAAGATGCTATGGAACATCCTGAAAATTATCCACAACTTACAATAAGAGTTTCTGGATATGCAGTTAACTTCATTAAATTAACAAAAGAACAACAATTAGATGTTATAAACAGAACTATCAGTAGCAAAATGTAATAAAATAAATAGGGGAGAATTTTTCTCCCCTTTATAATAAATTGTAAAAGGAAATGATGATATGCAAGGTTATATAAATTCATTTGAATCTTTTGGAACTAAAGATGGACCTGGAATAAGATTTGTGGTCTTTATGCAAGGTTGTCCTTTAAGATGCTTATATTGTCATAACGTAGATACATGGGAGTTAAAGGATAAAAACTATATTTATACTCCAACTGAAATTTTAGCTGAATTAAATAAAGTTAAAGCCTTTTTAACAGGAGGAATAACAGCTTCTGGTGGGGAACCACTTATGCAAGCCTCTTTTATATTGGAGCTTTTTAAACTATGTAAAGAAAATGGAATACATACAGCTCTTGATACTTCTGGCTTTATTTTTAATGATCAAGCAAAAAAAGTTTTAGAATACACAGATTTAGTTTTATTAGATATAAAACATATTGATAAAGATATGTATAAGAAAATTACTTCTGTTGACTTAGAACCTACTCTTAAGTTTATTCAGTATCTTCAAGAAATTAATAAACCTATTTGGTTAAGATATGTTCTTTTACCTGGTTATACTGATGATAT